>Ga0102953_1000260_pt1 | contig 38155 bp, 26 predicted proteins | sample SalPon2A_C_D2_MG_FD_78509 | JGI IMG/M metagenome (GOLD analysis project Ga0102953, IMG submission 78509) | Soil microbial communities from South San Francisco under conditions of wetland restoration - Salt Pond MetaG R2A_C_D2_MG | ecosystem: Environmental > Terrestrial > Soil > Wetlands | place... | reverse complement strand
GCCGGTCACCACGACGAGCACGCCGAAAACGATCGCCGACCAGCTCAACAACTTCCCGCGCGGAAGATCGCGGCCGATCGTGGCGAGCCAGAGCGCCCCGGCCACGGCGCCGATCCCGATGGCCGACATCATCCACCCGAACTCCGTCGCCCCCTCGCCGAGCACGTTCTTGGCGAGCACTGGCAACAGCACGATGACGGGGATCCCGAAGATGCTGACCGCCGCGATGTTGAGCATGAGGCGGAGGACGCGCCGCTCCTCACGCACGTAGCGGAGGCCCAACCGGATGTTGGCCCAGGTGCGCGGGCGGCTCGTCGGTTTCTGGAACGCGGGGAGTCGCATGATCGCCAGCGCCCAGATCACCGCCAGAAACGAAATCGCGTTGAACAAGAAACATGCGCCCAGCCCGATCGCACCGATCGCGATGCCGGCGAGCGCCGGCCCCACCACGCGGCTCCCGTTGAACGCCGATGAATTGAGCGCGATCGCATTGGTGAGATCCTGTTTCCCGACGAGATCCACGAAGAACGATTGGCGCGCCGGAATGTCGAAGGCGGTCGAGACGCCGAGGAGTGCCGCGAGGACGATCACCCATTCGATCGTCACCGTCTTGCTGAACACGAGCCCCGCGAGCACGAACGAGATCAGCATCGCGAGCGTCTGGGTCACCATCACCATGCGTCGCTTCGAGACGCGGTCGGCGATCGCGCCGGCGTAGAGGGCGAAGAGCAGAACAGGCAGCGAGCCGAGCGCGCTCACGAGTCCCACGTAGAACGCCGAATTGGTGAGGTCGAGCACGAGCCACGACGACGCCACCCGCTCCATCCAGACGCCGACGAGCGAGACGATGTACCCAAAGAAGAACAGCCGGAAGTTCCGGTGCCGGAGCGCCGGGAAGGGGTCGAGACGGGGGCGGACATGGGCGGGCGTGGACGGGCGTGGGCGGGCTGGGAGCTCGTTGCCTTGCCCGCCTTCGCCCGCCTTGGCCCGCCTTTGTCCGCCTGTGTCTCCCATTGCGGGAACATCGCTGGCTCCCCAGGTTCTAATCAAGGAGTCCGATGCGATACACCACCTACTCCAAGTACATCCCCCAGCTCGCCGACGCGATCAACCTCCAGGGGTTGCTCGATCAGCTGAGCGACTTCCTGCTGCAGTCGGGATTCGCGGGCGGGCCCACGTGGCATCCGTACTGGGGCGAGTTCGGCGACGAGGACGAGCGCTCGATGGACGCGCTGAAGGAGGCGATCCTCAAGGCGCTCATCGAGTCCGGGCAGTTGACGCCCGAGATGCTCCAGATGTTGCGTGGCGAGTCCACGGGCGATCCGGCGAAGGATGCCGAGCTCCAGCAGCAGCTCGCCGAACTGATTGACGGCATCATCCAGCGGCTCGTGGACGAGGGATATCTGAACCTCGAGCAGGCGCCGCGGATGCCTGAGGGCCATCAGCCGATGTTCGGTCCCGGCGGCCAGGCGCACGAGGCGGCCCAGCAGGTGCAGTTCAGCCTGACCGGTAAGGGCGTGGACTTCCTGGGGTACCGGTCACTCAAGCATCTGCTCGGCAGCATCGGGAAGTCGAGCTTTGGGAGCCACGATACACCCTATCTCGCCACCGGCGTCGAAGCCGAGGCGGCGAGCAAGCCGTACGAGTTCGGGGACACGATGAATCTGGACGTGCCCGAGACGCTCAAGAAGGCCATTGCCAGGCAGAAGCGGCAGAGTGGCAGTGTGGCAGAGAAGCAGGACGGCGCCCCGTTCATCGATATCGACTATCCCGACCTGATGGTGCATCAGAGCGAGTATCGCTCGAGTGCCGCGACGGTGCTGATGCTCGACTGCTCGCACTCGATGATTCTTTACGGCGAGGATCGCTTCACGCCGGCCAAGAAGGTGGCACTCGCGCTCACCCACCTGATCCGGACGCAGTTCCCGGGTGATACGCTCCGCGTCGTCCTCTTCCACGACAGCGCGGAGGAGATCCCGCTCTCCAAGCTCGCGCACGCGCAGGTGGGGCCGTACCACACCAACACCGCTGAGGGCTTGAAGCTCGCGCGGAAGATCCTGATGTCGCAGAAGAAGGACATGCGGCAGATCATCATGATCACGGATGGGAAACCGTCGGCACTCACGCTGCCCGACGGCCGGATCTACGTCAACTCGATGGGGCTCGACCCGCACATCCTGCAGGAGACCTACCGCGAGGTCACCGCCTGCCGCCGAAGCGCGATCATGATCAATACGTTCATGCTCGCGCGCGAGCGGTCGTTAGTGGAGTTCGTGAAGCGGATGTGCGAGCTCTCGAAGGGCAAGGCCTACTTCACGAACACGATGACGCTCGGCCAGTTCATCCTGATGGATTTCATGAAAAGGAAGACCAGGCGGGTGGGCTAGGAGCCTGCAACCTCGAGCAGCATCCCCTTCGGCAGATTCCAAACCAAGAGATTACCCGGCGGCCTGCCTCCGTGAGGCGGTCGCCCCCGACCACCCGAGCGGCTTGCGCCGACTCCTTCAGTCCGTACTTTCTCGGGTGCGACCCGCGAGAACGTCCGTCTGACGAGCGGTGGCCGGAGGACTTCCCGTTGAAGGTCCTACGGTTCCGAACTTGTGCACCGGGGGTCAGTCGGTCGTCAGATGGATGCCCAGCCAGGTGATTCGCCGCACATTTCCGCCGACCTGACGCTCGTCACGCTCGGCGGCGCCGCCTTGTTACGCACCACCAACGACGGCGAGCGCGAGGTCGTGCTCGGATCCGGGAAGCCGCTGGCGCTCCTCATCTATCTCGCCTTCTCCCCGCACCACACCGCCAGCCGTGAGCACCTGGTCGATCTCATCTGGGCCGATCGGGAACCGGACTCGGCTCGCCACGCCCTGCGCCAGGCCGTCTGGTACATCCGTCAGCGCCTGGGCGACGGCGCGATCGAGACGAAGAACGGCGATCTGGTCCTCGCGCTCGAGTTGCCAACTGATCGAGACGATTTCCTTCGTGCGGTCGACAACGTTCGCCTCGATGAGGCGGTGCGTATCTACCGCGGCGATTTCCTCCCGGGATTCGCGGTGCCCGGCGGGCTCGAGTTCGAGCACTGGATGGACGCCGAGCGGTATCGCCTGCGACTCGTCTTCATGCGCGCCGCGGAGGCGCTCGTCCGTCGTCTGCTGACCGCCGCAAAGCAGCGCGAGGCGCAGCAGCTCGCCCGGCGCGCGCGCGACGCCGATCGGGCGCACGAAGCGGGCTGGCGTCTTCTCATCGAAGCACACCTCTCCGCCGACGACCGGGTGGCCGCGCTCGTCGAGGCGGACGCGTTGGAGCAGTTTCTGCAGCAGGAAGGTCGGGATCCGGAACCGGCCACGCGCGCGATGATGCAGCTCGCTCGGGCGCCCAGCCGTACTTCCGCGGCACACCCCGCCGACGCACCCACCGCGTCGGCGATCCTCGTGGGCGACCTCGTCGGCCGCGAACGGCAGTTCGCCGCGGTGCTCGATGCGTGGGACGCCACGGCACACGGCGGGCGCCACGTTCACATCTCGGCACCGGCCGGCCTCGGGAAGACACGCCTTCTCATGGACGTCCATGCGCGCCTGCGGGCGATGGGCGTGCGCGCCGTGCTCGTCCGCGCGAATCCGGGCGAGCGCGACGTGTCCTGCGCGTCCGTCGGCGACGTCGCGGCCGCACTCGCCGGACTCCCGGGTGCTCCCGGAATTTCTCCTCAATCCGCGAGCGTGCTCGTCGGGCTCGATCCATCGCTCTCGTCGCGCTTCCCGGGGGCGGCCCCGGACACCGCCGGTGAAGCGGAAGCCGTCCGGCGACGCACCATCGCGCTCGCCGAGCTGGTGGACACGGTGACCGAGGACGCACCCGTCGCGATCCTCGTGGACGACCTGCACTGGGCCGACGACGCGTCGCGTCGGATTCTTCGCGGCGTGCTGCCGCGCCTCGCGCGCCGGCGCGTGCTCGTGGTGACGACGGGACGGCCCACTCCAGCCGGCTCGCTCGAGGCCGAGGAGCTCTCACAGACTATTCGTCTCACGCCGCTCTCGGCCGCCGACATCGCGGCCTTCCTCGGCAGCATCGCCGCACTTCCCGATCAAGCATGGGCGCGCGAGTTCCCCGCGGTCCTGCGACGTGCCACCGACGGATCGCCGTTGCTCGTGCTCGAGTCGCTTCAGCTGGCGATGGAGCGGAGCACGATCCTCCGGACATCGGCGGGATGGCGTTGCCCCGACCCGGCACGGCTGTTCGCGGAGCTGGATGAAGGAAGTGCGCTGCGCAATCGCGTGGAGCAGATGGAGCGCGGCGACCGGTGGATCCTGCTGATCCTCGCCGTTGCGGGGATGCCGCTCGAACTCCAACAGATTGCCACGGCGGCGAGTCGCGACGCCGAAACCTTCCAGGCGCGTCTTGGCGCACTCGAGCGGCGTGGCGTGCTCCAGCGCATCGGCACGCTCTGGATGCCGGCACATGACGAGATCGCGGCGGTCGCGGAGGAACACGCCCCACCCGACGCGCTGCGGGCGGCGCAGCGGGCCGTGGGCAGCATGCTCGCGGCGACCTCCGAGACGGACCCAAACCGATTGATACGGGCCGCACGCCTCCTGCTCGAGGCAGGCGCCAACTCAGAGCTCCACCCGCTCGTCATGTGGTGGATTCGACTGCGCCTCCGGCTCGGTGACCGGCGTCCCATCTCCGTGCTGATCGCGGAGCTGCTCGGTGCGGACGTGCCCGTCGAGCGCATACGCGCGATTACGCGCACGCTCCCGTGGCGCTATCGGATGGGTTTCACGACCGGGGGGCGCATCGCGGCGGCGATCGTCGTCATCGCACTTCTCGGCGCCGGAGCCGCGGCGGCACTGGTGCGGCCGAGCGTGCCACCGCCGGATGCGGAGTTCCTGGCGGTGCGGACCGCGGAGGACGGCGGCCCGACGGTGTCGGCTACAGTACCGCTGTTCGCCGCGCATTGGGACCAGACCGAGAGGATTCTGGTCCACGGGGCCTCACGGGGCCTCGACTTCCTGGCGCGAACCTCCAATGCCGTCGCGTCCCCGACGACACGGGGGCTCTGGGCCTTTTCGACGACCGCTTCTGACAGTGGTGGGATCGACATCTTCCTGAGGCATCCCGACGGAGTCATCACCCGCCTGACCAGCGCGCGCGGTGATGACGGCGGTGTGGCGTGGTCGCCGGATGGGCGAGAGCTGGTATTCACGACCGCACGCTGGAACCAACTCAGCCACTATGACGTGGCACTCATCGATCTCAGGCACCCGCATACCATCACCAGACTCACCTCATCGTCACAGTCGGATCAAACGCCGGCCTGGAGCCCAGACGGTACACGAATCGCGTTCTTGCGGAAGTCGTTCGACGCACGGCCGAACGCGGTGTGTTGGATAACGGTGGATGCACGACGCATCCGATGCGTTCCCCCTCGCCTGGCGCCCCTGGCCGTCCTTGGCTGGCTCGGACCCGACTCGGTTATCGTTGAGGTGGATAGCAAGGGCTCGATGCGTGCGGCAGTCGTGGCACTCCGCACCGGGGGGCTCCGGCTGATGCCACTCCCCTTCGCCGAGATCGCGTTGATCAGAGCATCTCCCGATGGATCGTGGCTTGCAATTGACGGTCGCAGAACGGGTGGTCGTGAAATTGAGTGGTACGTTGCGCCATCGGCCGTGCCCTGGCGGGTCGCACGCGTCCGGTCCGAGGGTAGTGGCCCTGTGGGGGACATCATCTGGCTCCCATCTATGGGCGCCCCGGCTGGCTACATCGGCGACGTAAAGGTCGAGGCACCCGACACATCGGTACCGATCGACGCGACCTATCGCCTTATTCTGGAAGGACGATCGGCCGGCGGCCGCACGATCCCGATACCGATCGTGGAGTGGAGCTCGCGCGATCCCGCGGTGGCAGCGGTGGACTCCACGGGACTGCTGTATCCGCATGCTCTCGACACCGTGACAATCGTCGCGAGCGCCGGCGGCTGGCGAAGCGACTCCATCAAGGTTGTGGTCGGTCCATCGACCTCGCAATTACTGCTGACCGAATCGTGGAAACGGCCGCTCGATAGCGCGTGGGTGCCGTTCGGAGTACCGTCCCCGGTGATCGTTCGCAGAAACCCTCGTACACCCACCCTCTGGATCGATGGCGATTCCAGCTTCCGAAGCGGCGTCCTGTCGCGCCGTGCATTCATGGCAAGGCACGGTCTCGGCCTCGAGGCTCACTTCTCGGACTCGCTCACGATGTATCAATGGCAAGTGGTCGATCTGGCGCTCACCGCCCAGGTGGACAGTCTGAGCTTCGCGCGATGGGACAAGCGCACGGGGGATATCGCGGACGACGGCCGGCGGCACAGGGATCAGGCCCTATGCTTCTTCGCGTATCCCGCGCAGGAGGGCTCCGCAATGGTCCAGCGTGCCGCCATCGTGTCCCTCGAGGGACGTCAGAACGTGCCGGTGGACTCCTCGTTCGGGACCGGCGCTTGGCATCGCGCGCAGATGCAAATCTTCCCCGACGGCACCTGCGGCGTCGCGCTCGACGGCCACGCCGTGTGGCGCTCCCTGACGCCCCAACCACTCGACCATCCCTTCCGGGTACTCCTCCAGGGGATGTCGTTTCACACAAAGGTGTTGGTCGGCCCCGTCGAGGTCTGGCAAGGCGTCCGCAACGACGTCGACTGGTCCGCGCTCGACCACACCAAGCCCTGACGCCCACGCCCGCCCACGCCCGCCTATGCCCGCCTATGCCCGCCCGTTCCCGCCCGTTTCCATCCGCTTCCTCAGCGCCACCCGCGCCGGCGGATAGAACGGGCGAAAGAGTGGATGGTAGGTGTACATCGCCCGAAGAAGCGGGCGCTTGCCGAGTGCCAGGAGATGCAGCGGCACCGTGTAGTCGCCGAAGCGCAGCGCCTCCCACAGCCAGCGGTTCACGACCCCGGCCTTGAGCCGCCTGTCGAATGCCGCGTGCGCCGCCGCTTCGTAATCCCGCCCGCCGATCAGGCACTCGGCGGCGAGCCGGCCCGACGCCATCGCAATCCGCATCCCGAATCCCCAGAGCATGTCCTGCAGCCCGGCGGCCTCACCGACGTAGAGTGCCTTGCCCCGCCGGAACCGCGTGGCCACCGCCACGTGTCCGACGCCTCCAACCGGTCGTGCGTGCTCGATCCGCACGCCGTACCGTGAGGTCAACACGTCCCGTGCACGCTCGAGATAGGCCCGCGCCTCGTGGAACCGGGCGAAGAGCACGGTGCACAGACAACCGTAGCCGCCCATCACGAGCACATAGCTGTAGCCCCGCACGGTCACGCGCTCATTCGTGAGCACGACGGCGAGATCGGGGCTGTCGGTGTCGAATACGATACCGGAGGCCACGGCGAACGCATGCCGCGGATCGGGCCCGGTGGCGACGATGTCCGCGTCCTCCGGGGGGCAGGTCGCGCCGCACCGGATCGTGACACCTGCCGCCTCCGCCTGGCGCGCGAGCCGCTGATCGAGCGTATCGGGCGCGGTGCCGCGCTTGACCAGGTAGAAGATCGGATGGCGGAAGGTGAGGAGCATGTCGCGGCGGCCATTCGAATGAATGGCGCTCCGGAACGGCCTGTGGGCGAAGTCCGGCGTGATCCCCGCCGCACGCAACTCGTCGAGCACGTCCCGCCGCTCCGTCCAGTTCTCGAGCCCCTGGAGATCGCCACCGAACCGCGCACCGCACGCCTCGGCACGCTCGAGCACCTCGACCTCGCGACCCGCGCGCGCGAGCGTGATGGCGGCCGCGAGCCCAGCCGGCCCCCCACCGAGAATCCGCACCATCCGGTCTACTCGCCCTTGGCCGGTCCGTAGACGCCGGGTACCGCGAGCCCCGCCTGGCGCATCAGCACGGTCATCTGGCCGCGATGATGGATCTCGTGGTGCAGCATGACGAGCACCGCCATCCCACGCGTCATCGTCTGTCCGAAGACGTCGCCTTTCATGGCGAGGGACGCGTCGCTCCACTCTCGCGCGACCGCATCGGCCAGCCCGCTCTGGACATCCTCATAGATCGAACGGATCTCGGCCGCGCGCTCCGGGCGAGGGACCCGCGTGTTCGGCCCCGCGACCTGGAGCCCGAACCCGCTCAGGAAGTGCGGCGGCGCCGCCGCAACGTGCCACGCGAGATCGCCGAGCGACCGATACCCCGGCGCCACCTCCTGCACCAATGACGCATCCGTCAATGCCGCCATGACCCGCGCCGTCTGCGACGCTTCATGCCGCCACAATCCCACGAGATCCCGCACCGATGTGAACACTTGCAACCTCGACTAGGTTAATACGGAAGATGGCTGACTCCTGGGGAAGCTAGCACCGCGCTCGACGCGGTGCAGGAGGCCGCCTATCTTCCTATCGTTCAATGAATTGCACAACGACACGGGGAAACCATCGTCGTGTTTGATAACATTTTCGAGACCGTGAATTCGGGCTTCGCTCAAGCCCTCTACGAAGACTATCTGCGCGACCCCGCGTCCGTGCCCGCCGAATGGCGGACACTGTTCGACCAGGGCCTCAAGGGTGAAGCGCCGACCGGGAACGGTGCATCGGCACCGTCGGCTGCTCCCGCGTCTACCGCACCTCCCGCATCTGCCGCATCTGCCGGCGAAGCCATCAAGGGCCCCGCGCTCCGCCTGCTCCAGAACATGCAGGCGTCGCTCGAGCTCCCGACCGCCACGTCGTTCCGTGACGTCGACGTCTCTTCACTCTGGGCGCACCGCGCGGCCCTGAACAAGGCACTCGCCCCCAAGGGCCTCAAGCTCTCGTTCACGCATCTCATCGGGTGGGCCATCGTCCGCGCGGCCGCCGAGCTTCCGGTGATGACGCATGCGGTGCACGAGGAGGGTGAGGCGTACCTCCGGTTCGATCCGCGAGGCGTCAACCTCGGGCTCGCCGTGGACGTCGAGGGGAAGGACGGCAAGCGGAAGCTGATGGTACCCGTCCTCAAGGGCGCCGACGGCATGACGTTCGCCGAGTACCACGCGGAGTACGAACGTCTCGTCGCCGGCGCGCGCGACGGGAAGCTGATGCCCGATGCGTACATGGGCGGCACGATCACGCTCACCAACCCCGGAACGATCGGTACGGTCGCCTCCGTCCCCCGGCTCATGAAGGGCCAGGGCTCGATCATCGCGACCGGCGCGATCCGCGAGATCGCCGGCCGTCGGCTGATGACGATTACCAGCACGTACGACCACCGCATCATCCAGGGCGCGGAGTCGGGCGTCTTCCTCCGGCGCGTGGACGCGCTGCTGAACGGCGAAGAGGGATTCTACGAAGAGATCGCCGACGCGTTGGGTGCGGCCACCGCGGGCGCCGCGGCGGTGGAAGCAGCCATCGACGCGGTCATCGCCTCCCCTGCCGCTCCTGCCGCGGGGCCGGGCGGTGCGGTGGACGAGACCATGCTCTACCACATGGCCGCCGCCATGCGGTTCGTGCGCGCGTATCGCTCGCATGGCTATCTCGCCGCGACGCTCGATCCGCTCGACACGCCCCCGACCGGCGACCCGGCGCTCGATCCCTCCAACCTCGACCTCACACCCGAGGTGATGGCGCGCATTCCCGCGAAGGCGCTCCGGATCTACGTCGAGGGCGCGACGCTCGCGGAGGCGTATCCGCAGCTCCAGGAGACGTACTGCGGCACCATCGCCTACGAGATCGAGCACATCGCGCGGCACGAGGAGCGGGTCTGGCTCCGTCGGGTGATCGAGTCGGGCGAGCACCGCGCGCCGCTCACCAAGGACGAGAAGCGCGCACTGTTCGATGAGCTCACGAAGGTCGAGGGACTCGAGAACTTCCTCGGCCGCGCCTACCTCGGCGCCAAGCGCTTTGGGATCGAGGGCGTGGACATGCTCGTCCCGATGCTCCATCGCGCGCTCGACATCGCGGCCGAGGAGGGCAAGACGCACGCGGTGCTCGGCATGGCGCATCGCGGCCGCCTCAACGTGCTGAGCCACATCTTGAGTCTGCCGTACGAGAAGCTGCTGGCCGAGTTCGAGGGCGGGCGCAAGGTGGAAGAGACGCTCACGCCGAAGGGCGGCACCGGTGACGTGAAGTATCACCACGGGTTGAGTGGGACCTTCCGGACCACGCGGGGCACGGATATGGACGTGCGCCTGCTGCCGAACCCGAGTCATCTGGAAGCGGTGGATCCGGTCGTCGAGGGATGGACCCGCGCGCTGCAGACCGACCGGAGCACGCCGACCGCCGGGCACGACACCTCGGACGCGCTGCCGATCCTGATGCACGGCGACGCCGCGTTCGCGGGCCAGGGCGTCGTCGCCGAGACGCTGAACCTCTCCAAGCTCGTGGGCTATGGGACCGGCGGCACGCTGCACATCATCACCAACAATCAGATCGGCTTCACGACCGATCCATCCGACGCGCGCTCGACGGACTTCGCCAGCGATCTCGCGAAGGGCTTCGACATTCCGATCGTGCACGTGAATGCGGACGATCCCGAGGCGTGCATCGCCGCCGTGCGGCTCGCGATGATGTACCGCGCGCAATTCGCGGGCGACATCGTGATCAACCTGGTCGGGTACCGGCGCCACGGACACAACGAAGCGGACGAGCCGCGTTATACCCAGCCAAGCATGTACGCGCTCATCGACGAACATCCCACCGTCCGCATGCGCTTCGGCGAGCGGCTCGTGGCGGAGGGCGTGCTCACGCCCGAAGACGTCGAGGAGGCGGCCACCCAGCACTACGAGCGGATGACGAAGATCCGCGAGGTGCTCCAGAAGGACCTCACGCAAGGCAACGGGGGCGAGGAGCCGCAGCGGATTTCGGCCGCATACATCGCGGCCGGAGAACCGGACACGGCCGTATCGGCCGAAGAACTCGAGGAGCTCAACACGCAGCTGCTCGCCGTGCCCGACGGATTCCGCGTGAACAAGAAGCTGCACCGCCAGCTCGAGCGCCGGCGCGAGATGGGCAAAGACGAGCCGATGATCGACTGGGGCCACGCCGAGGGGCTCGCGTTCGCCTCGCTCGTGCGCGGCGGCACGCCGATCCGCATGGCGGGCCAGGACACGCAACGCGGCACCTTCAGCCAGCGGCACCTGGTCCTGCACGACGCGGAGAGCGGGAAACCGTACGCGCCGATCCAGCATCTCCCGGGCGCCACCGCGTCGTTCGAGATCTACAACTCGCCGCTCTCGGAGTACGCGGCGATGGGCTTCGAGTATGGCTACGCGGTGGCCGTCCCCGAGGCGTTGGTCATCTGGGAGGCGCAGTTCGGCGACTTCGCCAACGGCGCCGAGATCATCATCGACCAGTTCGTGATCGCCGGGCTTTCCAAGTGGGGGCTGACGTCACGCCTCACCCTGCTGCTGCCGCACGGCTACGAGGGCATGGGCCCGGAGCACTCCAGCGCGCGGCTCGAGCGTTATCTCGCGCTCGGCGCCGAGGGGAACATCCGCGTCGCCAACTGCTCCACGCCGGCGCAATACTTCCATCTCCTGAGGCGCCAGGCCCTGCATCAGGAGATTCGGCCGTTGATCGTGATGACGCCGAAGAGTCTGCTCCGCCTCCCGCAGGCGGCGTCGCGGTTCTCGGATCTGACGGGCGGCACGTTCCGGCCGGTGCTCGACGATCCGACGCTTCCGGGCGCGAAGGACGACGTCACGCGGCTGGCACTCTGCTCGGGGAAGATCTACTACGACATCGTCTCGTCCGATCGCCGGGCCGCCGCGAAACACGTCGCCGTGGGGCGGATCGAGCTGCTCTATCCCTTCCCCGAGGACCACCTCGAAGCGCTGATCGACGAGTATCCGAACCTGGAAGAGATCGTCTGGGTGCAGGAAGAGCCGAGCAACATGGGCGCGCGGAAGTGGGCCGTCCCGCAACTCGACGCGCTCGCTCCGGACGACACCCCGGTACGGTGGATCTCCCGGCCGGAACGCTCGAGTCCTGCGGAGGGCTACCCCAAGCTCCATCAGGACGAGCAAAACCGTCTCGTGCACGAGACGCTCGCCTGAGCGCGGCCGGATCGATGGAGATTCTCGCGGTCGTTCGGATCGTCGCATTCGCCGGATTCGTCGCCTGCTCCGGCGTGGCCGTCGCCTCGTGGGTGGTGACCGAGCGGAAGATCAATCCGTTCGGGCACACGGCACGGCTGCTCCGCCGGATATCGGACCCGGTCATGGATCCCGTGGAACGGTGGCAGCTTCAACGCGGCGGCAATCCGCGGAACGCGCCGTGGTGGGTCTTCGGCGCCGGTTTGGTGGGTGCCATCGTGCTCGTGACGGGGACGGAGTTCTTCCTCCGCATGTTCTACACGACGGGCGCGCTGCTCTCCGCCGGGCCGCGTGGTATTGCACGTCTCGCGATCTACGTGGCGTACGAGGTGCTGCTCTGGGCGTTGATCATCCGGATCATCGGGTCCTGGTTCGGCCTCGGGCGTTATCGGCGCTGGATGCGCCCGGTGTATGCCCTCACCGACTGGATCATCCGTCCGCTCCAGCGCCTCATCCCTCCGGTCGGCATGTTCGACTTCACGCCGGTCGTCGCGTGGTTTCTGTTGTGGCTCGTCATGAAGGGCCTGATGGGAATCGTATAGGCGACGCGGCCGACGAATCAGGACGACACCAGCTCGAACGCGGCGGCATCGCAGGCCTCGCGCACCTTCGCATCGTACGCGTCCCCTTCCACCGCGGCGTGCAGCCGGGCACTCACGGGAAACACCTGCACCGACGGGGTCCAGCGCACGGCGTTCCCCCCATCGTCCACCACACGCCCGGTCGCCAGCGCGTCGCTCGCCTCCGCCAGTGAGAGCGAGCCCAGCGCACGGCGCAGGGCGATGAACCGACCCTGCGCGGCGGGGTCGAGGAAGCGCATGTGGTGGCGGCCAAGGACTGCCATGTAGTACTCAGCCGGCGTGAATGCGAGCCCGTCGAGCCCCAGCATCTCGCAGAGGATCACGAGCCACCCCACCACCTCTTTCAGGAGTCCGAGCCCCGGATGCGTCTGACCCGGCAGCTGCGGATTGTGCTCGGAGAACGCTTCGCGCGGGTTCTGCAGGAGCAGCCACTCTACGTAGAGGACTTCCATCCCCGGCACCGCGCGCCGGCTCCGCGTGACGCGCAGCTCGATGAGCAGCGCCGTGTGCGCGGAATCGCCGAAGACGCGAATTGTCTCGCCGAGGGGCGAGTTGCGGTCGATCACCACGGCGGGCTCCGCGAACCCGCGGGCACGTAGCGCCCCGAGAATACCGGCGCGCTCGAGCGACAGCTCGATCGCGAAGCTCGAGAAGGCATCGAGGAGGCGGGGCGCCCGCACGACCCCGGGCGCCACGCCGACCAGATCCTCCGCCGTGAGACCCCAGTTGTCCGGTCGCGGCTGACCGGTGGCGGCGAGCGTGGTCTTGAGCCGGCGGAACCGCCGGAGGATCATGGCGAGCTCGTCGGGCGGCTCGACGGCCGTCCCCGTCATGTGCCACGCGAGGAACCGCGCGGGATAGCGCCACGCGCGCCCGCCGTAGCCTCCGCCCAGGACCATCACGCAGGGTACGTCCCCCACCGCACGCCGCGTCGCCTCGACGACGAACCGGTCGCGTTCGAGCACCGCGTCTTCCGAAATGTTCCAGTTCCCGATCCGATCGTCCGCGGCCACGTCCGCGCCCGCGTTGTAGAAGACGAACCCGGGCCGATGTTCGTCGAGGACCGAGGGGAGCGCCTCGCGCAGGGCGTCGAGGTACGTGCGATCGTCCACGTCATCACCGAGGGCGATCGACGTCGTCGCCACGCCGGCTTCAGGACCCCACGCCGTGTTGTGGATCGAGAACGTGTGGACGGTCGGATCGTCCCGGAAGATCTCACGGGTGCCGTTGCCGTCGTGGAGATCGAGGTCCACCACCAGGACCGGCTTGGTGAAGCCGTAGTGGCGGAGGTGCGCGATGGCGATCGCGACGTCGTTGATCAGACAGAATCCCATCCCCCGCTCGCGCCCGGCGTGGTGATAGCCTCCGCCGAGGTTGGCGGCGAACCGACCCGTGCGCCAGGCGAGACGCGCGGCCAGCACCGTACCGCCGGTCGCCAGCCGCTGATACTCCAGGGCGCCCTGGCGTTCGGCATCGTTCACCGGCACGCCGAAGATCTCCGTCATCGTCTCCGGGCGATCGAGCGATTCGACGTACGCGCGTGTGTGTATCCGGAGAATCGCCTCGAGCGTCGCCGTGCGGGGGCGTGCGATCGCGCGTCGCGCCACGATACGTTCCTCCGTGAGAAAAGCGAGGATCCGATCGGCCCGCGCCGCGTCCAGCGGCACGCCGGGCAGCGTGTGCTCGTACGCGTCGGCGTAGACGATCCAGTCGCGCCCCGCCCGCAGGCGGCGCACGAACCGACGGAGGCGCGAGAACATGACGAAACATAGGCGGGAGCGGGCGGGCATGGGCGGGCATGGGCGGGCACAGGCGGTCCGCGAGAGCCTGGCGCTATCTTTGGGCGACGACCATGGCCACGGTGCTCAAGATCCACCTCCAACCCCGAGCCGCCACGACCGAAGTCGTGGGATGGCACGGTGACGCCGTGAAGGTGCGCCTCACGGCGCCGCCCGTGGACGGCGCCGCCAACGAGGCGCTCTGCCGCTTCCTCGCCGACCGGCTCGGCGTGGCGCGTGGCGCCGTGACGATCGTCGGGGGTGCTACGGGACGCGCGAAGCGCGTGGCGGTGGAGGGTGTGACGCGCGAGGCGGCACTCCGGGCCCTCGGCCTCGACGCGGCGTCGCGCTAGCCGGCGCGCGGGACGCCCGCCGGCGTCACCACTTGTCGATGTGCGGCTGCAGGCGTTTCAGGCCTTCGTCGGTGGTCACCAGCATCATCCGATCTCCCACTTCGAGCTTCGTGTCCGCGCGCGGGACCACCATGTGCTCGCCGCGGATGATCGCGATGATGGTGGTGTCGGCGTCGAGCCGGCCCGCGTCTTTTCCGACATCCTTGCCGACGTAGGGACTGTCCTTCCGGAGCACACCGATCGTGAGCCGGCGATGATCGGGGAGCTCGACCGGGAGGCCCGAGGCGAGGAGCCCCACCAGGTCCAGCTCACCCGCGTCGCGCAGGTCGGGCGCCTCGTGCTGTTTGAGGATCTGGAGGGCGATGCGCAGGTGATCGGAGTGGTGCGCGGGGGAATCGGCCCGCGTCGTGACCTGCGCTTCGTAGAGGCTCGTGTACCGGCGCCATCCGGAAGAGAGTCGCGTCTGCACGAGGTAGCTGATCATCACCGCGAGCGCCGCGGGCACGAGGAGCGAGTACCCGCCGGTCATCTCCGTCACCATCATCAGCGTCGCGATCGGGACGTGCGCGGCGCCCGCGAAGACCGCCGCCATGCCGACCACCGCGAACGCCGCCGTGGGCTGATGGAATGCCGCCGCGAAGAGCGCGCCGAGCATCGCGCCCACGAACAGGCTCGGCGCGAACACGCCGCCCGACCCGCCCGACGACACCGAGAGCGCGAGCGCGATCATCTTGCCGAACACGAGCACGGCGAGCGTGGCCAGCGCAATGCGTCCATCGATGGCATGCTGCATCCATCCGTATCCGCCGCCGAGCACCTGGGGGTAGGCGACGCCCATCAGACCGACGATCAGGCCGCCGATGGCGGGCTTCGTGAACTTGGGCACGGGGAGCGCACGGAAGAGATCGCGGATCCCGTAGAACACGATCGGCAGCAGCGTGCCGAGAACGCCGGCCGCGATCCCGAGCAGGAGATACCACCCGAAATCGGTGAATCCCGGCTGCGGAATGTTCGCCGGGACGTGGAAGAGCGGCTGCCATCCGACGAACAGCCCGTTGACCGCGTAGGCGACCACGGAGCCGAGCATCGTGTAGAGCAGCGTCCCCGCCTCGAACTCCATGTCGCTGTAGAGGACTTCGATCGCGAAGATCGCCGTCCCCACGGGAGAGCGGAAAATGGCGGAGAGACCGGCCGCCATGCCGATCAGCAGGAGCAAGCGCCGATCGCGGTCGGAGCGGTTCGTGACGGACGCATACCACGAGGCGACGCCGGCGGTGATCAGCGCGATCGGCCCTTCACGGCCCGCCGCACCACCCGAGCCGATCGTGAGCGCGGACGCGGCCATCTTGACCGCGGGGACGCGCGCGCGAAGCCGGCCGGCGTTGCGGTGAAACGACCGGACGACGGTGTCGGTCCCGTGTCCCTCGGTTTCGGGCGCCAGCCACTGCACCATGATCCCGACGATGAGGCCACCCACCGTCGTCGCGATCGGCACCAGCCACATGCCGTGCGGGCCGATCGTCTGCTGGGCCGGGCCACCCTCGCTGGCCACCCCGGGCGCCTGATAGCCCGCGAACCACTGCAGGAAGACCCCGCTCACGAGCTTGAGCAGGTACACGAAGAGCTGGGCCGCGAGCGCGCCGGCGACCCCGATGAGGATCGTGTCGACGATCAGCTGACGCTGGCGTCGCCGCTGCCGTCCCGTGGCCGTCTTAGGCATCGGACACCGCCGTATCCCATGCGTACACGGGCGGCCGGACGAGGAGATCCACGCCGAGCCACAGGGTCTTCGAGATCGGATAGCACACGATGGGCGCCAGCACGGCGCACGCGAGTCCGCCGGCGAACGTCAGACCCCAGCGCGGCATGGGCCACGTGGCGAGCACGACCAGCACCGCGACGCCCACCGCGAGCGACTCGGCGACGATGAAGTTCACGAGCACGGCGCCGAGGAAATAGTCCGGCTCACGGCGATCGGTGAGAATCCCGCACCTGGGACAGCTCTCCCGAATACGGAACCAGCCGTCGAAGAGCCCCCGCGCCCCGCAGGCGGGACACCGGCGCGCCACGGCGCGCGCGAGCACGACGGGGAGACGAGGGCGCGGCGCCGTCAACGGCGGGCGCACCGGTGGGGAACGATGTCTTCGGCGACGCGTAGGGTCATGGGAGTACGTGATAGGGTGACCGAGTGTGACGTACTAACCCTTAGATTGTACGAACGATCCGCGACGCCCGCCAATCGCGGCGCGGCACCCGTGCGCTGGCCGGACGGCGGTCGCCGCAGTATATTTGCGGGCGACAACCGAAACCCGTGGTGATTTGCGGCGATTGCAGCCACGTTAAATAAGTCGCTAAAGCGCTCCGCCTCGGCGCGCATCAGCGACCGAGGTCTCTGCTTCTTGTCGATACCCAACCGCCTCAACATGCTGCGCGACGCGCTCCGGCGTCGCATTCTCGTCCTCGATGGCGCGATGGGGACGATGATCCAGTCGTACGCCCTCACCGAATCGGACTTCCGCGGCGAGCGTCTCGCCGCGCACGATCGTGACCTCAAGGGCAACAACGAGCTGCTCTCACTCACCCGCCCCGACGTGATCGAGGCGATTCATCGCGCGTATTTCGCGGCGGGCGCGGACCTCGTCGAGACCAACACCTTCAACGCGAACGCGATCTCACAGCACGACTACGGCACCGAGGGCCTCGTCGCCGAGTTGAACCGCGCGTCCGCGAAGATCGCGCGGCGCGTGGCCGAGGAGTTCACGGCGAAGGATCCCGCGAAGCCGCGCTTCGTGATTGGGGCGCTTGGCCCCACCAATCGCACGGCATCGCTCTCACCCGACGTGAGCGACCCGGGATTCCGGAACGTGACCTTCGCCGACCTCGCCGGCGCCTATCGCGAGCAGGCCGAGGGCCTCCTCGCGGGTGGCGTGGATCTCCTCCTGGTCGAGACCGTCTTCGACACACTCAACTGCAAGGCGGCGCTCTTCGCGCTGCGGGAACTGCTCGACGAGCGTGATCTCGACGTTCCGCTCATGGTCTCCGGCACCATCACCGACGCGAGCGGCCGCACGCTCTCCGGTCAGACGACGGAGGCGTTCTGGAATTCCATCCGGCACGCCGACCTCTTCAGCGTCGGCCTCAACTGCGCGCTCGGCGCGAAGGAGCTCCGCCCCTACGTCGAAGAGCTCGCGACGATCGCGGACGTGCCCGTGACGTGTCACCCCAACGCCGGACTCCCGAACGCATTTGGCGGCTACGACGATACACCGGAATCGATGAGCGAAGCCCTCGGTGAGTTCGCGGCGAGCGGGTTCCTGAACGTCGTGGGCGGCTGCTGCGGCACGACGCCGGAGCACATTCGGGCGATCGCCGCGGCCGTCGCGGACCTGCCTCCGCGCGTGATCCCCGAGCGCCCGCGCATCTGCCGACTGAGCGGCCTCGAGCCGCTCAACATCCGGCCGGACTCGCTCTTCGTGAATGTCGGCGAGCGGACCAACGTGACCGGATCGTCCCGCTTCGCGGAGCTCATCAAGGCGGGCGACTACGAGTCGGCGCTCGGCGTCGCACGGCAACAAGTCGAGAACGGCGCGCAGGTCATCGACATCAACATGGACGAGGCGATGCTCGACTCGGAGGCGGCGATGGTGCGGTTCCTGCGCCTGATCGCCGCCGAGCCGGACATCAGCCGCGTCCCGGTGATGCTCGATTCCTCGAAATGGGAGATCATCGAAGCGGGACTGCGGTGTCTGCAGGGCAAGGGGATCGTCAACTCGATCAGCCTCAAGGAGGGCGAGGCGGCCTTCCTCGACCGCGCCCGGCTCGTCCGGCGCTACGGTGCGGCGGCGGTGGTGATGGCGTTCGACGAGCAGGGCCAGGCCGACACGGTCGAGCGCAAGGTCGCGATCTGTACGCGCTCGTACCGGCTGCTCACCGAACGTCTGGGCTTCCCGCCCGAAGACATCATCTTCGACCCGAACATCTTCGCCATCGCCACCGGTATCCCCGAGCACAATCGCTACGGGATTGCCTACCTCGAGGCGTGCCAGGAGATCAAGCGGACGCTGCCGCACGCGCTGGTGAGCGGCGGGGTGAGCAACCTCTCGTTCTCGTTCCGCGGGAACAACGCGATCCGCGAGGCGATGCACTCGGCGTTCCTCTACCACGCCATTCGGGCGGGCATGGACATGGGCATCGTGAACGCCGGCCAGCTCGCGGTCTACAGTGACATCCCCCCCGAGCTCCTCACGGCGGTGGAGGACGTGCTTTTCGACCGCCGCCCCGACGCCACCGACCGCCTCCTCGCGCTCGCCGACCGCTTCCAGGGCACCACGCGCGAAGCGAAAGACGACGCCTGGCGCAGTCTCCCGGTGCGTGAGCGGCTCGTCCACGCGCTCGTCGAGGGCGTGATCGACCACATCGAGGCGGACACCGAGGAGGCGCGTGCCGCGAGCGCGCGCGCGATCGAGGTCATCGAGGGACCGCTCATGGACGGGATGAACGTCGTGGGCGATCTCTTCGGTTCGGGCAAGATGTTCCTGCCACAGGTCGTGAAGAGTGCGCGCGTGATGAAGCGCGCGGTGGCCTATCTCGTGCCGTTCATCGAGCGGGAAAAGGGCGACGGGGAGCGCAGTGCCAAGGGCAAGATCCTGCTCGCGACCGTCAAAGGGGACGTCCACGACATCGGCAAGAACATCGTGGCCGTGGTCCTGCGCTGCAACAACTACGACGTGCTCGACCTCGGCGTCATGGTACCTGCGGCAAAGATCCTCGACACGGCGGAAGCCGAGGGCGTGGACGTCGTCGGCCTGAGCGGCCTCATCACCCCGTCGCTCGACGAGATGGCGCACGTCGCGCGGGAGATGCGCCGCCGGGGACTGACCCAACCGCTCCTGATCGGGGGCGCTACGACCTCCCGCATGCACACGGCCGTGAAGATCGCCCCCGCGTACGACGGCACGACCGTGCACGTGCTCGACGCCTCGCGCGGCGTCGGCGTCGTGTCGAACCTGCTCAGCGCCGAGCGGCGAGACCGATTCCAGGAGGAGGTTCGCGCCGAGTACCACCGGCTCCGCGAGGCGCACGGCCAGCGCGAGCATACGAAGGCCCTGCGCGCGCTGGACGACGCACGGACACGGCACATGGCGATCGCGTGGGCCGACTACGTTCCCCCCCGACCCGCCGGCATGGGGATCACCCGGTTCGCGCCGTATCCCCTCGACGAGCTGGTGGACTACATCGACTGGACGCCATTCTTCCACACCTGGGAGCTGCGCGGCGCCTACCCCGCGATCCTCGACGATCCACGGGTCGGGGAACAGGCGCGCGCGCTGCTCGCCGACGCGCGCGCGCTGCTCGACCGGATCGTCCGCGACCGGCGGCTCGAAGCCCGCGCGGTGGCGGGATTCTTCCCGGCCAACGCGGAGGGCGACGACATCGCCGTCTTCACGGACGAGGATCGGCGGGAACCGGTCGCGATGCTCCGGCATCTGCGCCAGCAGATGGTGAAGCCCGACGATCGCCCCAATCTCTGTCTCGCGGATTTCATCGCGCCACGCGCGAGCGGCGTGCCCGACTGGATCGGCGCGTTCGCCGTGACGGCGGGACACGGTCTCGAAACGCTCGTGGCCGAGTTCGAGGCCGCGCACGACGACTACAATGCGATTCTCGCCAAGGCGCTCGCCGATCGTCTCGCCGAGGCGTTGGCCGAGCGTCTGCACGAGCGCGTACGGCGGGAACTCTGGGGCTATGCGGCCGACGAACGGCTCGCCAACGACGCGCTGATCGCGGAACGGTATCGCGGCATTCGTCCCGCGCCGGGGTATCCCGCCTGCCCCGACCACACGGAGAAGCGCACGCTCTTCGCCCTGCTCGACGTCGAGGCGGCTACCGGGATCCAGCTCACCGAATCGTGCGCGATGTGGCCGGCGGCCGCGGTGAGCGGGTGGTACTTCTCGCATCCCGATGCCTTCTACTTCGGTGTCGGCAAGATCGGGCGTGATCAGGTCGAAGACTACGCACGCCGAAAGGGCCTCGCGCGGGACGAGGCGGAGCGCTGGCTCGCGCCCAATCTGGCCTACGAGCGGGGGACGCCATGACGGCAATGCTGCGTGAGCTGATCGCCGACGGCCGCGTGCACGTCGTGGACGGCGCGATGGGAACGATGCTCTACGGGAAAGGCGTCTTCGTCAACGTCTGCTACGACGAGCTGAACCTCCGGCAACCGACGCTCGTCAGGGACGTGCACGCGGCGTACGTGCGCGCCGGCGCCGAGATCCTGGAAACGAACACCTTCGGGGCGAACCCGGTGAAGCTCGGCGCGCACGGCCTCGCCGACCAGACCGAAGCGATCAACGAGGCGGCGGCGACGCTCGCCCGGGAGGCGGGGGACGGCCAGATTGCGGTCGTCGGTGCGCTCGGTCCGCTCGGTCTGCGCATCGAGCCCTACGGTCCCACGGGACGCGACGAAGCGGGCGAGTTCTTCGCCCGGCAGGCGCGTGGCCTCGTCGCCGGCGGGGTGGATGGGTTCCTGCTCGAGACCTTCTCCGATCTCGAGGAGTTGCACGCCGCGATCCAGGCGCTGCGGGCGGTCTCGGACCTGCCGATCATCGCCCAGATGACCACCACGGAAGAGCTGCGTACCACGTACGGCACCGACGTCGAGACGATCGCGGCGCGGCTCACCGATTGGGGCGCCGACGTGATCGGCCTCAACTGCTCCGTGGGACCCGCGAGCATGCTCGACGCCATCGAGCGCATGGCCCGCGCCACCGAGCTCCCGCTGTCAGCGCAGCCGAACGCCGGTCTCCCACGCGACGTCGGCGACCGCAAGATCTACCTCGCGAGCCCGGAGTACATGGCGACGTACGCGCGCCGCCTGATCGAGGCGGGTGTCCGCTTCGTGGGCGGATGCTGCGGAACGACGCCGGAGCACATCAAGGCCATCCGCGACGCCGTGGCGAGTCTCCAGCCGCGGCAGCACGCGGTCATCGTGAGCCGCACCGAGGTCGCCGCACCCGCCGGCGTCTCGCCGATGCCGCTCGCCGAGCGCTCGGCGTGGGGCCGGAAGCTCGCGGAAGGAAAGTTCGTGACGAGCGTCGAGATCGTGCCGCCCAAGGGGTGGGACGCGGCGCCGATGCTCACGCAGTGCCGGGCGCTCAAGGACGCGGGGGTGGACGTGGTGAACGTTCCGGACGGCCCCCGCGCACAGAGCCGGATGGGCGTCATTCCCTCGGCGCTCGTGATCGAGCGTGAGGTCGGGATCGAGACCGTCATCCATTACTGCTGCCGCGACCGGAACCTCCTCGGCATGCTGAGCGACTTCCTGGGCGCCGCGGCCGCGGGGCTCCGCAATGTCCTCATCATCACCGGCGACCCGCCGAAGATGGGCCCCTACCCGAGCGCCACGGCGGTCTTCGACGTGGACAGCATCGGGCTCACCAATCTGGTGTATAGGCTGAACCACGGGCTCGATCCGGGCGGCAACCCCATCGGCGCACCCACGCAGTGGGTCATCGGCGTCGGCGCGAATCCCGCCGCCGTGGACCTCGAGCGCGAGCTCCGGCGTTTCGCATGGAAGGCCGACGCGGGGGCCGAGTTCGCCGTCACACAGCCCGTCTTCGACCCGGATCAGCTGGAACGCTTCGTGGAGCGCGTCGAGGCGTTCCACGTCCCGATCGTCGCGGGGATCTGGCCCCTGGTATCGCTCCGGAACGCCGAGTTCCTGGCGAACGAAGTCCCTGGGGTGAGCGTGCCGGCCACTGTGCTCGCCCGGATGCAGCGGGCGCAGGAAGACGGGAAGGAAGCCGCGCTCGCGGAGGGCGTGGCGATCGCGCGCGAGATGTTCGAGCGGGTCCGCGGAGTGGTTCAGGGAGTGCAGGTGAGCGCGCCGTTCGGCCGCGTGGAGGTCGCCCTCCAGATCTTCTCGTAGCCCCGCTGGCGCGGTGATCCGCGCCTCCCATATTGGGGGGAGATCGTCGCTGGCACCGGAGGCCGGATGGCTCGTCTCGTGAAGTGGGTGTTCACCCTCGCGTTCATCGCCGCGATCGCGCTCGGTGCCTCCTGGGCCGCGGCGTTCTACCGCGCGGGCGCGCTGATCGGCACGAACACCGACGCCTTTCCCACCCGGCAGGTCACCTTGGCCTACCGTGGGACGGATCGGCTTCCCGGGAAACCGATCGCTTGGGTCTTCACCTATACTCCCACCAAGCTCCCGGGCGTCCGCGTCGCGCGCATCTTCGTCTCGCCCACCGGCACGGTCATCGCCACGGAGCCCAGGGATCTCCCCGCCCGGATCGACGCCTGGGCGAAAGCCCAGATCCCCTGACCCACCCCGACGGATCGCTCTTGACGAGAGACACCCGGCACCGCACTTTGTAGTACAAAGTACTTGGCGTATATCCTTCACGTCGGAGCCGGCCGATGGACCGTCCGTCACAGCTCGCCCTCGTCACGGTGGGTGCCGCCCTGGCACTCGGCGTGCTCGGAGACATCGCACTTCGCGCTGCACCGTGGGGGATCTCCGTGCCCCTCTGCGCCCTCGGGCTCACCGCGGCGATCGTCACCCTGGCGCGCGCGGCACGCCGGGAGATGCCCCGGGCCGTCATGCTGCTCGGCGCGATCTTCGTGCTCACGTCCCTGGGATTCGCGTGGCGGGCCAGCGAGACGCTCCTCGTGCTGGACGTGGCGGCACTCGCCGGGCTCCTGGTGCTTCTCGCCATGCGCTGGCACGGGGTCGCCCCCGACGCGGCCGGCCTTCTCCAGTATGGCCAGCACACGGTGGACACGGTCGTCCACACCGGCACCGGATTGCCGCGCCTCCTCGCGCGCGTCCCGTGGTCCGGATTGGGTACGGGTCGCGGACGTCACCTCGCGCAGATCGGTATCGGGATCGTAACGGCCATTCCGCTGCTGGTCCTGTTCGGCGTCCTCTTCGCCGACGCCGATCCGATCTTCAGCGACGTGATGCGTCGATTCGTCGATGTCGATCCGGCAACGGTCCTCTCCCACGTCGCCGCGACGACGTGGTGGGCCTGGCTCGTGGGCGGGTTCCTCTGGGGGCTCTTCCTGTGGCGCCGCGAGCGTGCGCCCCGCACTCCCCCACGGCCCGTGCTCGCCCCCGCGGCGGTGATCACCACGCTCGGCCTCCTCGCGGCGCTCTTCCTGGCCTTCGTGGTGGTACAGCTGCGCTTTCTCTTCGGCGGCCGTGACCTGGTGCTCTCCACCATCGGCCTCACGTACGCGGAGTACGCGCGCCGCGGATTCTTTCAGCTGGTGACCGCCGCCGGACTCACCCTGCCGATCCTGATCGCGGCCAATGCACAGGTGCCCGCCGACGGCGACGTGCGGGGCCGGCAATCGGTGCGCGCGCTCTCGGTCCTCCTCCTCGGGCTCCTCGCGATCGTGCTCGCATCGGCCGTGGTCCGGCTGCGGCTCTACGTCGCGGCCTACGGCCTCACCGAGGCGCGGTTCTACGCCGGCGCGATCATGGCGTGGCTCGTCACCACGTTCGTCTGGTTCGGGTTCACGGTGCTGCGGGACCGGCCCGCGCGCTTCGCGATCGGCGCCATCGGTGCCGCACTCGTCGCGCTCGCCGTGCTCTTCACCGTGGATCCACCGGCCCTCGTGGCCCGGCACGACCTGGAGCGGGCGGCGGCGGGGCAGGCGTTCGACGCCAAGTACGTCGCGTCGCTCGGGCCCGATGCGGTCCCGGCGCTCGTGGCACATCTCGAGCGTCTTGCGCCCGAAGACCAGTGCACGGTCGCCGGTCGGTTACTCGACACGGCGCACAAGATCGACGCCTATGACTGGCGCTCGTGGAGTGTCGCGACCACGCGCGCGGCGGCTGCCCTCCGGCGCCACCGCCCGGGCCTCGAGACGGTGACGGCGGCCTGCACGACCTGATGGTCGCGGCGCGCGGTAGCCGACGGTCCCCGTCCCGTGTTACGCTTCGCGGTGATGACCGATGCACGTACGCGGACCGTCCTCATCACCGGGGCCTCGAAGGGCATCGGCGAGGCGTGCGCACTCCATCTCGACACCCTGGGCTTTCACGTGTTCGCGGGGGTCCGTCGGGACGAGGACGCCCGTGCACTCGCCGCACGGGGCTCCACGCGGCTCACGCCCATACGGCTCGACGTCACCGACTCTGACCAGATTGCGGCCGCCGTGGAGACGATACGTGGCGCGGTGGGACCCGCGGGGCTCGACGCCCTCGTGAACAACGCGGGGGTCGCGCTCGGCGGCCCTCTGGAATTCCTGCCGCTTGCGGAGATCCGAGGCGTCTTCGAGGTGAATCTCTTTGGCGTCGTGGCGGTCACGCAGGCGTTTCTGCCCCTGCTGCGACAGGCGCACGGCCGGATCGTCAACGTCAGCTCCGTGAGCGGGCGGTTCGCGACGCCGTTTCTCGGGCCGTATTCCGCCTCGAAATTCGCGCTCGAGGCGCTGTCTGATGCGTGGCGCGTCGAGCTCGCGCATTGGGGACTGAAGCTCGTGCTGATCGAGCCGGGAGCGACGCGGACACCGATCTGGGAGACATCGCTCGCACGCGCGGAGCGTCTGGCGGAAGCGTACCCGCCGGAGGCGCACGCGCTGTACGGGAAGGTCCTGGCCCGCGTGAGCGAGCGCACCCGGGAGATCGCGGCGCGGGGCGTCCCCGTGGATCAGGTGGCTCGGGCGGTCGGCCGAGCGCTCACGGCGCGGCGCCCCCGGCGGCGCTATCCCGTTGGATTCGACACGCGCGTGGGTATCGCGCTCGCGCGCTGGGCACCCGCCTGGTTGCGCGACCGTCTGACCCGCTGATCACTCCATCCGTTGCCCGGGGCCGCCATCGGCCTCACCTTTCGGACCCATGGCTCACCTCCCGCACGATGCATCGACCGTGACCAACATCGGGCCGCGTGGCGTACGACGACGTCGCACGTTGGGCGTCGTCGGTCTCGCGGCCGGCGCCGGCATCTCCGCGGCGGGGATCCTCCTGTCCTGGGCACCGTGGGTCCGGGCAACCGCCGTCCTGCCGTATTGGCTCGGGTTCCTGGGCGTATTCCAGGCCCGCGCAAAGACCTGAGTGTTCCTCGCCGCGCGCGGGACGTGCGACTTGGACGATGGGATCCGGCCGGTGACCGACGGCGCGAGGCGCGATGTGCTCTGGCGCAGGGCCAAGGGCATCCACGTACAAAGCGTGGTCGCGGGCATCGTGCTCGCGCTCTTGGGGGTCCTGCTCTAGGACGGGAATCGCGAACCGGCGCGCTACTCCTGCTCGACCAACCAGTCCTTAGCGGCGTCCAGCGTGGCGAAGGTGGGGATGTGGCGGCGAGTGAACGTCGTCACCGCATTCAGGACCACACGATGGAGACCGGAGAGCCCCACCACGGCGCTCGCGATCACGAACGGCTTGTTGTGCATCGCGAAGTCCTTGAGCGCGCGTGATATCCGCGCGTCGAAGCGCGCACCTTCCACATAGACCAGCGTACGCAAGGAGTGCTCCGGCTGGCGGGCCACGACGGCGCGCGCCTCCTCGATGTACCGGAGCCCGTCATCGGGATTCAGCACGTTCGAGAAGTCCATGAGCAGGATGCGCTTGCCCTTGTGCTCGATGAACTGCGTGCGTGACACGTCGCCAAGCCCTACTCGCCGTACGGTACCCAGATGTTCTTGATCTGGGTCGCCTCGCGCAGCATCTCGTCGGCCGCGCCGCGACTCGAGCCGCTCCAATCGTGCGGCCGGCCGTATCCCACCCACGTGCGCTTCATGTTACCCGCGGAGAGGCGCTCGACCGCGGCGCTTCCCTCCGCGGACCCGAAGTACCACATCGCGTCGACGTCATCGTGGCCCGCGAGCACCTCGCTCAGTGCGTCGCGCGGCCCGGACACGATGTTGCAGACGCCGCCGGGGACGTCGGACGTGTCGAGCACCTGATAGAAGTCGGTCGCCGCCAAAGGATGCGGCTCCGACGGCACCACCACGACGCAGTTGCCCATGGCGATGGCCGCGGCCGTGAGCGTGACGAACGGCGCGAATGCGGGCGTGTCCGGACAGACGATGCCGATCACGCCGATCGGCTCCGGCATGGCGAGCGTGACGTTACGGAACGGCGTGTGGTGCACGCGTCCGTCCCACTTGTCGGCGAGCGCTGCAAAGCGGAACAGATGCCGGATCGCACCCGCGACCTCCGCGGACGCGTCGCGGGCGGTGGCTCCGGTCATGGCCCGAAGGCGCGCGGCGAATTCCCCGGCGCGCGCCTCGAGGTTCTCGGCGAGGTAGTACAGGACCTGCGCACGATTGTGGGCGGTGGCGCGCGCCCAGCCTTCCGCCGCGTGCGCGGCCTCGACCGCGTTGCGGATGTCCTTGCGGTTACCCTTCCCCGCCTCCGCGATCGGCGTCCCCTCTGGCCCGAGCACCGGGTAACTGTATCCGCCATCGGGACGCGCCTGCTTGCCACCGACGTACAGTTTCGGCGTGCGATCGATGGGCGGCACGGCCGCCGTGCCCGCCCTCGTCCGCCCGTGCCTGCCCGTGCCCGGCCGTGCCCGCCTCTGGCCGTCTCCCTTGAGCTTCACGTACTCCCAGAGCCCCTCGAGCCCACCCTCGCGGCCGAACCCGCTCTCGCGGTAGCCGCCGAATCCCGATGCCGCATCGAAGACGTTGGTGCAGTTGATCCACACGGTCCCGGCTTTGACCTTCGGCGCGATGTCGAGCGCGAGGTTGATGTTCTCGGTCCAGACGCTCGCGGCGAGCCCGTACCGTGTGTTGTTGGCGAGCGCCACCGACTCCGCCGGCGTGCGGAACGTCATGAGGGCAACCACCGGACCGAAGATTTCCACCTGCGCGATGGTCGAGGCCGGCGTGACGTCGGTACAGAGCGTCGGCGGATAGAAATAGCCATCCTGCGGCCGGCTCCAGCTCGGCTGCCAGACGGTGGCGCCCTCCGCACGTCCTTGTTCGACGAGGCGCTCGATCTTCTCGAGCTGCACGGGGGCCACGATCGCGCCGATGTCGACCGCCTTGTCGAGTGGATCGCCCACGCGCAACGTCTCCATGCGCGTGCGGAGCTTCGCGACGAGCGCGTCCGCGATTCCCTCCTGCACGAGGATGCGAGACCCCGCACAGCAGACCTGGCCCTGGTTGAACCAGATCGCGTCCACGACGCCCTCGACCACGCTGTCGAGATCGGCATCGTCATAGACGATGAACGGCGACTTCCCACCGAGCTCCAGCGAGAGCCGCTTGCCGCTGCCGGCGGTCGCCACCCGAATCAGACGGCCGACCTCGGTCGAACCCGTGAAGGCGATCTTGTCCACGCCCGGGTGCCGGACCAGGAGATCGCCCGTGCGACCGTCGCCGGTCACGATGTTCACGACCCCGTGCGGCAGCCCCACTTCCTCGCACAGCTCGGCGAAGCGGAGCGCCGTGAGCGAGGTGAACTCCGCGGGCTTGAGGACCACGGTATTCCCGGCCGCGAGCGCCGGCGCGATCTTCCACGCGAGCATCAGCAGGGGAAAATTCCACGGGATGATCTGCCCCACGACACCGACCGCTTCGTACTCGGCGAGCTCGGTCTCCATGAGCTCGGCCCACCCGGCGTGGTGGTAGAAGTGTCGCGCTACCAGGGGAATGTCGATGTCGCGTGATTCGCGGATCGGTTTGCCGTTGTCCAGCGATTCGAGGACCGCGAAGATCCTCGCGTGCTTCTGCACGTGACGCGCGATCGCGTACAGGTAGCGCGCGCGCCCGTCGCCACCCACCGCCTGCCACGGCCCGAGCGCGGCACGCGCCGCCTCCACCGCACGGTCGACGTCCGCCTCCCCGGCCTGCGTGATGCGCGCGAGGGCACGACCGGTGGCGGGATTCACCGTCTCGAAGAACTCGGGCGTCGCCGCCTCGCTCCAGACGCCGTCGACGAAGATCTCGAACGTCCTGCCGTGCGCCTCGAGCCACGCCTCGGCGGGCTCGGTGCTCTCAGGCGCCGGTCCGTAGGCCATCGTTTCGAAGATTTCGGCGATGTCGGTCATCGCGGGCTCCTAGGCCATGGGATGGCGATGCGCCGCCGAATAGTGCCCGGTGACGTTGTGTTCGAGCTGCCGCTCGATGTCGGTCAGCAAGCCGCTGGCACCAAACCGGAAGCGATCCACGTGCGTCCACGCGGGGCCCAGCTCGTCGCGCATCATGAGCAGCCAGTCGAGCGCGTGCTTGGCACGGCGGATCCCGCCCGCCGGCTTGAACCCGACCGCATGGCCCGTCCGCTCGTGATACGCGCGGATCATTCGCGCCATGACGAGTCCCACGGGCAGCGTGGCGTTCACGCGCTCCTTGCCCGTCGAAGTCTTGATGAAATCGGCGCCGGCCATCATGCATACGGCGCTGGCGCGTGCCACGGTGGTGAGCGTCGCGAGCTCCCCCGTCGCGAGGATCGTCTTCATGTGCGCGTCACCGCACGCCTCCCGGAAGGCCCGCACCTCGTCGTACAGCGCGCGCCAGTCGCCGAGCAGGGCGTGCGCGCGGGTGATCACGACGTCGATCTCGCGTGCGCCCGCCGCCACCGATGCCCGAATCTCGGCCAGCCGCTGCGGGAAGGGATTGAGACCGGCGGGAAAGCCCGTGGAGACCGCGGCCACCGGAATGCCGCTGTCGCCCAGCGCCTCCGCCGCCACCCCCACGAAGGCATGGTAGACGCAGACCGCCGCGACGTGAATCTTCCAGCCAGGGAGTCCGAGGGCGACGAGCAGGTCGGCGCGTACCGGTTGCCGGGCCTTCGCGCAGAGGCGGCGTACGGTCCCGGGCGTATCGTCCCCGGAGAGGGTCGTGAGATCGATGCAGGTCACCGCGCGCAGCAGCCAGGCAGCCTGCCACGCCTTCTTGACCGTGCGGCGCCGCGGGATCGTGGCGGCGCGGCGCTCCACAGCGCTGCGGTTGACGCGGAGGCTGCGCACCCAGTCGAGGTCGAGCGGCGTGCCGGGATTCCGCCCGTGCACGGGCGCCACCGGTTCCGCAGGGCGCGCCGTCGGTGTCGCGTGGCGCATCGGCTGGACGCGGGTCGTCATATGCGAGAAGATACACCCTCTCAACGTTCGGAGGAAACGTGCTGAACGAGTTCAAGAAGTTTGCGATGCGGGGCAACGTGGTGGACATGGCGGTGGGCATCATCATCGGCGGAGCGTTCGGCACGATCGTCAAATCCCTCGTGGCCGACGTCTTGATGCCGCCGATCGGCCTCCTCCTCGGAGGCGTGGACTTCAGCAACTTCTTCCTGCTGCTGAAGAGCGGCTCGCCCGCCGGTCCCTACGCCGGCCTCGCCGACGCCCAGAAGGCGGGCGCCGTCACGCTGAACTACGGGAGCTTCGTCAACAACGTGGTGAGCTTCCTCATCGTCGCGTTCGCCGTCTTCCTGCTGGTCCGCGCGATGAACCGCCTCGAGCACCCGAAGGCGGCGCCCGCCCCGGCCCCCACCACGCGGACCTGCCCGTACTGCCTCTCGACCATCCCGCTCAAGGCCACACGGTGCCCGCAGTGCACTTCCCAGGTCGAGGCCGCGTGATCCACGTCGTGGCGGCGTGGACCCGGCTGACGTAGCATCCAAGGAGGTGCGGCGTGATGCGGGAGTCGATCGGCCAAGTCCCGGCTGCCACGATGCGGGGAACAATCTGCCAATATATTGCGAACAAATGAGTTACGGGCATACGCCAGCCCCCGACCTGGGGCTGGCGCGTCCCTTGCTGCGATTCGGTCGAGGTCGCGGCAGCGCTCGGGCGGGCTACACCCTGCTCGAGGTGCTCATCGTCGTGGTCGTGATGGCCCTGCTCGCGGCCTATGCGTTCATGCGCTTCGGCCCGGCGCTCACGCACTCCAGGGTGCGCGACGCCGCCAACGTGCTCGCGTCCGACCTCCAATATGCGGAGATGCTCGCGGTGAAGCAGCAGGAGCCGATCGTTGTCACCGTTGACGGCACGGGGTTCCAGTACACGATCGCGGATCGCGCTGGGGTGGTGTACCGTACCCGCGCACTCGGGACGACGAGCGATTACCACCTCGACGAACTGTCCGCGAGTCCCAGCAGCGTCGAGCTGTATCCCAACGGCGTCGCCAGTGCGAATGCGGCGGTCACCCTCGGCATTCAGGGATATCGCCGTGAGGTCACGCTCTCGCGAGCCGGGCAGGTGCGGGTGCAGAATGCTCCCTGAGCGGCTGCCCCGGGACGCCGGTGTCTCGCTCCTCGAGGTCGTGGTCGCGCTCGGCCTCTTCAGCGTCGTTCTGATCGCGCTGGTCGGCATGATGTTCTCGATGGCGCACCAGACGCGCCTGACGGCATACGGCACGGCACGCACCGCGGCCGTACAGAGCGCATCCGCGTGGGCCCAGACCGTCGCGTGGGACAGCATCGGGAGCTCAGTGGGCTGTGTGGCGGACACCGCGGGCCCCCTCCGATACACCCGCTGCACAACCGTCCAGAACGTGGGCTACCGCCTCAAGCGCCTGCGGATCGTGGTCGCACCCGACAGTGTCACGGGGGTGGGCCCCGATACCGTCACCGTGAACCGTCAGAAGCCGCAACAGCTCTCGCCCCTCTACTCGCCATGACGCGCCGCGGCTTCACCCTGATCGAGCTGCTCGTCGCCATGGTCGTGGTCGGCCTGCTCGGCCTGTCGCTGGCGCGGCTCATGATCAGCGATTCGCGATTCGTGGCCGGCGCGAATGCCCGGCTCGACGCGCGCCAGACCGCCCGTGCCGGACTCACGATCATGTCCACCGATCTCCGCATGGTGACCGACGGCGGGCTCCTCGCCGCCTCCGCCGACAGCATCACGATCCGGGTCCCGTACGCCTTCGGCCTGCTGTGCGCGATGAGCGGGACGGCGACGTACGGCTCGCTCGCGCCCGTGGATTCGGCGATTTACGCGGGAGCCGTCATGGCGGGGGTCGCGTGGCGGACGGCGTCCGGCGCCTACGCCTTCCGCGACGGGCAGACGGCCTGGGCCTCGCCCTCGAGTGCCGGCATCTGCGCGGCCGACAGCATTCGGGTCGTCTCGGGCAGCTCGCCGTCGCTCAGTGGGCGCGTGATCGGCATCTCGGGGAGCTACATGGCCGACCCCGGCACCGTGTTCTATCTCTATCAGACCGTGACGTACCGCTTCGGGGCGTCGTCGACGTACAGCGGGCGCACCGGGCTCTGGCGCACCACCCTCGGCGGCACGACGGAGGAAATTCTCGCGCCCTTCGACACGACAGCCGGCTTCGCCTACGTCATCGGCAACAGTCAGACGCCCGTCGACTCCGTGCCCACGAATCTCGACACCGTCACCGGCATCGAGCTGCATCTCGATGCCCAGAGCGTGCACGCCCCCGAGGGCAGTGCGGCACCCCGGACGTACGCGCTCCACACGCGCGTCAAGTTCCTGAATCGGGGGGGCTGACCGTGCCGCACGCCACCCGGTCCGAGCGCGGTTTCGCGCTCCCGATGACGATCTTCCTCGTCACGCTGCTCACCCTCCTGCTCGCGGCGGCGTTCACGCGCATCAATGCCGACCGCGACGTGGACATGGGCAACGGCTACTCGGTGACCGCATTCGAGGTCGCGCAAAGCGGGCTGCAGACGTACATGGGCACCGTGGACACCATGCCGAACGACAACGATTCGCTGCGCATCAATGTACCGGGTGGCTACGCCTGGGTCGTCGCGCGGCTCGTGCGACGGCCTGCCGACACGCTCGCCAATCCGACCTTCCTCTTGCGATCCACCGGCTACACGGTGATCTCCAAGCTCGGATCGACCCCGCAGGCGCGACGGACGGTCGCGCAGTTCGCGGAGTGGCAGCCCGGACGGATCAAGGTGCTCGGCGCGATCACCGCGGCGAACGGCGTCGACGCCGATACCGGCGGGACGGTGATCATCCAGGGTTACGACAAATGGTGGTGCTCGCCCCAATACCCCCCGGTCGCCGGGGTGTACACGACCTCGGTCAGCGGATCGCCCGCGAGCTGGAGCGTCGATTCCGGGATGCCCCCCATGGTCACCACGGGGACCGGCGCCACGGCCCTCGCCGACGCCACCAAGATCGATTGGGCGTCGACGATTGGCGGCCAGCTCGTTCCCGACTACACGTCGTACGTCGACAACCTCTATTCCAACGCCATCCAGGTGATCCAGGGGAGTCTGACGCTCCCCTCGAACGCCCAAGGCAACGGCCTGCTCGTCGTGACGGGCGACTTGACGATGGGCGACACGTTCTACTGGCAAGGGGTGGTGCTGGTTGGCGGCCGGGTGACGTTCGCGGACAACTGGACCACGATCGAGGGCGGTATCGTCTCCGGGCTCAACGCCCAGATCTCTGGATCCTACATCGGGCGCACGCACGTCGGGCAGCATGATGTGACCCTCCACTACGACAGCTGCCTGATCCAGGCCGCGCTCAACTCCCTGATCGGCTTCGTCCCGATCGGTAATGCCTGGATCGACAACTGGGCCTCCTACTGAGCCGCAGCACCGTCGCGTCACGCCCTCCAACCGGCTAGATTCCGCGCCTGCCCAGGGGGGCAGGATCTGCAACCAGTGGAGAGGCTTCGATGACGTCCGTTCACCCAGACTCGACTCCGGCCCTGACGGTGCTTTCGGAGGACGAGCAGATGTTTCGCGACGCCGTTCGGGAATTTGCCGAGGCGGAGGTCGCACCGCACACCGCGGAGATGGATCGCACGGCCACCTTCAACAAGGACTTGATCCCCAAGTTCGCCGAGCTCGGGCTCATGGGGATCGACGTCCCAGAGGCGCTTGGCGGGGCGGGTGGCACCTTCTTCATGAGCGTGCTCGCCGTGGAGGAGCTCGCCCGCGTGGACGCCAGCGTGGCGGTCCTCGTCGACGTGCACAACACGCTCATGAACGTCGCGCTCGGTGGATGGGGTGACGACGACATCAAGGGGCGCTACTTCCCGCGCCTCGCCGGCGGCGAGCTCGGTGCCTACGCGCTCTCCGAGGCGGGATCGGGCTCCGATGCCTTCGCCCTCGCCACCCGCGCGGAACAGCGGGGCGACAAGTGGATCCTCAACGGCCAGAAGCTCTGGATCACCAACGGGGCCGAAGCCGAGCTGTTCGTGGTCTTCGCCACCATCGATCCGTCAAAGGGCTATAAGGGCATCACCGGCTTCATGATCGAGCGGGATTTCCCGGGCTTTCGCGTCGGCAAGAAGGAAGACAAGCTCGGCATCCGGGCGTCGAGCACCACCGAGCTGATTCTCGAAGACTGCGAGGTCCCGCTCAACAACGTGGTCGGCGAGGTCGGCAAGGGGTACAAGGTGGCCATCGAGACCCTGAACGCCGGGCGCGTCGGGATCGGTGCACAGATGATCGGCGTGGCTCAGGGCGCGCTCGACGCGACGCTCAAGTACGTCAAGGAGCGGAAGCAGTTCGGCCGGCCGATCGGCGACTTCCAGGCCGTCCAGTTCCAGCTCGCGCAGGCAGCGACGGAGCTCGAGGCTTCGCGCCTCCTGGTCTACAACGCCGCGCGGCTGCGTGACGCGGGTCGGCCCTACACCATCGAAGGCGGGATGGCGAAGCTCTACTCCTCGCAGGCTGCCGAGCGAATCACGAGCCTCTGCGTCGAGCTCTTCGGCGGGTACGGGTATACGAAGGAATACCCCGTCGAGAAGTACTACCGCGACGCCAAGATCGGCACGATCTACGAAGGCACGAGCAACATGCAGCTGCAAACCATCGCGAAGGCGTTGCTCACCGACTGAACGTCAGTCGACCTTCATCACCGCCTTGCGGTAGAGCAGCCAGCAGAGGCCGACGAACATCGCGGTCCCGATCCACGGGGCGGCCACACCGGCCCACGACTCGTAGGGAATCAGATTCGGCACGCGCTCGGCCAGCCCGGGCGCGAACCGAATCACCCCCGCGATCACCACGCCGATCACGGCGGCCCCCGCGATGAGCCCGGACGAGAAGAGCACGCCGGGCTCGCGCTGTTCCCGCACCTCTTCCGCGCTGAACCGGCGCTCCATCATCCCGCGAATCCCGCCACCCACCATGATCGGCAAGGTGAGCGAAATCGGCAGATAGAGGCCCACCGCGAACGCGAGAGACGGCAGCCGGAAGACGAACTCGACGATCGCCGCGAGCCCCGCGCCAAGGAACACGAACGCCCACGGCAGATTGTGCTTGAGCACGCCGTCGATCACGAGGCTGATGATCGTTGCCTGGGGCGCGGCGAGGCTCCCCGGCTGCCCCGTGCCGATGCCGTAGGTCGCATTGAGGGTGATGAGAATCCAGCCCATCACGAGCGCGCTCGCGAGGACACCGATCATCTCGCCGATCTGCTGATAGCTCGGTGTCGCACCGAGCAGGAACCCGGTCTTGAGGTCTTGCGAGGTATCACCCGCGATCGCCGACGCGATCGCGACCACCGCACCGACCATCAATACATCCACGCGCGCCCCCGGCCGGTTGCCGTAGCCGAGCGCCACGAAGATGAACGCGGTCGCGAGCAGGGTCGCGATCGTCATCCCGGAGATCGGGTTCGACGTGCTGCCCACCAACCCGACGATCCGGGACGATACGGTGACGAAGAAGAACGCGAAGATGGCGATCAGCGCCGCACCCACGAGGTTCACGGGCATCTTGGGCCAGAGCCAGAGGCCCAGGATGGCGAACAGCGCGCCGAAGCCCACGATCTTGAGCGAGAGGTCGCGATCGGTCCGCTTCACGGCCACTGCGGTCTTGTCGCGCAATGCGCCGACGCCAAGCGTGAACGACTTCCAGATGGTCGGCAGGGACTTGATGAGGGTGATCAGCCCGCCGAAGGCGACACCGCCCGCGCCCACATAGCGGATGTAGCGGTTCCAGATCTCGCCCGCGTCCATCTGGCCGATGGGCATGGTGCCGGGGTAGATCGTCTTGGCACCGCCCCACGCGTTGATGAGCGGGATCAGAATGAGCCAGGCGAGCGCACCGCCGCTGAACATGATGGCCGCGATCTTCGGGCCCAGGATGAATCCCACCCCCACGAGCTCCGGCGTGAAGTCGCCCGAAATCTGCGCCTTCTTCGGCAGATCGAGCGTCGGCGTCTCCTGCCAGAGACGGAAGCCATGACCATCCTCGAGCAGCTTGAAGACCGCACCGAGACCGAGCCCCTCGATCAGCAGACGGGCGCGCGAGCCGCCCGCGTCTCCGGCCACCTGCACTTCCGCGCACGCCGTGCCCTCGGGATAGGGGAGCTTCCCATGCTCCCGGCTGATCAGGAATGCCCGCAGCGGGATCATGAAGAGCACGCCGAGGAGCCCGCCGAAGAGCGCCACCATGGTGATCTCGACGAGTGAGATCGCGACCGTCGGATCCGTGCGCTGCCAGATGAAGAGCGCGGGAATCGTGAAGATCACGCCCGCGGCGAGCGACTCACCGGCCGAGCCGATCGTCTGCACGATATTCGTCTCGAGCACGGTCCCCCGACCGGTGAGCCGGAAGACCGCAACGGCCATGACCGCTGCGGGAATCGAGGCACTCACGGTGAGACCCACCCGCAGGCCGAGGTACGCGTTGGCGGCCCCGAACAGGATGGCGACGATGATGCCGAAGATGATCGCCTTCGGCGTGAACTCGGCGACGGGCTTGTCGCTGGGAACGTATGGTGGATATTGATCGCCCGGGATCTCCTCGTACGCTTCCGGTGCGAGGCCACGGCGGGGTTTCGTCGATGCGGGTTCGGTCATTGCCCGTGCGCAGGTTAGAGGCCGAGCTATGCTAGGATTGCGTCCGAGGCGTGTCAACCCGGGTGGCCGCACCGTTTGACACGCGATTGACCTCACGTTATTAACGTTGGCCCGATATGAAATCGAACTCCCTGAAGTTCCTGAAAGCCCTCCTCGACGCGCCCGGCCCGTCCGGCTTCGAGGTGGCCCCCGCACGGATCTGGCGGGCCGAAGCCGAGAGCTTCGCGGACACCGTCCGCGGCGACGTCTCCGGCAATTCCGTGGCCGCCATCAACCCCGACGCCGACCGGCGCGTGATGTTCGCGGGCCACATCGATGAAATCGGCCTCATGATCGTTCATGTGGATGACGACGGATTCCTCCACTTCGGCACGATCGGCGGCTGGGACAGCCAGGTCCTGGTGGGGCAACGCATCCTGATCGCGACGCGGGGCGGCCTCATCCCGGGGGTGATCGGCAAGAAGCCGATTCATCTGATCAAGTCGGACGAGCGTGACAAGGCGTCGAAGGTGACCGATCTCTGGATCGACATCGGCGCCACGGGCAAGAAGGACGCGCTCAAGCGGGTGCGGGTGGGCGACCCGGCGGTCCTCGCGGGCCCGGCCGAGGAACTGCCCAACGGCCGGATCGTCTCCAGAAGCATCGACAACCGCATCGGCGCGTTCGTCGTTCTCGAGGCCCTGCGGCTGCTCAAGCGCCCCAAACCGAAGACGGGCGTTTTCGCGGTGGCAACGGCGCAGGAAGAGATCGCGTGGGGTGGCGGTGGGGCTCGCACGAGCGCGACGGACATCAACCCGACGGTCGCGCTCGTCGTGGACGTGACGCACGCCACCGATTGTCCCGGCATCGAGAAGAAGGAAGTGGGAGACTTCAAGCTCGGCGGCGGTCCCGTGCTCTCACGCGGCTCAGCGGTGAATCCCGTGGTCTTCGACATGCTGGTGGAGACCGCGGAGCGGGAGAAGATCCCCTATTCGATTCAGGCCGCCCCGACGGACACGGGTACCGATGCCGACGCCATCTACACGGCGCAGCGCGGCATCGCCACGGGGCTCGTCTCCGTGCCCAACCGCTACATGCACACCCCGAACGAGATGGTGACCCTCGACGATCTCGAGCGGACGGCCCGGCTGCTCGCGGCGTTCGCCCGCCGCGTGACGGCGACGACCGACTTCACCCCGCGCTGAGCTGGATGAGGGCCCGGCGTGCGGCCTCCCGCACGTCGGGCGCCCGGTCCTCGCTCAGCGCTTCGATCGCGCTCACGGCCACCCTCCCACCCGCCAACGCGAGCCCCTCCACCGCCGCGAGCCGCGGTCCCGAGGACCGCCGCCCGATCAACCGCCCCCCGGGCTCGGCGAGCTTGACCAGCGCCTGCACCGCATCCGGGGTTCCAATGCGGCCCATCGCCCGGTAGAACTCGTACTGCACCTCTTCATCCTGCTCTTCCGCGGCGGCGTTGAGGAGCGGCATGGCCAACGGGCCGACGCCGCGACCGCCGATCTGCTGCCCGACCGCGAGGCGCACCCCCGCATCGGGGTCCCTGAGCACCCGCGAGAGGTGCCGTACGGTCGAGGGCGTTCCGATCTTCGCGAGCGCGATGCCGATCGAGCGCCGCACCCGGGCGTCGTCGTGCCCTACCACGTCGCCGAGCGCCGCCACCGCTTCTCCGACCTGGTGGGGGAGCTTCGGGTCGAAGAAGCGGTGGCGGCGCTCGGCGACGTGGTAGGG
>Ga0102953_1000259_pt1 | contig 38300 bp, 32 predicted proteins | sample SalPon2A_C_D2_MG_FD_78509 | JGI IMG/M metagenome (GOLD analysis project Ga0102953, IMG submission 78509) | Soil microbial communities from South San Francisco under conditions of wetland restoration - Salt Pond MetaG R2A_C_D2_MG | ecosystem: Environmental > Terrestrial > Soil > Wetlands | place... | reverse complement strand
TTGTGGAGGACGTGGAATTCTACGCCGAGGATGCGGGCCGGACCGATAACGAATACCTGGCCAGGATCTGTGAAGCGGTGATCAAGGCCGGGGCCACCGTATTGAACATTCCCGACACCACCGGCTACTGCCTGCCCGAGGAATACGGAGCTAAAATGAAATACCTCCGCGAGCATGTGAAGGGGATTGAAAAAGCAGTGCTCTCCTGCCATTGCCATAACGACCTGGGCCTGGCCACTGCCAATTCAATTGCAGGCGTCATCAACGGGGCCCGGCAGATCGAGTGTACGATCAATGGAATAGGCGAACGGGCGGGCAATACCTCCCTGGAGGAGGTGGTCATGATCCTGCGCCAGCACCCTGACCTCAAACTCGACACCAATATCAACAGTAAACTGCTCTACAGTACGAGCCAGATGGTTTCCCAGAAGATGGGAATGCCCGTACAACCCAACAAGGCCATAGTGGGATCCAATGCCTTCGCCCATAGCTCAGGCATCCACCAGGACGGGGTGATCAAAAAACGGGAAACCTATGAGATCATCGATCCCGAAGACGTGGGGGTCAATGAATCCTCCATTGTGCTAACCGCCCGAAGTGGGAGGGCTGCCCTGGCCTACCGGGCCAAAAAAGTGGGGTACGAACTCACCAAAATACAACTCGATCACGTATATGAGGAATTCCTGAAATTCGCCGACGTCAAAAAAGAAATCCTGGACGAAGACATCCACCAAATCATCGAATCCAGCAAGGTAAACCTGGAAAGCCTAGCCTAATGAATCTAAAGATCGCCCTGTTGCCCGGAGACGGAATAGGTCCGGAGGTAACAGCCCAGGCTGTAAAATGCCTGCAGGCAGTTGAGGAAACCTTCGGGCACCGCTTTCGCTTTACCGAAGCGGCTATCGGCGCCGTGGCTATAGATAAAGCCGGCACCCCCCTTCCGGAAGAGACCCTGGCGCTCTGCCGGAAGTCAGATGCCATCCTTTTCGGGGCCATTGGCGACCCGAAATACGACCTGGACCCTGAGGCCGTCATCCGACCGGAACAGGGGCTTTTGCGGCTCAGGAAAGAACTGCAACTTTTCTGTAATATCCGGCCGGTAAAAGTATTCCCAACCATGATAGACCGGTCCCCCTTGCGGAAACAGGTGCTGAAGGGCACGGACCTGGTGATCTACCGGGAACTGACCGGCGGGCTCTATTTTGGGGAGAAAAGCCTGAGCCCGGATGGAAGCCGGGCCGTGGATACCTGTCAATATTCCGAGGAGGAGATCAGCAGGATCGCCCACCTGGCCTTTAAGGCTGCCAAAGGACGACGGAAAAAGCTCACCCTGGTCGATAAGTCCAATGTACTGGAAACGTCCCGGCTTTGGCGGAAAGTGGTCGGTAAAATAGCGGAAAGTTACCCGGAGGTACATCTGGAATACATGTTTATGGACAATGCCGCCATGCAGATCATCCTCCACCCCAGTCAGTTCGATATCATCCTCACCGATAATATGTTCGGCGATATCCTGTCCGATGAAAGCAGCGTCATTGGCGGTTCCATAGGGCTGCTGCCCTCTGCTTCTGTTGGTGAACAACACGCCCTCTTTGAGCCTATCCACGGCTCCTATCCCCAGGCCAAGGGTAAAAACATTGCTAACCCCATCGCTTCCATCCTTTCTGCAGCCATGATGATGGATCATTTCGGGCTGAAGGAGGAAACTTCCGCTATCGTTATGGCGGTTTACCAGGCCATGAAAAAGAACATCGTTACCACCGACATCGATCCCAGGAGCAAATACGGAACCGACCACGTCGGGGAGTTCATTTCCCACAATATAGTGGATTCGGATGCCTTGCAAAGTATCAATAAAGAGAATATCGGCCTGGGGAAATCTACCATCATCTGAGGGCTCTTCCTTTCATTAACCACATACCCCCTATCCTGTTGAACGTATTTTTATTCAGCCAGAAGTTGTTGAATCAGGGAATCAAATTCCATCCGGAAACGGTCGTATGCAGCCCCTGTTGCGGGGCCGTCAAAGCCTGTGTGGATACGGCGCACCAACCCCTGCCGATCTAAAATCAGGGTGGTCGGGTAGGCCGTTACCTCATCCAGCATGGGTAACTTCCCATGGGCCGCATCTTTGTTGGCTCCCCCGTATTGTGCCAGCAGGACCGGATAAGACACCCCGACCTGCTGCTTCAGGCGGTCTATGGCCCGGAAGGCCTTTTCTTCCGTTTTGGCATATTCGAATGCCAGGGCCACTACCCGTAAGTCTTCCCCCTGGTGCCGGTGGAGATAATCTACCAGGAACCTGGTTTCATCCAGGCAATTCGGGCACCAGGTGCCCATCAGTTGCACCACCACCACTTTATTCTGAAAGCCGGGATCGTCCAGGGACCGCATCTCCCCATGGTTGTCTGGAAATGAAAACTGAAGGTATTGCCCCTTGAGGAGGTTGGTTTGGGTGTCCGCATCAGGCAACTGGTAGGCGGCGTTCCTCAAGCCACTGAAGGGTTGCTTGAAATGGTTTCCGGAATAGTACATGCCGTCCATCATGCTATCTGTTATCCGGGACAAAAATAGGTAGGCATGGGCCCCGTCAAAAGTCGACAGTTTCAAGGAATCGCCATCCATTACCCCGTCGAGGTACCTATAGTCTCCCGTAGGGGTTTGAAAGGTCCCGGTTACCCGGTGGCCCTGTTGTTTGAATAGGCCCCTGGCCGGATCCTGCTCTTCTGTCCCGGGGCCAAACAACACCTCCCACACCCCGCTTACATCGGCCATGGGGTCGCGTGTCAGTGCGAATTGGGGCAGATCCCCCCAAACGGCTTCAAAGGGGACTTCCCGGCCCCGGCTTTCCGTGATAAAACTTCCCCTGATATGGGTTTCATCGAACGTCCCGGAAATGTAGCTTTCAAAAATTGGCATGCGCATCCGGACCGAGTCGTCCCGGACATTGATCTCATGTATCCGAAGCGTCTCGCCCCCATTGTGCACTTCCATCAGGTACCCGGTGTCCCGGGAACTCCAGGTGAAGGTGAAGGGCAATTCCCTCCCGTCTTGTACCTTAAGGGTAGCATGCCACTTACCCGGCCTGGGCTGTGACGCCTTCTTTTGGGTACAGGAAAAGGTACTTATCAGGAACAGAAAGGGGAGCAGGTGTTTTGGCATTGGGCTACATTCAATGAAAGCCCCCGAAATAACGATTATTTTCTTACAATAAAAAATATCCTGATTCCCCCGGCGCAGTTGAATGGTTTACCCCATTGTCTTATCTTTGGGCGATTAAAACTAGCCAATGAAGATTTCCTATAACTGGTTAAAACAGTTCGTACCCATAGATTGGCCAGCCCCCAAAACGGCCGAACTGTTAACCGATCTGGGACTGGAAGTTGAAGGCATTCTCCCGTTTGAATCTGTAAAAGGTGGCTTGAAAGGTGTGGTGGTGGGCCATGTCCTGCAATGTACCCGGCACCCGAATGCAGACAAGCTCAAATTGGCCAAAGTAGACATCGGCAATGGGACAATGCTGCAAATAGTTTGCGGGGCCCCGAACATAGCGAAGGGGCAAAAGGTTCCCGTAGCGACTATAGGAAGTCGCCTCTTTACCCGCGAGGGAGAGGCCTGGACCATCAAAAAAGGGAAAATCAGGGGAGAAGTCAGCGAAGGGATGATCTGTGCGGAAGACGAGCTGGGTCTAGGAGATGATCACCAGGGGATCATGGTGCTCGCGAACAGTCTTGAACCCGGCACTCCCTGCTCCGAGATTTTCAATATTGAGACCGACGAAGTCTTTGAAATCGGGCTGACCCCGAACCGGGCCGACGCCATGAGCCATTTCGGGGTGGCGCGCGACCTTAAAGCCGGATTATTACAACGAAAGATACAGACGCAACTGATCACCCCATCCGTCAGTAATTTTAATACTGAAAACAGATCGCTGAAGATCGATGTGCAGGTTGAATCCAATGCCCTTGCCCCAAGGTATTGCGGGGTGACCATCAGCAACCTCATCGTACAGCCCTCTCCCTACTGGCTCCAAAACCGGCTGCGGGCTATCGGGCTCAAGCCCATAAACAATGTGGTGGACGCCACCAATTATGTGTTACACGAATTGGGCCAGCCCCTTCATGCTTTTGATGCGGACCGGATTTACGGCAAAAAGATTGTCGTTAAGACCGTGGAGGCCGGTACCACTTTCGTAACGCTGGACGGCGTGGAACGCAGCCTTCATGAGGAAGACCTGATGATCTGTGATGCAGAGAAACCCATGTGTATAGCCGGAGTCTTCGGGGGGATCAATACAGGGGTAACTTCAGACACCAAAGCCATCTTCCTGGAAAGTGCCTATTTCGATCCGGTTTCCATACGCAAAACGGCTAAACGACATGGGCTTTCCACCGATGCATCCTTCCGTTTTGAACGGGGTATCGACATCAACAACGTGGAATACGCCCTCCGGCGGGCTGCCCTCCTGATCCGGGAACTTAGCGGCGGGACCATTACTTCGGATGTTGTGGACCTCTACCCCAAAAGAAAAGAGGATTATCAGGTGTTCCTGACTTTCGACAAAATAAATGCCCTTATCGGGCAGGAAATTCTAAAAGACAGCATCAAAGCCATCCTCGCCTCCCTGGATATACAAGTGAAGAACGTAACGGAGTCGGGTTTGGGACTAATCATCCCCTTCTACCGCGTCGATGTACAGCGGGAAGTCGATGTCATTGAGGAGATCCTGAGGGTGTACGGGTACAACAATATTGCCACCAACGAAAAATTGAATGCCTCTGTGGCCACCACCTCCCGATTTGAGGATTACCGGCTGGAAAATATTATTGGCGACCTGCTGGTTTCCCATGGGTTTTATGAAACTTTATCCAACAGCCTGACCAACCCGGCTTACCGGGACTTCCTCGATCCGTCACAAGTTGGTGAACCGGTTCGTATCCTGAATGCGCTCAGCAACGAGTTGTCCGTGATGCGGCAATCCCTGCTCGGATCGCTGCTCGAAGTGGTTGAACACAATGTCAACCGGCAAAACCAGGATCTGAAACTCTTTGAATTCGGAGCTACCTACCGGCTGGAAAAAGGCGAATATTCAGAAGACAAACAACTGGCACTACTCGTTACGGGCGACCGTTCGGAAGAGAATTGGACCGTCCCCCAAAAGAAATCCGATTTCTTCTTTTTCAAGGCCGTAGTGGAACAACTTCTCACCCGGCTCGGGATCACGGGATTCGAATCGTTCCCGGTGGAGAACCAGATCTTTTCGGAAGGCCTCGTCCTTAAAAAAGGTAAAACACCCCTGGTTGAATTCGGCGTTTTAGGAAAGTCGGTCCTGAAACTTTTCGATATTAAAGCTGAGGTGCTGTTCGCCGACTTTGAATGGAAACCTTTGGTGAAGGAGGCATCGGCGTCGAGGATGGTCTATTCCGAAGTCGCCAGGTACCCGGAAGTGCGCCGGGATTTTGCGCTTTTACTGGACCAGCAGGTAAGTTTTAAACAGATACACGACCTGGCGTTCCAAACGGAGAAAAAATTATTGAAGAAGGTCAACTTGTTCGATGTGTACCGGGGCAAGAACCTGCCCGAAAACAAGAAATCATATGCAGTGAGTTTCCATTTACAGGACGATGCAAAAACCCTGACGGATGCCCGGATCGATCAGGTGATGCAAAAACTCAAGCAGCGGCTTGAAAAAGAGCTGGGAGCAGAATTGCGTTAAAATTTGAGCCTTAGCGCGGGAGCAGGACCCGGCTGATCTGATGGATCACCCCATTCCCTTCGTAAATATCTGCCGCGGTTATCCGGGCCGTTTGGCCGGCACAGTCGGTCAGCAGGATATCAGTCCCCTGCATACTGGCCAGGATCTCATTCCCCTGAAGGGTGGTGAAGACTGTGGTCCCTGCCCCACGGCACATGGCCCGCAGGATCCTGGCGGCTGTCAGGCGGCCCGCCACCAAATGATACGTGAGCAGACTGCGCAATTCTTTTCGGTTTTCGGGTCGCATCAGTTCCGAAAAAGGTTTTCCAGACCATTGAATTACCGAAGTGTCACTGGGGAGAAAAACAGTAATCGCCTCCGCGCCGTTCAGGAGTCCGCTCAGCCCTGCCGCCTCAAACGCGGCCGCTATGACCCCATGCTCTTCCGGAATAATCGCGGTAGCTACGGAATTTCCCGGTTTATCTGCCAATTCCAGGGTAAGTGGCTTGTACTGGCCAAAGGTCAGGGCCGTACAAAAAAGGAGCAGAAGGCAGGATGGGCTTGCAGGGCAATCCATAGTTGTTTGGTTGGAATTGGTTTTGGCAAAAATCCGACGAACGGTCGAAAAATCCCGACAATATACAATACGGAGGTGGATGGGGAGGATTTTCACCGGCTGAATATGATGTAATTAACAAAATATTAACAATTGTTTTCTTCCGGTGCCCATTGTATCCAAAAGTCTTAATGCCTATTTTTGATAGGACGGCTAAATGAAAAGGAATGCTCTTGAAAAGAACCAATATAGAGTCCCTGTTATCCGCTGCTTCACGACGGGACCTATCCGAAGAAAAAATTATGGGGGAAGTTGCCCGTATCCTGCATAAGGAAACGGAGCGAGAGGAACGAATTACGAAAACTCTGGCCGAAAAGGCTCAATCGGCTGAAAATGCCTTCGAATTTGATCGGTTAGACGTCTCCCATATTTACCATCTGAACCACATCCGTAAGATATGTATTGATTACCGCCTAAGATTCCTGGACAGTTCCTATTTCAAGGGTACCATCCCCCAGCAGGCCATTTCCCGGATCAAGGAACTGGAGAAAACCCATGGGATCGAACTAAAAGGCTTTAAGATCCTGGCCCCTTCCAGGCTCTTTAAACTGGAAGATAAAGACGACCCGATTTTATTCGCCCCGATTGGGAATGGATATTTTTATCTGGTCCATAAATGGGGCAATGACCTGCATCCCTTGCGAAAGTTGCTGGTGTGGCCATTAAGGAATGTCGGCAACCTGGCCCTGCTCGTACTCGCAATCAGCTTCCTGGCTACCCTCATGGTCCCGGATGGCCTCTTTTCCAGGAATAATTCGCAGGCGGAGTTTTGGATCATTTTTTTCTTCATGTTCAAATCCATCGCAGCCATCGTGATCTTTTATGGATTTGCCCTGGGAAAGAACTTTAACCCCGCCATCTGGAACAGCAAATATTTCAATGCCTGACGGCCAGAGCTGCTCCTGAAGTCTGTCTTAAAAATTATCCTTCACGCCATAAGAATCCATTGCCTGGCTTTATTGTACGATCAGGTATTCCGGGATTCCGTCCAGATCAGTCTGGTCAATAAATTCAGGATCAGGGACCGGCTTAATTCGAAGCAACCCTCCTTTGCCGTCGGCACCTGATTTCTGGTATCCGATCAGGAGCAACCCGTTGTGCGGGTCAAAAGCTACCGAACGGGTATCCCCGATGCCGTATTGGGCTATCCGCTCTGCGCTTAGGAAATTCTCGTAGTAATAGAGGTAGGCAGTGTATTTGGAAAAGTCGTAGACCCCCGGGATATGGGCGATGGCCGTGCCGCCCGCCGGAGAAGGCATGGCGTAGTACAACAGCCCTGAAGGGGCAAAATAATCATTGTCGGAATCCCCGAAATAAGGTTCTTTCCCCGCGGTATACGAAACCCTGGAAACGGCATCCAAACTATGGGCATCCAATACCAGGTGACGCGTCCGGTAGCTTACGAGTAGCTGCCCTGAAGAGGTTTTCAACACTTTCAGTACTTCCTGCCCCAAATCCAGTTCGGTTTCCGGTTCGCCGTTATGGCCGGGTAATGCGAGCAGGGAATTTTTGCCGGTCGCCGGGTCGTAGGCCAGTACAAAGAGGCGGTTGGCAGCCCATACCAGCTGTTGGGGTTCCTTTTCCAGGCTGGTGTCCTGATAGGATGTATTCCCGCCTGCAACGGACCAGGTTCGCACATAGTATAAAGCCCCTTTCATTCCGGCATCCGGCATGCTGTATGCAACGGACATGGAATCCCTGGAATGGGCAATGGCCAGGTATTGCCGCTCGCAGGAGGGTGCATTTCCAAAGACATCTTCCCAGGCCCGGCTTCCGGTTACGGGATCCCAGTAATGTACCTCCGCACCGCAATCGGGCAGCCTCCGGAGAAAAGACAACGAATTGGTATCCCGATAGGAAAGATCCGGTATTGCCAGCGGGAGGAACATATGGCTTTCACTGATTGTATGGAGGCTTATGGCATTAGCTTCCAGTCCCGAATGCTTCCATTCGCCATCTTTGGATACGATAATGGAGTATTGGGTGGTAACCCCCTCGTCTACAGGAAGAGGCATGGGGCCGTCTTCCGGGTTGCTGCAAGACCACAACAACAGGCCCAGTAGCCATACTGCCAGGCGTTCGGTATTCATGACGATAAGATTTGGGTGCCGAAAAGCCTATGCGGGAACGGCGTACAATTTCTCCCGTTGTTCCTTTATGCGCTTGTCGGACATATATTCATCAAACGTCAAATAGCGGTCAATATTACCTTTGGGGGTCAATTCTATAATCCTGTTGGCAACCGTCTGGGCAAATTGATGGTCGTGGGTGGTGAAGAGCACGGTGCCCTTGAATTGTTTGAGCGAATTATTAAACGCTGTAATGCTTTCGAGATCCAGGTGATTGGTGGGTTCATCGAGCAACAGGACATTGGCCCGGAGCATCATCATCCGGCTCAGCATACAACGGACTTTTTCGCCCCCTGAGAGGACAGTGCATTTTTTGAGGGCCTCTTCCCCGCTGAACAACATTTTGCCCAGGAAGCCCCTGAGGTATACTTCTTCTTTTTCCTCATCGGTTTTGGCCCATTGCCGCAACCAATCCACCAGGTTTATGGGGTCCTGGAAAAATCCGGAATTGTCTGCCGGCAGGTAAGACTGGGTGGTGGTCACCCCCCACTGATACGAACCGTCATGCGGTTTACGCTGTCCGGCAATTATTTCGAAAAATGCCGTGGTTGCCCTGGAGTCACGCGATAGCAACGCCACCTTGTCTCCCTTGGCCAGGTTGATGTCGACTTTGGAAAACAGGGGCTCCCCCTCATCGCTCCGCGCGGAAAGGCCATGGATATTCAGGATCTGGTCTCCGGCCTCCCGTTCCCTTTCGAAAATAATGGCCGGGTACCGCCTGCTGGATGGCCTGATATCCTCAACCTTCAGTTTTTCGAGCATTTTCTTTCGCGAGGTAGCCTGTTTGCTCTTCGCCACATTGGCGCTGAACCGCTGGATAAACTCCTGGAGTTCCCTGGCTTTCTCCTCGGCCTTCTTGTTTTGTTGGGCCCTCTGGCGCAGGGCAAGCTGGCTGCTTTCATACCAGAAGGAATAGTTGCCGGAGTAGAGGTTGATCTTCCCGAAATCAATATCGGCGATATGGGTACATACCTCGTCCAGGAAATGGCGGTCGTGGGACACCACGATCACGGTATGCTCGTAGCCGGAAAGGAAATTTTCAAGCCAGCTGATGGTTTCATAATCGAGGTCGTTGGTAGGCTCATCCATTATCAGGACATCCGGACTGCCAAACAAGGCCTGCGCCAGGAGAACCCTCACCTTCATCTTGGCATCCAGATCGCGCATTAACGTATAGTGAAATGCCTCCGGGATGCCCAGGTTTGAAAGCAGGGCCGCCGCATCGCTCTCCGCGTTCCAGCCGTTCATTTCCTCAAAGGCAACCTGCAACTCCCCTATCTTTTCGGCATTTTCATCACTGTAATCCGCATAAAGGCTGTCTATTTCCTGTTTGATGGTGAAGAGGGGCTTGTTGCCCCGGATGACGCTTTCGAGCACGGGGTATTCATCATAGGCACCGTGGTCCTGCTCCAGTACCGACATCCGTTTCCCGGGTTCCAGGTGGACCTGCCCGGAAGTCGGGTCGGTCTTGCCTGAAAGGATTTTGAGGAAGGTGGATTTCCCCGCTCCATTGGCCCCTATGATCCCGTAGCAATTTCCTTCCGTGAAATTCACCGAGACTTCGTCAAACAAAATCCTTTTTCCGAATTGGACGGATATATTCGATACTGACAGCATAAACGAATTTTAAAAATTTTTGCAAAATTACTAAAATTAAATGGCCGCGCCAATAATTTGGCGGCTGCAAACGCAGGCCGGGCCGGCAAGCCCACTTTCCAATATTTAACGGGTCATTAACAGGGCTGACCCCCGTGTTTTTTTAGTTTTGCTGGGTAATAGGCTGGACTTGTCGTATGATTAGATGTTTATTTTGCCTCCTTCTTATTGGTGCCTTTGGATGCGGTAGTAAGGAAAATACATCCCATTCTGTCTATTTTGCCGGTGAAATTGTGAATCCTACCAGCGACTATGTGGTATTGTTCAAGGACGACATCGCCATAGACTCCGCCCGGCTGGACGAAAACAACCGATTTGAATTCCATCTGGACAGTATAGATGAAGGCCTTCATAATTTCGAACACGCCCCGGAATATCAATATGTTTATCTGGAAGACGGCGACAGCCTGGTGGCCCGCCTGAACACTACCGACTTTGACGAATCGCTGGTTTTTGCGGGAACCGGAGAAGCCATTAACAATTTCCTGGTGGAGATGTTCCTCACCAATGAGGAAGAAGCCGGACTGATCAACTCATATTACAGCCTGAAACCTGAAGCCTTCAGCGAAAAAATCGACTCCCTCAGGCAGAATAAAATCAGCATGCTCAATGAGATCACAAGCCAAAACACCCTCTCCCCGAAAGCCCTGGCCCTGGCCCAGGCAAGCATAGACTACAATTACTACGTCTATAAGGAAATGTACCCTTTCTACTATAAGGCACGAATGGGGATGGCCAGCATCCCGGAACTTCCGGCCAATTTTTACGCATACAGGGACGACCTCGACCTTAACAATGCGCAGCTGACTTTTTTCCGGCCGTATTTTAAATATATCAACTACCACCTTGGCAACCTCACCTATATGCAGTGCAAGGAAAACTGCGATATGCAGGAACATTCCATGGAGAGTTACCTGCATGCCAACATGCACAAACTAAAGCTGATAGACAGCCTGATCACTGAGAAAGAATTAAGGGATGTGGTATTCCGGTATGTGGCGATGGACTACCTGCTCCGGGTTCAGGACAATGAGGAAAACAACAAGAAATTCATAGAGACCTTCCACCACCTGTCGGGTAATAACCGTCATATAGGCGAAATCGACAACCTCTACAAGGCTGTCATGAACATCCAGCCCAACAAGCCGCTGCCCCACATGTCTCTTCAGGCAACAGACGGCAGCAAGGTATCCCTTAAGGATATCGCGAAGGGCAAAAAGGTAGTATTCTACTTCTGGTCTGCCAGGCAGAGGAGCCATTTTGACAACATCATCAACCGCATCCGGGAATTATCCGCACAGGGGAGCGACTACACTTTTGTCGGGATCAACTTCAATACCGATGAAGCCAGGTGGAAAGCCCTGATCGAATCAAAAGGGCTGGATAAAAGCCTGCAGTTCCGGGCTGATAACTTTGAGCAACTTACCGACTCCCTGATCGTTTATCCCATGAACAAGGTGGTCATAGCCAAAGACAGCCTGATCGTCAATGCCTTTGCCAACCTGTATACTTCGGCTTTCTAGCAAATCGCTTACCTCATTGCCGCTGGGCAGCAATCCATAAATCTTTCCATGAAGTTTATCCCTGCCTAATATAATACGGTCCGCGGATCAGTTCCCTTTGCGGTAATCGGCCAGGAATTTTTCTAACCCGATATCGGTCAATGGGTGTTTAAGCAACCCAACTATGGCAGACAGCGGCCCGGTCATCACGTCGGCACCAAGTTTGGCGCAATCGATGATGTGCATGGTATGGCGGATGGATGCCGCCAGGATCTCGGTCTCAAATTCGTAATTGTCATAGATCAGCCTGATTTCGGAGATCAGGTTCAGGCCATCGGTGGAGATATCATCCAACCGGCCGATAAACGGGGAGACATAATTGGCGCCGGCCTTGGCAGCCAGAAGGGCCTGCCCGGCCGAAAATACGAGGGTGCAATTGGTGCGTATGCCCTTATCTGAAAAATATTTGAGGGCCTTGACCCCATCTTTTATCATAGGTACCTTCACCACAATCTGCTCATGCAGGTCGGCCAGTTCCTCCCCTTCCTTTATGATCTTGTTGAACTCCGTGGCAATCACCTCGGCAGAGACGTCCCCATCGATCAGTTTGCATATTTCCACGTAGTGCTTCAGGATGTTATTCCTGCCGGTTATCCCCTCCTTGGCCATGAGAGAGGGATTGGTGGTGACCCCATCCAGCACGCCCAGGGCTGCGGCTTCCCGTATTTCATCCAAATTGGCGGTATCAATAAAAAATTTCATATCTGCAGGTTTGTTTTCAATACAATAAATGGTCAAATCGCCCGGGGAATCCGGGACTGCAATATTACAATTTATAATGGTTTAACAACAGCTTCTCATACAGTTTATCGGGAAGCAGCTTCCTGAGTACCAGTGAAAACCTTTGCAGCCAACTGCCCACCCGGTAATGCACTTTGGGGTTTTTGGTGCGGATGATGGCGTAGACCTTTTTGGCTACCTGCACCGGGTCCTGTGCATGGCTGACATGTTCATCCATGAGCTGCAGGGAGCGGCGGTAGCTTGTTTGATAGGGAGAGTCCTCAATGACCGGGGCATGATAGCGCCCGGCCGCAATATTGGTGGCAAAATCACCGGGGGCCAGGCTGGTGATGCGGATCCCGCTGCCGGCCATCTCCATGCGCATGCTCTCGGTTAACAATTCCAGGGCACCTTTGGAAGCCGAATACCATCCGCGGAATGGCAGGCCCATGTAGCCGGCAATAGAGGTTATGTTGATGATAAGCCCGCTCCCCTGGCTGCGCATCACCGGCAAGACCTCCTTCACCATGGCGGCAGGGCCCAGAAGATTGATGTCGAGAACATTCAATACCGCATCCCTGGGCGTTTCCTCCACCGGACCGGTGATCCCGACCCCGGCATTGTTGATCAGAATATCGAGGCGGCCTTCGCGCGCGAGGATATCCGATACCACCTTCCCCATGGACAGCGGGTCGCGCACTTCCAGGGGGAGGAGTTCAAAATCCGTAAACCCGTCATGCTTAAGGGGATCGCGGGCCGTTCCGTACACCCTGAAGCCCTTCGCGTGCAGATAGCGCCCGATGGCCCTTCCAATTCCGGAGGAACCTCCGGTAATTAATACGACCTTGTTTTCCATAAGCTGCAAATAAACAAATATTTGGCACTGCGGCAACCGCCCACTGCTTATTCTGCGTCCGCACGGGAAGAACCTCAGGTGGAAGAAGTCATAAAATGCGTGTAAAAAGAAGTTGGAACCAAATCTGGAGGTAAGGGTACCCTGGGAACAGGGCACAAAAAAATGGCAAGCTACCTACATCGCACCGCTACGACCGCATACCCTTGCTGCGTTCCCACCCTGGGGGATTCTGCAGGAGCTGGTCGTGTAGGACTTGCCATTTGCAAATATACAACCTTTTATTTTTGGGGCAATCGTTTTACATGCTTAATTTAGCCCGGACCAAGCACCCCCAGTCCGGGGCACAGCACCGATGGGGATGTGTAAAGAACCGTATTTTATGAGCTCCCTCAAATTTTGGGCCTTCAGCAGCATCCTGCTCTTTTTTATGGCCTGTGGCGACGGCAATCCCGAAAAAATGTTTTCTATCCGTCTGGACAAAGACGAATTCCACCGGAATGAGAAGGTGCCGGTAGCCATAGAAAATAAGCGGGATAAAGAGATTGAAGCCGTTCATTATTTTATAGACGGGAAGGAATTGCCCCTGCAAGACCATGCCCTGACACTCGATGTGGAGAAACTGGGCAGCAAAACCCTGGTCGCCCGGGTCACTTTTGAAGGAAATTCGGTCGAAGTGCCCCGTAAAATTACGGTTTTGGCCGACAAAGCCCCTACCCTGTACACCTATGAGATCCTCCATGAATATCCCCACGATGCAGGGGCCTTTACCCAGGGACTGGAATTCCATCGGGACACCCTGTACGAAAGCACAGGGAAAAAGGGGGCATCTTCCATTAGGAAAGTGGATTTTGAGACAGGAAAAATCCTGAAAAAAATCGACCTGGAACCCAACTATTTTGGAGAGGGGATCACCCTTTTGGACGGAAAGCTCTACCAACTGACATGGCAGGCCGGGATCGGCTTTGTATATGACGGCACCACCCTCAAACGCACCGGAAATTTTCAATACGGCCAGAGTAAGGAAGGCTGGGGGCTTTGTAACGACGGCGATGTTATCTATAAGAGCGACGGGACGGAGAAGATTTGGTTGCTAAACCCCGAAACACAGTTTGAAGTGGGGCACCTGGAAATCGTTACCAACACTTCCATGTTCAACAAGGCCAATGAGCTCGAATATGTGGATGGGAAGATCTATGCCAATGTCTGGCAAAAAGAAAGCATGATGATTATCGACGCACAGAGTGGGGCTATCAGCGGAGTGGTCAATTTCGGGGGGTTGAGAGAAAAGGTAACCCAGACCCCGCAACTGGATGTACTCAACGGGGTGGCCTATCACCCGGGCAGAAAGACCTTTTTTGTGACCGGTAAGTATTGGGACAAGCTTTTTGAAGTCAGGATCATCCCCAAGGAATAATGCGGGAATTTCACAAAAGCATCCTTGTACAGCAGGAAGACCTGGACGAGCTCCAACACGTGAACAATGTCCGATATGTACAATGGATTCAGGATATTTCCAGGGATCATTGGCTGCATGTGGCAGGCACGGGCCTGCAGAAATCTGTGGCATGGGTGGTACGCCGGCATGAGGTTGACTATAAAAATGCCGCGGTGTTGGGAGACAAGATCAGGCTCCGTACCTATATTGAAGGCGTAAAGGGCCCCCTTTCCACCCGGGTGGTGGAGATGCATCTTGATGGATCCGGGGCCCTGCTCCTGCGTTCCAGGACCACCTGGTGCCTGCTGGATGCCCGTACCCTCCGCCCCAAGAGGATACCCGACGAAATCAACCGGATGTTTGGATTATAGGCCTCAAACACTTTTCATTCCAGACCTTCATGGGCACCATTTATTCGCAGACCGGGTAGAAATCCCGGAAGGTGATAAATTAGACCAGGGTCTGCCCTGAAAGTAGGCAGCGGGCAGCTTAAAAAATTGCAGGCCCTTTTTTGGCCCTTGGCGACCAGCCGACCGGTATTGTAAGAAAATTCACTCATAAGTCCTCATTTTCAGTCAATTATGTAGTAAAACCATAATTATTCTATGGTTCTCTTATAATACTTTTTCGCTCAGGTTCACTAATTTGTACCCAGCTTATTTAGGTATGGATTACAGCTACACCATCATCGATTCGGACGCCACTTCCAATCTGCAATTGCAACATTATCTGGAGGACTATGGCGACTTTGTGTGTGCCGGGCAGGCCACCAACAGTACCGACGGGTTGAACGCCATCCTGAAATATTTGCCGGACATCGTATTTGTCAACCTGAATGACCACGCGTATGAGTTCTTTCACATGGTTAAGGAATTACATCAGTACATTAAGGATATCCCCGTGTTCATCGGCCTTTCCAGGAGCAAGGACTACGCCTATGAGGCCATAAAGAACAATTTCTTTGATTATTGGCTGTTGCCTTTCAATGAGTTCGACATCCGCAAAACCATCCTGCGGCTTAAGAAGCAATTGCCCAAGGAAATGTCCCATACACTTTGCCTGAAGTCCTATAAGGATTTCCATTATCTTGATACGGATGAGATCCTGTACCTCAAAGCGGACAACAACAGTACGGATTTCGTGATGAAAGACGGTAGCACCATTAGTGCTTTCAAGACCCTCAAGACATTTGAAAACAAACTGCCCGAGAATTTCGTGCGCGTACACCAATCCTATATCCTGAACGTGAATTACGTATCCCGGATCAATTATGGAAAATCAATCTGTGCGTTGAAAACCGGGAAAATGCAACTTCCCTTCTCAAAAACGTATAAAGAGAATATCGACAGCCTGAAAAAGGTACTTTCCAGAAACACCATTACTACCCTGAATTAGGAAAATCCTTTCAGATTTGGTGTGTATACTCACAAACGCGGGGTATCTGCTAAATCTTTGGATTTTACACAATATTCTGAGAAAGGCCTTCTTAGTTTAGCCCTGAACAACTATAGGTTTAACCACTAAATTTTAATAGAAATGAAAAAGGTATTTAGCATTTTGGCTTTGGTATTGGTAACGAGTGTTGGAAGTGTAGGATTGGTTTCCTGTTCATCTGATGGCAACATGAGTGACGCTTCCCTCTATGAAAAAGTAAAAGCTACGGATGGGGATGATGTTCCGATCGATCGACGAGCGACTGACGGAGATGATGTTCCGATCGACCGAAGAACTGGTGGCGGGAACGGTTAATAATATTAAATTCTTCAATATAGGCCTCGGACCGTTGTCCGAGGCTTTTTTTTTATCTTAACTTTATCTAAAATCTAAAGCCGCCATGCCAAAGCACCTTATTTACGTTGTATTTGGCCTAATATTCGGTTTGATCCTAAGCTGCGATAATAAGGAGGATCCGGCCTTATCACATCATATGGGTAATGAAACTGACAGTATTTTGTCGTGGATTGATAAGGCAAATTCGCCAGGAGTGTCGTACGATATACGTAAAAATCTATTGGACCATGCGCTCCAACTATCAGAAGCTACCGGGAATGATTCTCTAAAAGCTGCATATTTTTCGGAACTCTCGCTGGCATTTCTTCGACTTGAAGATTCCTTAAACTTCAGATATGCAAATCAAGTTGCAAGGCGTCTCGCAAAAAAAGTGAGGGATACGACAAAGTTAGCTGAGGCCTACTGGGATCTGGCAGACTTCTACAACCTCAATACTATTCCGGACAGTGCCTTCTATCATTACTTTGAAGCACACAAATTATTTAATCAATTAGGTGACGACTTTATTGCCGGAAGAATGCTTTACAACATGGCTGTAATCCAGGGTGAAGTCAAAGATTATACGGGCAGTGAGATCAATACCGTCAAAGCCATTGAGCTCTTCAAGCCCCTCCAGAAAAACCTGCAACTCTACCTTTGTTATAATAACCTGGGCTCGATCACCAAGGAACTGGAAGAATATGACCGCGCCCTGGAGTATTACGAAGAAGCGCGGGAGTACCTGAAGAAAGTGGCGGAGAAAAACACCTTGCCGTATTCCCTCGAAAACAATGTCGGGGTGGTTTACCAGGAAATGGGCCGCCACCGCGATGCCATCGGGCATTTTGAGCAGGCGCTCTCGGACAGTACCCTGCAGGCCAAAAACCCGAGGCTGTATGCCCGGGCCCTGAACAACCTGGCTTACAGCAGGCATCAGCTGCATATTGAGACTGATGTGAGCGAAACCTACCGCCAGGCTGTACGAATACTGGATAGTATCGAAGACTGGCAGGGCATTGCGCGCGCCCATTATAACGGGGCAGAATATTACAAAGACCTGCGGGATACCACTCACGCCCTGGCGCATGCACGGCTGGCCATGGAGTACGCCCTCCGGAGCAAGAACAACAAGCGCCTGCTGGAAACCATGGAACTCCTGGCCGAACTGGATCCGGATCATGCCGTACAACATGCCCGGGCATACATAAAACTGGATGACAGCCTGCAACGGGAGGAGCGCGCCATCCGCAATAAATTTGCCCGGATCCGCTTTGAAACGGATGAATTTATCGCCCAGAACGAACTCCTGGCCCGTCAGCGTCAGATGTGGATAGGAATAGCGGGGGGGGTCTTTCTACTGGCGTTTTCGGTATTCATCATCGTTATGCAGCGTATAAGGAACCAAAAACTCCGCTTCCAGCAACAACAACAGGCGGCCAACCAGGAAATATTCAACCTGATGCTGGCCCAGAACCAGAAAATGGAGGAAGGGAAGAAATCCGAGCAAAGAAGGATCTCTGAAGAATTGCACGACGGCATTCTGGGTGAAATGAACGGGGTGCGGATGGTACTCCTCGGCCTCAATAAAAAAGTGGATGAGGCAGCCGTGGCCCTTCGTTCCCAGGCCATTAGCAAATTGCAGGTAATACAGGAAGAGATCCGGACCATTTCCCATGCCCTGAGCGATGCTTCCTACCGTAAATTCCATAACTTTGTGAACTCCCTGCAGGATCTTTTAAGTACCATTGGAGAGGCTGCGGGAATGGAGTATGAAATGACTTATGACGAGGATATAGACTGGGACGCTCTGCATGGGGATATTAAAATCAATTTGTACAGAATTGTCCAGGAATGCCTGCAGAACACCGTGAAGCATTCAGGAGCGAACTCCATTTCGCTCAACCTGCACGGGAATTCCAAAAACGTAGTCATTGCCATTGCCGATGACGGCAAGGGGTTCAATGCCCAAAACGGGAAGAAAGGGATAGGTCACAAAAACATTAATTCCCGGGTCGCAAGCATACATGGCCATTGGGAGATCAGCAGTTCAAAAGGAAAGGGTACCCGGGTCACCATCCGAATCCCTTATAGTGAAGCCGGGGAGGTCCGGGGACAAGATTCCTTACGCAAAGGGAATCTACAGGAAGTTTAATTGGTAACAAACAACATGAAAACGGTACGGATATTAGCGGTTGATGATCATGAGATGACCACCATGGGGTATAAGTTCATCCTGGAGGACACCGAGTTTGATGACTTCAGGGTTAAGATGGACACTGAGAAAACATTCGATGGTGCCAAAAATCGGATCAAAGAATCCACGACCCTCTTCCCTTATGACATCATGTTGCTGGACATACAGCTCACCCAGAACTCAGACGGCCCCTCCAAGACAGGGGAAGACCTGGGGATCTATGCCCGGAAGGTATCGCCCGATTCCAAAATAGTGTTTATGTCGTCCTTCAGCGATAACTACCGCATCAACAGCATCATGCAGTCGGTTGACCCGGAAGGGTATATGGTGAAATCGGAAATTGATCAGCAATCCCTTCAGGCCATGGTAAAAACGGTTCTTACCAACCCACCGTATTATACCCAAAAGGCCTTGGCTGCCATCCGTAAAAAAATGGCCAATGACGATATTACCCTGGATGAGAACGACAAGAAGATCCTGTATTACCTGTCTATAGGCACCAAGACCAAGGACATGACCAGGTTTGTTTCCCTTTCCCTCCCCAGTATAGAAAACCGTAAGCGGCACCTGAAATCGCTCTTCGGGGTTGAGAAGCAGAATGACCAGGCCCTGATCACCGAATCGAGGAAGCGCGGTTTTATCTGACACCCTGGCCTGTTAAGTGCCCCTCGTTGAATTATTCGATGAAACGCAGGCAAATCCCTCCATTTTATAGAAAAACCATATGAATTCTATGGTTTTTCTACAACCACTTCTCTGCGCGAAAAGCTAAATTTGAAATAACCTATACCTAAACACAAGGCGCGCTTAATGACGAACGGGGATAATTTCAGGAAAAATTTACGGCTTCAACTCTATGACAACCCATATTTCATAGGGCTTGATACGTTTCAGCGCCACCTCGAAAAAGAGTACTTCGCAAAGGTGACAGCGCGAAATTGTACAACCCCGGCGAAAAGTTTACAGGGGACGAATGAACAGGTGGCACAATTGGCTATTGAGATGGAGTGTAACCTCGATCTCGTTGAAATACTGTATTATCTCCAGAAAGGGAACTGGGGCGTGCCCGCCATCCCGACCAGGGGTAAGACACCTGCTTCCGCATTTTACGAAGCCCTGAACGGATTCAGGGAATCCAATCCCTTTGATATTGACGTGGAAGAATTATCCCTGATATTAAAAGATACGGTAATCGTGATCAGGAGGATTTTCCCTCAGAGTATCGGGGAGGAATTCGGGCAGATCCTGCAAGCTCTCGCAGCCCATTATGTGCACTTTACCCGAGACCTTACTGAAACCCCTTATGAGATCTACCTTCCGGTATTTGAAGAAGAAGTGCCCAACGGCAACGCACTGATATGCCCTATCAAACGGGACCAAAATACAGCCAGGGATTATTACCGGTATTGGGCGCTCTATTTCGATTCAACTGAAGATGCCCGGATTTACGACCTGGATCAAAAAACCATCATTTCGGGGGATCTGCACATGCTAAACCAATAATCCGTTCCAGGGCCAGCCGGCATGGTCTAAGCCTGGAAGAGCGGTTTTCCCATCATCATATCATTCACCTGCCCTTTGACTTTCCGTAGGTTACTTTCATTTTCCGGATCCTGAAGCACTGAATCGATCAGGTCTACGATCGTTGCCATATCCTTTTCGAGCAGGCCCCTGGTGGTAACCGCTGCGGTGCCCAACCGAATTCCTGAGGTAACGAAGGGGGATTTGTCGTCGAAGGGAACCATATTTTTATTTGCCGTGATATCGGCGTTCACCAGGGCATTTTCCGCTTCTTTACCGGTTAAGCCCTTATTCCTTAAATCTATCAGCATCATGTGGTTGTCTGTGCCCCCGGATATGATATGATATCCCTTTTGAACAAAGGCGGCAGCCATGGCGGCCGCGTTCTTTTTCACCCGAATCATGTAGTGCAGGAAGTCATCTGTAAGCGCCTCGCCGAATGCGATTGCCTTAGCTGCGATAATATGTTCGAGGGGGCCTCCCTGGTTGCCTGGGAAGACGGCCATATCGAGGAGGTTCGACATCATTTTAAGGTTTCCGTTCTTCAGGCGCAGGCCGAAGGGGTTTTCAAAATCCTCGCCCATCAGGATCAGGCCACCCCGTGGGCCCCGGAGCGTCTTGTGTGTGGTGGTGGTTACGATATGGCAATGTGGGATAGGGTCGCTGAGGATGCCTTTGGCGATGAGCCCGGCAGGATGGGCAATATCTGCCATAAGGATGGCGCCTGCTTCATCGGCGATTTCGCGGAACTTTTTAAAATCCATATCGCGGGAATAGGCAGAGGCTCCAGCAACGATCATTTTGGGATTTTCCTTCATAGCCACTTCCCGTAAGGCCTTAAAGTCTATGTAGCCGGTTTCCCTGTCGACCCCATAGAACACAGGCCGGTACAGGGTCCCCGAGAAATTTACGGGCGACCCGTGGGTCAGGTGTCCGCCATGGGAGAGGTCAAATCCAAGGATGGTGTCGCCCGGGCTCAGGCAGGCGAAGTAAACTGCAGCGTTCGCCTGCGAGCCGGAATGTGGCTGCACGTTGGCATAAGCGCCACCGAAGAGCGCCTTTGCCCGGTCGATTGCCAACTGTTCCACTTGGTCTACCACCTGGCACCCTCCATAATACCGCTTGCCGGGATAACCCTCGGCATATTTGTTCGTAAGGACCGATCCGGCGGCTTCCATAACCTGCGGGCTGGTGAAATTTTCAGAGGCTATCAGCTCCAGCCCGCTGATCTGCCGCTCCTTTTCGGCCGCGATCAAATCGAATATTTCCGTGTCTCTTTGCATTCCCATGATATGCTGTTAAATGAAGGGTAAAAGTACAAATTGACAATTGTTAATTAGAAGAAAATAATATATTTGATCAGGAATTTATCAAACAAGAATTAACAAGAACCCTATGCCCCTTAAAGCGAACGACCCTTCCCTGGAGAGCTGGATCCCGGTACCCCCGGATTCAGATTTTCCCATTCAGAATATTCCTTTCGGCGTCTTCCTGACCCGGGACGATGTGATCACCATCGGAACCAGGATTGGCGATCACGCCATAGACCTGGGGGCTTTGCACCAACTCGGATATTTCATGGACATCCCGCTGACCGATGACATCTTCCTGCAGGACAGCCTCAACGATTTTATATCAGACGGCAAAAAAACCTGGAGACTGGTCCGCAACCGCATCAGCGAACTGTTCAGGAAGGGCAATACCGAATTGGAGAAGAACAAACAGCACAGGGGCATTGTGCTCTTTACCATGGACGAAATCGAGATGCAACTGCCCGTACTGATCGGAGATTACACGGATTTCTATTCCAGCAAAGAGCATGCGACCAATGTGGGCAAGATGTTTCGCGATCCGGAAAACGCACTCCTGCCCAACTGGCTGCACCTCCCGGTGGGTTACCATGGGCGCAGTTCCACTATCGTCCCCAGCGGAACACCCGTGCGCCGGCCGTATGGCCAAACGCTTCCCAAAGGCCAGGACCTTCCCGTATTCGGACCGTCCGGAATAGTAGATTTTGAGCTCGAGATGGCCTTTATCACCACCGATGCAAACGCCATGGGGGAACCTATCCCGGTACACGAAGCCGAAGACTATATTTTCGGCCTGGTTTTGTTCAACGACTGGAGTGCCCGCGACATCCAGAAGTGGGAATATGTGCCCCTTGGGCCCTTTTTATCCAAGAACTTTGCCTCTTCCATCTCCCCCTGGATCGTAACCCTGGATGCCCTGGAGCCCTTCCGCGTCCGGAGCCCCAAGCAGGAGCCCCTGCCCATGCCTTACCTGAGGCATCCCGGCAACAACAGCTTCGACATCCACCTGGAGGTGGACCTTACCCCTGACGGTGGGGAGCCCACGACAATTTCCCGGTCCAACTTCAAATATATGTACTGGTCCATGGCCCAGCAACTGGCCCACCACACCGTCAACGGTTGCAAGGTGAACAGTGGGGACATGATGGGCAGCGGTACCATTTCCGGCCCCACGCCCGACTCTTACGGCTCCCTCCTGGAACTGGCCTGGCAGGGTACCCGGCCCCTGACCCTGAAGAACGGGGAAAGCAGGAAGTCCGTGCAGGACAACGATACCGTGACCTTCCGGGGCTACTGCAGCAAGAACGGCCTGCGTATAGGCTTCGGGGAGGTGGCTACCAGGCTGCTTCCGGCCCACCCACCAGGCAAATCCAATTAACGCTTCCGGGTGCAATTAGCCCGATATATACGATACTTCATGTGATTTCGTTATGGTTAATGACCGTTTTGGCACAGCTATTGAATTCAGCCAACCAAATATTAACCAAAAACATCATGAAAAATTCATTGCTTATCGGATGCGCTATGGCCTTGCTGGTCGCTTGCGGGGGAGTTAAAAAAACCCAGGAAGCTGTAAATACAGGCAACTATTCTCAGGCCATCTACTCGGCAATCGACAACCTTGCCGACAATAAGTCGAAAAAAAATCACCAACCCTATATCCTGATCCTGGAAGAAGCTTTCCGCAAAAATACCGAAAGGGAATTGCAGCAGATTGCCTTCCTGAGCAAGGACGGAAACCCGGCTAACTATGAGGCCATATATGAAGGGTATAACAGCCTGAAACAAATCCAGGAACAGATCAGGCCCCTGCTGCCCCTGGAGATCTATGATGAAAACCGGCAGGCTTCGTTTGCCTTCAGGAACTACGACAATGAGATCCTCGACGCCAAGGTGGCCCTGTCTGATTACCTCTATGGCAACGCCTCTAAATTGCTGGCACATGCCAGCAGTAAACAGGATTACCGTGACGCCTACGATGATTTTGCCTACCTGGACAGGATCAATCCCGGGTATTCAGACACCAAGAAGAAAATGGAAACAGCCTATCAAAAAGGATTGGACTATGTACGGGTGGAACTTATCAATGAAACCCAGCAAATTGTCCCGGAACGCCTGGAAGCAGACTTGCTGAATTTTAACACCTACGGCCTGGATGATTTCTGGACACAATACCATGCTAACCCCCTGGATGATATCGACTATGATTACGCCATGCTGGTGGCATTCAAGGATATACGCATCTCCCCGGAACAGGTGCAGGAAAAACAATTTGTAAAGGAAAAACAGATCAAGGACGGGTATACCTACCTGGAGGATGAAAATGGCAACCTGGTAAAGGACAGCCTGGGTCATGAAATCAAGGTAGACCGATTCAAGACCGTACAATGCAGTTTTTACCAATACACTCAGCACAAGGCTGCACAGGTAAGCGGACAGGTCAGCTATGTCGACCTGCACAACCGTCAGACAGTTAATTCTTACCCCCTGTCAAGCGAGTTTGTGTTTGAACACGTCTATGCCAATTACGACGGCGATAAAAGGGCGCTTGACAATGACCTGGTGTCCCTGTTAAATCTGGCTGCGGTTCCTTTTCCCAGTAATGAACAAATGGTTTATGACGCCGGGGAAGATTTGAAGCTAAGACTGAAGGACATAGTGGTCCGGCATAAATTTTATTAAGCATTTACACCCCGGCAACTTGCCGGGGTTTTTTTATAATTGCCCGGCGAAGTCCATCTCGGCTATGGCCCCGTGAGACTCGTGGGCAACCACCTTCCCGTTCCGGATGATCAGGAGCTGGGGCGATTCGTGCCGGAGTTGGAAATCCTCCGCCACTTTCCGGGATACTTCCCGAAAGCGCGGCAGTTCTACAAAATAGCAATCCGCATCCGTTTGATAAGGGGCCAGCAGCGTTTCCAGCATCCTCCGGATCATGCTGCTGATCCCGCAGGTAGTCGAATGCTTGTAAATGAGCTGCGTGCGTTGGAATGAATTACGGCTAAGCTCCCCGATTTGAGATTCATCCCTGAGCAGGATCCAGGAAACTCCTCCCCCGGCGGGGTTATCCCCCTGCTTCCTGTTGCTGAAAAACGGCCCTAAAATACCCATAGATTCTTCATTTCATGCTCTACAGAGGGAATGCCCCCCAGATAAATAGCTGCCGAAATGTCTTTTAATCCTCATTTTTTACAGCCATTTTGTCTGATTCTTCCGCTTGGTAGGATTGTTGACAATCATTCCCTGAAGCATCCAAGCAATTTAAGAGAAACACCTATGAACATCAATAATTTTACCATAAAATCCCAGGAAGCCATCCAACTGGCCCAACAACTGGCCCAGTCCATGAAACATCAGCAGGTGGAGAACGAACACCTCTTCAAAGCCATAGCCGAAGTAGATGAGAATGTACTGCCATTCCTGTTGAAGAAATTGAATGTAAATGTCAGCATGGTCAACCAGGTCCTGGAAAAGGAACTCGAAAGTTTCCCAAAAGTAACCGGAGGGGAGATGGTCCTTTCCAGGGAAACCGGAAAAACATTGAATGAAGCAGAGATCATTGCCAAACGAATGAGCGATGAATTCGTGTCCGTGGAACATTTGCTGCTGGCAATTTTTGCTTCAAAAAGCCGGATAGCTCAGATCCTGAAAGATCAGGGTGTTAATGAAAAGGAACTGAAGGCCGCCATCGAAGAACTTCGTAAAGGCGGGCGGGTTACTTCTCAAAGTGCCGAAGAAACCTATAACGCCCTGAATAAGTACGCCAGGAACCTCAACGAACTGGCAGACAGCGGCAAACTTGACCCTGTAATCGGGCGCGACGAAGAGATTCGCCGAATCCTGCAGATCCTCTCCAGGCGCACCAAGAACAACCCCATGCTGGTCGGGGAACCCGGCACCGGTAAAACAGCCATTGCCGAAGGCCTGGCCCACCGGATCATACAGGGTGACGTACCCGAAAACCTGAAAGACAAAGTAATTTACTCCCTGGACATGGGCGCCCTTATCGCCGGTGCCAAATATAAAGGGGAATTTGAGGAACGGCTGAAAGCGGTGATCAAGGAGGTCACTTCCTCCAATGGAAATATCGTACTCTTCATAGACGAGATCCATACCCTGGTGGGGGCCGGAGGCGGGCAGGGCGCCATGGACGCGGCGAACATTCTAAAACCCGCGCTGGCACGGGGTGAATTACGCGCCATCGGTGCCACCACCCTGGACGAATACCAGAAGTACTTCGAGAAAGACAAAGCCCTGGAACGCCGGTTCCAGAAAGTTACTGTGGACGAGCCCGATACCGAGAGCGCTATTTCCATCCTGAGGGGCCTTAAGGAAAAGTACGAAGCCCACCATAAGGTGCGCATCAAGGATGAAGCGGTCATAGCCGCCGTGGAACTCTCCCAGCGCTATATTACCAACCGCTTCCTCCCGGACAAGGCCATTGACCTTATGGACGAGGCTGCTTCCAAACTCCGGATGGAAATCAATTCAAAACCCGAAGAACTGGATGCCCTGGACCGGAAGATCATGCAACTCGAGATAGAGATAGAAGCGATCAAACGGGAAGACGATAAGCTTAAGCTAAAGGCCCTCAACGTGGACCTGGCTAACCTGAAGGAAGACCGCAACGAAATCTTTGCCAAATGGGAAAGTGAAAAGTCGGTGGTTGACAACATCCAGAAAACGAAACAAGACATTGAAAACTACAAACTGGATGCCGAGCGGGCCGAACGCAATGGCGATTACGGAACCGTGGCCGAACTGCGCTACGGGAAGATCAAGGAAGCCCAGGAAAAGCTGGAGAAACTTCAGAATGAGCTGGCTGAACAGCAGCAGGCCGGGACTTTGATCAAGGAAGAGGTTACCAATGAGGATATTGCCGAGGTCGTCGCCAAATGGACCGGGATCCCGGTGGCCAAGATGTTGCAGAGCGAAAGGGAAAAGCTTTTGAAGCTCGAAGAGGTGTTGCACCAACGCGTGGTTGGGCAGGATGAGGCTATTCAGGCTGTTTCCGATGCCATCAGGAGAAGCCGGGCCGGGTTGCAGGATAGCAAACGCCCTATCGGTTCATTCCTCTTCCTCGGCCCTACGGGGGTTGGAAAGACCGAGCTGGCCAAAACCCTGGCCGCTTACCTGTTCGACGACGACAATGCCATGACCCGGATCGACATGAGCGAATACCAGGAACGCCACGCAGTAAGCAGGCTGGTAGGCGCTCCCCCGGGATATGTTGGCTATGATGAAGGCGGACAATTGACGGAAGCCATTAGAAGGCGGCCCTATTCGGTCATCCTGCTGGATGAGATTGAAAAAGCACACCCGGATACGTTCAACATCCTGTTACAGGTGCTGGATGAAGGAAGGCTTACCGACAACAAGGGACGGGTGGCAGACTTTAAGAACAGCATCATTATCATGACCAGCAACATGGGCAGCCATATCATTCAGGAGAAATTTGAGGACAATCCCGACCTGTACAGCGCGACCGAAGCGGCACGGGTGGAAGTGCTCGGGTTGCTGCGAAAAACGATCCGTCCGGAATTCCTGAACCGGATCGATGATATCATTATGTTCACCCCGCTGAGCAAGGAAGATATCACTTCCATTGTCAGACTGCAGCTGGATCAGCTCCAGAAACTGGTAGCCAAACAGCATATTACGATCGATGCCACCAAGGAAGCCATCCAATACCTGGCTGACAAAGGATATGATCCGCAGTATGGGGCCCGGCCGATCAAACGAGTCATTCAAAAGGAAGTGCTGAACAAGCTTTCCAAGGAACTCCTGAGCGGGGAGGTTACCGCCGAGAGTGTCATCCTGATCGACTCCTTTGACGATGGGCTGGTATTCCGCAACCAGTCGGAATTGGCGCAATAAGCCCTGTGAACACGGAAACAACAATCCCTGCCTTCCCCGGCAGGGATTTTTTTTATCGGGGATACCATGCAGTATATAGTTTTTTTATCTTCGCATAAAATACCCGCCATGTCTACCAAAGCCGAAAGAACCACGAGGTACATCATCGAAACGGTCGCCCCGATCTTTAACAGGCATGGTTATATTGGGACCAGTATGAGCGATCTTACAGACGCCACCGGGCTGACCAAGGGGGCCTTGTACGGGAATTTCGAGAATAAGGAAGCCCTGGCCCTGGCCGCATTTGAATATAACAGCAACCTTTTGCTGCTGGCCATCAGCGAGACCCTGGGGCAGGAAGGGACGGCCCTGGAAAAGATATTCTCCCTTACGAAATTCTACCGCCATTACGACGAATTTACCAGCGAAATGGGAGGCTGCCCACTCCTGAACACCGGGATAGACGCCGCCCACAACAACAAGCTGTTGGCTGCGGCCGCCAGGGAAACCGTGGCGACCATTGAGGGAAAGATCGCCCTTGTCCTTGAAAACGGAGTGAAGCGCAATGAAATCCATCTCCCGGTGACACCGCTGCAATTCGCCAAGCAACTCTTCACGATGCTGCAGGGAGCGGTTGCCATGGCCACCCTTACCAGGGACCGCAAATACCTCCTGAATACCGTCGCCTACCTCGATGTGCTGATCACCAAGGAAATCAAGAAGTAAGCCTTGATTTCACAGGAAGATTCGACCTTTTGTCAATTATTATAAAGGACGGCTATCTACTGGCCAACCACGCGGAAGATCCAAAGGTCGTCCGCATACCGGCCACTGAATTTGCTTTCCCGGGCGGCCCGTGCTTCATCGATCGAATTATACCGTCGGAGGTAAACGTAATTGTATTTGTTGGCGCTTCGATAGAAGGATTTGGGCTCTAACCCTTTGCCGGAAAGGGTCTTCATAAAGGCATCAAAGTATTTTTTGGTCCCGAAGACATTGGCAATAAGGTAATAGCCCGGGGTCAACCCATCTTCGGTGGTGGTTTCCTCATATTTTTCACCAGGCTGCGGGACCACTTTCTCGGTAGCGGCCTGTTCCGCGGCCAGGGTAGCCTGCGCCAGGGAATCCCGACGTTTTTCCTCCTCCTGTTTCCTGGCCAGGGCCATGGCTTCTTCCCGCCGTACGGCAGCGATTGAATCGGAGCGTTTTTGCAGCGCTGCCACGCGCTCCTGTTGAAGCTGGGCAAGGGAATCCTGCTCTTTTTGCTCCCGGGCTTTTCGATTTCGTTCCTTTCGTTCCCCGGCGGCCAGGAGGGCTTCCCGTTCTTTTACCGCTGCAATAGAGTCATTTTCCTTTTTGGCAAGGGCTACCGCTTCCTGCCTTGCCGCCTCGGCGGCAGCTTTCGCTTCTTCCCGTTGTTTTTTTCGTTCCACGGGGGTCACCTGTGCCAACTCTTCCCCGGTAGGTTCAAAGCCAATCACCCGTCTCCTGAGGTCGGCATTGCCAAAATTGTAGGCCGTGACAAACTCAAAACTGGTGTTGTCTCCACGGAGGGAATTCTCCGAACCGAATTCGATGAGGGCTCCGATGGAAAAGTCTTTAAAAAAACGGCCCCCGGCCCCTGCGGAGGCGCCATAAAAACTGTTATAACCCAGTTGGGCCCAAAATATAGGGGTCGCCAGCAGGGCGGTCAGGCCATACTGGTCATCCAGTCCTGGAATGGTCTTCAAATACAGGGTAGGCTGCACATAGGAATCCCTGTCAGAACCAAAGAGGAAAACCGGGATGCGATAACCCGTATGCAGCAAATAGACTTTATCCGAAGCATTGGTAGCCTTTTCATTGGCGGTTACGTTATAGTCCAGCAGGTTCTCCCCGACAAGGCCTATACTAAAGCGGTAATACTGGAAACGCAGTCCGGGTGCAAATTGAAGGATGAAGTCGTTGGGGACGTCAAACTGGGGCAACGGATTATCCGGGTCGGCCTGGAAGCGATCATCGGCTGGCTTCCTCTGGAAGCCAAAGGTGTTAAGGCCGATGGCCAGAGAGGTGCCAGGGCCCAGCTCAAAGTTATACGTATAATTCAGTACCACCCCGGTTTCCAGGAACAGGCCGGTGTTGTGCTGGAAAAACCCAAGGCCCCCGGCCGAATTGATATTGAGCCGGTGGGTGTAATTGAACAACAGGGTGGTGGGGTCGCCATCCACGGTCTGCCATTGCCAGCGGGTCCAGAGCGCCAGGGAACGGGGATCATTGCGGTCCAGGGAGTATACGGGGTCGAAAAGGCTGGCATTATAAAGGGTCAGGTTATGTTGACGAAAATCGGGGGACAGTTCCGTATTCTGAGCCTGAGATACGAAAGGCATGAACAATAGGAATAGGATGTACCACCGTTTCAACATAAGCGGGAATGCAATCGATTTTATTAGTATTTTTAACCGGATTCCGAAAAAAGCCGGATGCCAAAATTAGAGAAACTATTTGTTATGAGAATCATATTGCCCATATTCTTCGCCTTCTCACTGCTGCTTTTTACCCGCTGCGGGGAAGAGCAACACGAACCGGCCGCCGGGCAAAACGGCCCGGTAACCACCTTCTATTTGATCCGGCATGCGGAAAAGGACCGCTCCAACCCGGACGACATTGATCCCGAACTCAACCAGGACGGACTCGGCAGGGCCATGCACTGGGCCGAGATCCTGAATAACGTAGCCCTGGATGCAATATACACAACCGATTTTGAAAGGACTTCCATGACGGCTGCCCCTGCCTCCGTGAAACAGGATATTACCGTGCAGTATTACGACCCGGATACCCTGAACATCGATAACTTTGTCCGGGAAAACCTGGGCAAGAATGTTCTGGTGGTGGGCCACAGTAACACCACCCCAGCCCTGGTGAATAAATTGATAGGGGAAGAGAAATACGCCCCCATGGATGACTATGACAACGGGAGCCTGTTCATCGTTCAGCGCATCGGAAACGCCACCACAGACATACGCCTGGTCTTCAATTGTAACTGCCCGGATTAACTGAGATATTCCTGAGCCTGATATCGGAAAGCAATTCCAGCTTTCCCGCCTGGTAAAGGCTGTCCAGGCTTACGGGAGGCAACAGGGTATCCGCCTGGTAATTCTTATAATCCACAAATCGGATCCCCCCTACCTGCCTTTCATTATAAGCCTTCCGGAACCGAAGTCCCCCGCCGTCCACGTGGTATAAATAAGCCAGGTAGTCCGGAACAAAAGTCTTTTTGTTAAACCAGTAAATATAGACATCCTTATAGTCTTTCCCACCCCCATGGCGGTCGAAGGTAATGCGCATCTTGTAGTACGACTGCTCGCCTATGTGTGCCTCACCCAGTAATTCCTTATTGACGGCGGGGTCGTTGAGGCCGTAGGGGAGGTAGGCAAAATAGTGAACGGAGTTGATCGAATTGGAATACTTGATAGCCATTGAGTCGGGTACTTTTACCGGGCTTCCGTTCAGCAGGCGTTGAAACCGTTTGCCCTGAAGGATATCGGTTACTTTTCCCGAATCTACCTCATGGCTCCGTTTCAGGATACGGCCCTGGCCGGAAGGTTTCATCTCATAGTGGTAGTCCCGAAAATCAAAAGCGATTTGGCTTGTGGTATAGCGCTCCCCTCCCGAAGCCTCGATAGCCCGGTCTACAATATCCTGGGCGGTAAGGGGTTTGGGATGTTCCGGGCCGCAACCCGTCATCAAGAGCGCAAAACAACCAATCCATCCAAGGGTTTTCATAGGCATCCTTTTTGTATAGTATCGTAAAAAATCCGCAAACATGACAAAATTATTCGGATATGGTCAAATTCTTCTTCTTGTGCTTCCTGCCAATGTTCGTATTTTTGCGGCAGCATGCAGAAGAACATCAACATTAAAAATAAAAAGGCCCGTTTCCAATACGAGCTACTGGATACCTATACCGCCGGGATCGTTTTGAGTGGTACAGAGATCAAGTCCATCCGGCTCGGGAAGGCATCCATAGCGGAAAGCTTTTGCGAATTTAACGATGCCGATGAACTCTTTGTGATTAATATGCAGGTGGATGAATATTCGCATGCCTCACATTTCAATCACCAGCCCAAGGCTGCCCGCAAGTTGTTGCTGAAACGGCAGGAGCTTAAAAAATTATCCAAGGAAGTACATCAATCCGGGCTTACCATCATCCCCTTAAACCTCTTTATAAACGACCGTGGCCTGGCAAAAGTTAAGATTGCCCTGGCGCGTGGCAAGAAATTGTACGATAAGCGGGAAACTATCAAAGCCCGGGAAAGCAAACGGAACCTGGCACGCATCAAGAAAAGCTTCAACCAATAGGGCTCCGGGCCCTCATCCTTACCTAGTTTTTATCTTCCAGCAGGGGCACAAAGCGAAAAGAGCCGAAACTTTCTTTTTCGAATTCTTTATCAGACCGGCGATAAATTCGCGTCATAACCTGTTCCACCTCCCCTACGGGGATCACCAGGCGGCCTCCCACCTTTAGCTGGCCAAGCAGCGTTTTAGGGACTTCTGGCGCCCCGGCAGTCACCAGTATCCCATCAAAGGGAGCTTCCCCGGGCAACCCTTTGTACCCATCCCCGAATACGAACTTTTTGGGGCGGTACCCCATTTTCTTGAAGAATAAATTAGTCTTCTTAAAAAGTTCCAGCTGGCGCTCAACAGTATAGACTTTTGCTTTTAGCTGGAGAAGAATGGCAGTCTGATAGCCACTTCCGGTGCCTATTTCCAGGATTTTGTCACCGGGGGAGACTTCCAGTAATTCGGTTTGGTAAGCTACCGTGTAGGGCTGCGATATGGTCTGATCCGCAGCGATAGGGAAAGCTTTGTCCTGATAGGCATGCCCTTCAAAGCCGCTGTCCATGAACAGGTGCCTTGGGACAGTCCTTATAGCCTGCAGGACTTTTTTATCCCGGATCCCCTTGGCTTCGACAATGGCGGCCAGCTGGTTGCGCATGCCCTTGTGTTTTAAGGTATCTTTCAACGGTTTGGTTTTGAAATACGAAGTTAGGAAAGTTTGACAGAAGTTGGTACAGCGTTCTGCCCTGGACATCTAAACCAGGCACATCATGCCATACCCCGGCCGGTAAGGGGAGGCAAACTTTTGAACCGGCTGCCACCTAAACTGTCAAAGTATGCTTATTTTTGATGAAATTTGAATACATGCTCAAAGTTGGAGTACTGGGGGCCGGGCACCTGGGGAAGATCCACCTGCGCCTGCTGCAGGAATCGAAGGAATATGAACTGGTGGGATTTTACGACCCGGATGCCATCAATGGCAAGGCCGTTTCGGAAGAATTCGGTTATACGTATTACGACAACCTGAATCGGCTGATAGAGGCGGCGGAAGTTATAGACATCGTAACCCCTACCCTCTCCCATTTCGAATGTGCAAAAAAAGCCATGGAAGCGGGCCGCCATGTGTTTATCGAGAAACCAATTACCAATACCCTGGAGGAAGCCGAGGCGCTGATCGCCCTGCAGCAAAAAACCGGTGTGAAGGGGCAGGTAGGGCACGTGGAGCGGTTTAACCCGGCTTTCCTGGCCGTGCGTGATAGCATTCGGGACCCCATGTTCATAGAATCTCACCGCCTGGCGGAATTTAATCCCAGGGGCACCGACGTCCCGGTGGTCCTGGACCTTATGATCCACGACATAGATGCCATCCTGAGCGTGGTGGATTCGGAAGTCCAGCAAATCAGCGCCAGCGGGGTTTCCGTTATCAGCAAGTCGCCCGATATTGCCAATGCCCGTATCGTTTTTAAAAATGGCTGTGTCGCGAACCTGACGGCCAGTCGGATCTCTTTAAAGAACATGAGAAAATCGCGTTTCTTCCAGAAAGATGCCTATATCTCCGTAGATTTCCTCGAAAAAAAGGTTGAAGTGGTCAAAATGAAAGATGCCCCTGAAAATCCCGGGGAATACGACATGGTCCTCCAGAATGCCGAAGGCGAAAAGAAGCAGATCTATTTTGAAAACCCTGATATCCGTGCCAACAATGCAATCCGCGAGGAACTGGAGTCATTTGCAACTTCCATTCGCGGAGATCTCCAGCCCGAGGTGAGCCTTAAAGAAGGGGCAAGGGCCCTTAAGGTGGCCCTGCAGGTCATTCAATCGTTTTGAAATTACCAGCCGGGAGCCATAACCTTATGCCAGGCTGCACTGAAATATATTCCCAATCATGAAAAATATCACAGTTATAGGAGCCGGTACCATGGGGAACGGGATTGCTCATGTTTTTGCCCAGTACGGGTACAGTGTCAGGCTTGTGGACCATTCTCAGGAGGCACTCGACAAGGCCATGGGGACCATTGCCAATAACCTTGACCGGCAGGTTGCCCGGGAAACCCTGTCTGCCGACCACGTGGAAGGCATATTGAACCAAATCCGCACATATACCCAGCTCAGGGAAGCGGTGCGTGAAGCCGGCCTGGTCGTGGAAGCGGCCTCCGAGTCGTTCAACACCAAACAGCAGATATTCAGGGAACTGGATGCCGCCTGTCCGGCCAATACCCTCCTGGCCACCAATACTTCTTCGCTATCTATAACCCGGTTGGCAGCCGTTACCAACAGGCCTGAGCGGGTTGTGGGGATGCATTTCATGAACCCTGTCCCCATGATGCCGCTGGTGGAGGTCATCAGAGGATATAATACCTCTGAAGAGGTTATACAAACTATAGTAGAGACAGCGAAAAAACTCGATAAATCGCCGGTTATTGTTAACGATTACCCCGGATTCGTCGCAAACCGAATCCTAATGCCAATGATCAATGAAGCCATAGAAACCCTTCACCATGGGGTGGCAGGCGTACAGGAAATAGACCAGGTCATGAAACTGGGGATGTCGCATCCCATGGGGCCGCTGCAGCTAGCTGATTTTATAGGATTGGATATCTGCCTCTCTATCCTCAATGTCTTGTTCGAAGGCTTCAAGAATCCGAAATACGCCCCTTCCCCCCTGCTGGTAAATATGGTGGCTGCCGGGAAGCTTGGTGTGAAGTCCGGTGAAGGTTTTTACGATTATTCGGCGTCCAGGAAGGCAGAGCAGGTTTCGGAACAATTCCTTTGATCCGCTATGGCCATCGTACTTCCCTTCAAAGCGGTACGGCCGGCTGCCCAATTGGCATCCCGGGTAGTTTCCCGGTCGTACGAGAGCTATCCGCCCGAAAGAAGGATGGAGATCCTGCGCCAAGAGCCCTGTTCCTTCCTTCATGTCATCGATCCGGGCTTCCGGCTGGGAAAAAAATTAAGCGGCCCGGAACGGCCGCCTATGATCCGCGAACGATACCGCGAATTCATCAGCGATGGAATTTTGGTGAGAGACGCTCAGCCGGGGTATTACCTCTACCGGCAAACGCAGGGCGACCACAAGTTCCTGGGTATCCTCTGTGCCACCAGTACAGAAGACTATCGAATGGGTATCATCAGGCGCCATGAACATACGCTTGCCCGGCGTGAATGGCTGTTTGCCAGGTACCTGGAAGCAGTACGGTTCAATGCCGAACCGGTGCTGATGATGTACCCGGAGCATGCCGAAGTGGCTGAAATCCTCGAACTTGAAAGTGGCCGGGAGCCGGAGTGTCAATTCGTTACAGATGATGGTTACGAGCATGCAGTATGGCCTATACGGCAAGGGAGTACCCAGCGACGCCTCCGGGAGCTTTTTGCCCAGATAGGCCCTCTCTACATCGCTGACGGGCACCACCGCTCCGCTTCCTCCAACCTCATGGCCCTCAAGGCAGCTGCTGCCAATCCGGAGCATAGCGGGAAGGAGGCGTACAATTTTTTTATGAGTTTGCTGCTGCCCGAGTCGGCAATCCGGATAGCGCCCTATCAATGGATGTTAAGCGATCTGAACCAGCTTTCCGTAAACGACTTTTTATTGAGGCTGGAACAGGAATATACGGTAACGGACAAAGGGAAAAGGCCCTGGCGGATCGGGAAACCACATCAGTTTGCCATGTATTTGGGCCATCACTTTTATGCTTTGGAACGAAAAGAGGGCGGTAAGGTTTTCCCGGGACCCCTCGGACAACTGGACAGCCACGTCCTGTTTGAAACAATCCTGAAGCCTGTCCTGGGGATATCCAACCTCCGGAGGAACCGGCGCATGGGCTATTGCCATGACAGCGGGAAGCAGGAGCTTATGAAGGAACAAATAGATGCCGGGAAATATGCCGTTGGTTTCGGGATGGCCCCGGTAACAGCCGGTATAATAAAGGCCATTGCCGATTCTGGCCTGGTGATGCCCCCGAAAAGTACGTATATTGAACCCAAGCTCCGAAGCGGGCTGTGCATGTACGAATTTTAAAGGAATCGGCAGTGTAACGATTTGCATTCAGAAAACATCTTACCATGTCCATACGACAAAACCTTGATGCTATAAGAAAAACCCTGCCGGGAGATGTCAGCCTGGTCGCCGTATCCAAAACCAAAGGGAAACAGCAGATCCTGGAAGCATATGAAGCAGGGCAGCGCGATTTCGGCGAAAATAAAATCCAGGAGATGCAGGAAAAATACGAGGCGCTCCCCAAAGATATCCGCTGGCATATGATCGGCCACGTTCAAAGGAATAAGGTAAAATACATGGCGCCTTACGTGGCCCTTATCCATGGGGTGGACAGCCTGAAGCTCCTGCGGGAAATCGACAAGAAGGCCCGGCAATGCAAAAGGGTAATCCCCTGCCTCCTGCAGGTACATATTGCGCGGGAAGAGACTAAGTTTGGCTTCGATGAAACCGAGTTGCAGGACCTGATCGCTTCCGAAGTAATCCGCAACCTGTCGCACATACGGATTGAGGGCCTGATGGGCATGGCCACCTTTACAGAGGACACCCAGGTGATCCGGGCGGAATTCCGGTATTTGAAGACCCTTTTTGACCAGCTGCAGGGGCAATTGCCTGACCTGAGGGTCCTTTCCATGGGGATGAGTGGGGATTACCGCATCGCGATTGAAGAAGGCAGCACCATGGTACGTATAGGAAGTAGTATCTTTGGGGCCAGAACACAGGAATGAAGGATGTACTCCGGCATTGCCGGACCAGGAAATGAAGAAATATGTACTCAGTATTAGATATTGAAACCACCGGGGGTAAATTCAACGAAGAAGGGATTACAGAAATTGCCATTCTCCGTTTTGACGGTACCAGCGTGGTGGACCAATTTATCAGCCTGGTAAACCCGGAGCGGGAGATCCAGCCGTTTGTGGTGAACCTCACAGGGATCACGGACCAGATGTTGCGCACGGCTCCAAAGTTTCACGAGGTGGCCAAACGGATCGTGGAGATTACGGAAAATACGGTTCTGGTAGCCCACAATGCGCAATTTGACTACCGCATCCTGCGTACGGAGTTCAGGCGGCTGGGCTTTAACTTTGAACGTAAAACCCTCTGCACGGTTGACCTCTCCAAAAGACTGATCCCGGAAGCGGAATCTCACAGCCTGGGCAAGCTGGTCCGTTCTCTTGGAATAGCGGTAAGCAACCGCCACCGGGCGAACGGGGATGCCATGGCTACCCTGAAGCTCTTCAAACTCCTCCTTAACAAGGACACGGACAAAACGATCATCCAACAAATCGTGAGGCATGAGACTCAGGGGGAATTGTCGCCAAACCAATTGGATATGGTGGAACAAATGCCCTCGGAAACCGGGTTGTACTATATGCACAACAAGGAAGGCGAGATCATTTTTCTGGGCAAGAGCCGGAATATCAAGAAAAGGGTAAACCAGCATTTTACGAATAATGAGGAAAAGGCCAGGGCCCTGCAAAAGGAAACCAAAAAGGTAACTTTTGAAAAAACTGGCAGCGAACTGATTGCCCTCCTGAAAGAGCAGGAAGAACTGGCCAGGAACAGGCCTAAATATAACCCGCCCCAGCCTTCCCGGAAGCCCGGCAACGGCCACCGGAATTCGGATAAAGGCCGGGTGACCCCTCCCAATGGAGGCGGGAGCGATCTGTTGATAGTCGATAAAGGCCGGGAAACCGGGGAATACAGTGCAGTTTTAATTGAAGACGGTATTTTCAAAGGCCTGGGGTATTATGACCTGAACTACCAGATTAACAACAGGCATATCCTGCAATCTATCATCACCCCAATGGAAGGTACTGGAAAATCACACGAAATAATTAACCTGTACCTGCGTATAAAACGGGTTGTTAAGATCATCGAACTCAAATAGTCATTTTGAATAACGCGACTCCCGATAGCGGATGGAGGTATCGGCTCCACGAGGTAATATATGGCACGGATACCCGGGAAGGCAAGCTTTTTGACCTTATATTGCTCGGAGTGATCCTCTATAGCATCATCATTGTGATGCTTGAAAGCATCCCTTCCATAAATGCCTCCCACCACCGCTTCCTGAATCGTTCGGAATGGGTGGTCACCGTCCTCTTCACGATAGAATACTTTCTCCGAATAATTTGTATCAAAAGACCCGGGAAATACATTTTTAGCTTTTTTGGCCTTATCGACCTGTTGTCCACGATTCCCAAATACCTTTCCTATTTTGTGGTGGGCTCCCAATATATTACCGCCTTCAGGGCCCTTCGACTGCTCCGGGTATTCCGTATCCTGAAACTGGTGCGCTTCATGGGGGAATCCAACAACCTGCTTCGCGCGTTGCGCGCCAGCCGAACCAAGATCTTTGTATTTGTTTTTTTTGTAATGATCATTTCCGTGCTGTTGGGGACCGTCATGTATTTGGTGGAAGGGCCTCAAAACGGGTTTATAAGTATCCCGCACAGCGTATACTGGACAATCGTTACCCTCACCACCGTGGGTTACGGGGACATATCGCCCCAGACCGGCCTGGGCCAGATGATTGCCACCCTTATCATGATCATCGGATACGGCATCATCGCCGTCCCTACCGGGATAGTGTCTGCAGAATATACGGTGGCGCGCACAGACCGGGCGGATATTGATGATGGCAGGTCGTGCTCCCACTGCGGGACGGATAT
>Ga0102953_1000258_pt1 | contig 38595 bp, 29 predicted proteins | sample SalPon2A_C_D2_MG_FD_78509 | JGI IMG/M metagenome (GOLD analysis project Ga0102953, IMG submission 78509) | Soil microbial communities from South San Francisco under conditions of wetland restoration - Salt Pond MetaG R2A_C_D2_MG | ecosystem: Environmental > Terrestrial > Soil > Wetlands | place... | reverse complement strand
TCGCAGTACCACACCGGGATGCGATGGCCCCACCAGAGCTGGCGCGAGATGCACCAGTCCTGGATGTTGTTCATCCACTCGAAGAACACCTTCTTCTGGAAGTCGGGCACCATGCGGATGCGCCCGTCCTCCACGGCGGCCACGGCCTTGTCCGCCAGGGGCTTGATCTTCACGAACCACTGGGTGGAAACGCGCGGCTCCACCACCTGCCCGCTGCGCTGGCAGTAGCCCAGGGCGTGGCGGTGCGGCTCCACCTTTTCCAGCAGGCCGGCCGCATCCATGTCCGCCACCACGCGCTTGCGGGCCTCGAAGCGGTCCAGGCCGCGGTAGGCCTGCGGCACCTCGTCGTTCAGCGAGGCGTCCTCCGTCATTACGGTGATGACCGGCAGGTCGTGGCGCTTGCCCAGCTCAAAGTCGTTGGGGTCATGGCCGGGGGTCACCTTCACGGCGCCCGTGCCGAAGGCGGGATCGACGAAGTCATCCGCCACGATGGGAATCTCGCGCCCCACCAGCGGCAGCTTCACGGTTTTGCCCACCACGCCGCGGTAGCGCTCGTCGTCCGGGTGCACGGCCACGGCCGTGTCGCCCAGCATGGTCTCCGGGCGCGTGGTGGCCACGGTGATGTGGCCGGAGCCATCGGCCAGCGGGTAGCGGAAGTGCCACAGGTGCCCGTCCGTCTCCCGGTGCTCCACCTCCAGGTCGGAGATGGCCGAGAGCAGGCCCGGGCTCCAGTTCACCATGCGCAGGTCGCGGTAGATCAGCCTCTGCTCGAACAGCGTGACGAACACGCGCCGCACGGCCCGCGAGAGCCCGGCATCCAGCGTGAAGCGCTCGCGGTTCCAGTCCGTCGAGACCCCCAGGCGCTTGAGCTGGCCGACGATAGTGCCGTGCGCCTCCTCCTTGAAGGCCCAGGTCTCCTTGAGGAAGGCCTCGCGCCCGATCTCCTCCTTGGTGGTGCCACGGTTTCGCAGCGCCTTCTCCACCATCCACTGCGTGGCGATGCCGGCGTGGTCGGTGCCGGGAATCCACAGCGCATTGCGGCCCTCCATGCGCGCCCAGCGGATGAGGATGTCCTGGATGGTATTGTCCCAGGCGTGCCCCATGTGCAGGGAGCCCGTCACGTTTGGCGGCGGGATGACGATGCAAAAGGGCTCCTGTCCGGAGCCCATGGAGGGTGCGAAGAGGTTGTTATCCAGCCAGTACGTGTACCACTTGCGTTCGATCGCGGTGGGGTCGTAGCGATTAAGGCTCATTCGATCAGGCTTCTTTCGACAACCGTTCCATGATTTTGGGCATTTCCTCCTGCACGGCCTTGCGCACCGAGATGGAGATGATCTCGTCCAGCACCTGCCCAAGTTTTGCGCGAATGTCCGGATCGAGCAAGGACAGCACGTCCACATCGGACGCGGAAATGCCCGCTCCGGCCAGGGTGGCCGCCGCCGGCCCCGCCATCGTCACGTCCGCCGCGGCGGGCTCGGTTGCGACCCGCTGCGGCGCCGCGACGCCGCTGCCCTGCAGCGCGGCCGGATAGGCCGAGGGCCCTTCGCCATCGTCCAGCAGCTCGTACACGCCCATGGCGCGGGCAAACGTGTTCTCGTGCTGCGGCAGGGAGAAGTCCAGCGCCGCCACGCCGTCGCGGATGCGCTCGCTGCGCAGCACGTCGTCGATGCGTTCGCCTTCCGGGTTCGCCGCGATCTCTTCGCGCAGGGAGGCGAACAGGTTGTCGAACTCGGGATCGTCGGAGGCTGCCCCCGCCTCTCCCGCCGTGGCGTGACCCGCGCCGAGCATGAACTCCAGTTCCTCGCCGCCGGCCAGCCCCTCGGCCTCGGCACCCAGGGCCGCAGGTTCCTCCAGGCTCACCGGCTCGAAAGCCGCTTCCATCCGCTCGTCGGTTTCCTGGGCGCCGGCGCCGGGCTCCTCGCCCAACTCCACGTCCAGCAGCGTCTCGTCCATCATGTCTTCGTCCGCCATCTCCTCGGCCTGCAGGTCGCCCAGATCCAGGTCGGCGTCCCACTCCTCGGCCGGGGCCGCCACGCTGCCCAAGGCATCGTCGGCCAGCACGGATAGCGACGGATGCGCGCCCAGTTCGTCTTCGGTCTCCTCCGCCTCCTCGCCCTCCAGCTCGTACGGCTGCACGGAATCGGCCAGGTCGGCTTCCGCTTCCGCGGCCTCGGCGGCCGGAGCTTCTTCCTGCTCGGAGAGCGTGGGGGCCAGCGTGTCCGGGTCCTCCAGCACCTCGTCCCGCGTGTGGCGCGGCACCACGGGGGGCTCGGGCTTCTCCGGCTGCCCGTGGGGCCCCACGAAGGGCTCGCGCACGGCGTCCTCGGGGAAGTCCTCGGCGGGCTGAGCCACGAAGCTTGGGGGGGCCTTGGGCTTCCAGGTCTCCTCCTGCGCCTCGCCCGCGAACACGTCCGCGCCGCCCTCGCCGAACTCGATGGAAACCGGCTCCTCCTCCTCCAGGGCAGCGAGTTCCTCAGCGGCGGAAGCCGTTGCGACCGGTGCGGCCTCGGGCGGCAGCTCGATCGCCTCGACCTCTTCGATTTCTTCGACTTCCTCGATCTCTTCCAGCGCGCTGGCCGGAACCTCTTCCATGGCCTCCAGTTCGGCTTCCTCTGCGCCGGTGGGTTCGGCTTCGGGCTCCTCCAGGTCGATCACCTCTTCGCCCGGCAGCTCTTCGTCCACCATCGCGAAACCGCCATCCTCCTGCTCAAGCTGCCAGGTTTCGTCGCTCGCCGATGCCGCGGCGCCCTCCTCCTCCAGCGCATTGAAGTTGCGCTCGAAGAGCGGCTCTTCGGCGGCCGCGCGGTGCTCCTGGTGCTCGGTATCCAGTGAGGAGAGGATCAACTCCTCTTCCTCGGTGTCCAGCTCAATGTCCTCGTCCAGCCCCTCGGCATCCTCGGCCACCAGGGTGTCCGCCTCCACCTCGTCCAGGTCGTCCAGATCGTCCAGGTGCTCCTCGCTGGCCAGTAGCTCGTCCAGGTCGGCCTCGTCCTCCTCGGAGAGCTCGGGCGCTTCGATGTCCTCCTCGTCTTCTTCTTCCTCCGCGGCGATGATCTGCTCCTCGTCGATCTCCTCGTCGCCCAGATACTCCTCGATGAAGTAGTCGTCCTCCTCGCCCTCGTCGAGGGGGGAGACGGCTGCCACGGGCTCCTCGGCCCGTGGGGCGGCATCCGCCGGCCCGGCCACCGGTTCCCCGGCACGCAGCGACTCGGCGTCCAGCTCCTCCTCGCCCCAGTCCTCGCCGATCTCCGCGCCTTCCAGCTCGTCGGCCTCCAGCGTTTCTTCCTCCAGCACCGGCTCGGGCTCGGCTTCCACGACGGGCTCGGGTGCCGGCTCCGGTGTGGCTTCCACGAGAGGCTCGGGTTCCGGCTCGCTTTCGCCCATCAGGTTGAAGTCCTCCGGGGGCTCCAGCGCTTCTTCCTCGGCGGTGCCGATGGACTGGAGGTCCTGCTCGCTGGCGAACTCCAGCTCCTGCTCGCGCACCTCAGCGGCTTCCTCCGCTTCGGCTTCGGCGTGGGGCTCGGCGGCCAGGTCCACCGCTTCCAGGTCGTCCAGCTCGCTCTGGATGGCCTGCACCTCGGTGGCGTCCGGCTCGAAGTCGAAGGGCTCGAGCACCTCCTCCTCCGCCGTCTCCTCCTGGGTCATGGTGAAGACCGGCTTGAGCTCCATCATGCGCAGCACGGACAGTGGGATGCTCTCCTCGTACTCCGTGTGGGTGACGCCCTCGCCCTCGTCCACCAGGTCGGACTCGAACAGGTCCACCTCGCCTTCGTCCAGCTCGCTGGTCAGGGCACCGGTGTCCAGCGTGTCCTCGGGCAGTTCCACTTCGATATCGTCCAGGCTCGGCTCCGCTGGCCCGCCGTGCTCCGCCTCCAGTTCCTGGTCGAAGCCCTGGGGCTCGAACACGGCTTCCTCGGGCGATTCCTCCTCCAGCACGTCCGCCGCGCCCAGTTCGTCCAGCTCGTCCTCGCTCTCGGGTATCTCCAGGGTCTCGCTGGGGAACTCGCCTTCCAGTGTCTCCAGGGAATCGTAGCGGGGCCCCGTGGGGCCCTGGGGCTCCGCCTCGTCGATCGCCTCGAAGGCACGCTCGGGCTGCAACGCCTCGGCCAGCACCTCATCGTCCACGATGGGCGCCCCGCCGACGGCTGCTTGTGGCTCGGGCTGGGCGGGCGCGGCCTGTGTCGCGGCGACCGCTGTGGGTGCTGCCTGCGCGGGCGCCGTGCCGCGCAGCAGGCCCAGCACCTCGTCGTCCAGCACGTCCAGGTTGGCCAGGGGGTTGCTGCCTTCGTCCGCGGTGGATTGGGACTGGCGGTACTCGTAGGCGGAGCCGATCAGATCCACCAGATTCAGGTGCTTGCTCACCTGCTGCTGCAGGTCGCTCGCCTCGAAGGGCTTGCGCACCACGCCGGCCACCCGCAGCCGCTCCAGCAGATCGCTGCTGAGCGATTGCTTGGAGCTGGCCAGCAGCACCAGCGGCACCTCGGAAAGCTGCCCGGAGGCCTTCAGACTGCGGCAGATCTCGTAGTCGGGGTCGCGCTCAGAATTGCCGACGAGGATCAAATCCGGCATAAGGGAATTGGCCCGCTCCACATACCTGCCGGGGTTGAACTCGTGGTGCAGGGTCAGCCCCTCCGTTTCCAGAGCCGATGTCACCAAGCCATGGATGACTGAGTTTTCGTCCAGGACGAGGATGGATTTGTTCATGCCCTGCGCCTCTCAGATCCGATCGGTGGATTCGCCTGCGCCCCCGGGGGGCCTGCCGCAGTCTCGCACGCGGTGCCGCCGGGTGTGAACGGCCAGCCTCCGCGCTGCCTTTCTGGTTGAACGATGAAACTCCTCTCCCGTTATATCGCCGGCATCTATCTCAAGTACTGGTCGCTGTGCCTGATGGCGCTGGTGCTGCTGGTCATCATCTCCAACCTGTTCGGAAACCTGGACAGCATCGTAACCAGTCCGGACGGGCTATTCCACTTTCTTGACGATACCCTCCGATCGCTCCCCGGCATCTTCGATTTGCTCCTTCCCATGACAGCGCTGCTGGCCACGCTGTTCACGTTCAACAGCCTGGGCCGCTCCTCCGAGCTGGTGGCGATGCAGAGCGTGGGAGTGGGGCTGCTGGGGCAGTTGCGGCCGATCGGCCTGGTGCTGGTGTTCATTTCGGCGCTGGTCTACGGCAATCAGAACTACCTGTTCCGCATGCTCCAGCACGCCGATCCGGCCGCCGCAACCTCCGCCGACGCCCATCAATGGACGGTGCTGCGCGACCAGATCATCTACGCCCGCCGCGTCGATCCGCAGCGTGGGCGCGTCACCGACGTGGAAATCTTCACGCTGGCGTCCAGGCCTCCCTTCCGGCTGGAGCGCCTCCAGCGCGCGCAGCATGTGGAGCGCGGCAATGACGACACCTGGCGGCTGCAGGATGTCATCACCCGCACCCTCGGCCTGCATGGCTGGACGCTCAATCGCGCCCCAACCCTGGAGCGCCCCCGGAAGGACTTTCCCGACCTGTTTCAGCAGGACGTGCTGGACGCCCATCACATGCCCTTTTTTGAACTGTCCTCCAGAATACGTCAACTTCAAAGTCAGGGCCGCCGGGTTGAGCTTTATGAACTGGAATGGTACCAAAAAACTGCGGCATTGTTTGCCCCGTTCGCGCTCGTCTGGTTCGGCACGCCGTTGGCCCAGGGCCACTTTCGCCGGGGGCGGGCGTCTGGGGAGATCATGGTCGGCATCCTCGGCGGCTTGCTGTTTCTGATTGCCACGGAAATCGTATTCACGCTGGGCAAGGGCGGCTACCTGAGCCCCTTGCTCGGCGCCTGGGCCGTGAACGGGGCCTACGTCGTTCTCGGCTGCGCGCTGATGTGGCGCGTCCGCTAGTCCGCTCCAAGTCCAACGGATTGGGCCGATCGGGGCACCCGCCCGGGATGGTCGGGTTCTTGCTTTGATGACGGCAGGGCGCCTCGCTGCGGCAGCGGGGCTCGAAGCGCCGCAGCAAGCGCCGTACACAGGGGACGCATCGGGGGCCAAACGGGCCTCCACGCCCGGGCTACCGCCAGCCGCGGGCATCTGCTAGCACTCATCGGGACGGGACGATCCGTGGGCCAGATCCTTCGGGAAAAGGAAATCATTGCCATCGGCGGGGGCAAGGGCGGCGTTGGCAAGAGCTTCGTCGCCAGCAACCTGGGCATCCTGCTGGCCAAGGCGCAGAAGCGGACGATCCTGATCGACGCGGACCTGGGCGGGGCCAATCTGCACACGTGCCTGGGTGTGTCGGCGCCGGAAGTGACACTCTCCGATTTCGTCAACTACCCCAATGTGCGCATCGAGGACGTGATTCTGCGCACGTCGCTGGACAACCTGATGCTCATCAGCGGGGCGCAGGATTTCCTGGGCATCGCCAACCCCAAGTACAGTCAGAAGGTGCGGCTGCTGCGGGCGATCGAAAGCCTCAATGTGAGCTACATCATCCTGGACCTGGGGGCAGGCACCACCAACAACACGCTGGACTTCTTCCTGCTGGCCGACCGGGGCGTGCTGGTGGTGCTGCCGGAGCCCACGTCCATCGAGAATGCCTACCGCTTCATCAAGAGCGCCCTGTTCCGCAAGCTCAAGCTGTTGGCGCAGGAGCCGCAGGTGCGCATGGTGATCGAGAAGGCGATGGACAAGAAGAACGACCTGGGCATCCGCTCGCCGGTGGACCTGATCGAGCACGTGCACCGCATGGACAGCCGGCTGGGCTCGCAACTGGACGAGGCCATGTCCGATTTCCAACCGGCGATCGTGCTCAATCAGGTGCGCTCGATGAGTGACGTGCGGGTGGGCTACTCCATGCAGGCCGCCTGCGAAAAGTTCTTCGGAATCAAGGTTAATTTTCTTGGATACCTTGAAAATGATGACCAAGTTTGGCAATCCATTCGTAAACGCCAACCGGTCACATTGAACGGAGAGAACAGCAAGAGCGCGCGAAATCTCCGCACAATTAGCTACAATCTGCTGAACAATCTGCAGTTGAAGCCTGAATAGCGACAATCCGGCCCAAATCCCGGCGACGGTGGGGAAGCGATGAAGTCCCTCAAGTCCCAAAACTATTACGAAATCTTGGGCGTCGCTCGCACTGCCTCCCCCGAGGACATCCGGAACGCGTACGACGTGTCCAAGCACGCGTTCCAGGACAACTCGCTCGCCACCTATTCGCTCTTCACCGATGAGGAGAACCAGGAGATCCTGGCCCTCATCTCGCGTGCCTACGAGACGCTCTTCAATCCCGAGCTGCGCCGCGAGTACGACGCCTTCCTGGACGGACTGGACGAAGAGGGCTCCAGCCCGCGCGAGGTGCGCCCCAACCTGCAGCCTCGGCCCTCCACTCTGCGCGGGCAGGGCGGCGGAGCCGCCGCGGCCCGCGGCCGGGCCATGGCCGGTGGCGGGAGCGGTACGGGCCCGGGTGCCGGTGGCCCTGTCCGCAGCACGAGCCCACGGCCCGCGCGCGATCCGGCCCCCGAAGCCCCGCCGGAGCCGGAGGAGGCCCGCGCCGAGCCGACCGCCCAGAACGAGGCCCGCGCCGAGCCGCCCGCCCAGGACACGGAGGCGGAGAAGTACATCCAGACCGTCTCCTGCTTCACCGGGCCGGTGCTGAAGAAGATCCGCCAGATGAAGGGCATCTCCCGCGAGGACATCGCGGAGCGCACCAAGATCCGCCGCACGTACATCGAGTACCTGGAGGAGGAGCAATTCACCTTCCTGCCTGCTCCGGTCTACGTGAAGGGCTTCGTGACGATGATTGCCGGAATGCTGGACCTCCCCGCGCAGCGCGTCGCGGAGGACTACATGGCCTACTATCGGGGCCAGCGCCAGCTCTAGGCCCACCGCAGCAGCCCGCGCACCCCTGGCCGTCGTGCCCGCACCCAGCGGCGGCGCGGATCGCCGAGCGCCGCAGACCCCGGCGTGCCTTGCGATTCAGCCCGATCCCCGTTACAGGTGGTGCATTCCGGCCCGCCCGGCGGCGCCATGCCCCGCACCCTGCAAGCGACAAGGACCGCATTCCCATGGAAATCCAGCCTTTGCCACTGGAAGGCATCCGCGTATTGGACCTCTCCCGCGTGCTCGCGGGGCCCTACTGCGCCATGCTGCTCTCCATGATGGGGGCCGAGGTGATCAAGGTGGAGGACCGCAGCGGGGACGAATCGCGCATGTGGCCGCCCCTGAGCCGCGAGGTGGGCAGCCCGTTCATGGGCATGAACCTGAACAAGCGCGGCATCGTGGTGGACTTGAAGTCCCCCGAGGGCGCGGAAGTGGTCAAGGATCTGGCGGCCCGCAGCGACGTGCTGGTGGAGAACTTCAAGACGGGCACCATGGAGCGCTTCGGGCTGGACTACGAGGCGCTCAAAGCGGTCAACCCGCGCCTGGTCTACACCTCCATCTCCGCGTTCGGCCGCACGGGGCCCAAGGCCGCCGACCCCGGCTACGAGGCGCTGGTGCAGGCCTACACGGGCGTGATGGACATGACGGGGCACCCGGACGGCCCGCCCGCCCGCTGCGGCGTTTCCTTTCTGGACATGAGCACGGGCATCAGCTCCGCCTTGGCCACCGTGAGCGCGCTGTTCCGGCGCGAGCGCACGGGGTTGGGCTGCCGGGTGGAGGCCTCGCTGCTGCAGACGTCGCTGGGCCTGCTGACCGTGCAGGTCTCCAACTACTTCCAGGACGATGTGGTGCCCAAGCGCATCGGCTCGGCGCATCCCTCCGTGGTGCCCTACCAGGCCTTCCCCACGGCGGACGGCTCTATCTTCATCGCCGCGGCCAACCAGAACCTGTGGGAGCGCCTGTGCCGCACCATTGGCATGGAGCGCCTGATCGACGATCCCCGCTTCAAGAGCAACGCCACCCGCGTGCAGCACCGCGAGGAGCTGTTGCCCCTGCTGATGGACGAGCTGTCCAAGCGGCACACCGGCGACCTGCTGGAGCCCCTGCGCTCCGCGGGGGTGCCCTGTGCGCCGGTGAACAACCTGGCCCAGATGCTGGCGGACGCGCAGCCGGAGGCCATCGGGGCCCTGGCGGAACTCGACGATCCGGAGTTCGGCGCCATGCGGCTGGCTAACCTGCCGTTCTTCCTGGATGGCGGGCGTGGCCTGGTGCGCCAGCGGGCGCCCAAACTGGGGGAGCACACGCGCGACGTGCTGGCCGGCCTGGGCTACGATCAGGCCCGCATCGACGCGCTCCTTGCACAGGGTGCGGTGGAAGGTGACTAACGACCGCTTCGGACCGCCTGGTCAGCGCGGCTACTTCTACACGCCCCCACGCCCGGGAGCAGTCCGCCCCTATCCGCCCTGGAGGGTGTGGGAGGCGCTGCTGGTGGTGGCGCTGTTCGCCGTCTCGCAGCCGCTGGTTTCCCTGGGCGCCTCGGCCCTGATGAGTTACGTGCTGCCCGCCAGCATGAGCATGGACGAGGCGGAGCGGCAGATGTTCAAGGTCGTGCTGCCCCTCGTCATCGGCGTCTCGCATGCGTTGGGCTGGCTGGGCGTGTACTGGCTGCTGGTGCGCCGCCATCGGATGCGTTTTCTGGCCGGCCTGCGGCTGCAGGGGCTGCGCCGCTTCCGCGTCGTCCGCGTGTTCGTGGCCGGCATGAGCCTGCAGCTGGTGAGCGTCCTGCTGGCCATGTTCTTCCCGCCGCCCGAGGGCCTCAGCAACCCCATGCTGCGCTTCGTGGCCTATGGCCCCTGGGCCGTGGCCGCGCTGTTCCTGATGGCCGTGATCATGGCGCCCTTCCTGGAGGAAGCGCTGTTCCGCGGCGTCCTGCTGCCCGCCTTGCGTCGGCGCATGGGCTTCGTGCCCGCGGCGCTGCTGGTGACCGCCCTCTTCACGGCGCTGCACGGGGTGCAGACGGGCGGCTACCTGCCGGCCATGGCCGCCATCGCCATCGTGGGCTACCTCTTGGCGTGGCTGCGCGAGGCCTCGGGCTCCCTCTGGCCCTCCGTGCTCTTCCACATGGGCTTCAATTTCACCGCCCTGCTGCCCATCCTGCTGCTGGGCCATCGCATCAGCGAGAGCTTCCCCGGCCTGCGGTAGCCGAGGCACCCGCCCCGGCGGTTGGAATTCGGCCAACAGGCAGCGGGGTCACTTGCCGCCACAAGCATGCAGCGGGGCCAAGGGAGCGGGCGCGGTGGGCCGCGTCTCCTGAGTGCGCGGGCCGTCTCCGCGGCTACGCACCCCGCCGCCCGCGCCTCTCGCCTTGAACATCCCCGTTGATTTCGTTAAAGATGCGGGGAAACCCATGAGAAGCGGGACGGGGCCAGACCCCCGGGGGAAAGCGCAGCCACTCCTAATTGCGACGGAGGACCCATTGAACATCGTCGTGCCCGTCAAGTCCGTCATCGACGTGGAACTGAACATCCGCGTGCGGGACGGCAAGATCGTGGAGGACGGTCTGAACTACATCCTCAGCAAGTGGGATGAGAATGCCCTCGAAGCCGCCCTGCAGCTCAAAGAGGCCACCGGCGGCGAGGTGACGGCCGTCACCATCGGCCCCGAGCGCAGCGGCGAGGCCCTGCGCAAGGCGCTCGCGATGGGCGCGGACAAGGGCATCCACGTGAACGATCCGGCCACCGAGGGCTCGGATTCGTTCGGCTACGCGAAGATTCTCGCCAAGGCAATCCAGCGCGGGCCGTTCGACCTGGTGATCACCGGGCGGCAGGCGCAGGACACGGACATGGGCGCCACCGGCGCCGCGCTGGCGGAGCTGCTGGGCGCGCCGCTGTGCGTGAACATCGTCAAGATCGAGACCCCCGCGGGCGACGGCAAGCTCACGCTGCGCCGCAAGGGCGATGTGGGCGCCGAGGTGATGGAGGTGACCCTGCCCGCCGTGCTGACGGCCAACGACAGCCTCAACGAGCCCCGGCTGGCCTCCCTGCGCGGCATCATGCAGGCCAAGAAGAAACCCATGGAGGTGCTGACCCTGGCCGATCTGGGGATCGCGCCGGACGAGGTGGGCGCCGCGGGCGCGGGCGTGGAGATCGTCGAGTTCAGCCCGCCGCCCCAGCGCGCCGCCGGCAAGAAGTTCGAGGGCGATGCGGAAGAGATCACGCGCCAGGTGGTGGACCTGCTGGCCAACGAGGCCAAGATCTTCGCCTGATGCCCCGCGCCCCGGGCCCCCGAGGGCCCGCTCCATCGCGGATTCCCATGATGGGCTCCGTCCCGCCCACCGGGCAGGGCGCGAGTCCCAGCCAAGCGAGAGCATTCGACCTATGAGCAACGTACTCGTCGTCGCGGAAGTGAAGGGCGGGGCCGTGCGCAAGCCGACCCTGGAGCTGCTGGGCAAGCTGAAGCAGGACGGACACACGGCCTCCGCCGTGCTGATCGGCAGTGGCGTGCAGGCGCAGGCGGACACGCTGGCCGGTCACGGCGCCGCCAAGGTGTATGTGGCGGACGACGCCGCGCTGGCCAACTACGCGCAGGACCGCTACGTGGCCGCCGCGGCCGATGCTGCCGGGCAGGCGCAGGCGGACATGGTGTGGCTGAGCGCCTCGGAGTTTGGCAAGGCCCTGGGTCCGGCGCTGGCCGCCCGGCTGGGCGCCGCGTTCGCCGCGGACTGCACGGATGTCACCATCAGCGGCGATGCGGCAGAGGTGATGCGGCCGGCCATGGCCACCAAGGTGCGCCAGAAGCTGCGCCTCAAGAAGCCCGGCGTGAAGGTGGTCACCGTGCGCAGCGGGGCCTTCGATGCGCAGCCGGCCGAGGCCAAGTCCGCGGACGTGGCGACCCTCGCCGCGCCGGCGGGCGATGGGCGCATCGTGGTCAAGGAGGTGGTGCAGGAGGACACGGGCCGGGTGGACCTGGGCGATGCCGCCACGGTGGTCTCCGTGGGCCGCGGCGTGCGCGGGCCGGAGGGCGTGGAGTTCGTGCAGCCCCTCGCCGATGCCCTGGGTGCGGCCTACGGCGCCTCGCGGGCGGTGGTGGACTCCGGCTGGATGCCCTTCGAGCTGCAGGTGGGCCAGACGGGCCGCGTGGTCACGCCGGACGTGTACTTCGCCATCGGCATCTCGGGCGCGATCCAGCACCTGGCCGGGATGAGCGGCTCCAAGCTGATCATCGCGGTGAACAAGGACCCGGATGCGCCGATCTTCTCCGTCGCCGATTACGGCATCGTGGGCGACCTGTTCAAGGTCGTGCCGGTGCTGATCGAGGAGATCAAGAAGCACAAGTCGTGATGCCGCTCCCGGCGCCCTGACGGCGCCGGACTCCCCCCGCTTCGATCGGAGCACCGATGCAAGCCGAGCTGATGACCCTCGCCCTCGTGGCGGCCCTGGCGGTGTTTGCCTACTCCGTCGGCACCAAGGTGCGCCTGTTCGCGCGCATGGCGCCGGAGAACCGCATCGATCGGCCCTGGCGGCGCCTGGGCCTGCTGTTCCGCATCGGCCTGGGGCAGAGCAAGCTGGTGGCGCGGCGCAAGGAGCGCTCCGCGGGGGCCATGCACTTCTTCATCTTCTGGGGCTTCATGGTGCTGGCCCTGCGGGAGATCATCCTGTTCGGCAACGCCTACCATCCCGGCTTCCAGGAGCTGCTGCCGCTGCTGGGCTCCGATTCGCCGCTGGGCCTGGGCTTCCTGTACACGTTCCTCTACGACCTCACCGAGGTGGTGGTGCTGGCGATGGTGGCCATCGCGGTCTACCGGCGCCTGGTGATCCGGCCCCGGCGGCTGGACCTGAACGTGGAAGGCCTCGTGATCCTGGGCCTGATCCTGGGCGTGGTGGTCACGGACCTGTTCTACGACGCGGCCAAGTTCAACCTGGTGGCGCTGTGGGGGCAGGACCTGCACCTGCTGCACAGCCCGGTCTTTGGTGCGGAGCGCACCTGGGCGCCGTTCGCCTCCCTGCTGGCCACGGGCATTGCGCCCTGGGGGCACGCCATCAATGCGGGGCTGGTGGAGTTCGGCTACTGGCTGCACGTGGGCGTGATCCTGGTGTTCCTGAACCTGCTCCCGCTCGGCAAGCACGCGCACGTCATCTCCGCGCTGCCCAACGTGTTCTTCGGCTCGCTGGGCTATCCCCATACCCCCGCGGCCCTGCTGGACCTGGAGGACGAGAAGGCCTGGGAGAACGAAGCGCTGGGCGTGACGCGCGTGGAGCAGCTCACCTGGAAGCAGGGCCTGGATGTCTACACCTGCACCGAGTGCGGGCGCTGCTATGACATCTGCCCCACCTACGTGACCAAGAAGCCGCTGGCGCTGAAGTGGATGAACGACGCGCTGCGCCACTACCTGGAGGAGGAGGCGGACCACATCATCGCCACGGGTCGCAGCAGTGACGCCAGGCAGCTCGTGGGCGACGTGATCCGGCACGACACGCTGTGGAGCTGCACCACCTGCCGCGCCTGCGAGGAGGTCTGCCCGGTCTCCATCGAGCACGTGCCGCGCATCATCGCCATGCGCCAGGCACAGACGCTCATGCAGGAGCAATATCCCAAGGAGCTGACGCCCACCTTCCGCGGCCTGGAGCAGAACGCCAACCCGTGGAACATCGGCTACGACAAGCGCGCGGACTGGGCCGCGGAGCTGGACTTCGAGGTGCCCATCCTCACCGAGCCGCCGACCGAGGCGGTGGACGTGCTGATGTGGGTGGGCTGCATGGGCAGCTTCGACAAGCGCAGCCAGAAGGTGGCCCAGGCCACCGCGCGCCTGCTGCAGCAGGCCGGCGTGAGCTTCGCCATCCTGGGCACGGCAGAGAAGTGCTCGGGCGATCTGGCCCGGCGCTCCGGCAACGAGATGCTCTACCAGGCCCTGGCCCGGGAAAACGTGGAGACCCTCAACGGGCTGGGCGTGCAGCACGTCGTGACCCAGTGCCCGCACTGCCTCAACGCCCTCAAGAACGAGTACCCGCAGTTGGAGGGCCGCTACGAGGTGTTCCACCACTCACAGTACATCGCGCGGCTGGTGGACGAAGGCCGGCTGACGCTGGCGCCCAGCGTCGAGGGCACCGTGACCTTCCACGACCCGTGCTACCTGGGCCGCTACAACCGCGAGTACGACGCCCCGCGCAAGCTGGTGGGCGCTACGGCCAAGGAGGCGCCGGTGGAGATGCGCCGCAGCCGCAACGAGAGCTTCTGCTGCGGGGCCGGCGGCGCGCGCATGTGGATGGAGGAGAACATCGGCCGGCGCGTGAACGAGGAGCGCGTGCGGCAGGCCGTGGAGGTGGGCGCCACCACCATCGCCGTGGGCTGCCCCTTCTGCATGACCATGATCGACGACGGCGTGCGGCAGTCCGGCCGCGATGACGAGATCAAGGTCAAGGACGTGGCCGAACTCGTGCTGGAGTCCCTCGCCAAGCCCGGCACGGAGCCCGTGCAGCACTAGGTTCCGTCTCGAAAGGCATTTTGGCCATGGGGGTGGTGCCCCCCATACCTCCACCGGGAAGCGAGGCTCCCTGGGCCCTGTTTGTGGGGTCGAACCGCATCGGTTTGCGGCGTTGAGACGGGAATGCGCGGCTCCCAGGCTCGATGGTGGGCGAACGCCGCCGGGTGCGCGACAACGAAGCGCTGACGGTCCTCGCTTTTTCTTGCGGTTCGCCCAAAAAACCATTTAGGATAGAAAGTTAAGTCACCGGAAGGACCCGGCGGGTTGTTCCGCCAAGCCGGTGCTTCCCGGCCGCACCAGGGCGCAGCAGTGGCGCTGCCGGCGGGTGCGCGCCTTCCCCGCGGCAATTTCCGCGCGACGGGGCCGCACCTCAATCGGGACATGGCGCACGGGGTGGATATCGCCGAACGCGTGGAGGCCCTGTTGGCCGAGCCGATCCAAAGCATCGGCTGCCGGCTGCTGGAGGTGCAGTTCCACGAGGGCGCCACTGCCGTCTTGCGGCTGATCGTGGATCGCGAGCCGGCCGTGGGGCTGGACGAGCTGACGGCGATCAGCGAGTTGGCCGGGCGCATTCTGGACGTGGAGGACCCGATCCTTCAGTCCTACGCGCTGGAGGTTTCCTCACCCGGCTTGTTGCGGCCGTTGCACGAGCGGCGGCACTTCGAGCAGTCCCTGGGCAAGCTGGTGCGGTTCACGCTGGCGCCCGACGTGATGCCGGAGCGCAAGCAGCGCACGGTGCGCGGCGTGCTGGAAGCGCTGGAGGGCGAGGCCCTGCGGCTGACGGTGGACGGCGAGTCACTGGAGGTGCCCCTGGAGGGCATCCGCGGCGCGCGGCTGGATCCGGACCTGTGAGCCGCGCACTGGCGAACCGAGCGAGAGCAGAGGACATCCAACGACCGGCGTATTACGCCCCAAACGGATAAGGCACGAGGTTCATGGCCAGGGAAAACATACTGGAAGCCATCGGCGATATCGCCCGCGAGAAAGGCATTCCGCGGGAGCGGCTCGTGGCGGTCATTCAGGAAGCCGTCACGATGGCGGCCAAGCGCAAGTTCAAGCAGTTCGAGGACATCGAGGCGCGCATCAGCGAGTCCACGGGCGAGTTGGAGGTCTACCGCTACAAGATCGTGGCGGAGGAGGTGACCGATCCGGACAACGAGATCGGCCTCGCCGAGGCTCGCAAGCTGGATTCGCTGGCCGAGTCGGGCGACGAGGTGGAGTACGAGATCGACAACAAGGAGTTGAGCCGGGTAATCGCCCAGACGGCGCGCCAGCTCATCTTCCAGAAGATCCGCGAGGCCGAGCGCGAGACGATCTACGAGACCTTCAAGGATCGCGTGGGTGAGATTCTCAACGGGGTGGTGAGCCGCACGGAGCGCGGCCGCACGTTCATCACGTTGAACCAGACCGAGGCGATCCTGTATCGCCGCGAGCAGATTCCCCACGAGCGCTATTCCAGCGGCGACCACATCCGCCTGATCCTGCTGGACGTGCTCAACGATCCCAAGGAGCCCTCGCAGTTGGTGATCTCCCGTGCGGACCCGACGCTGCTGACCAAGCTGTTCGAGATGGAGGTGCCGGAAATCTACGACGGCATCGTGGAGATCGTGACCGCGGCGCGCGAGCCGGGCCGCCGCGCCAAGATCGCCGTGCGCTCCAACGATCCGGACGTGGACCCGGTGGGCGCGTGCGTGGGTCTGCGCGGCTCGCGGGTACAGTCCATCATCTCCGAGCTGCGTGGGGAGAAGATCGACATCATCCACTATGCCGAGGACCTGCCCACCTACGTGGCCAATGCCCTGGCGCCCGCGGAGCTGTCGCGCATCAAGATCGACGAGGAGAACATGGAGATCGACGTGGAGGTGGAGCCCGATCAGCTCTCCCTCGCCATCGGTCGCTTCGGGCAGAATGTGCGCCTCGCCTCCAAGCTGCTGGGCTACAAGATCAACGTGATGAGCCCGCAGGAGGCCGGCCCCTCGTTGGAAGAGCAGATCCGCCAGAGCCTGCTGGCCTCGCAGGCTCAGATGGGCATGGCGCCAGCAGCGGGCGCTGCGCCGCCTGCCGCGGAAGCCGGCGGGGAAGAAGCTGCCGAGGAGGGAGCATCGGAAGCCGCTGCCGAATCGGCAGAGGCGGCCGGGCCGGAGGAGGTCGCCGCCGGTCTGCCCAAGCCGGAGCAGGAGCTTCCGCCCGAGCAGGCCGCTGCCGCCAGGATGGCGTGGGAGGGTGCCCCCGTGCCGCCCGTGGAGCCGCCCGACGAGGCAGCGGTGCAGGCGGACGAAGCCGTGGGTGCCGCCGGCGATGCGGAGCCGGTGGAGGAGTCCCCCGCAGCGGAGGCCGCTGGAGAGGCGGAGCCGGTGGAGGAGTCCCCCGCAGCGGAGGAGCCCGTGCCGCAGGAATCCCCCGCAGCGGAGGCCGTCACGGAGGCTGAAGCCGCGCCGGAAGGCACGACCGAGCCCGCGCCCGCGCCCGCCGCAGATGACGCCGAGGAGGAGCCGCAGGACGGTGCGGACCGCGAACCGCAGCAGGAGACATAGGTGGACAATTATGTCATAGTGATTGGATAGGCGACGCAAAGCAGGAACACAGGAGGACCCGGCGCGTCCGGGCGCGCTGGAGCGCAATCCGTATAGGTATCAGGAGTGATGAGAGTATTCGAGCTGGCCCGCGAGCTGAACATTCCAGGCAAAGACCTGATCGATCGCATGAAAGCGCTCGGTTACAAGGTCGACGGGAACTTCAACGTCCTGGATCAAAAGACCATCGCCGACGTCAAGAGCAAGATGCTTGAGCCGGTGAGCCGCGTCGTGGAGCAGCCGTCCGCGTCGGAAGAGGAAGCCGAGGGAGAGGAGGAGGACCGCCCGCGCAAGCGCCGCATCATCTCCGCCCGCCGCTCCGGCGAGGTGCGCAAGATCAAGGAATCCCTGGGCATGGAAGGTCCGCTGCCCGAGGATCAGAAGACCCGCGAGGAGGTGGCCCCGGTCCGCCTGAAGTCCCGCCGCGCTCAGGAGGCCGAAGAGGCCGCCGAAGGCCCGTCCGGTGAGGCACCGGAAGCGCAGGTAGCCGCCGAGGGTGCCGAAGCCCCCCTGGCCGCGGCTGCCGAGCCGGTTGCCGGTGCCGAGGGAGAGGAAGGGGCGCCCGCACCCGAAGATGGCGAGTCGACCCAGGCCGTGGGCCGCATGCAGGCGCCGCGACCCGTGATCGGCATTCCCCTGCCCAAGCCGGTGGACGTGGACGCGGCCAAGGCCGGTGCACGAGCGCCGGGCGAGGATTGGCGCGAGCCCCGCAAGGGCCGCAAGCGCCCCGAAGGCGCCGCCCCGGTGGAAGAGGCCGCCCGTGGAAGCTGGCGCGACGTCAAGCGGGAACGCAAGGGTGCCAACTATATCGCGGACGACGACGAATGGGTGCGACCGCGGCGTGGTGGGGCCCGGCGCCGCAAGGGTGCGCCTCCCCCGCGGATGATGACCGAGGAACCCAAGCACACGTTCAATCCGCGCCAGAAAGCGATTCGCATCGGCAACAACATTCGCGTGGCCGATCTGGCCGGCGCCATTGGCGTCAAGGCGCCCGAGTTGCTGCGCAAGCTGATGGCGTTGGGCACGATGGCCACGGTCAATGACTCGGTGGACAGCTCCACCGCGGAATTGCTCGCGTCGGAATACGACGTGTCGCTGGAGGTCTTCACGGGCTCCCCGAGTCTGGACGAGCTGATCAAGGAGGAGGAGATCCCCGCAGACCAGCTTTCTCCGCGGCCGCCCATCGTGACCATCATGGGCCACGTGGACCATGGCAAGACCACGCTGCTGGACTACATCCGCAAAAGCCACATCACCTCCGGCGAGGCGGGCGGGATCACGCAGCACATCGGCGCGTACTACGTGAAGAGCGACGCGGGCGACATCGTGTTCCTGGATACCCCGGGCCACGAGGCGTTCACCTCCCTGCGCCGGCGTGGTGCCAATGTGACCGATCTGGTGGTGCTCATCGTGGCGGCCGACGACGGCGTGATGCCGCAGACGGTGGAGGCCATCGAGCATGCCCAGGCCGCCGAGGTGCCCATCCTGGTGGCGATGAACAAGATGGACCGGCCCAACGCCGATCCGGACAAGATCAAGCGCCAACTGATGGAACACGGTCTGGTGCCCGAGGAGTACGGCGGCGACACGGTAATGGTGCCCATCTCGGCCGTCTCGGGCGATGGCGTGCCGCAGCTGCTGGAAATGATCCACCTGCAGGCGGAACTGCTGGAACTGGGCTCGACCACGGAAGGGCGTGCCCGTGGCCACATCATCGAATCGCAGATGGACCGCCGCCGCGGCCCCGTGGCCACGGTGCTGGTGGAGCGCGGTACGCTGCGCATCGGGGATCACTTCGTGGCCGGCTATAGCTACGGCCGGGTGCGTGCCATGGTGAACGACCGCGGCGAGGCGGTGGAATTCGTCACGCCCTCCATGCCGGTGGAGGTGCTGGGCTTCGGCGAGCTGCCGCAGGCCGGCGACCTGTTCGCCGTGATGGAAGACGAGCACGCCGCCAGGGAGGCGGCCTCCCTGCGCGCCGCCGAACAGCGCGAGGAAGCTCAGGCGCCGCGTCTGGTCTCCCTGGAGGACTTCCTGCAGCAGGCCGGCCCGGGCGCCGAGCAGGGCACGCTGAACATGGTGATCAAGGCCGATACCCAGGGCTCCCTGGAGGCCATCCGCTCCAGCCTGGAAAAGGAGGGGGACGAGCGCATCCGCGTGAACGTTATCCGCGCGGGCGTGGGGGGCATCACGGAAACGGACGTGAACCTGGCCGCCACCTCCAATGCGGTCGTGATCGGCTTCAATGTGCGCGCCGAGACCAAGGCGGGCGATCTGGCCCGCTCCGAGGGCGTGGACATCAAGGCCTACACAATCATCTACGAGCTGCTGGACGATGTGCACGCGGCCCTGCAGGGTCTGCTGAAGCCGGTGGTGCGCGAGGAGGTGATCGGCCACATGGAGGTGCGCGACGTGTTCAGCACCACCAAGGACGGCCGCATCGCCGGTGGCTACGTCACCGATGGACGCATGGAGCGCAACGTGCCGGTGCGCGTGTACCGCGACGACGTGATCATCCACACCGGCATGCTCAACTCGCTGCGGCGCTTCAAGGACGACGTGCCCACGGTGCAGTCCGGCTTCGAGTGCGGCTTCCGCGTGGCCAACTTCAACGACCTGCGCCAGGGCGATCAGATCGAGGCCTTCATGCGCGTCGAGGAAGCAGCCAAGCTGGAACGCGCTGGGCGGAGCGCCTGAGCAAGGGGCTATGGCGGGTCGCAAGCTGGAGCACCTCAACGAGACGATTCGCCAGAAGCTGGGCCAGCTCCTTGTCAAGGAAGCCAGCGATCCGCGTTTCCATACCGTCACGATCACGAACGTCACCGTGGCCAAGGACCTGTCCACGGCCCGCGTGCAGTTCTCGGCCTACGATTCGGCGGTGGACTCGGCCGAGCTGACCCGGCTGCTGAACAACGCGGCCGGCTTCTTCGGTCACGCCCTGGCCCGCACGCTGGAAACGCGTCGCACGCCTCGTCTGCACTTCTACTACGATCCCGGCTTCGACTACGCGCAAGAGATGGACATCCTGCTCAAGAAGGTGCGCCAAGACGATGAATGAGCCTGTCCTCAACGGCATCATCGTGCTGGACAAGCCGGCCGGACTGACCTCGAACCGCACGCTGGAGCGGATCAAGCGCCTGCTGGGCGTGCGCGGCCGCCACGGGCCCAAGCTGGGCTTCCTGGGCACGCTGGATCCCATCGCGACGGGCGTGCTGGCCGTGTTCGTGGGCAAGGCCACGCGCCTGATCCCGGCCTTCGAGGGCCTGGACAAGACCTATCGCGCCACGCTGCGCCTGGGAGTGCGCACGGATACCTTCGACGCGGAGGGCACCGTGACCGCCGAGGCGGACCCCTCCGGCGTGGACGAGGCGGCGGTGCAGGCGGCCGTGGCGGTCTTCCGCGGCGGCTACGCGCAGCGCGTGCCCAGCTACTCGGCGGTGAAGGTGGGCGGCGTGCCGGCGTACCGGCTGGCGCGGCAGGGGCTGGAGGTGCCCGAGCGGGTGCGTGACGTGCATATCCCCCTGCTGGAGGTGGAGGCCATCGCCCTGCCCGAGGTGACGCTGCGCATGACCTGCTCCGCCGGCACGTACGTGCGGAGCCTGGCGGACGACATCGGCATGCGGCTGGGCGTGGGGGCCCATGTGACGGCCTTGCGACGGCTGGCCTGCGGATGCTTGTTTACTTTGGAGAATTCCATTACCCTGATTCGGATTGAGGAAGCCCTTGCACAGGGCGATTTCGGGTTCCTGCAGAATCCGGCCGCATTCTTGCCCGACTACCTGCCGCTGCAGGTGGAGGATGCCACCGAGCGGCAGTTGCGGGATGGTCGCACCATCCCGCTTCCCGACGATACGGCACCCCTGCAGCCCGCGGCCAAGATCAAGGCGGTGCGCCCCTGTGGCACGCTCGTCGCGATCGGCGAGGCGGTGCAGTACGGCAAGGATGCCTGGGGCTTCCAGCCCAATCGGGTGCTGGTGTAGACTGAACAGTCGGGGATGTGCCCGGGAAGCAGCAGGCCCGGATGCGCAGACCAGCCATTCGCCGGCGGCGCGGCCGCCCGGTGGTATCGCTAAGGTGGGATCGTTACGGTAAGGACGCACACACGCATGTTGACGACAGAACGCAAGCAGGAACTGATCGGCGAGTACAAGCGCGGCGAAAACGATACGGGATCGCCCGAGGTGCAGATCGCCCTGCTCTCCGAGAAGATCCGCTACCTGACCGAACACTTCAAGACGCACAAGAAGGACCATCACTCGCGGCGTGGGCTGCTGAAGATGGTCAGCCAGCGCCGCCGGCTGCTGGACTACCTGATCCGCAAGGATCTCGAGCGCTACCGCGTCGTGATCCAGAAACTGGAAATCCGGCGCTAGGCCGTAGCAGTTCCCCCCACCCGGCAATGTGGCCAGGTGTGGGGCCAACCCGAGGGCGGACTGTCATCCGCGAGCGGCAACTTGGGATGCAATTGGGGCTTCGGACGGGGCGCTGCGCTCCGGCCCGAAATCCGAGTTGGATCCCAAAGCGACCTGCTCCCACGACGACGCCATCCTCGGCTCTGTTGAATCCCCCCAAGGGAGCAGGAATACATGATTACGCTTTCCGAGAAAGTCGGAGGCCGCTCCATATCGGTGGAGACGGGCCACATGGCCCGCCAAGCCTCCGGAGCGGTTGTCGTGCGCTACGGCGATACGGTTGTGCTGGTCACGGCCACCGCCGACAAGCGCGAGAAGAAAAACCTGGGCTTCACGCCCCTGGCCGTGCACTACGTGGAGAAGATGTACGCTGCGGGCCGCGTCCCGGGCGGCTTCTTCAAGCGTGAGGGCCGGCTGTCCGACCGCGAGACGCTGATCTCGCGCTTCATCGACCGCCCCATCCGCCCGCTCTTCCCCGACAACTGGCACTTCGAGACGCAGATCGTGGCCACGGTGCTGAGCACCGACCACGAGAGCGAGCCGGCCGTCGCCGCCATGCTGGGCGCTTCGGCAGCCCTGCAGGTATCGGATATCCCGATCCCGGGGCCGCTGGCCGGCATTCGTGTGGGCCGGCTGGATGGCGAGTTCATCGCCAACCCCACCCCGGCGCAGCGGGAAGAGAGCGAGCTGGACCTGTTCGTCGCGGCCTCCAAGGATGCCGTGCTGATGGTGGAGGGCGAGGCCAAGGAAGTCTCCGAGGCGGTGGCCCTGGACGCCATCATGTTCGCCCACAAGACCATCCAGCCCCTCATCGAGCTGCAGGAGAAGCTGGCCACCAAGGCCGGCAAGCCCAAGCGCAAGGTGGCGCCCGTGCAGCGCGACGCCAAGCTGGCCACGGCGGTGGAGAAGTTCGCCAAGACCAAGCTGGGCAAGGCGCTCACGATCAAGGAGAAGCTGGATCGCTACGCTGCTCTGGACGCCCTGAAGGAAGAGGTGGTCGCCAAGTTCTACAATCCGGAGAAGGACCCGGATTCGGTGGGCAAGGAAGTGGGCGAGATCTACGGCGATCTCAAGAAGCGCGTGATGCGGGACGCCATCATCAAAAGCGGCGCCCGCGTGGACGGCCGTTCGCCCACGGACATCCGCGAGATCACCTGCGAGACGAGCATCCTGCCCCGTACCCACGGTTCGGGCCTGTTCACCCGCGGCGAGACGCAGGCACTGGTGACCGTGACGCTGGGCTCGCGTGACGACGAGCAGATGATCGACGCGCTGAGCGGGATTTCCTTCAAGGGCTTCCTGTTCCACTACAACTTCCCTCCCTTCTCCGTGGGCGAAACGACGCCCCTGCGTGGGCCCGGCCGGCGCGAGATCGGCCACGGCTTCCTGGCGGAAAAGGCCGTCACGGGCGTGCTGCCCAGCCGGGAGAAGTTCCCCTACACCATGCGCGTGGTCTCGGAGATCCTGGAGTCCAACGGATCGTCCTCCATGGCCTCGGTGTGTGGCGCCTCCCTGGCGCTGATGGATGCGGGCGTGCCGATCAAGTCGCATGTGGCCGGCATCGCCATGGGCCTGATCCAGGAGAAGAGCAAGCACGTGATTCTCTCGGACATCCTGGGCGACGAGGACCACCTGGGCGACATGGACTTCAAGGTCGCCGGCACGCACGAGGGCATCACCGCCCTGCAGATGGACATCAAGATCGAGGGCATCAACAAGAAGGTGCTGGAGGCGGCCCTCAAGCAGGCCCGTGAGGGACGGATGCACATCCTCAAGCTGATGGAGAAAGCCCTCCCGCAGCCGCGCGAAGGGCTCTCGCAGTTCGCCCCGCGCTTCGTGGCCTACAAGATCAACGAGTCCCGCATCAAGGACGTCATCGGGCCGGGCGGCCGCATCATCCGCGGTATCGTGGAGAAGACCGGCGCCAAGATCGACGTCAGCGACGACGGCATGGTCACCATCTCCGGCCGCGATGCCGCGGGCGTGGACGAGGCCCTGCAGATGGTCAAGGACCTCACCGCGGAAATCGAGATCGGCACGGTGTATCATGGGCCGGTCAAGAAGATCATGGACTTCGGTGCCTTCGTGGAGCTGGTGCCGGGCACGGATGGCCTGGTGCACATCTCCCAGATGCGCGAAGAGCGCGTGGAACGCGTGGAAGACGTGCTCCAGGAAGGCGACATGGTGTCCGTGAAGGTGATCGGCTTCGACCGTCGCGGCAAGCTGAAGCTCACCATGCTGGACGTGGACGCCTGATCGTTCGTTTGGCGGGGGCCGCGCCGCGGCCCCCGGTCGTTTTCCCGCCGCACGCCTCCCCAGTCCGCAGCACCGTTTCCCTCCCCAGCGCAGCGCCTTGTGCTACTTGCGGAGGCCGTCCCTTGCCGACGGTTTGGCGCATGCGCCATTTTGCGACGTTTTGCGTCCGATTGACCGCGCCGGGGGTGTCTTTCCGCACCCGATTGGGTCACAATCGGGTTTGCATCCGGAACGGGCCGGGGTCATATTCACCGGGTCAATAGGCTCATTCGCCCCGCCAATAGCGCGATGACGATACAACCGGGCCGGGATGCGTGCAGGCAGCGCCGCGGCTTCTGACGCGACACCGGGGTGGTCCCGGCCGTGTCGGTCCGGCGAGGCGGGTGCCTGCTCGCAGGGGGGGTCCCGGACAGACGGGCTGCCATGGTGCCGGAAAAGCAGATTCTGCTGGTTGACGACGAGGCCTCCGTACGGGGCGTGTGGCAGCGCTATCTGGAGCGCTGGGGCTACTCGTACGACCTGGCGAGCTGCGGCAAGCAGGGGCTGGAGCTGGCGCGGGCCGGGGCCTACCAGATTGTCATCACCGACCTGGCCATGCCCGATGTGACCGGGCAGGTGCTGTTGCGCACGCTCAAGCAGGAACGGCCCGAGCTGGCGGTCATCGTGGTCACGGGTCACGGCACGGTGGAGGTGGCCGTGGAAATCATGAAGGCCGGCGCCTACGACTTCATCACCAAACCGATCAACTTCGTGCACGCCGAACTGGTCATCAAGAACTGCCTGGAGCAAATGCAGGCACAGCAGGAAACCCGGCGTCTGCAACGCCTGGCGGCCGATCTGGAAGCGCTGAACGACCTGAAGGAGAAGTTCATCGCCATCACCAACCACGAGCTGCGCACGCCGGTGAGCGTGATCCGCAACGTGGCGGAGGCGCTGGAGCACGTGGTGAATGGCGACGCGGAGGCGCGCCCGCTGGTGGAGATGCTCTCGCGCTCCTCGGCCCAACTCGCCGAGATCGTGCAGCAGATGCACGAGATCTCGCATGCGAAGTCCGACCGGCTACACCTGAAGCTCAGCCGCTTCCCGCTGGCCGCGTTGTGCCAGGAGGTGGTGGCGGAGTGCTGGCTGGTGCTGCAGCAACGGCGGCTACACCTGACTTGGTGCATCCCGGACGAATTGTCCATCCAGGCCGACCGTGCTAAGTTCAAAAAAGTGCTGCGGGAGCTGGTGCAGAACGCCATCAAGTTCACCGCGGACGAGGGCAGCATCGCGATCGAAGCCCATCGCGACAGCGACAACCGCCTGCGCCTCACCGTCACCGACACCGGTGTCGGCATACCCAAGGAAAATCTCGACCGCATCTTCGAACTGTTCTACGAGGTGGGCGATGCGCTGCATCACCACTCCTCGGCGGCCGATTTCCTGGGCGGCGGCATGGGGGTGGGGCTGAGCATCGTCAACGACATCGTGTCCGCGCACCAGGGCACCGTCGAGGTGGCCAGCACCGTCGGCAAGGGCTCGACCTTCACCGTGATCCTGCCCCCGGGCGGTGCGGAGGCAGGCGCGGGAGGCGGGCAGTAATGCGCACAAGGGCGCCGGAAAGGCCATGGAGCAGCGGAGCATCGAACAACTCTACGAGCGGCTGGGCTATGACTTCCGCGATGCCGCCCTGCTGCAGCTTGCGCTGACGCACACCTCCTTCTCCAACGAGAACCCCCGCCTGGCGCCGCAGCACAACGAGCGCCTGGAATTCCTCGGCGATGCCGTGCTGGATTTCGTGGTCAGCGACCTGCTGATGGCGCGCTATCCGGCCCTGCCCGAGGGCGACCTCTCCAAGATGCGCGCCGGGCTGGTGAGCGAGGCGGGGCTGGCCGTGATCGCCCGCGAGCTGGAACTGGGCACCTTCCTGCGCATGGGGCGCGGCGAGGAGCAGTCCGGCGGGCGGGACAAGGACTCCATCCTCTCCAATGCCCTGGAGGCCGTGCTGGCCGCCGTGTACCTGGACAGTGCGCCGGACATGGGCATCGTCCCCATCCAGCAGGTGGTGCGCGAACTGTTCGAGCATCGGCTGGAGGAGGCCGGGCAGCCCCGGCAGCTGGAGGACTTCAAGACCGAGCTGCAGGAGCTTGTGCAGAGCCGCTTCAAGGATACCGTGCGCTACGTCATCATTCGCGAAGCGGGCCCGGACCACGATAAGCACTTCGAGGCCGCCGTGCTGTTCCAGGATCGCGAACTGGGCCGGGGCTCCGGGCGCTCCAAGAAGCAGGCCGAGCAGGATGCCGCGCGGCTGGCCCTGGAGGGCATGAAGTCCGAACGCGGGGAGGTGCGCCAGTGAGCACCGCGGAGATCCGGCTCAACAAGGCCATTGCCCTGGCCGGGCTGGCCTCCCGTCGCGAGGCGGACGCGCTGATCCGCCGCGGGGAGGTGCGCCTGAACGGGCAGGTGGTGCGCGAGTTGGGCACCACCATGGTGCCCGGCGCGGACGACCTGGAGGTGAGCGGGCAGCCCGTGGCGGTGCCGACGGCTTTGCAGGCGGAGCTGTGGGCGCTCTACAAGCCGAAGGGCTGCGTTTCCACGCTGCACGATCCGGAGGGCCGGCCGTCCCTGGCCGACCTCTTGCCGCGCCACAGCGGCCGGCTGTTCCCCATCGGCCGGCTGGATTACGATGCGGAGGGGCTGATCCTACTGACCAACGACGGCGCGCTGGCGCACCGCGTGGCGCACCCGTCTTTCGGCGTGGAGAAGATCTACCTCGTCAAGATCAAGGGCCTCATCGCGCCCGAGGCGCTGCACCGCCTGGGGCAAGGACCGCGGCTGGAGGGGCGGCAGCGCCAGCCCGTGCGGGCGCGCATCCTGCACACGCACAACGACAAGACGTGGCTGGAGGTGACCCTGCGCGAGGGCATCCAGCATCACATCAAGAAGATGTTCGCCGCAGAGGGCCACCGCGTGCTGAAGATCAAGCGCTATCAGGTGGGCCCGGTGGAGCTGGGCGACCTGCAGCCCGGCCAGTTGCGCAAGCTGGGCCGGCCAGAGATGGATGCCCTGCTGCACGGCGCGAAGTCCGTGCGGCCCCGCCCGGCGGGGCGTCGTGCCCGCGTGCAGCCGGCATGAGTGGAGGAGCGAGGCGATGACCGACGTGCAGCCAGAGGCGGCGGCCGGGCCGGATCCCTACTACGAGATCCGCATCACCGGCAAGCAGGTCTTCCTGCGCGTGCACCCGCCGGAAGGGGGCCGGCGCGCCAGCCTGGGCGACATCCAGAAGGAGCTGCGGCGTCGCGATGTGCCCTATCGGCACGAGATCCTGTTCGAGATCTACCGCCGCGCCGCCAACGAGTTCGAGCTGCTGGCCAACCAGGAGATCACCCGCTTCGACGTGCAGGTGGAGGTCTCCGAGGACGCGCAGCAGGCCTTCATGAGCATCGTGCCGCCGGACCGCGGCCAGGATACCCTCACACCGGCCCGCATCAAGGACGCCCTGGAGGTCGTGGGCGTGCAGAAGGGAATCAACTACGAGGTCATCAAGGAGGTGCTGCTGGAGCAGGCGGCGGCCGAGCAGGTGCTGGTGGCCCAGGGGCGGCCGAAGGTGGACGGGCGGGATGGCCGCGTCGAGCTGGCCAATCCCCCCAGCGAGGCCGTGTGGGTGGAGGACAACACGGCGGACTATCGCGAGCTGAACCTCATCAACAACGTGGTGGAGGGCGACGTCATCGCCCGCATCACCCACCCCACCTCGGGCCAGGACGGCTACGACGTGCACGCGCACGTGTTGCGGGCGCGTCCGGGCAAGCGCCCGCGCCTCAAGCTGGGCCGCAACGTGCGCCTGAACGAGGAGAACACGGAGCTGTACGCCGCCAAGGCCGGCTACGTGGTGCGCCGCGGGGACAAGATCTCCGTGGAGAACATCCTGGACGTGAACAACGTGGACGCGGAGACGGGCAACATCCGCTTCCATGGCGTCGTGCGCGTGCGGGGGCAGGTGGAGGATGCCTATGTGGTCGAGGCGGAGAAGGGCATCGACGTGGGGGGAACGGTGGGCAAGGCCACGCTGCGCTGCAAGGGCGATATCCGCATCCACGGCGGCGCCTTCGGCGCCACGCTGGAGTGCGACGGCACCCTGTTCGCGGGGTTCCTCTCCGAGTGCCACGTCAAGGCCGGCGGCCAGGTGGTCGTGGACGAGTACATCCTGCACAGCCAAGTGGCCGCCAAGCGCAGCATCAAGGTGACCCGCGAGCCCCAGGGCTTCATCACGGGCGGACGCGTCAAGGCGGGCACGGAGATCTGGGCGCCCGTCGTGGGCTCGGACGTGAGCGAGGTGCCTACCCAACTGGAGGTGGGCGGCGGCGTCAACATCCGCAAGCGCTACGATGCCCTGCAGGAGCGCATCGAGACCAACCTGGCGGCGTTCGACAGTGTGCGCAAGAACCTGACCTACCTGCAGCACCAGCGCGAGTCCGGGGCGGAGGTGGACGACCGCAAGCGCGAGACCTACGAGACCATGGTCGGTTCGGGGCACAAGCTGATCGACGAGCTGCTGCGCCAGGCGGAGCTGCACCACGAGCTGCTGCGCTCCCTGGCCGAGCCGGAGGAGGAGATCGGCATGGTGCTGGTGGCGCAGCAGGCCAACCCCGGCTGCACGGTGCAGATCCAGACCAGCAAGGTCAACCTGCGCGATCCGGTGGAGTCCTGCGCCTTCATGTTGATGTCCGGGGCGCTGAAGGCCATGCCCTATGCCCAGGCCCTGCGGCTGCTCAAACAGCAGCAGGCCCAGCGCGCCCGCATGACACTCTAGGGCCGCGCGCCCCCTTATCCCCAGAGCCCATCCCACCATGGCCCAGACGAGCCGCGAGGAAGTCGAACGCGCCGTGCGCAACCTGCAGACGCTGCGGGGCCGCGACCTGCGCGACCTGCGGCTGGACGGGGCCGACCTGCAGGGCGGCGTGTTCGAGCGCTGCAACCTGGCCGGCGCGCGCATGATCGGCGCCAAGCTGGACGGCGCGATCCTGCTCAACTGCAACCTCTCCAATGCCTCGCTGCGCATGGCGACCCTGCAGGAGGCCATGATCAAGGGCGGCACGCTGGACAGCGCGGACCTCAGCGACACGCTGATGATGGAGGCCTCGCTGACCCAGCTCCAGCTCAAGAAGACGCGCCTGCGCGGGGCCAACCTCACTGGGGCCTTCCTGACCGACGTGCAGGCCCAGCTCGCGGACTTCGCGGGCGCCACGCTGCGGCGCGTGCTGCTCACCCGCTGTGCGTTCCTGGTGTGCGTGATGGACGATTGCGAGGCGGGTTTCTTGCAAGGATCCCGGACAGATTTCACCGGATCTTCCCTCACCGGCGCGCAACTGGACCGGGCCGTGCTGCTCGGCGCGAACTTCGCCATGACGCGGCTGAACGGCGCCTCGCTGCGGGGCTGCCCCATGAACAACGCCAACTTCTTCCATGCCGACCTGCGTGAAGCCCTCTTCACCAAGTCCAACATGGAGGGCTGCCACCTGCTGGGCGTGCAGGCGGAGGGCGCCCAGATCAACGGCGCCAACCTGCGCAAGGCCTTCCTGAGCGAAGGGGACTTCACCGGCGTGGTGTTCGACGGCGCGCACCTGACCGAGGCCAAGACGGACGGCGCGGTGTTCACGGGCGCCAGCTTCGCGGGAACCCGGCGATGATGCGCGCGGGGCTCGCCACGGGCCTGGTCATCACGGCCCTGCTGCTCGCCACCCCGGCTCGCGCGGAGTACCGCGCCTACCAACTGGAGGTGGTGGACCTGTACGACTGCCGCATCAACAAGCGCGAGACCTGCCACTCCGCACAGGTAACCACCGCGTTCGATCCCCAGCAGTACCTGATCACCCACGGCGGCCCGTACCACATCGGCGTGCTGATGCTGGCCACCTGGATGTGCTACGGCGACACCTCGTACTACAAACTGGTCTGCCCGCGGCCCCCGCCCCGTAAGCCCAAGTTCAAGGTGGGCGACGACGTGGTGATCACGCTGCAGAAGCACATCACCGAGGGCTGGCACGGAAAGGTGGAGGTGGCGTACTACCAGGCCTCCGTGCGCTCCAACGTCTACGGCGTGCGCTTCCCGGACCGCCGTGGCGTCTACGCCCGCTACTTCCAGAAGGACCTCAAGCTGGCCGCCCCGGCCCCGGCCGGTGCCGGCCCGGGCACGACGGCCGCCGCGGGCGCATCCAGTGGCACCCAGGGCACCCCGGCCACCGCGGGCGGCGGTGCCGCACCCGCTGCCCAGCCCGGCGCAGCGACACCCGCCGCCACCCCAGCCTCGGCGACTCCCGCCGCAGCAACGCCCGCCACGGCATCGCCTGCGACCGTCACGCCACCGGCTCCGGTCGGCTCCGCAGCGGCCCCGGCCCCGTCGGGCCTGGCGGCTCCGCCCACCACTACCAGCGCGCCTCCGGCCGCGCCCGCGGGCACCCCGGGCCAACCCCTCGCGGCGCCGCCCAAATGAGCAGCACGGCCATTCTGGGCAAGGGCGGGGTGGGCAAGACCTTCGTCGCGGCGCACATCGCGGCGGCGCTGGGCTACATGGGCGAGAAGACCCTGCTGGTGGGCTGCGACCAGAAGTGCGACACGGCCCGCGCCCTCACGCGCGAGGAGCGGCCCGCGCTCATCCACGCGCTGGAGCGGGTGGGCTTTGCCTACGACGAACTGGCGCTGAACGACCTGATCGTGCCGGTCAGCGAATACATCGACGTGCTGGAGCTGGGTCCCTCACCGCTGCTGGTGGGGCACTACGGCAGCGTGCTGGACGAGGCCTTCCACACCTTCGACCTGCACCAGCTCTGGGAGCGCTACCGGCACGTGATCTTCGACGTGACCGACGAGCGCTTCGACGCCAACTACGCGCCGCTATTCCGCCGCGTCACGGGCGCCATCGCCGTCACCAACGAGAGCGCCGAGTCGCTGTTCGTGCTGAACCGCCTGCTGCGGGCCGTGCTGATCGGGGCGGACGAGCAGCACATGCGCATCAAGGTGCTGGGCGTCATCAACAACCGCTCGATCAATCCCGTGCCCTTCGAGCGCTACACGCAGCGCTCCCGCGTGTTCCCCCTGCTCACCATCCCCGACCGGCCGGAGCTGGCGGCCCTGCGGCACTTCCACCGCACGCTGCTCACCATGGAGCCCGAGCCGCCCCAGTTCAAGGCCGTCGTGGACGGCTTCATCCGCATCGCGGACCTGCTGCGCGTCGACCCCTTCGTGCTCTACCCCCTGACGCCCCTCCCGGACGAAGAGATCTGGAAGCTGGAGCCGGCGCTGAGCCTGCCGAGCTAGGCGCAACCTGGAACAGCCAGTGTCGAATGGGGGCTTTGCCCCCATACCCCCAACAGCCAGCAGTTGCTCCCTGTACCCTATTTGCTGGATCAACTGATTTCCAAGGCCGCGCGACTGGCTCCGGCCGGCAAGCCCGGGCATTTTTGGCTCGCGCAGCAGCCTATCAGCACACGGGCACGAAGCCGAAGGCGTTGACGTCCACCAGGCCACGGTTGGTGAGGCGCAGCTCGGGCACGACGGGCAGGGCCAGGAAGGCCATGCGCATGAACAGGTGCGGATCGCCGCCGATGCGCTGCACGGCCTCGCGGATGCGGGTATAGCCCGCCGCCACCTCCGGCAGGGCGCCTGTGGACATCAGCCCGGCGATCTCCAGCGGGAAGTGCTCCAGGCGGTCGGAGACCACCACCATGCCCCCGCCGTGAGCCACCAGGTGGTTCACGGCGCGCACCAGCGCCGCGTCGTCCACACCCATGGCGATGATGTTGTGGCTGTCGTGGGCCACGGTGGAGGCGATGGCGCCCTCGCGCAGCAGGCGCTCCACCAGTCCCACGGCGAAGGTGCCCGTGCCGTGGTGCCGCTCCACCACCACCAGCTTGGCCGTTTCCGCGTCCAGCGCCAGGGCTCCGTCGCGCACCGGCAGCGTGCGCCGCAGGGCGCGCGTCCAGACGCCCGGGGCCAGCCCGATCACCCGCGCCTCGGCCCGGGTGCGGCCGCCGTTGCAGGGCAGCGCCAGGTCCGCCGGGGTCAGCGGGCGGGCCACGGCCAGCGGTCCCGCGTCGCCCGCGACGGGCGGACCCTCGCCGTTCGCCAGCAGCCGGCCCTGCTCCACCACCACGCGCCCAGTGCGCACGACGGTCTCCACCTCCAGCCCCTCCAGCGAGCGCAGCACAATCAGGTTCGCCGCGCGGCCCGGGGCCACGGCGCCCGGCTCGGGGCGCCCGGTGAGGCGGAAGAACGGGGCGAAGTGCCGTGCCGTGTGCAGCGTGGCCAGGGCGATTGCGCGCACGGTGGCGCGCTCGAAGTCCTCCCCCGCCTCCAGCAGCACGGCGCGGGCGGCGCGCACGATGCGGTCCACGTGGCCGTCCGCGGCCAGCTCGGCCGGGTCCAGGTCGTCCGAGCAGAGCAGCACGCGCTCCAGGGCCGGGTGCGCGGCCAGCAGGCCGGGCAGCACGCGCGGCAGGTCCTTGGATGCGCTGCCGTAGCGCACGGCGACGCTCATGCCGCTCGCCAGCTTCTCCAGCGCCTCGGCGGCGCTGGTGCTCTCGTGGTCGAGCGTGATGCGCGCCACGCCATCGTTGCGGCCGTTGCTGATGTAGGCCCGCAGGTCGGCCCCGGTGAGGCCCGGGGCATGGCCATCCACCAGCCTGCCGCGCGCCAGCGTGGCATCCACCTTGGCGCGGGCATCGCCCCGGCCGTGTACGATGCCCGGGAAGTTCATCATCTCCGCCAGCCCATACACGCCCGGCTCGTCCAACAGTTCGGCGATGTCGCCCAGCGTGATCGCGGCGCCGGAATCCTCCAGCGCCGTGGCCGGCACGCAGGCCGGAATGCCCACGAAGATGTCCAGTGGGGCGTGCTCCGCGTGCTCCAGGAACAGCTCCACCCCGCGCCGGCCCTGCACGTTGGCGATCTCGTGCGGATCCACGAACACGGCCGTCGTGCCGCGCAGCACGGCCGCGCGGGCGAACGCCAGCGGACTGAGCAGGCTGCTCTCGATGTGCAGGTGGGCATCCATCAGCCCGGGGGCCACGAAGCGGCCCGAGACGTCCAGCACCCGCGCGGCCTGCACGCCCGCGGCGCTGCCTGCCGTGCCGCCGGGCAGCACGGTGGCGATGCGGCCGTCCTGGACGCACACGTCCGCGCGGACGATGCGCCCGGCCTCCACGTCGATCACGTGGCCGCCGCTCAGCAGCAGATCGCAGGTGCTCATGCGCGGTAGTGCTCCTCGTTCACGGTGACGATGCACGGCAGGTTGCGGAAGTCCTCTCCGGCGTCGATGCCGTAGCCCGCGATCCAGCGGTCGGGCACGCGGAAGCCCACGTAGTCCAGTTGCAGCGCGGCTCGGGCGGCCTGCACGGCAGGCGAGGGCCGCGCCAGCACCTTTTCCGCCAGCACGCAGGTGCGCAACGAGCGCACACGCGCCGTCCCGCGCAGGTGCCGCAGCAGGTGCGCCAACGTGAAAGCCTGGTCCACCAGGTCCTCCACCAGCAGCACGTCGCGCTCGGCCAGATCGGGCGGTGCCAGCTCGATGCGCACCGCGCGCGCCGGGTCGCCCGGCCCCTTGATGCCCACGCCATAGGTGGAGGCGCGCACGAACTCGTAGCGCACCGGGGGGCCACCGGCCCAACACAGCGCCTCGCCCAGGCGCGTGGCGAAGGTGACCGCGCCCTTGAGCACGATCAGCAGGGTCAGCTCCGCCAGCGCGCCGCAGTCCCGCGCGATGGCCTCCGCCAGGGCGGCCACCCGGGCCTGCAGCCACGAGTGCGGGATGAGGATGTCGCGGATGCGGGGATCGGCCAGCAGGCGCGCGTGCAAGGCCTGCTCCTCCGGCGTGCCGGGTAGCCCCGCATCGGGCACGGTCACGACGTCGGCCGTTTCGGGCGACAGTGGCATGCGTTTCCCCCCAGGGAAAGTGGTGCCGCCCCGCGTGCCCGCCCGGCCGAGGCCGGAGGGCGCGGAGGCAGCCTACACGATTCAGTATAGCCCAGCGCGTCGAGGATGCGCAGGTGGGGCCGGGATGTTGCGCCGCGGGGCGCGTGCCGGCTGGGAGGTTTAGTGCACGGCCGCGTCGTCGTGCTCGGCCTGGCGGGTGCGCCAGAAGTGGTGCCGCTCGCGGGCGAGCAGGTAGCGCATCAGGCCGTCGGGGTCGTCATCGCTGAGCCGCAGGCCCGTGATGATGGGTCGCTTGAAGCCGGACTCGTCGTAGTTGAGCACGGTGAAGTAGCCGGAGTGGGAGGAGATGGCCTGCCCACCGCGGCGCAGGGTCACGTCGATCTCCACCTCCAGGGTGTAGCGGCGCACGTACACCACTCGGGCGGTCATCTCCACCAGGTCCGTGGCGTAGATGGGCTGCTTGAAGAGGATGCGGTTCATGGAGAGCGTGACGGCGTGCCGGTTGCGCGTGAACAGCCGCGCGGTGTAGGTGGCCACGCGATCCATCCATAGCAGGATGTCCCCGCCGAAGATGGTGCCCAGCACGTTCAGGTGCCGCGGCATGAACATGCGCCGCACGGTGACGGTCGTCTCGGTGGGCGTCAGCCACTCGCGCTTCTCGCGGTTCAGCGGCTCTTCCACCTGCGCCACGGTGAGGGGCACACGGGCCCGCGTCTGCTCCTGCATCTGCACCCACTGGCGCGTCAGCTCCTTGTGCGCCAGGGCATCGGCGTGCAGCGCGCGCTCCTCGTCGGTTGCCAGTGCCACGCCGGGGATGTTGCGGTTGGGCCGGCGCTGCTCGTCGATGGCCACCATGGTGACGTAGGAGCGCTGCACGGGCACGTAGTCGCGCGTGAACGGATCCTGCCGGATCACGTCCACGCCCACCGAGATGGAGGAGCGCCCCACGTCCGCCACGTAGGCATCCAGCCGCACCAGGTCCAGGTGGATGATGGGGTGCACCAGGTCCACCCGATCGAACGAGAGGGTCACCACGGGCGTTCCACTATGTGCGGAGGCGGCGCGCCCGGCCACCACGTCCATCAGGTCCAGGATGGCCCCGGCGTGCATGCGCTGGCCCTGCAGGTTCTCCTCGCCCACGATCTCCGCCAGGTAGGTGCGGGAATCGGCCATGGCCTTCAGGGGTCGTGTGCTCACCGGCTTGCCTCGTGGGCGGAGAAGGAAGATTTTGCGGCGGTGCGGGCGTTGGGCTAGGCTTGAAACCGGGTGCGATTGCCCCTATAACCACAGCTTGTCGCTGAAGCCCGCAGTGCCTGGCGCCGCGTGTCTTGCCGGATGCCATCCAGGGAGGATCGGTTGGAAAGCCCGTACTTCAATAACGTCCTGCATTTCATCGCGCAGGACGAACGCTACAACAGGGAAATGACCCTTGCCAAGGAGGAATTCGAGGCGATCGTCGGGCCCATTTACGAGACCGACCGCAGCTACGATGCCCGCATCAATTCCTTCCACAACTGGTACATCCTGGATCGCCCGCTGCGCTCGCACGGGGTCACGCCGCTCAACTACTTCATCGACTACAACGCGAACACCCTGCCCGAGCAGGAGCTGACGCACTATCGTGAGCTGCGCAACAACCTGCACTCGGTGTTCGAGCTGGCGAAGTTCCTGCCGGAGCGGGCGCGCCTGCGCGATCTGGTGACCGGCCGCAAGTACGACATCGAGGGCACCGAGCACACGCAATTCCTGGATCGCGGCGCGCTGTTCAACTCGCGCATCTTCCGCCATGGCAAGCAGCACTATCTCTCCAACTACCTGCTGCTGCACCCCCTGGTGGTGACCAAGATGATTCGCATCGAGGCCCGCAAGCTCAAGAAGTCCAAGGCCGACCCCAAGGACTTCCTGTTCCGCCTGGTGCTGTTCCAGGGGCGCTTCGATCAGTACAAGCAGATGGAGCCGCGCAACATCTATCGCTTCCAGGGCTGAGCGGCGCGCTGCGGCGCAACGGCCCGGCCCTACCTTCCGCGGAGCATGGCCATGATGGAGACCTACCAGGTGGGCGGCCTGCACGTCGTGCACGCCGCGCCCGAGGGCGCTGCCGCGCAGTCCGCGCGTCCGCCCCTGCTGCTCGTGCATGGCTCCGGCCACGGTGCGTGGTGCTGGGAGCTGTGGCAGGAGCGCCTGCCGCGGCTGGGCTGGGAGTCCTACGCGCTCTCCCTGCGCAACCACCCCGGCTCCGCGCCGGTGGATCGCGAGACGTTTCTCCAGCGCACCACCGTGGAGGACTATGCGGACGATGTGGCGGCGGTGGCGGCGCAAATCGGCCGCCCGGCCATCGTCGTGGGGCACTCCATGGGCGGCATCGTGGTGCAGCGCTTCGCCGCGCGGCACCTGGCCGGCGGGGGCGCCCTGGCCGGACTGGTGCTGCTGACTTCCGTTGCGCCGGGGCAGTTGGGGCCCCTCCGCGATGCGCCGCTGCCCACCGACGTGCCCTATGCGGTTCCCCGCGAGGTGGCCTCCGAGCGCTACTTCCACAGCGCCGCGCCGGACGTGCTGAGCCGGGCGCTGGACCGCATCTGCCCCGAGTCGCCCTCCGTGACCAACCAGTACAGCCTGGGCGCCGGCGTGCCCATCGCGCCCGGGGAGATCACCTGCCCGGTGCTGGTGGTGACGGCGGAGCACGACGGCTCGGTGGTGCCCCGCGACGGGCGCATTGCGGACTACTACGGCGGCGAGTGGCTGCACGATGCGGAGAACGGCCACGACGTGATGCTGGAGGCCGGCTGGGCGCCGCTGTTGGATCGCATCCTGGCCTGGTCTGACCGGCACGCGGGCCGCGGCTGACCGGCGCACGGGACGAGGCCGAGCCGCCGATGCTGCGCAACCGGGCCCTGCTGACCCTGTGGGGCGGAGAGTTCGCCTCGCGCATCGGCGAGAGCATCTTCCAGATCGCGCTGCTGTGGTACCTGCTGGAGCTGACCGGCTCCAGCATGGCCACGGGCGTGGTCTCAATGATCAGCTACCTGCCCGCCTTCCTGGTGGGCATCTGGGCCGGCGTGGTGGTGGACCGCCTGGACTACCGCCGCGTGATGCTCGCGGCGAACCTGGTGCGCGTGGCCCTGGCCGCGAGCATCCCCCTGCTCGTGCTGGGCTTGGCCCTGCCCGTGGCGGGGCTGGCCGCGCTGGGCTTTCTGCTCACCAGCGCCACGGCGTTCTTCAATCCCGCCCGCGACGCGCTCATTCCCGTGCTGGCCCGCCAGGACGAGTTGGTGGTGGCCAACTCACTGGTGCAGAGCGCGTGGCAGTTCTCCCTCGTGATCGGGCCGTTCCTGGCGGCCGCGGCGCTGCCGTACCTGCGCACGGTGTTCCTGTTCTTCGCCGTCTCGCTGGCCTTCGCGCTGTCCCTGGTCACGCTGCTGCGGCTGGGGCTGCGGGGCCGGCTGCTGCCCGCCGCGGCGGAGCCGCACGGGGCTCCAGGCGCCGGACCGGCCGGGGCGCCGGGCGGCTTTCGTGCGGAGTTCCGCCGCGGGCTGGGCTACCTGCGCACGGAGCGGCGCGTGTGGTGGATCTGGCTCATCACGCTGGTGAACAACTTCTTCATCATGGGCCCGGCCGTCGTTGGCATCCCCTTCTACGTGAAGAGCTACTTGGGCGGCAGCGGCTCGGACTTCGCCCTGGTGGAGGGCACCTACGCGGGCGGGATGATCGTCTGCACGTGGCTGATCTCGCGCTACGGCACACGCTTCAATCCCGTGCACCTGCTCTTCACCGCGCTGATCTGGGACGGCCTCACCTACGTGCCGCTGCTGTGGGTGCACAGCGTGGAGGGCACGCTGCTCACGATCCTGGTGCACTCGCTGGGCATTCCGGGCATCACCATCTCGCGCATCACGGCACTGCACCGCATGGTGCCGCAGCACATGCAGGGGCGCGTGTTCTCCTACTTCCACTTGGCCGTGGCGGGCATGACGGCGTTGTCCATCGGCGTGGTGGGCGTGGTGCTCACCTGGCTGCCGGCCAACTGGCTCTTCGGCATCATCGGCCTGCTCTGCGCGGCCTGCGGCGTGTGGGGCTGGCTGCTGCCCACCTTCCGCGAAGGCTAGGCACTCAGCCGATACCGGGGCAGGCTGGGGGCGAAGTGGCACCGGCTAATAGTGCAGGCTTGGTGGGGCGGGCCTCTGGCCCGCCTCGGCGACAGTGCGTGCGGGGACGCCCGCCCGTGGCGGAGGGGTAGCCTCAGCCCGCCAGCACCCGCGCCAGCCACGCCTCCAGCGCGGGCAGGCCGAAGGCGAAGCGCCCCGCGGCCTGCAGGGCTCGCAGCTCTGCCAGGGCGGGCGGGATCTTTTCCAGGAACGCGGTCTGTTTGCGGATGGCGATCAGCTCGCCGTAGCGACCCAGGGCCTGCAAACGGCGGATCAGCACGATGGGCCAGAAGCCGGACAGGAAGTCCTCGCGCCCGCAGGCCACGCCCTGCTCCGCCAGCGCGGCCAGGTAGACGTCCGTGAGGTGCACGCGCAGAGGCTCGTCCGCGCCCGTGTCCGGGCTGTAGAGCAGCGAGGCCAGATCGTAGGCGAGCGGCCCGCGGCGGCCGGACTGGTAGTCCAGGAACACCGGTCCCTCCACGCCGTCCTCGCGTGCCACCCACATCACGTTGCGCGTCTGGAAGTCGCGATAGCAGAAGTGCTCGCGGGGCAGGGCGTCCAGCCGGGCGATGAGCGCATCCAGGTCTGCCCGCACGGCGGCATCCACGGGCACGGGGTGCAGCACGAAGCGTGGCACGTACTGCGTCAGGAAGCGCTCCAGGTCGCGGGCGAAGGCCGCCCCGGCCAGCTCGCGGCCCTCCCAGCACAGGGCGTCGTCCAGCCCCGCGCCGCCGCGCACCTGGATCGCGGGCAGCCAGCGCACCACCGCTTCCAGCGCCGCGCGGGCCTGCGCCGCGCCCTCCGGCTCGGCGTGCCACGCACGCAGGCGCTGGGCCAGGGTGGCCTCGCCCAGGTCCTCTATCAGGTAGAGCCCCTGCGCGGCGGCCTCGCCCAGGATGCGCGGCACGGGGATGCCCTGCGCGGCGAAGTGCCGCGTGAAGCCGAGGAACGCCCGCACCTCGGCC
>Ga0102953_1000257_pt1 | contig 38621 bp, 30 predicted proteins | sample SalPon2A_C_D2_MG_FD_78509 | JGI IMG/M metagenome (GOLD analysis project Ga0102953, IMG submission 78509) | Soil microbial communities from South San Francisco under conditions of wetland restoration - Salt Pond MetaG R2A_C_D2_MG | ecosystem: Environmental > Terrestrial > Soil > Wetlands | place... | reverse complement strand
AGCGAGTGAAACTTTTGCTTTAAATGCAGGGCTATGTTTCCTGCGTTTTTGGACCATGTGGTAACCTCCTTTTTAGGAAGATTTCCACCTTAACCCGTGGTCCAGTTTTTGGGGAGTATTATATATTGACCGAACGGCCACTCCTGGCTCTTTTGAGACTTTGATCGTGTGATGAGTGTCATTAGCTTAGCTGCAAATCGCTAATTTTGAGGTAGTTAGCAAGTTATACTTCAATTAAGGGATGACTAAGTAGATTGTGGTTTCTTATTATCCAAAACTTCCCTTACAGTTTCGGCTAGATCGCGTCTGCGGACTGGTTTCATTATAAACCGTTCGACACCGATCTCTTTGGCCTTCTCCTCTGAAATCATCGAGCTGTAGCCCGTGCACATGATAATAGGAATGTCTGGTCTGATTTGTAAAATTTTCTTTGCCAATTCGGCCCCGGAAAGATGAGGCATCGTTTGATCAGTAATAATGAGATCAAAATTAGCCGGAGTTGCCTGAAAGAGATCAAGCGCTTTCTCGCTGTTGCAATATGCAAAGACCTTGTACCCGAGATTCTCCAAGGTTGCCTGAAACAGGCCGACGATGTCTTCTTCATCGTCAATAGCCAGGATTCGCTCATTGCCCGTAGGGAGCGGTTCTTGTTTTTCTTCCTTAACCTCCACCATAACCTTTTCATCAAATGCGGGGAAATAAACGTGAAAAGTGCTACCATTACCGGGATTACTCTCAACTCTCATAAAACCACCGCAACCCTGCACAATACCATGAACTAAAGCTAACCCCATCCCACTTCCTTTACCAACCTCTTTGGTGGTAAAATAAGGCTCAAAAATCCGTTCAACTGTCGCTTCATCCATACCACAACCTGTATCGCTAACCATGAGTTCAACAAACGACCCTGATGATATAGCCGCTTCCGTTTTTACATATGCTTCCTGCAAATCAACTCGGGTCAACTTTACTGTTAAAACCCCCTTTTCATTTTCCATGGCATGAAAGGCATTAGTACAAAGATTCACCAGGACTTGATGGATATTTGTTGGATTCGCTAAGATTAAACCACAGTCAGAAGCGATATCTTTTTGTATCTCAATCGTCGTCGGCAGAGAGGCGCGCATAAGCTTGAGCCCCTCTTTAATGATGGAAGATGGTTGCATCGGTTGCTGAATTTCTGGTCCTTTGCGGCTGAAAGTGAGAATCTGTCTGACTAATTCTTTCGCCCGGCCTCCAGCTTTGAGAACCTGTTCAATGTTGTTTCTTGAAGGACTCCATTCTGGAATATCATCCCTGGCCATGTCGGCATAGCCAATTATGGCAGCCAGAATATTGTTGAAATCATGGGCAATGCCACCGGCCAAGGTACCGATAGCCTCCATTTTATGTGCTTGAAAAAGTTCATCCTCCATATTTTTTTGTTCGGTAATATCTTTGGCAATATGAACGATATGCGTTAAGTCTCCATGATCATCTAAGACGGGAGAACTTGTCACATGAAAAATCTTCCCGAGGTTTTTATGGGTGATGTTTGCAGTATGTGTTGATCTTTCCTTTAATGTTGAAAGTTCTGGACAGTTAAAACATGGTTGATTGGCCTCCCGGAAAACCTCATAGCAATATTTGCCACTCAGTGCGCCGGGTTCAACATGAAAGGCTTCATAAGCCGCCGTGTTGGCCCGGATTATCCGCATATCTCTATCCTGAATTGAAACGATGTCACTCAGAGCATTAAAGGTATTTTCCCATTCATCCTTCGACTTTTGCAGCTTTTCCTCAGAGGCCTCTCGCTTCTTAATTTCCGTTTCAAGCTGCTTATTCTTCGCGGCCAGCAGATCCTGTTGGTGTTCGGATTCATCAAAGCGGGCTTTTAAAATCAGGTTTTGGCCGGAGTACCAGAGGATCGATCCAAGGCTAGCCAGCACAAATACAGCCAGGGTCACTGCACCTATGACCAGTCGCCAGGGCACCAATCCTCCGGAAAGTTCCTCGCGTGGTATCCACACCACATAGCTGAGGTGTAGACCGTGAATCGGAAAACGTGCTATCAGCATATCATGTTTTTTGTTTTCCGATATAAACGGAAGAAATGCTACGCCATTATTTGACAGACCAGTGAATTGTTTCGATGTCAGAAGAGCGCTGAAATCCTGATCGTTGATCCTATTAGAAAGGTGTAACCGCCCATTTTCATCCAGCAACCCGGATCCGCTCAACGCCAAAGTATCCATTAAATCGATAAAGTGGGAGAAAAGGGTCTCCCTTGCTAGCTGTACGATCAGCTCCCCGACAATCTTCCCCTTATAGAAACAGGAGGTCGCCAACAATATTTGCGGCTTATCATCTGCATCGACAAAGTAAACATTCGGCTCGTCACCAGTTTCCTTTTTCCAGATCGATGGTACCTGGACGGGTTGAGTGGCGGATTTGGATGCCGTATCGGATAAGACCCGACCGGTGTTGTCCAAGAGAACAAACCGATCATAGATCTTGTCACCCTGAATGTTTACATCCTCCAATGTATTTTGCAGAAGCTGGTCGATCATGAAGAGGTTGACTTTCAATCCGTATTGTTCAGACATACCAAGAGATTTATTGGTAAAATAGGAATTGATCTCTGGAGAAAGCGCCAAACCACTCAGGTCATATTTTCTTTCCGAAAAAAAATACCCCAGTGCGGCAGCCCGTTTCTCCAGATCAAGCTGAAAACGGTTGGTCGCAGACTCCTGTAACGCTACCTGACTTTGGTAATTGGAAATCACCAGAAACCCAACATAGATAATCAGCAGAAGTGAAGCTAGGAGGATGGACAGCGTCGGCCGCTCAGCGATAGCTGCAAAGGGAGTGGTCCGTCTATGATTGGGGACACTGTCGGGGGTGGCGGTCATATACCTTTACCCATCAGTTGCTAAAAAAATCAGGGAAATAGGAAAATACTGTTGGATAATATTTCCCAACTAACTGCTTGTAAGTACCGTCGGCTTTAAGGTTTTGTAAAAAATCTTCAAAGGCAGCCCGAAGATTTGGTGACGATTGAGAAAATGCCGGGGCCATCTTCTGCTGTAGAGAAACGGGACCGACGACTTTGATCTGCCCGGGCCATTTCTCAAGCGCGATAAGTACGACAGGAAAATCCATCAGCGTTAAGTCCGCCGTTCCGGCAATCACCAGGGGGATCATTTCACTTAGATTGCGGTCAGGGGCAAGCAGTTGAATTGTTGCGTCTGTTTTTCCAGCTGGTATAGCTCAGGGTCCAGACAACTGTGTTTGATGGCCAGGACGCTTTTACCCCCCAGGATCATTTTAACTTCATCAATATCTTTTTCGATGCTACCGCTTGGGACAACCGGGCTTATCTTTGAATCTGCCCGCGCTATGAGCCACACCCCGGTGGGGAAAGTGTGTGTGGAAAAATCGACAATTTTCTTGCGCCATGGCAAAATCGTAAATCCGGAGGCAATCACGTCACCCCGGATCGGACAGCTTCCGGTTACTGTCATATCTCCCTCGGGTCGAATGGTTTTTCCGGTAAGATCAGGAATAATTGTTGACCAGGACGATTGGACAAATTCATATTCAACACCGAGATATGACGCAAACAACTTCATCAACTCCACATCAAGGCCGTCACCCTGGTTAGAAACGAAATTGGCATAGGGGATGCCTAGATGACGAAGCTTGCCAGCCTTACGGACATCATCAAGATCACCGCCGGATACTGACATAGCCGATGTTGACAGAGTCATAATCAGCAGACAGCCAATTAACAAGAATCTTCGGCAGAAAATAGGCACTAACAGACGTTTTGTACGAAAACAACGGCCAGGCTGTAAAATCAGCTTGTTAGGCATATCTCAATTCTCCTTATTTGACCGTAAAAAAATCGCCAAGGTAGAGATAGACAGACGGATAATACTTGCGTACCAGTACATCATAGTCGCCTGACATTTTTAACTGCTGAAAAAATTCGTTGAATGCTGCTAACAGTTCCGGTGATGATTTTGCAACGGCCACCCCCATGAGTTGCGGCTCTGAAATAGGTCCAATAATTTTGATATCGCCAGGCCATTGCTGCAGCGCTACCAATGCATCGGGGATGTCCAACAGAGTGGCTTCTGCAGCACCTTTGATGACTGCCGGGGCAATGTCGTTGAGGCTTTTACTGGCGGTGTGTAAACGAATGTCGGCCTTGGTCGACGCCAGATCGTATAATCGTGAATCCAGGCAGGTGCTTTGCATGGTCAACAACGAATGGCCTGAAAGCAATTTTTTGACATTTTTGATATCAGTCTTGGTATCACCACTCGGTTCAATGGGTTTGATTGTTGAGTCTGCCCGCGCTACCAGCCAAACGCCTGTTGGAAATGTCGGGGTTGAATAATTCACCAGCTGCTCGCGCCAAGGAAGTACTGTCAGACCATTGGCAATTACATCACCACGAATCGCCGTTTTTCCAACAACCCGATAACCACCATCTCCAGTTGGCTCAACTTTTTGCCCTGTCAAGTCACCAAAAACTTCCGACCAGTCGGTTTCAACCCATTGGTAGCGAACTCCAAGATATTTGGCAAACAATTGCATCATCTCCACATCCAGCCCGTCGAGGCCTTTTGACGAATTCTTTACAAAATGGGCATAGGGAATGCCTAAATGGCGGAGCACACCGCTTTGGAGGATTTCAGCCAAATCGCCGGCAATAGCTGGCGTGGTGGTACACAAGGAGACCAGGATGCAAAGCCACCAGAAAAGCACTTTCAATCTAACAAAACTCAGCAGATTCATTTTCCCTCCTTTTACCATAGGTTTCATCACAACGTTTTTAAAGATAACCTGCGATATTGATAGTCGCCACCTATCCTAAAGAAAGCACCAACCCATTTTATTATCAAGCTCAACAGGTATATCTACCTAGATTATCACAAAATATGTCTGCTGTGAAACTGAAATTTATGCCCAAAAATTATGGGGGAAAGGCGATATGTTGAAAGAGGTTTGCAGTCAAACTATCACTTGCTGGTCTAGATTATTCGAGCCACCCCAAAAGTGAAACTCTTATCTATGAGTTTGTCCGGAGTGGAAGTTACGGTGTTCCATGTATATATGATCTGAGGTGTCAGACGAAACCGGACTCAATTTGTATTAAGTATCAGATCGGATTTGAATTTCTACGCCTTAAACTCAAAGTTGGATGAAGGGCAAAGGATCTTACCAGTTTCGGATAGTATCAAGCAACAACCTGACACCCACCCCGGAAGGACCTTTAGGGATATAGGATTTCTCAGTGAAGTCCCATGCTGTACCGGCAATATCAATATGAGCCCATTTTGCATCACCAATAAATTCCTGCAGAAAGGCGGCTGCGGTTATGGTGCCTGCCCCTTTATCGCCGACATTTTTTAGATCGGCAATTTTCGACTTGATTTGTTTGCTGTAGTCTTTGTTAAGCGGCAACTGCCAAACAGGTTCCCCGCATTTTTTGCCGGCCTGCAGAACTTTATCGGCAAGATTGTCATCATTAGAAATCAACCCTGAATAATGATGCCCAAGACCTACGATTACAGCACCCGTCAGCGTTGCCAAATCTATTACAGCATCCGGCTTAAATTTTTGCACGCCATATGACAGTGCATCCGCAAGGATCAACCGACCTTCTGCGTCAGTATTGACAACTTCGACCGTTTTACCATTGTATTGACAAATAACATCACCTGGTTTTAACGCTGCCGGTCCCGGCATATTATCGGTTGCCGGCACAATTGCAACAATATCAACATTCAACGGCTTTTCTGCGCCAATAGCCTGCATCGCTGCCATAACTGCAGCGCCACCGCACATATCGTATTTCATATCCTGCATTCCAGCGCCGGGCTTAAGAGAAATGCCTCCGGAATCGAAAGTGAGCCCCTTACCAACCAAAAGCAGAGTAGGAACTTTGTTTCCTGTTCTGTATTCGAGGACGATCAACTGGGGAGGCTCTGACGAAGCCCGATTTACAGCAAGGATACCACCCATGTTCATTTTTTGGAGCTGAGCTTTGGAAAAAACCTTGCGTTTTAATCCATATTTTTTTGATAGTTCCAGGCTAAAATCTGCGAAATGCTTTGCTGTCATACTGCTGCCAGGTTCATTCGCCATATCACGGGCACATATGACAGCCTCAGAGTTAACCACCCCGATTTTTATACCTTTCCGCGCCTGTTTATCGTTGGAACAGACAATGATTATTTTGTCTATTGTAGTTTCAATCTCCTCATCTTCACTCTTTTTCGTTTTGTATTTTTCAAATGTGTAATTTCCTAAAAGAGTCCCTTCAGCAAGAGCCTGGCACATATCACTATGAGGGACATCTAAATCCGGCAAAATTACGACAAGTTCCCGGCTCTTTGTTTTTTTTGCTGCCTGGATAATTTCCCCGCCGCATAAACGAAAGTTTTCCTGTGTCAGGTCATCTTTGCCCAAGCCTACGGCTAAAATTCGTTTTGGTTTTTTACTCCCGTCATTTGAAACCGGGTAACATAAAAACGATTGCCCTTCTTTTCCTTCAAAATCACCAAGTTCATACGCAGCAAGAATGTGTTTTTTTGCCTCCAGATGAGCACACTCGAGTTTTTGGTCAGTCGTAGGCTGTTTAATGCAGCAAACCAGGAGGTCGCCATTATAATGATCAGGAAATTTACGGCTAACTGTTATTTTCATCTTTTCCCCTAATAAAATCAGTATGAGTATTTATTATATTTGGCAGCCTGAAATTAAAATCGTCAATCTCTATGTATATTATTTATTCAAAATGACTATTATTAACTATCACTTATAGTATAATGATACAAGAATGATACTAAATTAAAATTAGCATGTCATTTGTACACTGAAAGCTGAAGCACATCACCACTAACTTCGTTGAAGGATCACCATCTGTGTTGTTAAAATTATGCCTTTCTGCTGGACTCGCCATCATTGTTTCAGCATTCTGCAGTGTTGCTGAAGCCGCCTTATACTCAATTTCTCACAGTCACATTGAATTATTGTCAAAAACCGGCAAAAAATCCGGCGCCATTTTGTTAGGCCTAAAGAATGACATAAATCATCCAATTTCTGCCATTCTTACCCTTAACACAATAGCAAATACCATGGGCGCAGCCGTCGCTGGTGCCTCGGCAGCTGCCCTGTTCGGTGATGCTTCTCTTGGTGTTTTTTCGGCCTGCTTCACCCTGATTATTCTTTTTTTCTCAGAAATAATCCCCAAAACCGCAGGCGTTGCTTATTGCCGGCAAATTGCCCCGATGATGGCTTATCCTCTCTATTTTCTCGTTAAACTGTTCACGCCGATTTTGTGGATTTCCAACCAACTTACTCAGTTAATTGAGAAAACGGACCAGCAATCGTATATTTCTTCTAAGGAGATTCAGGTCATCGCCTCAATGAGTAAAAAAAACGGTGCGATAGATCATCAGGAAGAGAAAATAATCGTTAATATTCTGGAACTTCGAAGCAAAAACGTTTTAAAAGCCATGACGCCCAGAACTGTTGCATTCACCTTAGATGCAAATCTTACCGTGTCCCAGGCTGCTTCTGCTGAGTATAAAGATAAATGGAATATCCACAGCCGTGTTCCGGTTTATGACAACGACCCTGACAATATCGTCGGTGTGGTGTTACGCAAAGAAGTATTAATTTGTGCTGCAGAGGGTATTACCGATACCCCCTTATCCGAATTGATGGAACCGCCTCATTTTGTACCGGAATCCATTCCACTGCCAAATGTCCTGGTTGAGTTTTTTGAGCACCGAAAGCATTTATTCATTGTTGTCGATGAATATGGCGGTTTTACCGGCATTATCAGTCTTGAAGACATCATCGAAGAGATCATGGGGGAAGAGATAATGGACGAATCAGATGAAACACGCGACATGCGGGCTTTAGCGCGATTTAATAAGGCAACCCAGACATCCCTTGCAGCACAGTCAAAGGCTGAGATTAAGACTGAGAATAAAATAATCACTCCTGAAAATTTTTGATCCCCACCCTCCCTTGGACTCCGTTATAAATACCCGACGTCGTCAACCGACCGCTTGTTGATAACAAGTTTCAGGAATGGTTCAGTCGCGCTATCAGTTTCTAGAAAATCACACTGAGATAGGACAGAAGAAATACACTGATCAGAATATTAAGTCCTATGAAACTCCGAAGCTTGATTAAGCCCTCAAAATCCTCAAGGCAGAACCGCCATAATATATAGCAGGCTGCAATTGCACCATTGAGCATGAAAAAGGCGGAAAGAATCTGCACCGGGAAAGCAGGAATAGAAAAGGCAAGTTTTTCAAAAAAGAGCACCCCGAATTGACGGCCAAATGTCGGTAGGAAGTCGCCAATACCTGTGGCAAAATAGTCCATACGATATACAAGCTCACCGACAAAAGCCATTGGAATAAGAATTGGAATCATTGGCGAGAACTTGCCAAAGACAGGGTCGACTGTAATGCCCATCATATAATTTCCAAATCGTATGCCAGCAAGTACCAGAGCAAAAGCTACCAGCAAAAGAGCACTAAAGGCAACAGCTTCTGAGCCGGTGAGTGCCGTTGCCACTTGATAGACATCTTTTTGCCGCAGAAAGCGGGCCAACTGAGAACCGATAAGAAACGGAACAATGTAACTGCAGGTAATATATCTGCCCTTGTTTCTGATAAGTTCAGAGTAAGGGTTACGGATGAGAAACTGTGGCGCATCCCTGCCACAGTTCGGTATGCAGTGACCGCAGACGAGGCAATGCAGGTTATTTTTGACAGAATAAGCCCCAAGATACACAGGACAACCGCGTTTACCGTTGCCACCGCGTTTACACGCAAAGGTTGTACATTCACGACAGCGTTCATGGTTGGCCCTAAACTCTGTAATTGCAAGGGTGGCAGCCGCGCCGCTTATCCTGCCTAAAGGACACAAATGCCGACACCAGGCTTGCCCTTGATACAGGACAGCCAAAATTGCGAAGCCGACAATGATGCTTAACACCAACCAGGATGTTCCTTTAGGAGAGTGATCCAGGCCGGCGACAATCTCTATCCAGATAATGACAGCAAGCAAAAAGACAGAGAGGTAGACCCCATAATTCTGCAAAAATTTTGGTGGTTTTAAGGAAAGAGAAAGCCCTTTTCTCTGTAAAAAGAGCCCCAAACCAGGGAAAGGACAGATTCCACACCACATACGCCCAACAAAAAACCAGGAGAGCACGATTGAAGGCCACAATAACCCCCAAGTCAAGAATCCGGCTATATTCCTACGGGGATCACTCGGCCCTAGAAAACCTGAGATGAGGACAATTAAAAACAATATGTCACCACCGGTCCTCAACACAGCATAATGGTGCCGTGTAGCTAGAAATCGGCGAAAGCCCGGAAAAATCTTAAATAGATCCAACTGTTCACTGTTTTCAAATGAAATCAGGCTCCGTATTGCTCCTGTCCACCAAGTCAAATCAGCCAGCCTCTTCTAAAATAATTCGTAGTTTGTGAACGCCGCCATCTCGACTGAGTATCAGAGTAACTTCATCACCTATTTTATACTGATCAAGTGCATCGCGCAAATCGTCAAAATTATTTATCGGAACGTCATTGATTGCTTCAATAATATCACCAAGTTCAAGTTCACCAAATACTTCCCGTGTTCCATGAAGACCGGCTTTTTCGGCTGCACTCCCTTTCACAACACTGAGGACAAGCACTCCTTCAATATTCAATTTTTTATTCACGGCGTCACTGGCGATTGTGACACCAATTCCAGGACGAATATCCTTGCCATATTTTATCAAATCAGGAACCACACGGTTAACCACCTCGACAGGAACCGCAAAGCCGATACCGGAACTCTGACCGGCAGGACTTATGATAGCCGTATTCACACCAATAAGTCGCCCGGCGCTGTCGAGTAAAGGCCCCCCTGAATTCCCCGGATTAATGGCTGCGTCTGTTTGAATTACTCCGCGAATGGTCTGTCCGGTCACCGATTGTATCTCACGCCCTAAAGCGCTTACTATGCCTGCGGTCAGGGTGTGATCAAGCCCGAATGGATTGCCAATCGCAAACACTTTCTGACCAACAAGTAGATTCTTTGATTCACCAACCGTAATCGGCACCACATCAGATGACGGCGCTGCTATCTGCAAAACAGCCAGATCTTTATCAGGACTCACCCCAATGACAGATCCTTTCCAGACAGTGCCATCACCTAGCGTCACTTCAACACTGTTGGCAGTTTCAATCACATGAAAATTTGTGACAATATGTCCATGTTGATCCCATATAAAACCGGATCCAGAACCACGCGGAATCTCATACACATTTAAATTGAAAAAATCCCTTCGTATTACGCTGGTTGTAATAAAGACAACAGAGGGTGAGCTTCGTTCAAAGAGCTCAATAGTTGACTGCTCATCAGCCGCAAGATCCCCCCGTGCCGTGACCACCCTTGGCACGGCATTCTGGCGCCTGACCGGCATTTCAGTTCTGCCAAACACAAGCCAGAGTCCAATCAGGATAAGAAACAGAATTGTAAATGAACTGATTCTGCCGGATTGAGAGATCAGAAACCTCATAATACCCTTATAACCCCAGAATAGATTGAGCTATGGTAAAAAATGTTATTACACCAATAATATCAATGGTCGTAGTCACAAAAGGTCCGGTGGCAATTGCAGCATCAAAGTTGAGTTTTTTTAAGGTCAAAGGAACTATTGACCCTACAGTTGCAGCCAAAACCATAACAAAAGCGACAGACAACCCCACGACAAGGCCAAGCCGGACCGTTTCAGGATAGCCAACAAAAGCGACAATACCAATCAGGCAGCCATATAAAATGCCAAGAATTACTCCGACACGCAGTTCCTTAAATATAATCCCAGATATTTCGTGAAGATTCACTCTACCAGTGGCAATACCCCGGACGATAATGGTGCTTGACTGTGTGGCAATATTGCCCCCCATCCCGGCAATTATGGGAATAAAAGAAGCTAAAGCAAGGACTTTCTGGAGTTCATATTGAAAATGAGAAATTATAAGAATGGACATTACTCCACCAAGCCAGCTGGCAAAAAGCCAGGGTGCACGGGTAAAGGCATTAGAGAATGCGGGTTTGAGTAAGATTTCATCATCCTTACCGGCGCCAGCCATCTGAAAGAAATCTTCAGTTGCTTCTTTGCGAATAACATCAATAACGTCATCAACCGTGACAATACCAACCAGATGGTAAGACGAATCAACGACAGGTACGGCAAGAATATTGTACCGTGAAACTATGTGCGCAACCTCCTCCTGGTCAGTTTCAGCGCTTACAGCGATAACTTTAGGGTTCATGATGTTTTTTAATAACCTGTATGGGGGGTGCATCAGCAACTCACGAAGTGAAAGCACGCCTGTAAGATGATTGTCTTCCCTGACTATGTACAGGTAAAATACCATTTCCAGTTCTTCACTTTTTTCCTGGATCAATTTAGCCGCATCACCAACGCTCATTTCTTCATCAAGGGCCAGAAAATCCGGGGACATGAGACCACCAGCGCTTTCAGAATCGTACTGCAGAAGATCATCAACTTCACGGCGATCGTCTTTGGCCATCAACTGTCGAATTTCATCTGCTAATTCATCGGGCAATGCCTCAAAGATGTCCACCGCATCATCGGAGGCCATTTGGTCGATGACAGTGACCATAAACTGAGGTGTTAATTGTTGAACGAGTTCAACCATAATTGATTGATCCACCTCACTTAACACCTCACCAACAGAAGCAGTTTGAGCGACTACATTGAAGACATTCTGCCTCTCTTCTGGATTTAAATGTCTGAAAACCCAAGCAATATCCGCCGGATGTGTTTTTTTAATCAGCTTGAGCAGATTTTCAACAGCCTTTCGACGGTTCAATCTTCGAATTGTATCAAGAAGAACAGTTCCCTCTTTACCTATAAGCTCTGACTTAATTGGACCGTTCATAAAAACTCCTTAGTGATATGAGCATCACAATTTACAACCTGAAACGTGTTTGGGGTCTAGGCAATTTATGTGTATTCTACAATATTATTTCATGAGGCACATAGCCAACGTGCCCATGTTTGGGATTATACCACGGTACTCAGTAGTTGTGAGGGTATATTAGAAGAAAATGGTATCCAGCTGGATATATAAATTAAAAACCTGTAATATTAAAGGATAATTACCTGTATCATCGATATAAATACATTGTTTGCGGCAGAAATATGCCCCCTGCTACTCCTTCACACTCCTGCATAATCCAACGATATATTTATGTCGCCCTTATTGTTTTGTTTAGCATCAGCGATCCTTCATTATCGGAGGCAAAAAACTCCTTACCTGCATTTTCCATCCATCAAAATACCAGTTATATCGATCTGACAGAATATATTGTTTATAATTTTGATACAACATCCAGCCTGTCAATTGATACAATAATTGAACAGCCAAAATCAGTTTCGTTCAAAAAACTACATCAAAAATGTATTAATCTGGGATTCAACAAATCAACCTTATGGACCGGCTTCACACTCTCGAATTCTACATCTTTGCCAATTACGGTGATGCTTGAGATTCCATCTCCGCTGATCGATATTGTAAATCTGTACCAGCTCGCCTCTGACGGCAGCTACACTCTGCACCAATCAGGAGAACTCTCCCCTAAAACCTCACCACGACCACCTTACTTATACAGAAACCCGACATTTAAAGTTTTCTTAATGCCGATGACCTCCCAGACATTCTATCTATCAGTACATGATAAGGGGTCTGTACCATTTTCCTTAAAGTTAATGACTTCTGACGCTTTTGATCTTCGACGGTTAAAGGACAACGCCCTGTTCGGCTCCTATTTCAGCTTGATTACAGTCTTTTTACTGTATAATCTGATCGTCTATTTTATTATTAAAACAAAGAGTCATCTCTTTTATGTCTGTTACCTCGTCAGCCTTTTACTATGGCAAGCAACATATACAGGTCACGCGTCTTTGTTTATATGGCCGCAACATCGTTTTTTAACAAATCATGCGGTTCCTTTCTTCATTAGCACGACGGCAATCTGTGCTATCTTCTTCTCCAAAAAGTTTTTAAAGACATCATTTTTTGTTCCAAAAACCAATGTTGTTTTAAATGGATTGTCCTTATGCTTTGTTGCGACCATGCTCATGAGTTTTATGCCTGATTACTCGTTAAGCGTTATTACAGCAGCTTTCCTGTCAATAGTCTTCACACTCTTAATATTATGGACCGGAATCACTTCATGGATGAATGGATATAAACCCGCCAGGTATTTTTCAATTGCCTGGTTCTTTCTTCTATCAGGAACCTTGGTTCTTGCCTTAAAAAGTTTCGGAATCATTCCAAGTATATTTATTACTGAGTATGGTCAGTACATCGGTTCCCTGGCAGAAATATTCCTTCTCTCCCTCGCCCTGGTTGATATGGTTGAAGTACTGAAAAAAGAGAAAGAGCAAGCTTTGCAGGATGCATTTGCCATACAAATAGAAGCAAAAGAGAAGCTTGAACTGAAAGTTGCAGAACGGACTGTAGAGCTTACCAACGCAAATGATCATCTTGCTGATGTCTCGAATAAACTCTCAAAATATCTTTCCCCACAGGTCTATAATTCAATTTTTACCGGCAGAACAAATGCGACTTGTCTGTCTACGAGAAAGCATCTCACCGTGTTTTTCTCTGATATTGCCGGCTTTACTGACTTGACAGATTCCCTCGAACCGGAGGAGTTATCAACAATTCTTAACGATTATTTAACAGAGATGTCAAATATCGCCCTGAAATATGGCGGAACCATCGATAAATTTATAGGTGACTCTCTGATGATTTTTTAGGTGATCCTGAGACAAAGGGCGTTGCAACAGATGCCTTGCTGTGCGTACAAATGGCCATTGAAATGAGAAATAGAATAAGGTCATTTCATAAACGTTTTCCTGAAACGCTCAGTCATCCGTTAGGAGTGCGGATGGGCATTCATTCTGGATTTTGCACCGTAGGCAGTTTTGGTGCGGAGAACAGGCTTGAATATACAATCATCGGGGGAACTGTCAATTTAGCCAGTCGGCTTGAAGGACTTGCTAACACTGGTACAATTCTCATCTCCTCTTCTACCTATGCTTATATAAAAGATTCCATCGCTTGCGAAAAATGGAAAACCGTTAAGGTGAAAGGTATCAATACTCCAGTTAACACATATCTGGTCATCGACAGCCATGAGAAAATCGTATCGTCAAAAAATACAATTAATGCGGAAGGAGACGGTTATTCAGTATTTGTTGATCTCAATGTTATATCAGACGAAAAGAAAAATGAGTTGATTACTCAGCTTCGCAGTATTGTCCAGAAGTAATTTCTACATCGATTGGTCTGCATCCGGAATCTTTACTGCCGTCTCCCCGGGATTATTTACGGCTTTGCCGCTCGTCTCCTGGTTGTTCATCATATGGGTGCTTATTTTTTCCGCCCGCACTGATTCAGCCTCACGTTTTGCCTCAATATACTCACGAGCCAGTTTTTTCCGATGTTCTATTTCACGGTTGACTATAAAATAATTCAATAATGGTTTAACAACAAACATAAAAACTAAAATTATTAAGACACTGTTAACAATAAACGAAACAAATGGATGTAAAAATTCGAGAATGGTGTCCATTATTTTTTCTTAAGCAGAACAAAGCGCGTCTGTTTATCTCTCTTAACAAGCAGTAAAATATTAAGTTGTTTTGATTCAGCCAACAATTTTTCAAAATCCTTCACTGTAACGAGAGGAATACGCTTCTGCCCTAACCCGCCTTCAAGTAAAATATCACCGCGCTGCAGGCCTGATTGTTCTGCCAGACTACCCGGTTTTATACTGGATATAATCAAACCATCTGCTGAATCCACGTCCATGGACTTTGCCAGCTCAGGAGTCACCTCCTGAACAGAAAGGCCGAAATCATCCGATGAATATATCATATCGTCACTGCTACCTGAAGCTTCTCCGCCTTCCGCGAGTTCACCGATAACGACATTTACTCTTTTTTTACTGCCGTTCCTGAATAAGGTTACATCCGCCTTTGAACCCACGCTTGTCTGAGCGACCAATGCAGGCAACATCGTCATCTGAACTATCTCTTTACCATTAAACCCTGTGATAATATCACCCGGCTTGATTCCGGCCTTTTCAGCTGGACTACCAGTCTCAACCTGACTGACTAAAGCACCTATGGGGCGTTCAAGATTAAATTGTTCAGCAAGATCGGCTGTCACAGGTTGGATCCTGACACCCAGCATACCTCGGGTCACTTTACCGGTCCCCTTTAATTGCGAGATAACGTTTTGGGCCATATTGGCAGGGATCGCAAAACCAAGCCCAATATTACCGCCGCTTTTACTATAGATCGCAGTATTGATGCCCATCAACTGTCCTTTCATATTAAACAATGGGCCGCCAGAGTTCCCTGGATTAATTGAAGCGTCAGTCTGTATGAAATTCTGGTATGTTTCTTCGCCTAAAGATCTGCCTTTGCCGCTCACAATTCCTGCTGTGACAGTGTGATCAAACCCAAATGGATTGCCAATTGCAATGACCCAGTCACCAACCTGCAACTCATCAGAATTACCAAAATTTGCATAGTCCAGTGTATGCTTGGGTTCAATCTTTATCAACCCAAGGTCTGTTTTGGCATCTCTACCAATTATTTTTGCTGTATACTCTTCATAGTTTGCAAGTCTGACATTGATTTCATCCGCATTTTCAATGACATGATTATTCGTAACAATATAACCATCGTCTGAAATAATTACCCCGGACCCCAAGCTGGTTCGTTTTTGGGAAGGAAGTTGCTGGTTGCCGTGCGGCTGTTGAGGAATATCAAAAAAATGCCGGAACAAATCAGGCAACTGTTTGTTATCAAAAAAATAGTCATATGGAAGATTACGTGCCTCTATGGTCTGGGTACTATAAATATTCACAACCGTTGGACCGTATGTTTTAGCCAGTTCGGCAAAAGTGACAGGGACATCCTGTGCACGTACCTGCGTTGCGAATAAGGCAATAAACAGGTAGACAAAAGACATAATACATTGGCTCATAATTAACCGGCTGTTTTTACATTTTACCAAGTACTTCATCAATTTCCTCCTGAGTAATCGATACATCCGAGTCATCATAATCAAGATATTTAATTGAAAGATAATACTGTTCCATCTTGCGCCTTCTTTGCAAACGGGCTTTGAGTTTTTTAGCTGTTTTTCTTTGCTTCTCTGGATCAAATTGGGCCAATAGACAGGTATCAGTTGAAAAGTCCATCGGATCAAAGTTATCAATATAACGACGAATATTTGCTAGTTCTGACTCAAAACCCAAAGCATAACCATTAACATAAGTTCCTCAAACAAGACCGGGGTTGTTATTCAACGACCTTCGTGCTCCACTTGCACCGAATAAACCTAAACAGCCTTTTTGAACTTCCGGCTTTTCTTTTTCAATACACTTATTCTTTTGCGAAGAACTTCAACACTCTTTTTGTCACCGCTTTGTTTGGCAGTAATTTTTTCATTGCGAAGGACAGTGATCAGCGCCTTGCACTCTTTAGCCGATGTAACCGGAGCCCTCTTTACAGAAGAAGCCTTTGGGCTGGATTTTTGAGGAGTTGATGCCTTCGGTTTTTCATCAACAATTCCTTTGGCTTTTTTAATGGCCGCCAAAAGTTCGTCTTTTTTCATACCGCTGGTCCCAGTAACATCAATCTCTTTAGCTAACTCACGTAATTCCTTAACAGTCATTTTGTCGATTGATATTTGCTTGTCATCTGTCATCTGCAATACTCCTTATAACTAAATTAAATAAAATAACTCACCGAAATTTGATGCGTTAAGTCAAATCGTGCAAAATGGATAACGTTTCAATGACGTATGGGTCTTCCTGAAGTTGATTAACCATCATTTGCTGTTGTTCTTCATCAGTATGCTCTTTGCCATCATCACCAGAGGAGTTAGCAGTTTCTGCTGCATGCAGAGAGTCTGTTGTCAAGGAAGAATCTTCCTTGACGGCCTCTCGTTCTTTTCTGACAGAATCTAAATCAATGGCAACCAAAGTATGTTCAAGGCGTTTCTTACTCTCCATCGCAGCCTTTTCGATCCGGGCAAAATCCTCATCGTTTTTTATTCTGGAACTGCTCATTGTTTTTAAGGATTTCAAATTGAACTGTTTTTGCCAAAGTGTATAGTCAATAGGCGCAATTGTGTCCCATGGCATAGAATTTTCCATATACTGCTCACCTGTCTCAGCAAACTCAAACCGGTCAGGCAGAATAATGTCTGACACTACACCTTTTCGCTGTGTCGACTCACCATTAACACGATAAAATTTCTGAGTTGTAACCTTTAGAGCGCCTAAAGGTTTATACTTTGCCAGGTTAATCCCCAAAAAGGGAAGTTTTGTGTCAAGGTTTATAAGTGTCTGAACAGTGCCTTTACCGTAGGAATGCTTACTGCCAATAATAATCGCTCTTTTGTAATCCTGCAGCGCACCGGCAAGTATTTCAGAAGCAGACGCACTGAAACGATTAATTAAAACGGCAATAGGACCATCATAATAAATATCCTTATCATAATCATAAAGGACCTCTGCTTTATCTTCATTTGTTTTTATCTGGACAATTGGACCTGTCTCTATAAACAAACCGGCTATTCTCACTGCATCAACAAGGGCGCCTCCCCCGTTATTTCTTAAATCAACAATCAACCCATGAGTTTTTTCCTTTTTTAAATCCTGAAGGGCCTTCTTAACGTCATCAGTAACATTTCGGCCTCCCCCACCATACTTGGTTCCTTCAAAGTCTCTGTAAAATGTTGGGATTTTTACATACGCAAATTTTTCGTTGTCTTTGCTAGTCAACAAGGCTGTTTTCACAAAAGTTTCTTCCAACTCGACAACATCACGAATTATCGGAATACGTCTGATTTTCCCTTCCGCAGTTTTAACAGTTAATAGTACTTTGCTGCCCTTCGGTCCTCTGATAAGTCTGACTGCATCGCGAATTCTCATATCAGTGATATCGACCGGTTCATCATCGCTTTGAGCAACAGACAAAATTATATCACTGGCCTGGAGTTGTTTTTGTCGATATGCCGCCCCACCCGGTATTATGCGCATGACTTTGATAAAACCATCTTCCTCTTGAAGAACAGCTCCGATCCCCTCAAGCGAACCACGCATGTGGATATCAAAATCTTCCTTTTCTGTTGGTGGCATAAAGGTACTGTGAGGATCAAAGACATTAGCAACGATAGAAAAATACAGATCAAAAACGTCCTTGTTTTCTCTTTTTATAATGCGATCAAGCAACTCCCGATTACTTTTAATTGTCTTTTCTTTGGCTTCAGCCCACAATTCTGCATCAGTTTTATTCTGCGTTGGGGCATCGTCTTTAATTTTCGCGTCATTAATATCAACCAAATCTAAATATTTTAAAATAATCTGGTAGGTTATGGTTTTACGCCATCTATCGTTAAGTTCAATAAGTGTAGAACAGAAAGATAATTTATCAGGATCAACCTCGAGAAATTCTTTAGACTGGTAATTAAGATCCTTTTTTTCAATTTCATCTAAAAACCCGAGAATCTGCCGCACCCTTTCTTTTAAGATTTCTTCCGCCACAGTTGGAAAAACGATACGTCCAGTTGCCAATTCATCATCCAGGACCTGTCGATAAGCCTCCAGAACATCGATATCCTGTTGGATGAAATAACGCTTGCGAGTGTCTACCTGCTCAATATAGAGCTTGAATGCCTTCTCAGAAAAGGAGTCGTTAATCGGTTTATGGGAGTAATGGCTCTCAGAAAGTTGTTTAGCAATTATATAGCTCAGAAGTTTAGCTTTACCGCTGTCATACCCGGTCTCTGCCTTGTTCATATTTGCAGAGACACAAGTCACTAGTGATAAAAATAAAACAACTGCGATAGAGCTTCTTTTTATATGCATCTTAAAACCGCCTATGATTGGAATTGAGCTAAAGGGTGCGTCTCAAAAAAAGACAAAATACAATCATTATACTGATCGACCCGGGTACACTTTTGTATTTTTTTAGTAATGATTTGTGAATCAATGAAAAAAAGGCCCCAATAATTCCAAATTGCCTTCATTCTACAAAGTAAATGACCGGGTCCTGACAAGAAGAATTCATATTGCCGAAACAATTCATTATGAAATTGTAGCAATAATTTACGGCAACTTCCAGAATTCAATTGTCTATTCTCTCCTTTGCATGTTTCAGCGAGAAAAGGGTTGGTAAGCAATCCTCTGCCAATCATCCAAGTGTTTATATCTGTAAACTTTTCTTGAAGACTATACAAAAATGATGCGCTTGTAATGTCACCATTATACACTATTCGATGACTGGTTTGAGTTAAACAATCACAAAAAGCAACCAGATCAACCGTTCCCCGGTAAAGTTGTACCCCTAGTCTTGGATGAATGATTACTTCAGAAAGCGGATATCTGTCAAATACTTCAAGCAATTTCAAGAGTTCATCTGAAGAATACCTTCCCAACCTTGTTTTAATTGACACTTTATGGGGCCAACAGCTAAAAATCTTTTCAAGAATGGTGTCTATTTGATCTGGGAATGGCAGAAGCCCCGAACCCCTTTTTTTCTTTGCCACCATAGGCGCCGGGCAACCAAGATTCCAGTTAACTTCTGTATAGCCAAGCTCTCCGATTTTTTCAGCCAGAAAAAGAAAATCATCAGCATTTTTGCTTAAGATCTGTGGGACTAGAGGCAAAAGAGTATTTCGCTCGGGGAACAGATCTTTAAGGTAATTCGGTTTTAGTTTTCGGCCCGTAACAGAACTGATAAAAGGACTAATCGCATAATCAACCCCTTCAAAATATTTGCCAAACGTATCACGGTAGACAGCATCAGTAACCCCCATAATAGGAGCTAAACAAATTTTCATAAGACGTCGGTAACCTGGTAGTCGGCAGATAAACGGCAGGCATTGCAGTCAATATCATGGTAAAAAAGAAACCACGCATTCTGGTCAGAGTAAAAGCGGATGAGCCGCTCTTTTTCCTCAATTGCATCGAGAGGATAGTTGTCAAACGCCATGACCCAGAGGGGATTTCTGTGGTGTGTCGTCGGCAGCAAATCTCCCAAATGAACAGCTGTTGATCCCTGTGATTTTATTTCTACAATTTGATGGCCTCTGGTATGCCCACCAGTCTGCAGAACGTTTATTCCTGAAGTAATTTCATAGGCACCTTCGATTACCGTAACCTGGTTTTCAGACAATGCGGCAAAATTGACAGGCCAATAGGTGTTGGCCGATCGTTTAGTCGTATTATGGACGTCCTGCCACTCATCCTTCTGGACAACGTACTTCGCATTAGGGAATGTTGGTACTTCATGGCCATTGTCATCCAGCATTACTGCCCCACCAGCATGATCAAAATCACAGTGCGTTAAAATAACCGTATCGATGTCTTTAGTGGCAAGCCCTAAGGTTTCAAGGTCATCAGGCAAAAGCCATGGTGATGATACTTTGAAGATTGTCTGCTGCTTTTCGGTTAGTTTATTTCCAAGGCCCGTATCAATTATAATATTATTTTTACCGGTTTGCACAAGCATTACGTTATTATCCAGTAAGATGGCATTGTCATTGTCAGCGTCAATCTTTTCAGACCATAATACTTTGGGGACAGCACCAAACATTGCTCCCCCATCTATGGAAAAAGTACCACCGCGCAACCAGGAAACAGTAAAATCACCTAAATTTAATCGTGACAGAGGTAGATTCATAAACATCTCAGGTTTTGTTTTTTTTATCAAAAAACACTAATTCAAAAGTAAGTCATTTAGTGATGGAGTCAAGATTGATAGGTCCTCTTTTTATGAACACCATCAAAGTCGTCGCCCTGATTGTAAGGCTTAAAATACTCTAAATGAAACATTATGAGAAGTTTTGCCTAAAGAACATATCGAGAAGGATAATTATACCAATACACGACATGGCGATTAAGTTAATGTAAAATTGCCATAATTGTGCTAATAAAAATTGCACAAGAAACGTCATGGTAAAACTCCAGTAGCGAGGCATTCTTAAAATTCTGCACTCATTGTTCTTTATTCTACTGTTAGTAGATAATCCTTATTACCGTTTTACCTTTTAACGTGTTACATCATCGACCTTCTTCCCCTGATGAAGGTCAATAAGGTTATAATGCTGTTATCATTACAACACGAACTCATGCGCCGAGAAGCTAGCAATCTGAGCAGTTCTGCCTGCTTAAGTTCACAGGCTGTGCGACGATTGCCTGAAGAAAACAGTGATCACCGGTTAAGTTTTGCCATTGATTGCGATAGAATTTTGCATTCCAAAGCCTATACCCGTTACATAGATAAAACTCAGGTTTTTTATATGGTCAACAATGATCATATCACTCACCGGGTCCTTCATGTTCAGCTGGTCTCTAAAATTGCCCGCACCATAGGACGTTTTCTGTATTTGAACGAAGATTTGATTGAATCGATTGCTCTGGGTCACGACCTCGGACATCCACCCTTTGGCCATGACGGCGAAGCAATACTCTCAGAAATCTGCATCAATAACCATTTACCGGCATTTTTACATAATGTTCAAAGTGTTCGTTTTCTCGAATCACTGGAAAAAAAGGGGCAAGGCCTGAACTTAACCCTCCAGAGCCTCGATGGGATTCTCTGCCATGACGGAGAATCCCATGGCACAGTGCTGATCCCGTCCCGGCATAAATCCTTTGAGACCTTTGATGCTGATTTCAAGAAAATGGCAGAAAATCCCACGTACAAACCCACGCCGATGACACTTGAAGGCTGTGTTGTCAGGCTTTCGGATACAATCGCCTATATTGGACGCGATATTGAAGATGCCATCGAGCTAAGACTTATAACTCGCGACCAGTTACCAGAGGAATGCACAAAAATTCTTGGCAATACCAATGGCACCATTGTCTATAGACTTGTGACCGATCTTATAAAAAGCAGTACAAGCACTTCAATCGGGTTCAGTGCAGAAATTTCCACTGCCTTGAAAATATTAAAAACTTTTAACTATGAACATATTTACTTGAATCCAATAATAAAATCAGAAACACATAAAATTAAAGAGTGTTACCAAGTGCTCTTTAGCACCTATATGAACCACTTAGATTCCCAAGACAATGATTCACTTATTATGAAAGATTTTGTCAATTACCTAGATCCGCACATTCTTGCAAACAATGGCCATGCCAGCATCGTTCGAGACTTTATTGCCGGCATGACCGATGATTATTTTTTAAGCCAGGCAAAACTTTTTAATTGCCCACTACCACATAAAAATGAGATTTAACCGCAAAAAATTTATCCCCGGCGAAAATTTCCTTATGGTAATTATCGCCTCGGTTATTGGTATTATAGCCGGATTTGCCAATATTTGTTTCCGGTCCGTGACTGAATTCATTCATCATTTTATTTTTGTGCCTGGGTATTCATACGTCAGCCAAGACGTATGGCATCTTCTATTACTGCCTCTTATACCAATTACCGGCATGATTTTGCTGATTCCATTATCGTTGCTCTTTCCCGGTGAAGTGAATGGTTATGGCTTTACGCAATTTTTACGAAAAGTGAATCTTGAAGGGGGGTCCATTACTTTTCGGACCGTAATTATCAAAATTCTCTCTTGTTCGTTGACAATCGGTACTGGAAACTCAGCGGGCGTTGAAGGACCGATTGCTCAGGTTGGTGGGGCTTTGGGTTCACAAGTGGGTCGCTTTTTCCGTGTATCAGGCGAACGGATGAAGGTTTATATTGCTGCCGGCTGTGCAGGTGGCATTGGCGCTATGTTCAATGCTCCAATTGCCGGCGTTTTTTTTGCTTCAGAAATTGTCTTACTCGGCACCTATGAAATTTCATCTTTTTCCGCCCTGGTAATCTCATCTGCTATGGCCACAGTTGTTTCCAGAGCCCATTATGGTGAGGTCCCCGCCTTCCCTATCTCTGATTTTTCACTCATAAATCCTTTGGTAGAGATTCCCCTCTATATTCTTATGGGTATATTAGTCGGCTTTATCGCAGTCATCCATATCAAAGTTTTTTATTCGATACGAGATAAATGCGATTGGATGAATATTCATCCACAGATTAAACCCATTATGGGAGCGTTTGTTATCGGGATTTGCGGGATGATGTTCCCCCAAATCATGGGAGATGGTTATGAATACATAAATGATGTCCTTTCCGGCAACAGTACACTCTTGCTTATGGTTAGTTTAATCTTTATCAAAATATTTGCGACTGCCGTAACACTTGGTTCCGGAGGATCCGGTGGAGTTTTTGCTCCGGCACTTTTTATTGGAGCTGTCTGCGGGGGCTCATTTGGAAATATTGTGCATTCTCTCTTTCCTTCATTAACAGCTAGTCCAGGAGCGTATGCCGCTGTCGGGATAGGCGCTTTTCTTGCCGCATCAACTCATGCCCCCCTGACAGCAATTTTTTTATTATTTGAAATGACGGGCGATTATAGAATTATTATTCCAATAATGCTGTCAAGCATTATTGGAACGGTTGTTGCCACTCGAATTAATCAGGACTCCATTGATACCGTCGATTTCTCACGCGAAGGCATAGACCTTCACGAGGGGCGTGAAACTGCGATTATGAAATCAATCCGTGTTGGTAGAATTTTAACCGAAGATGTCGACTTTATAAGTGAAAACGCCAATGCAGACCAACTATTGCAAATATTCAGCATGGCAACAAACAGCTTTTATTTCCCGGTTATAGATGACTCTGGCCAGATGACAGGCATCATTTCACTCCAGGATGTTAAAACTATTTTGCATGATGAAAAGCTTCGTTGTAATGCAACTGTAGGCAAGTTATGCGCCAGGGAGGTTGTCTTTCTTACACCTGACGACAACCTCTATTCAGCTATGTCCCTGTTTGACCGCAAGGGCTATGAGGAGATCCCTGTTGTTGAATCAGCAGATTCAAAATGGGTGTTGGGAATGCTGAAACGTCGAGATGTTTTATATGCCTATAATCAGGAAGTTTTAAAACGTGGTCTCAGCCACAGAAGTTGTCCTATTAAAATAAATCAGTGAACAGTCTTTCTGGTAAGCTTGATAAAAGAAAATAAAAAGGGCGGTTCGATAGTGAATCGACATCCGCCCTTTTGAGTTTGTATGTTACTCGCTAGTTGGCAAAAAGCTGACAGCCAGATTAGCTTTTACTCTAAAAATGCAATGTCAACCGAAGGCCTTAAGGTTGCACAGGTCGCAATAGCTTGATGTATTTTATGGTTTTTAAAGTCATCAACGAGTTTCTGATCAACAGCTTCACCAAGGTCATAATTAACAAGTGCCTGCTGAGTTAGATTATAATCAAAGCGGGGTGCCCATTTCCGTGATCCAAGACGCGCAGTTGTTGAACAGTTGTCCACCATAAAAGCAACACCCTTATGGTGCATATATGGATTGAGCGAATCAACTGCCTCAATGACGGACTCATTACACACTTCGCTTAAACAATGTCCTTTTTCCATCAACAAATCAATCTGTGCCATCATCGTCGCACAATACATACCCGCAGTAAATGGATCTACCTCTATTTCGGCGCCAGTCCTGGCCGCCCGCACTTTTTCTCCAACCTGCCACATTTTTGTCCCGTCAATCTTCCCCATCGGGTATCTGTCAAAACGCCGTCCAGCCAGAATAACAGAACGAATTTCATTGCATGAAGAAACTTCATCATATATCTCCATCAATATGTCTTTTGCAGGTCCATAGGAATGCGCATAAATTTTTTCAAAAATTTTCTTTCCTTCGTCACTCAGTTGCTCATAAACAGTAATAATCCCTTTATGAGAAATTGTTTTACTGATAGGTCCGGTGATATTCTCAACGGAAGCGACAAAGGCGTCGGTCTCAGACATCCCCTGGTCCATGGCATATCGCCGATAAAGTGATTCGACAATGCCATGCACAGCACCTAATAAGATTCCTCTTTCTCCAAAGATATCACTGCAGTATTCATCTTTGAGAGTTGTTTTAAATATATAGGGAGCACCAACAGCTACAGCCCAGGCGAGAGCATAATCAGTAGCCCTGCCATCAACATCCTGCTCAACGGCAAAACTGCTGTTAATCCCTGCACCATTAACTTCTTTACCTTGCAGGTATAAACGCCGGACAGAAGGCCCCATTCCCTTTGGACAGACACCTACAACATTAATATTTGCAGGAAATGATTTCCCTATACTCTTGAGATAGCCAAGCAAGAACCCGTGTGATAGACCAAGCGTTGCGCCAGCTTTCATGTTTTCAAAAACTTTCTCATAGTTCTCTGCCTGAGCCGCATCGGAAATTAGCAGAATAACCATATCAGATTCTCGAATCACGGTGTACATTTCACCAAGCGTTCCACTCTCTTCAGTAAATCCAGCATCACGAGCACTAGCCATTGAAGAGCTGCCTTCCCGAAGACCAACCGTTACTTTAATGGATGTGCCTTTCAACGAATCCTTGAGATTCTGCGCCTGTGCGGGGCCTTGGGACCCCCAGCCGATAACGCCAATTTTAGTAATTCCTGCGAACGCTTTTTCTAGCAGGTGAAAACGATCCCTTCCTCCTCGAACGATTAATTCTTCTGTTTCAGCAAGTTTAATAACTTCTGTTTCAAACACGTCACTTGTAAATGTTGACATTCTTATCTCCTTAGTAATACAAAAGCGGGCTAATCTAGAACATATGAAGAACTTGTCCTTCATGCTGCATAATTGAAAAAACGTTTTACTGCTCTAGTCACATATAGGTAATTTCTTACAAGGTGCTAAAAAAAAATCTCCCCTGCTTAAGGGGAGATTTTTGTAGAACACTGTATATTTAATACCGCAGTCGCGGCAAAAAAACTAGTTAACTGCTTCAGAAAGACCCTTGCCAGCTTTAAATTTAGCAACTGTCTTGGCAGGAATCTTCAAGGCTTTACCTGTGCTTGGGTTGCGACCCGTACGCGCGGCTCTTTTTGATACTGAAAATGTACCAAATCCGGTCAAGGCCACAGAATCTCCTTTAGACAATGTGCTTGTTACACTGTCCAATAAAGCCTGAAGTGCCCGTGATGCATCTGCCTTAGTAATTTCTGCTGAATCTGCAATAGCTGCAACTAGTTCTGATTTGTTCATATCGTGCCCTTTCAAAATTGGATTGATATTTGACCCTGAGCTTAACCTCAGTGATCGTTAATGTTAGTCAGTGAATTTGCACTAATATAAACTACAGAGTTGCCATTGTTGCAAGGCTAAAATTACATTTTTTATATTTTATTAAAAATTTCTTTTACTGTAGGGGCGGAATCTGCCCTGCAAAGGATCGTAAACATGTCGTTTTCTTGTACGTCTGTATCACCACGTGGTATAAGAACAACCCCTTCACGTTCGACTGAAATGACATTTGCCTCGTGGGGCAAATGCAGTTCTGATAATTTTTTATCTACAACTCCTGCCCCGGGTGCAACACGAATTTCAAGAAATTCAACATCACTGATTTTGCGCAAAGCCATTTGTTCACTTGCATATTGAGCCTGTTGTTTTCTCATTATACCTACATCATATGCCCTTAATATATCGCTACGACTTATTAGACCAACAAGTTCTTTTTCATCATTACGGGAAACAACCGGCAATCGTGCGAAATCACCTGGTGACATTTTTTGAATAGCTGCCCAGACCGGTTCATCAGGAAAAACAGTTACCGGATCTCCCGTCGCCACATCTTTTACCTTCAGACTGGAAATTTTATCATTACCCAATAAGACACGAGTCATATCCTGCATTGTTACAATACCGTACAGACGACCTTTACCCTGGGTCACCGGAAACCCTTGAAAGTGAGTCTCCTGAAAAACTGCATATAAATCGGCAAAAGGCAGATTGATATCAAACGCGTAAGGATCCTCGTTCATGACATCCTCAACAAGCACACCCTGCATAACGTCCATATCGCGCCCTTGAGAAAAATGAATCCCTCGCTTAACGAGTTTGATTGTATAAATAGACTCTTTATGGAACCATTCCGCCACAAAAGTCGCGACCACTCCAGCCACCATTAACGGCAATATTAAGTAATAATCATTGCTCATTTCAAAAACGATCAGCATGGCGGTCAATGGAGCACGTGCCGCAGCAGCAAATACAGCTGCCATACCGACGAGGGCATAAGCACCGATATCCCCGGCGATTTCTGGGAAAAACAGATTGGCCCCGTAGCCAAAAGCACCACCGCACATGGCCCCTGTAAATAATGAAGGGGCAAATACACCACCGGAATTACCCGAACCCAGAGTGAATGATGTGGCCAAAGGTTTAAGGAAAATAAGTAAAAAGATAAGCAGAAAGGAAACCTTTCCCTGAAGAACCTTTTCTATAAAAGTAAAACCTGAACCGAAAACATGAGGCATATTTTCCATCAGCGGCATGAATAATCGATATTCCTCTGCCGAGTAGAAGGAAACTCCTGGCAGATACAGATAACAATAGCCCATTAATCCCAGCAATAAAGCGCCGACCGCCGGTCTGAAAACAAGGGGACAGCTTCTCCACTTGTCAAAGAGGTCCTCAAAGGCATCAAGCATCCGGATAAACATCACCCCCACACAAGCTGAAAGCAGACCCAGGATCGCATAAAAAACAATCTCCCAGGGAGAATGCAGCACATAACTGGGCACGATAAATGCGTGCTTAGCGCCCAGAAATATTTGGCTGATTACACTTGCGGCAACGGCAGAAATAACCACATTGCCGAACATACGCCCCTGTAATTCTGTCATTAGCACTTCAGTGGCAAAGGCAACACCTGCTATCGGTGCATTAAAGGTGGCAGCAATTCCAGCTGCAGCACCACAGGCAACAAGATTTTTAATGCGTTCATCGGATAGCCCCAGCCATTGTCCAATGCTAGAACCAAGAGCTGAACCGACCTGGACAATAGGTCCTTCCCGACCGGCAGATCCTCCCGTACCGATACAGAGAGCAGAAGCAATGATTTTTACAATTGCCACCCTTGCCCTGATACGCCCACCTTGCAGGATAATTGCCTGCATGACTTCCGGTACGCCGTGCCCCTTTGCTTCAGATGCAAAGTATGCAATCAGAGGTCCCACAAGTAATGCGCCGACAACTGGTACCAGGACGTAGGCCCAGTTGCCGACAAACGGCAAAAAACTATGAGCAAAACCGTAAGCGTTTTTTTGAATGAACGTTATAAGATGAATGAAAAAAACAGCCGCTATCCCCGTACCAGTCCCGACGAATACTGCCATTCCCATGAGGCCCAAACCTGTCCCGGGGCGGAATTTTTCGACAATTTTTTTCATTGATCAGAGAAGGCGCTCTCTATAGGTTATTTTTTTTCGGCAAATTTTTGCCTCCAAATAATTACAGTAAAATGGAAACAGTCGAATCAATTAGCCCTGAAATTATCAGCTGTTATCTTGTAACGCAGCATTATTTTTTGAAAAGCTGCCCGACTGAGCGATGAAATAGCGGCAGCCTTTGTAACGTTGCCCTGGGTCTGTTTCAACAAGGATTCAAGATAGTCTATACTAAACGCTCGCATGATTGTATCTTTGGCTTCTTTATAGGGACGATGCGCGATGTCATTAAAGCGAAAATCACTTGTTGACGAGGCTTCAATCACTGTTATGCCCATATTTTCAATATCCTTTAAGATAATTTCTTCGCTTTTACTGTACATAACAGCACGGCGAAGCAGATTTTGAAGTTCGCGTACGTTACCCGGCCACTCTAAAGCAGCTAAGGTCTTTACAACTGCGGGCTCTACTGTTTTTGGAGGTATGTTTTGCTCAATACATGCCAACTGGACAAAGTGTTGTATCAGCAATGGAAAATCTTCCCTGATCTCTCTTAAGCACGGTGTCTGAACTGTAACGACATTCAAACGGTAAAAAAGATCGCTTCTGAAAAGACCATCTGCTATTTTCTGTTCAAGGTTCTGGTTTGTCATGGCAACGATCCTGACATCTACCTTTACGGTTTTCGTTGAACCCAAGGGGCGAACTTCACTCTCCTGCAGAAACCGTAACAGTTTTGTTTGGATACTCACTGGGATATCGCCTATTTCATCAAGACAAATTGTTCCACCATCAGATTCAACAAGAAGCCCAATGCGTTCCGAGTCAGCTCCGGTAAATGCCCCTTTTGTATGCCCGAACAATTCACTTTCAAGCAGGTTTTCTGGAATTGCCGGACAGTTAATCATTGCTATAGGCTCATTCATTCTCGTACTTTCATTGTGAATTGCCTTTGCAGTCAATTCCTTTCCGGTACCACTCTCACCACGGACAAGCACTGTATAATCTGTTTTTGAAACTGCTCGAATATTATCATAAAATTGCCGCATGCGTTTTGATTGCCCCACAAAACTGGCAAAATTAACCCTATCTGAAAAACGGCGTTTTAAGCTTATATTTTCTCGTATAATTGCATTTCTCTCTATAGCCATCCGAATGACCTTATAAAGGTGTTTATAGTCAAACGGCTTGCTCAAAAAATCAAACGCCCCACCTCTCACTGCATCTACTGCCTTTTCGATACTCCCGTAAGCCGTCATCATCACTACGGTTACAGCAGGGTCTATTTTTTTAATCTTCTTCATGAGCTCAAAACCATCACAATGCGGCATCTGAATATCGGTCAAGACTAAACTGGTCTCTTGATTCTGCACCGTATTAAGGGCAAAATCCGGATCAGTACTTACCCAGACTTTAAGCTCAGGAAACTCATCAGCAAGCATGGTTTTCAAACCATTGAGCAACTCTATCTCATCGTCAATAATTACAATTGTGTTATCAGGCATTATTTTCCATGTAAACTTTTCAATACAGTGCAAACAAAAGTTATCACTTCCAGATTAAGTTCTATAATAACTGAGTTTTTAATTCAAACTTAATTTATGACCACACGAACACTCAAAATTCTTACATATCTTTATCTATTAGATATTATTAAACTTTTTCAACGTTTTACCGCGATATTTTTTTATTGTATGTTTTCTTACAGCTTTGGCAAAAGCTTTGCTATGAAATAGCATATATCGAAGAATACATCCTTTACAGTCACATTTACTTAACCAAGGGGGATTATATGGAAGACGTTGTCCGGATCCATATACAGTCAGCTAAACAGACACTAAGAAGTGACAATAAGAATTCATCCTTATACTGGCTGATATGGGTTTTTTGTGGATTGGTATTTGCGGGTATAATTATTAGGCAGGGGACGATGAAGAACCATGAAACGCAGCAATTTTCTGCCGCAGAAAACAGTCTGCATCGCATCGTAACCAGGCATAGCGCAGATAAAAGTTACGCACAAATAATTAACGAACAAAAAAACAGACAGGCTTTTGCCATGAGGACAGGGGTATCGCGTGAATAATACCAGAACCAATCACTTAAAAACCATTTCTCCGGCTTTTACTGCTAATGTGAGAGTATTGGCAGCTGGTGGAATTGGACAGGAATAGTTGTAATTATACGCACAGTAGGGATTATAGGCAAAATTAAAATCAAGACGGGCAAGACCGCTGCCCTTGTAGTCAAAATCCAGATAACGCCCCCCCCCATATGTATCGGTTCCGGTTGTCAGGTCAGTAAATGGAAGGAAGTAACGTATGCTTTTCTGCCTCAGTTGATCTGGACTCTGATAGGCTGTAAGAAACCTTTTCTCACCCTCCAGTTCAAATTCAAGCAATAGTCTCGGGACATAGATGCTTTCATGCCCGGTAGATGTCTTCATTGTAATCGCCTTCTGACCTGCTATTGCCTTCACTCTGGCATCAATTTTATAAACAGGATCCACCGGGAAATAGAGTAAACGGCTGAACTTCCACTGCTGTTCTTCAAGCAATGGTGATTCCGGTGACGTTTTAAAATATGAATTTTTTATCTTTCTCTGATCTAGCACGTGGTGCTTATATTTAAGCTCATCAAGTGTTCCATGACCAGTACATGAAGCAAACAGAAAAATGGCAAACATAATCCATATGAACGTTACATTTTGTAATCCTGAAAACATTATTAAAACCAGCAGGAAAAGATGATTGGTAAGAAAAAAGTCAGAGAGGAAAACACAAGGTAGCTTTTAGTCAAACCTTCTGGACGTTTAGGCATCGACCTGTTTCTTAATAAACTGCTTAATCGTTGATTTGTCTGCCGGCAGGACGACACATCGAGTCTGCTTACCGATAAGCGCATGCAGGGCCGGCGGCAGATCCTGCTCCCCTACGGCACGGTTGACAGCTTCACCGAACTTGCCAGGATGGGCTGTTGACAAACATACCATTGGTCGCCCGGGAAACATATTATCAAGCCCTGCCCTTACCCCGACAGAAGTATGCGGGTCCAGCAAGTACTGAGTCTTTTCGTAAAATTCTTTTATAATTGCAGTGACTTCATTTTCGGATACTGACTGGGCGCAAAAATCATTTTGTATCCGTTTGATCAACGACTCCGGCATTGACAATGACCCCGTCTGCCCCATTCTTAACATGGTTTCCGTAACTTTCAACGGATCGCAATCCAGCAGAAAATACAAATACCGTTCAAAATTTGAAGCAAGCTGAATATCCATCGAAGGGCTGGAAGTATGCACTACTGTTTTGGTTGAGTAATCACCGTTGTTGATAAACCGCGCCAGAATGTCATTGTCATTGGTTGCAAGAACCAGTCTGCCTATTTTGCCGGAACCCAGCATCAGACGTGCTACATAGCCGGCAAATATGTCACCGAAATTTCCGGTTGGAACTGAGAAATCTACTTTGGAACAACTCTCCGCGCGGGCAACTTTAAAATAGGCATAGATATAATACACGACCTGGGCCAGAATCCGCGCCCAGTTAATTGAGTTAACAGCCCCCAGGCAGTACTGATCTTTAAACTCAATGTCATTAAATATGCTTTTAACTATTGCCTGACCATCGTCAAAGGTCCCTTTAATGGCAATATTAAAGACATTGGCATCAAGCACCGAGGTCATTTGCAGTTCCTGAATTGGACTCACCCGTTTATATGGGTGCAGGATGAAAATATTAATCCGCTCCTTACCTCGTACGCCATATATAGCAGCGCTTCCCGTGTCTCCGGATGTTGCCCCGAGTATATTCATATAAGAATTGGTCTCGGCAAGTAAATACTCGAAAACATTGCCCAGAAACTGCAGGGCTACATCTTTAAAAGCAAGTGTTGGACCATGAAACAACTCCAGAACATAGACTCCCCCTCTTTTTACAACCGGAGTGATCTCCGGATGCTCAAAGGTTGCATACGACTTGTTAATAATTGACTCCAAATCACCCCGGGGTATATCGTCAGCAAAAAAGCTCATGACTTCAAGAGCCAGTTCCTGATAGGATAAGTCCTGCCATTGCGCTAGTTTGCGGTCATCAACTACAGGGATTTCAGAAGGCAGCAGGAGCCCGCCGTCCCTAGCCAAGCCCATAAGAACGGCCTCTTTAAAACCAACAGGATTAATTCCGCCGCGAGTACTGATATAGTTCATTTTTTTCATATGTTTTTCTACTTCATCTCTATTCCGGCAATAACAGCGATTCGCCATCCATTTCGCCAGGTTTTTCAAGTCCCATCAAACTCAGTATGGTCGGAGCAATATCTTTCAACGCACCGCCAGGTCTCAACTTCCGACCGATAAAATCATTGCCGATCAACAGAAACGGAACCGGATTTAAGGTATGAGCGGTATAGGGGGTTTGAGTGGCCTCGTCAAACATAATGTCCGCATTGCCATGATCTGCAGTGATCATCACAATCCCGCCCTTACGGGTAAAAAGCCCCACGAGCTCACCCAGGCAGACATCAACCGCCTCGCAGGCCTTAACGGCTGCATCAAATTTACCAGAATGGCCAACCATATCTGCATTTGCAAAATTCAAGACGATTAAATTATAGTCATTTTCATGAATTCTTGTTTTCAACGCTGCGGTGACCTCGAAAGCACTCATCTGTGGTTTTAAATCATACGTGGCCACTTCTTTCGGTGAATCAATTAATACCCGGTCCTCTCCGGCAAAAGGTTTCTCCCGTCCCCCATTAAAAAAATACGTAACATGGGCGTATTTCTCCGTTTCAGCAATACGAAGCTGCCGCAACCCATTTCTGCTTATTTCCTCACCGAGGATACGTTCAAGGGAAACCGGCGGAAACAGTACTGGAAAATCAAAATCTTTTTCATAGCGTGTGCAGGTCACGAATTGACCAAGTTGCGGTCTTCGTTCACAGACAAAACCGTCAAAATTCTTATCTGTAAGGGCATGGGTTAATTGCCTGGCCCGATCCGCCCTGAAATTAAAAAACAGGACGCTATCTCGGTCTTCAATCGTTTTTACCGGCATGCCGTCGGATGTCATAACAACTGGCCGAATAAATTCATCAGTCATGCCATTGACATACGCCTGTTCAACCGCTGCGCTGGGACTATCTGCACACATGGTCCCTTTCCCGTCAACCAGGGCCTGCCAAGCCAGAGATACACGATCCCAGCGGTTGTCACGATCCATGGCATAATAGCGGCCAGTAATCGTTGCGATAGTGCCGGCACCCATTTGCTGCAAAGTACTCTGCAGTGACTCGATATATGACTTACCGCTTTTCGGGGGGGTATCACGGCCATCCATAAAACAATGGATATAGATCTTATCAACTCCCCTGTTTTTCAGGACTCGTACCAATGCAATAAGATGATCAATATGACTATGCACACCCCCATCTGAAACCAGGCCCAGCAAATGCACTGCTTTATCTGCTGCACTTGTCTGTTTTGCAAGTTCGACCAGGGCACTATTGGTTTCAATTTCACCAGTTTTGACAGCAAGATTGATCCGGGTAAAGTCCTGGTAGACGACTCGCCCGGCACCAATGTTTAAATGCCCAACTTCCGAGTTACCCATTTGACCTTCAGGGAGCCCGACGGCACCATTATGAGCCGTTAAAACAGTCTTGGAAAATGTAGCGGCAAAGGCATCCATGTTCGGTGTATTTGCCTGTAAGACGGCGTTGGTTGGGGTCGATGCACCTTCACCCCATCCATCAAGTATCATAAGCATAACGGGTGTATGTTCTGCCATTTTTCTTCCTTCAGTTAAGCAACCCTGATCAACAACGACTCTCATTATTTATATAATCATTGTGTTATAGACCAGTTTGGTGCTGCCCAGACATTTAAACTTCAACGCGCCGGGCATCATGCCATAACCCTTCCAGATCATAAAAATCACGGGTCTCTTTATAAAATATATGAACGATGACGTCACCAAAATCCAGCAGAACCCATTGTCCGTCAGCGAGTCCTTCCGTCGTCTCTACCTTAAGGCGCTTACCGCCCAGCTGTTTATCAAGAGAAGACGCCAAACCCTGAACATGACGTGTAGATCTGCCGCTCATGATGATAAAATAGTCGGCAAAACCCGATATCTTAGCGACATCAAGTACCACAATATCTTCAGCCTTGGCATCATGCGCTGCTTCACATAACAACTTGACAAGTGTAAAACTTTCTTCAGATTCGGACAAAATGATCACCACTGCTGTTATACTACAATTAGATGAAAAATATGCTTGATACAATCTTGACAAACTCGTAGATAAGCGCAAGCCTTCGAAAAGCCTCAATAGTTCCAACGCCACCTTGTAAAATCAACTAGTTACAGAGATACGAGGATGTCGAGCGGGTTTTTGCGAGACCATCAATCTGAAAGACTATAAACAACAAACTAACAATTTAAAAGGAGTTCCTGGAAACCTGGTTACTTATTGGCGTCCATATATTCCTGCCATTCAATTGGCAGCATTGATCTTTTCTTGGTATTGCATTCCTTGCAGGCTGGAACAATATTACCTTTTGTACTTTTCCCCCCACGTGCCAACGGGGTTATATGGTCCATGGTCAAATTTTTCGCGGCAAAATTCCCGGCACAATAATAACAGCGCCCAGCACTGATCTTAGCCTGCCACCAACTGGTTTTACGCAGTTTCCGGGCCTTGTCTTTCTCCTTCCTGATGACAGCCTCATCAACACCATCAAAGAAAAAATCATCCATTTACAATTTCTCCACACAGAAACAGTCGTGCATATCCCACCAGATACAAAGAACCGGCAATACAAATTAAGTCGTCAGGTGATGCTTGTTTCATGGCCATTTTAACAGCATCATTGACATTCTCACAGGCTAATACTATTTTCGTCTGTTCTTCAACCAGACATGCCTGCAACTGCTCAACAGTCGCCGAACGGTTTTTATCAGGTCGTGTAAAAATAAGGCAATCAGCCAAAGGAACCATCATGGCGAGGCAACCAGCAAAGTCCTTATCAGCCATTGAAGCCCAGACCACAATAAGTTTTTTAAAACTAAACTGATGCTGCAGGGTATCAATTAAAGCGAGAATTCCAGCTGTGTTATGTGCACCATCAAGCAAAAATTGCCGCGGCTGACCTATGTCATCCTGTATCTCCATAAATTCGAGCCTGCCGGGCCAACTAACCTGTCCGACGCCATGCCGTATTGTCTCATCGCTTACAGCGAAGCCCTTTTGCCCGAGCACCTCCAGAGCGGCAAGAGCAATTGCGGTATTTTCATATTGGAAATGTCCAAACAGCTTTAAGGTAATACCTGAAATTGACGTTGAAATCCCATCGTAGCGCAATGTTATGGGACCGTCTGGAGTACATGAAAATTCTTGTCGGAAGCGATACAGGGGTACATGATTACACTCACAAATTTCCTCGACAACAGCTTTCGCTTCGACAACGAGGTTCCCGCAGACAACAGGAATCTCCGGCTTTATAATTCCAGCCTTTTCGCGTGCAATGCTGTCAATTGTATCTCCTAGATACTCCTGATGATCCAGAGAAATGTTCGTTATCACTGAAACCAGAGGTGTAATGACGTTAGTGGCATCAAGTCGTCCTCCCATGCCAACCTCCATGACAGCTAGATCAACATTCTGTTCGGCAAACCAAAGAAAGGCCAGTGTAGTGGTAAATTCAAAATAAGTAATTTGGTCATCTTGCAACACATCAATTATCTTTCTGGAAAGGCGGGCAAAACTCGCCTCGTCGATAAATGAGTGATTAATTCGAAATCGTTCACGAACAGAGCTGAGGTGCGGAGACGAATAGAAACCAACACGATATCCTGCACATGAAAGAACCGACTGCAATGTAGCTGAAACCGAACCTTTACCGTTGCTCCCGGCAACATGTACATAACGGATCTTTTTCTGGGGACTGCCAAGACGCTCCAGAAAAAGATTCATGGAGTCCAGACCTAATTTTATCGTAAAAAATTGCAGATTATCAAGAAATCGCCAGGCCTCATCAAAATCCATCAATCCAGAACCTCTATATTGGCATAATCCAGGTTTATTTTTTTTACGCCATGACGCAAAAAGGCGATTTCCACAGTTCGAGGTGCAACAGTGGCAACAACCCTGCCCTCTCCAAAGATTGGATGTCGTACCAGACAACCATCCAGAACATCCTTATTCTTTACATGTTGACGGCCTGGATTCTGTGCTGGTGATCTATGGGTGAATGACGAAGGCAACACGGGTTCTGTCGCGGTTTTCTTCATCAAAGATGGTGATAATTCTTCAAGAAACCTGGATATTATGGCCGGTTCAGGGAAACGGCCATATTGCGGCATTTCTCTTGGGTAGGTCAGATACAGATTCCTGCGTGCCCGGGTAGCTGCCACATACAACAACCTCCGTTCCTCTTCAAGTTCTTCCGCTGTCTGGGCCATCCCTGAAGGGAATTTGCCTTCCACCAGATGCATGACAAACACCGTGTCCCACTCCAGCCCTTTGGCGGAATGGACCGTCGACAGGATGAGTCTGCCGCCGTGGCCACTGAAATTCGTCGCATCATCAGCAGACGCAGGTGGCTCAAGCGCCGTGTCCTGGATAAATGATTCCAGATCACCATAGGTTGCAATAATCTCCTTTACCTGATCTAGGTCCCGGCTTCTCGTTGGATAATCATCATGGTACACCCGTTCAAAGATCTCCTGGTAATACAGCATGACCTCTTCATACTGTTCAACAGGTGTTGCCCTGGAATGAATTTTATGGATAGCTTCAGCAAGTACATCAAGCCCCTTTTGCCAGGATTTACCGGCTTTATACGTCCCTATTGCCGTCAATGGTGAATCGCTTTGTTTCAGAAAATTTAAAACTGTCTGGGCCGTCTTGGGGCCTACTTTATCCAGCAGCAATAGAATTCTGTTCCATGAAAGATTGTCCTGTGGATTATAGATTACCCGCAAATAGGACAAAACATCTTTAATATGGGCGGATTCGGTCAGCTTAAGTCCTCCCCGCTTCTCAAAGGGAATCTGTCTGTTTGTCAACTCCAACTCAAGCTTATAGGCGTGAAAACCGGAGCGGAACAAGACAGCAAATTCATCTATAGAATGTCCATCGTTAATCAGTTTTTCAATGGTTTCGGCAATATACCTTGCCTGTTCAGAATCATTGCGGGCAGAATAACAGATCGGTTTCCCGCCGCCTTCAACATTGGTGAACAACTCTTTTGTATATTTTTCCTGGGCATTTTCAATGATGTCATTGGTCAGGTCAAGGATCGGTTGCGTGCTTCTGTAGTTTTCTTCAAGCCGAATAATTTTTGTCCCTTTAAAAATTTCAGGAAACTGCATGATATTTTTAAAATCAGCTCCTCTGAAGGAATATATAGATTGTGAATCGTCTCCAACTGCCATGACATTGCCATGCGGCAGTGACAATAATCTGACAATCTCAGCCTGAATAATATTCGTATCCTGATACTCATCAACCATGATATATGAAAATTTATCGGCTATCTCTCTGCCAATCCCAGGTAATGCCAACACCTTCTCCAGGTTGACAAGCAGATCATCATAGTCCATCAGATTATGTTCCAGCTTAAATTTTGCATAATGATGATGAATAGTGTGAAGATCATCGATGAATTCATTCAAATGCCAGTATCGCAAGTCGATGATTTCCGCCAGCGGTATCCTCTTGTTAACGCTTTGGCTGAAGATGTTAATAATGATTTTTTTTGAAGGGAACCGTTTGCCTACCCCGCTAAGATCCAAAGATGACTTCAATAAGTTAATAATCCCTTCAGAGTCAGAACGATCAAGGATGGTGAACTGTGGCGTATAGCCAAGATAATGGCCATTTCGACGTAATATACTGCTGGCGACACCATGGAATGTGCCGCCGACAACCTGTTCACAGGACGGATCCCACAACTGACAAGCCCGGCTTAGCATTTCCTGGGAAGATTTGCGGGTGAAGGTGAGCAGTAGAATTTTTTCTGGCGGAACACCTTTTTCAATAAGGTGCGCGACCCGATAGACAAGCGTACGTGTTTTTCCGCTGCCGGCTCCGGCTATGACAAGCACCGGCCCCTCAGTTGTGGAGACTGCTTCATATTGCGGCTTGTTGAGCGAGTCACAAATTTTGTTCGAGTGAGCACGTGTTGGGGCAGACGGGTGAAATAGGTTTT
>Ga0102953_1000255_pt1 | contig 38795 bp, 37 predicted proteins | sample SalPon2A_C_D2_MG_FD_78509 | JGI IMG/M metagenome (GOLD analysis project Ga0102953, IMG submission 78509) | Soil microbial communities from South San Francisco under conditions of wetland restoration - Salt Pond MetaG R2A_C_D2_MG | ecosystem: Environmental > Terrestrial > Soil > Wetlands | place... | reverse complement strand
CGCCGGCGGTGTTGCGTTCGCTTGCCGTAGAACCACTACGCCTGCGCGAACGCGCCTTGCCGGCGAACCGCTGCGAGGCTCTGAGTGTCACCCTGCTAACGTTCGGCTTAGTAAGGCCGTTGATAACGCAAATAACCCAGCCCGACCGACCACGTGCTGTTGCCACTGTCATATCCTGACGCCACGGTCGCTTGCGCTGGCAGTGCCTGGGTCAACACGCTCGCCGCCACTATCGCGACCGCCAGCAGAGTGCCGCCGCATGCGCGCAGAAGGCCATTGCTCTGCCTTGATTCAGAAATCAACATGTATTCCCACCATGATGCCGTGCGGCATGATGCCCAAAATCAGGGGATTGGGCTCGTAGTGCGCATACAGGCCCCATGCGGTGCCGATGGCCCACGCGGCAAGCACATCTGTTTGCCAATGACCATGCGTTTTCATTCTGGCCAACGCGTCGTAGGCGGGCAAGGCTTCCAGAGCCCAGACCCAGGGATATTGCTTGTGGTATTCGGCTATAAAGGGCGTTACGGCGCTGGCTTGAAAGGAAACCTCGCCGCTGGGAAAGCTTTGACAGCAATTCCCCTGGAACCAGTGATCAGGACTGGCCGACTGCCGGGGCCGGGCGCGGCCGAAGGCGTATTTCATCGCCTGGACCGTGACGGCCGTATAGAGGGAAGCATCCATCGATCGCCAGAATGTCTTACCGATGCGGCTCTGTCCGCCGAACCACAGGCTGCCACCGACCTCGCCCAGAATCACTGCGTATTCAAAGTCGAGCTGTCGATTGCGTTTCCATATTCCGCTGTTGTCATAGTGAAGTCTGTGGTCAAGCGCCGGACTGAGGGCAAAGGCCGCTATTGGAGCGGTCAGCAACGTCCACTCCACGGCATGCTGACCGAAAACCGTCGACTGCCCGGGTGAAAAATTCGCAATCCCGGATTGCTGCCGTCCCCCTTGCGCTTGCCCCTCACCCCGCGCATTCAATGAGCTGGAGCGTCCGAATGAATCGATACCTTCACCGACGTGTGCGTCGAGGGAGAAATCGCCCCCCTGCTCTGAATTCAGGCTGAAGTCATGATAGTCCGGCTTGATGTGCGTGGGAGACGCTGCCCCCTTGTACGGACAAAAAAGATGGGCGGCCGGGGGACATAAGACCCGTCGTTGTTTTCTCAGCCGGATCCCGGTGGCCGCCCGTGCGCTTACTGGCAGCATACCCGCGAACAAGACACCTAAGATCAGGATGGACGATTTCATGATTCGTCAGCACCCGCGCATCATATGTAAAATTAGTCGGCATCAGGCCGGTAAAGTTCCCGCTATCCCATGCGGGGCCAGCCTCTTTTAATTGCGTATTCCCGAGGGTTACGTCCGGCATCGTAGAATGTAGCGCATCCATTGCCGGTTACGAAGGGCGGCGCAGGGCGATGCGCCGACGGAGTTGTTTTGCTGGGAAGATTGATTCCAATACCGCTGCTCTTGTGCTGCGCGGCTGCTGCCGGCGCAGTACCACCGAGCATCACCGTCGGACAGACCCGTGGTCCCGTCAGGATAGACACACTCTCGCACACGGGAGCGTGGAAGCAGGCCGGCCGCATCCACGATCTGGTACAGCAGCAGCCCGATCCGGGCGCGCCGACGCCGTTTGCAACGCAGGTGCTGTTGTTGCGCACGCAAAACACGCTCTACATCGCTATCGAAGCCGTCGATCCTCATCCCGCGCGGATCAACGTCCACGCCCTCACCCGTGATGCGACCCAAAGGGACGACGACCACGTCACGGTCGTGATTGACCCCCACCACCGCGGCCGCCAGGCTTTCGTCTTCCAGGTCAATGCCCGTGGCGTCAGACGGGACGGGTTGATTTCACCCGCCAGTTCCCATCCCTCCTGGAGCTGGAACGGCATCTGGAACGCCCACGCCCGGCAGACCGCCACGGGATGGACGGTGCTGCTGGAAATACCCGCCGCAACGCTGCGCTTCGATCCGGCTCTCGACCATTGGGGGTTCAATGTGGCACGTTACGTGCCGCGCGATCAACTCACGTTGAACTGGGCCGGACATACGCTCGACAGTTCCGTGTACGACCTCCAGCGCGAGGGTACGCTTTCCGGCATGGGCGGATTCCAGTCGGGACTGGGCCTGCGCGCGACACCCTATGTCCTGGCGTCGGGAAGCGACACCGGCGAACGCTTCGGGCACAAAGCTGGCGCCACCATGACCGCCGCCCTCACCCCCGGCCTCACCGGCGCGTTGACCGTGCGTCCCGATTTCGCGGAAGCCGAAGCCGAAAACCAGCAGATCAACCTGAGCCCCTATCCCCAATTCCTGCCCGAGCACCGGCGCTTTTTCCTGGAGGGGGCGAACCTGTTTACCTTTGCCGCAGGACTGGGACACCACTTCATTCCCTTCTACTCGCGGCGCATCGGGCTGATCAACGGCAACGTAATCCCCATTGATGGCGGCGCCAAGATGGTGGGCCAGGCAGGGCCGGTGTCGGTGGGTGCCCTGGATGTACAGACCGCCTCGTCCGCGGGCGTCGGTTCGCAGAACCTGTTTGCCGGGCGGGCGGCCTGGGACGTGGGCGAAGGCCTGACGCTGGGTACGATCGTCACCCACGGTGATCCCACCGGACAGATGCGGAACACGTTCTACGGCGCTGATGCCGTATGGCAGACCTCAAGCTTCGCCGGGAACAAGAACTTCAAGACCTCGGCCTGGGGGGCGCGGTCGACCGGAAACCGTCTGCCGGGCAACGCGAGCGGCTGGGGGGCGCGCGTGTCCTATCCCAACGACCTGTGGGGCTGGGGCCTGGAATACGAAGTCTACGGCGACGCGCTCGATCCCGCACTGGGATTCCTGCCGCGGCCCGGGACGCGGCAATCGCACGTGTGGCTCAAGTACCAGCCGCGCCCGTCGGCGGGCGGTGCCTTCGGGTGGGCCCGCCAGTTCTTCTACCAACTCTACCTGCATTATGACACCGACATCTCCAACCGGTTGGTGGACTGGCGGGCGTTCATCGTGCCGTTCGACGTCAAGACCGACTCGGGCACACATTACGAGTTCGACGTCAGTCCCCATTTCCAGCGCCTGGACTCGCCCTTCAACGTCGCCGACGACGTCTACATCCCGGCGGGAGACTACCGCTACAACCGCTATACGCTGCAGGCGGATTCGCCCGGCAGCAACCAGTGGCAGGTCGGCGGTCGGACCGGTTTCGGGACATTTTATAACGGGCGACTCAAGAATGCCTCGGGCTACGTCTCCTACGCAACGCGCAGCGGGCACTGGCTGTTCAAGGCGCAGGCCGAGGACGACTTCGGCTCGCTGCCGGCCGGCAGCTTCGTCGTCCGGCTTTACGGCCTGGGTGTAACCTGGGCCCGGGACCCGAACGTCATGCTGTCCAACCTCGCCCAGTACGACACCGTATCGCACCAGGTAGCTCTGAAGAGCATCTTCCGCTGGATCATCCGGCCCGGGAGCGACTTCTACATCGTGTTCGATCACAACGTGCCGGTACTGACGAACTCCAACCCCGCCGGCACCGAAACGAGCGCCAACGTGCTGACCCTCAAGCTCGCCTGGACGTTCGAGTCGTGAACAAACCCCACCGCCGGAATATTTGCACGGATTGCGGTTTACTTGTAAACACGGCCAGCCAGACGGTCACGTTATCGGGATCGGCCCAGACCACGCGATGCCTCTTATGGGCGGATAGATTCACATGATCGCCAGCATCAAGCTCGATTTCCGTCCCATCGTCGAACACCAGCCTGCCGTTACCCTGCAGCACGATGACCCATTCATTCTCGTCCTGGTCATACCAACCGTCTTTCGGTGAAGAATGCCCCTTTGACAGGGTCCGTTCGACCCTCACATGTTCGGATTTGACGATATCCTCGAAGACCTCGGCATCAACCGATTCCAGGGAAAAATCAAAGATATTGGAAACGCTCACCATTCATGACATCACGCGCGACTGGCTCCGTATCTTCCCATAACGCTTAATTCTTTTACCTTCATTATTCATCTTCCACCTTGCTGCGACAACGCTCCACTACGCTCAACTTTGTAACAAGGATGAACCCGATCTCGGCCAGCTCCTGTTGAGAGAACTGGAGACGCTGCAATTTGCCACGGTCGATCTCGATAACCGACGGTGCGGTTGCATGATGCCGCCGTTTGGCGGGCCAATCAAAGTTGCCCAGAAGCCCGCGGATGATTCCCCCATTGGGAAAATCAAGATCCACTCTGAGCTTCCCCGGAGGTCCCGCCTGCAATGAAGCCAATACACTGAATGGGTCAATAAGACTATTAGACATCCTTCCACCTTCACTTGCTCTGTTCGCTTTGATCAAGCCGCATAACCATGACTCGCTGCCTGATACCGGACAACGGCGGCTTGTACACAATAGGAAACATAGCAGAATCCGGGACACATGGCGCATTCCGGAGTAATGAATATGGTGGGCGGTCAGGGACTCGAACCCTGGACCAATGGCTTAAAAGGCCACTGCTCTACCGACTGAGCTAACCGCCCGAACGATGGATTTTAACAAGATGCGCCACGTATGGACGCCGATCGGACTCAGTCGGTACGGCTGGTCACCTCGAGCAGGTGATACCCGAACTGCGTCTTTACCGGCCCCTGCACTTCGCCTACCGGAGCGCTGAAAACGACTTCGTCGAATTCACGTACCATCTGGCCCGGTCCAAACTCGCCCAGGTCCCCGCCACGGGCGGAAGAGGGGCAGGTGGAATGCTGTTTCGCCACCTCGGCAAAATCCGCACCGCCTTCGATTTGGGTTTTCAGTTCCTCGCATTGACCCTGATCAGCGACCAGAATGTGCCTTGCTTGTGCTCGCGACATATCGATTTCTCCATGAATGGGCGGCAATAAGCAGGCCATTTTAACCGCCGGAGGTCAATCCGTCACGTAACGGGTCGGATCGGGAACCCCGGCCGCCCGGAAGCCCTCGCGCCGCAGCCGGCAGGCATCGCATCGTCCGCAGGCCTGCCCCGCTGCGTCGGCCCGGTAGCAGGACACGGTCGGCGAGTAATCCACGCCCAGCTCAGTGCCCCTGCGGATAATCTCGGCCTTGCTCAGGTCGATCAATGGGGCGTGGATGCGGTAACGAGCGCCTTCGACGCCGGCCTTGGTGGCCAGGTTGGCCAGCGCCTCGAAGGCGGCGACGAAGACCGGGCGGCAGTCGGGGTAGCCCGAATAGTCCACGGCGTTCACGCCGATGAACAGGTCCTGCGCGCCCGTGACTTCCGCCAGCCCCAGCGCCACGGCCAGGAATACCGTGTTGCGCGCGGGCACATAGGTGACGGGAATGCCTTCGCCGCCCGCCTCGGGCACTTCAATCTCTTCATCCGTCAGGGCCGAGCCGCCGATCTCGCCGAGGCCGAGAGTGACAATGTGGTGCGCGACGGCGCCACCGGCCTCGCCCACGCGGCGCGCAGCATCCAGCTCGGCCCGGTGGCGCTGGCCATAGTCGAAGGACAGCGCATGACAGGCCCAGCCCTCGGCGCGCGCCTGGGCGAGCACGGTCGCCGAGTCCAGCCCCCCGGAGACCAGCACAACCGCCTTAGCCTGCATAATTGACGAGAGATCGCGACTGATTGAGGAATTCGCAGCAAGCTACGCACCGCGCTGGAGCGAAGCCCGTAGTTGAGACTACGGGTTGAGTGAAGCGCAAGCGCCGCGATAGAACCGCGTGGAGGATAAGCTGTAACGCAGGGAAACACCGTAGCATCACTGATATCTCCAAAGCCTTCGATTCACTATACGCGAGCGCCGTTCGCCCTCGCCAATTATGCGGACCGGGGATTCAGCGCCCCGCGACATCGCCCCACAAGCTCTTGTGCAACTGGACCTGGAAACGAACCGGTAGACGGTCGGCCACGATCCAGTCGGCCAGCTCTCGTGGCTCGAGTTCGCCCGCGACCGGCGAGAACAACACCTGTGTGCGTGCTGGAAGATCGTGTTCCCGAACGAAATCGCAGGCCCATTCGTAATCGTTCCGATCAGCCAGCACGAACTTGACCTGATCGACCGCACGCAGACAATTCAGGTTCTCGAGCCGGTTTCGCGACTGTTCCCCCGAACCCGGCGCCTTGACATCCATCACGATGACAGCGCGTGGATCGATCCCGGAGATATCGATCGAACCGCTCGTTTCGATGGAGACGTCGTAGCCGCTTTCGGCCAGACGCGCGATCAGCATCCGGGAATTCGGTTGGGCCAGGGGTTCACCGCCCGTGATGCACACCCGGCTCACGCCCAGTCTCCCGATTTCTTCCGCTACCCGGTCCAGGCTCCGCCACTCGCCACCATGAAAGGCATAGGCAGTGTCGCACCAGCGACAGCGCAAAGGGCAGCCAGTCAGGCGCACAAAAGTTGTCGGCCAGCCGACGCTGTCCGCTTCGCCCTGGATGGAAAGAAAAATCTCGGTTATGCGCAGTCGCTCACCGGGCGCGATTTCATCGCGCTTCGGCGGCGCGGATGGCATCGCCACCTTGTTCATGGCTTCTCCTGGTGTCCTGTCCCACAAATAAGCTTACTCACTGCGCCGCCTCTTTTCGCCCCCGGCAGCGTTGCACCCTCCTCGCCATAGCTACGGCTATGCCTCGTCGGCGCGCCTTGCCGGGCACGAAAATCCGCAGCCGAATTCAGCAAGTTATTCATGGGACAGGACACTAATCAAGCGAACCCGGCGTAAATCTCGTCGGCTATCCAGTAATTTTCCAGCACCAGCGCAAAGATCGTTCCCGATACCCACAGGGACATCCTGCCCCTCCAGATTTTCACGACATCGTGAAAATGAGGCTCAGTGACCTTGCGTATCCATCTTGCTCATGAGCTTGTTCGCCACATCGGCTGCCGTGGATCCCGGGTAGCGTTTTATCAACTCCTGCAACGTCGCACGCGCGGCCTTGTAATCCTTGAGGCCGATCTGCGAGTTGGCCTTCTTCAGATAGGCGTCGGAGGTTTTGGCCGATTGCGGGTAATTCTGTATGACCTGCTGAAATTCCTCGATGGCATTCTGGTACTTGCCGTCCACATAATAGGCGGAACCCATCCAGTACACCGCATTCGGCACGTAGCGGCTGTTCGGGTGGCTTTTGATGAAGGCCTTGAAGGCAGAAACGGCCTCGGCATTATGACCGTTCTTGAGTTGGTCGAATGCCGTCTGGTAGGCCTGATAATCGGATTGGGAACCGCCGCTGCCGCCTCCCCCGGTGTCCGTGGACGATGACACGGTGCCGCCACCACCGGTACCGGCCCCCGTGGCACCACCACCACCGCCAGCCGACGCCCCCTGCTCCAGTGCCGCTATGCGTTGGTCGAACGACTGGTCCACTTTCTGCTGGCGCGTCTGCTGCTGCTGCATTTCGTGCTGCATATCCTGCAACTGGCCCTGCAGATCGGCCACTTCCTGCTGCAGTTGCTGCTGGTTGGAGGCAATATTCATGACCCCCTGCCCGGCGAGCACTTTCTGCATCTGCGCGACCTGATCCTGCATCGCGGCCACTTTCCGGTTGATCGGATCATCGGTCGCTACATGCGTGGCACACCCGGCAAGCAGCAGGCTCACGCCAACGGCCGTAAACGCCAGTGCTGTGCGGACTTTCATCATTGGCTCCCCGATTTGAATTTGATGACGACCCGACGGTTCTTGGCCCAGGCGGATTCGTTATCCTGCGGATCGGCCGGATAGGCCTCGCCGTAACTTATGGTCTGTATCTGGTCCTCGCTCACTCCCTGCAGCAGCAGGAACTGCTGCACTGCCGCCGCCCGGCGCGAGCCCAGGCCGATATTATATTCCCAGGTACCGCGATCGTCGGTATAACCGGCAAGCAGAACCTGTGCATCCGGATGCGTGGTCAGATATGCCGCCTGTTTCTTGAGCAACGGGAAATACTGCGATTGCACCACCGATTTGTTGAAATCGAAATACACCGTGCGCGATTCCGGCGTACTACCCGGTCCGGCACTCGGTGCCTGGCCCATGCCGCTCGCGCCAAGTGCCTCGCCATTCGAGGTGCTGCCGGCCATGGCCCCCGTGGTCGAGGCCGAGGACGGTGCCGCCTGGCTCCCTGCCGCGGGCGCCTGCGTCGGAAAACTCTGACACCCGGTCAGGGCGAGGCCAGAAACCAGGGCCATCAGGATCATCAATCGCTTCATGCCGTCCTCCTCGCTGAATCAGCGTAAAGCCATATTACAGGCCTTGATAAATATTTTAAACAATAGAGTCTCTGGTAAGACTTCCACCGGTGCCGGAGGTTTCAATTATTCACGGCCCCCGGCATATCCCGGGGGCAAGCGCCTGCGAAGCCGGTCAAGGTATTTTGCCCCAGACCGGCTGGGACAGGGCACCGGCATTGCCGCTCAGCTCCTCGTGGACCCTGCCGTCAGCGGAGACCGTGGCCAGTTTGCGCTGGTCGCCCGAGCCGGTGCTGTAGAGAATCATTGCGCCGTTGGGGGCGAAGCTCGGCGACACGTCGGTGGGCCCGTTGGTCAGCAGGCGCATGTTGCCGCTTGCCAGGTCGAGCAATGCAATGCGCAGCGAGCCGTTGTCGCGATGTACCAGAACCGCCGACTTGCCGTCAGGCGAAACATCGCCACGGGCGTTGTAACTTCCGTTCCAGGTGATACGTTCAGCCTTGGCGCTCCCGTTCAATGCCTGCTCGTACAGCTGCGGCGAACCACCCCGGTCCGAGGTGAAAATCAGGGCCTTGCCGTCGGGCATCCACGCCGGTTCGGTATCGATGGCCGGACTGTGCGTCACTTGCTGCAACTTGCCGGTGGCCAGATCCAGCAGGTAAACGTCGGGATCTCCGGGATGACTTGAAAGCACCAGGGCGAGTTCACTGCCGTCGGGGGAAAACGCCGGCGCGCCATTGATTCCGGGTCGTGTCAGCGCGACCTTTCGCTTGCCGGTGGCAATATCCTGAATGTAGATATGGCTGGCATCGTTCTCGAACTGGACATAGGCGATCTTTTTGCCGTCGGGGGAAAACGCCGGGGACATCAACAGTTGCGACGACTTGACGACCACTTGCGCATTGGCCCCGTCGGAATCGGCCACGATGAGCTCCCACTTGGAGTCCTTGCCGCTGCCTTCCTTCCTTATATAGGCAATGCGTGTTGCAAATGCGCCCGGCGTACCGGTCAGCTTTTCATATACCTTGTCGGCAATCTGATGCCCCGCAAAGCGCAAGTCGTCCACGCGGGCCGGCAGCGAATACCCGAGCAACTGCTGCCCGGTATACACATTGAACAACCGGAACCTGATCTGCGCCGTATCCCCGGTCACATCAATGGAGCCCACGACCAGGTCGTTCACGCTCACCGCTTTCCAGTTGGTGAAATTGATCTTGCTGTCGGCGTTGGGTTGGCTGAGCATTTTCGACACCGCGAGCGGCGCAAACAGGCCGCTGCGCGCGAGATCGCCGGCCACCACGCCGGCCACGTCCACTGGCGCCGTGCCCTCGCCGTTCCAGCCAAAGGGTGCGACGGCGACGGGTGTAGGCTGATTGACGCCCTGCGTGATCTTGATCACCAGGTCGGCGCGGGCCGTCGCCGTGGTCATTGCGGCCGCCACGGCGATCAGCGAGAAAAGTACTATCTTGCGCATGGGAACCTCAATTCTGGTCGGGTGCGAACTCAAATGTTATCTGACGCGAAAACACGTCCGGATTATCCGGCGTCGGCAGCGGCGATGCCTTGCGGACGGCGGTCAGGATCGACTGCTGGATCACCGAATCGCCGTTGCATTGTTGCATGACCGCATTCACCACCTGCCCGCTCGGCAGCTGCGTGATCTTGACGGAACAGTCCAGTCCTTGCGGCGTATTGGGCGGACGGATCCAGTTGGACGTCACGCGCTGGGCAATGGCCGCCACCCAGTTGCCGCGGTCCTTTTTCAACTGTTGTTCCTGCTCGGCCTGCATCTGCGCCTGGACCTGGGACTTTCGCGCCGCCTCGGCCGCGGCCTGTGCCTTGGCAAGGCGCGCCTTTTCCTCCGCTTGTGCTTTCTTCGCCTTGTCCGCGTCGGCCTTGAGCTGGGCTATTTTCGCTTCGTACTGCTTGCGTTGCTCGGCGACTTTCGCGGCCTGGTCCTTGAGTTGCTGGAGCTGCTGCGACTGGCTTGCGAGTTGCTTCTGCGTGTTTTGCACGTCGCTGGCGGTGGATTGCTTCTGCTGCTTGAGCCGGGCCAGTTCGTGTTCGGCCTTGGCCCGCGCCTTCTCGGCGCTCTCGGCCTCGGCCTTCAACTGGCTGGCATGCGCTTCCTTCGCGTCCTGGGCCTTCTTGATGGTGGACTGCGCCGCCTGGTAATCGGCCTGGTTGACCACCACTGCCTGGATCGGTTGATGCTCGTTCCCACGACCCGGGGCGTCCTGGGGGTTAGAGCCATGAATCGCGGTGCCGAGCACGAGCAAACCGCCGAGCACGACATGCAGCACCACGGCCAGGCTCAGCGGCCCGGCCTGTTCTCGTATCCGATCCAGCGCCGCTCCAATCATGACCCTGACTTTTTGACCAGCGGTTTGTCGGGGTTCTTGGTGATCAGACCGACGTTGTGGGCACCCGCGGACTGCAGCAGCACCATGCCGCGCACGACCTCGGAATAACTCGCCTTCCCGTCGCCCCGCACCAACACCGGCGTCTTGGGCGAACGCTGCAGGACAACCTGCGTCATCGCCACCACCATGTTGGGCGTTACCGGCTTGTCCGGGTGCTCGCCGACATTCATGTAGAGATTGCCATCCTTGTCCACGGTGAGCACGATGGGCTGGTGCTGCTCCATGTCCTTCTGCGACAACGGCTTGGCATTTGCATGCGGCAGATCGACCTTGACGCCGCGCGTCAGCAGCGGTGCCGTGATCATGAAGATGATCAGCAACACGAGCGTCACGTCGATGTAGGGCACGACGTTGATCTGGGCCATCAGTCTCCGGCGCTGTCTAGGCATGTTTCTTGGTAACGGTGGACTGGTGGTGTTCGAGGATGTTGGTGAACTCGTCGGTGAAGGTCTCGATGCGCCCGTCGAGACGGTCCACCTGGTGCGCAAAGCGGTTATAGGCGATCGTCGCCGGAATTGCGGCGAACAGGCCCATGGCGGTGGCTATCAGGGCCTCGGAAATACCGGGTGCGACCATTGCCAACGTGGCCTGCTCGGCATGGCCGAGCCCCTGGAACGCGGCCATGATGCCCCACACCGTGCCGAACAGGCCGATATAGGGCGAGGTCGAGCCCACCGTGGCCAGGAAATTCATGTTGCTTTCCAGCTGGTCGAGTTCGCGGGCGCGTGTGGCGGCCATCGCGCGACGGGCGCTGCTCAACGCAGTGGCCCCGGAACCGCCGGCCCGGATCAGGCGCGCGAACTCGCGAAAGCCCACCCTAAATACGCTGGCGAAGATCCCCGACTCCTTCTTCACCTCCAGGCGCCTGTACAACTCCGCCAGGTCGCCGCCCGACCAGAACTCGGACTCGAACTGGGTGGCCGCGGCCTCGGCCCGGCGCAGGATACCGGTCTTCTTGAAGATCGCGGCCCAGGAGATGATGGAGGCAACCAGCAGTATGGCGAGCACGATCTGCACCACGATGCTGGCGCCCGCAATCATTTGATAAATCGAGAAATCGGTTGTCATAAGTCCAACTTGTCTATCAGGAAATCGGGCACGGCACAGGCACGAAAACGCGCCTGCTCCACGCATGCTACTTCGACCGTCGCGGTCGCCAGGGGTTCACCGGGATTTTCCGCCCGGCTCACGACCTGCTCGAAAGCAATGCGCGCACGTCCGGTGCGCAGCGGTATCACGCTGACCGTCAACAGCTCGTTGAAGCGAGCCGGGCGCCGGAACCGCAGGTCGATGTGCGTCACCGCAAACACGACCCCCTGCTCGGCAAGCAATGCATCCTGTTCCACCCCGGCGGCGCGCAGCCATTCGGTCCGTGCGCGCTCCAGGTACTTGATGTATTGCGCGTGATAGACCACGCCGCCGGCGTCGGTGTCCTCGTAATACACCCGGATCGGCCACGTGAACGTCCGCGATTCAGCCGTTGTCATCGCCGTCCCCCGCAAACAGGTCCGGACCGGCGGCCGGCGGCGTCATCCCCACGTGTTGCCAGGCGCGGGGAGTCGCCATGCGCCCGCGCGGAGTGCGCTTCAGAAACCCCTGTTGAATGAGATAGGGTTCGATCACATCCTCGATGGTGCCGCGCTCCTCGCCGATTGCAGCCGCCAGGCTGTCCACGCCCACGGGGCCGCCGTCGAAATGCTTCACGATCACGGCCAGCATGCGGCGATCGAGTGCATCGAATCCTTCGCGGTCCACTTCCAGGAAATCGAGTGCGGCGCGTGCCACCTCCTCGCTGATCAGGCCGTCGGCCCGCACCTCCGCATAGTCGCGCACGCGGCGCAGCAGGCGGTTGGCGATTCGCGGCGTGCCGCGCGCACGCGCCGCCATCTCGCGTGCGCCGCCGACGTCCAGCTTCACGCCGAGGATACCCGCCGAGCGGGTGGCGATTTGCTCCAGATCGGCCGAATTGTAGAAGTCCAGGCGCGCCACGATACCGAAGCGGTCGCGCAGCGGCGAAGTCAGCAGGCCCGCACGGGTGGTCGCGCCCACCAACGTGAAAGGAGCGATGTCGAGCTTGATCGAGCGGGCGGCGGGGCCTTCGCCGATCATGATGTCGAGCGCGAAATCCTCGAGCGCGGGGTACAGCGCCTCCTCCACCACCGGGCTGAGGCGGTGGATCTCGTCCACGAAAAGCACGTCGCCGCGCTCCAGGTTGGTCAGCAGCGCGGCCAGGTCGCCGGCGCGCTCCAGCACGGGTCCGGAGGTCTGGTGCAGGGTGACGCCCATCTCGTGCGCCACGATGTGAGCCAGCGTGGTCTTGCCCAGGCCCGGCGGCCCGAAAAACAGGCAGTGGTCAAGCGCCTCGCCGCGTCCGCGGGCGGCATGCACGAAGATGTCCATCTGCTCGCGCACCTTGTCCTGGCCGATGTAATCCGCCAGGCGCTGGGGACGCAGGCGCGGCTCGTCGCGCACTTCCTCCGGCTCGGCCCCGGCATCGATCAGGCGCTCGCTCATGACGTCCTGCCCAGAGATTTCTTGAGCGCTTCACGCACCAGTTCCTCGCTGCTGCGCCCGGCCGGACTCAGGTTGGAAAGCAGACCCGCGATTTCACGCGGCTTGTAGCCGAGCGCCGCAAGCGCCGCTTCCGCCTCGCCCATGACGCCGCCACTCGTGCCGCCGCCCGACAGGCCATCCAGACGATCGGCCATGTCGAGCAACAGGCGCTCGGCCGTCTTCTGCCCGATGCCCGGCAGGCGTTTGAGGGTAGCGACATCGCGCGTCGCGACCGCCTGCGAAAACTCTTCCACGCTCAACCCCGACAGAATGACAAGGGCGAGCTTGGCGCCGACGCCGCTGGTGCGGATGAGGGCACGGAACAATTCGCGCTCGCGCTCGCTGTAAAAGGCATAGAGCTGCTGGGTGTCGTCACGCACCTGCAGGTGCGTGTAGAGCTTCACCTCGCCATCCCCGCCCGACAGTTCGGCGAAGGTCGAAAGCGGCGCCTCCAGTTCATAGCCCACGCCCGCCACTTCCAGCACCAGGTGCGGCGGGCGGCGCAGAGTGACCCGACCTCGCAGCGTACCGATCATGCCCATACCTCTGGCCCGGCTAATTCACGAGGGATCGCGAGCGATTGCGGAATTCGGAGCAAGTCGTGCGCCGCGCTGGAGCGAGAACCGTAGTGGTGACTACGGGTCGAGTGAAGCGCAAGCTCGGCGCCGCGAGAAACCGCCAGCGCCGCGATAGGACGGTGCGGTGTATAACTGCTAGCACCGAGAAGCCTCAAAAACAAAATATTCTCCTGACCCACCATCATTTGTGCCCGACGAGCACCGTCCGCCCTCGTGGATTAGCAGGGCCGGCCAATCGCTGTGCCAGGGTACCGGTATGCGCATGGCAGATCGCCACGGCGAGGGCATCGCTCGCATCCACGTCCAGCGGGCCGGCGATGCGCAGCAGGTGCCGCACCATGTGCGCCACCTGCGTCTTGTCGGCCTTGCCCGACCCCACTACCGCCAGCTTGACCGCCCGCGGCGTGTATTCGGCATAGTCGGAGCCCTCCCCCAGCGCCGCCGCCAGGGCCGCGCCGCGCGCCTGGCCGAGTGCGATGGCGGTCGCCGGGTTGACGTGGACGAAAGGCCGCTCGGAAGCGACCACGTCGGCGCGGTTGCGTTCGGAAACGGCGGCAATACCATCGAAAATGACCCGGATACGCCGTCCCCAGTCGCCGCGCGGCACCCTCACGGTGCCGTAGTCGAGCGCCTCCAGGTTGCGTCCTTCCATTGCGATCACTCCGTAGCCGGTAATGCTCGAACCCGGATCGATACCGAGAATGACCGTTGCCATGGGGCCCCGTCCGCCGTGCGCTCAGCGCTCGGCGAACACCTCTTCGGGAAACTGTGCGTTGGCATACACCTGCTGCGTGTCGTCCAGATCCTCCAGTGCATCCAGCAGCTTGAGCACGCTCTCGGCCGTATCGACGTCGAGATCCACCGAGGTGGCCGGGCGCATCGTGACCTGGGGGTCGTTCAGCGTGAAGCCCGCCTCGCGCAGCGCATCGCGTACCGCCTCGTAATCGTTGGGATCGGTGATGACCTCGAAATTACCGTCGTCGTCACGTACCACGTCCTCGGCCCCGCTCTCCAGGGCCACCTCGATAACGCGTTCCTCGTCGTTATCGGCATCCAGCCCGATCTGGCCGACGCGGTTGAACAAATACGCCACCGACCCGTCGGCGCCCAGGTTGCCGCCGTGCTTGCTGAACGCATGCCGGACTTCGGCCACGGTCCGATTGCGGTTATCCGTGATGCATTCCACCAACACGGCCACGCCGCCGACGCCGTAACCCTCGTAGGTGACTTCCTCCATGACCTGGCCTTCGGCATCCCCGGCCGCGCGCTTGATCGCACGCTCCAGGTTGTCCTTGGGCACATTGGCGGCATTGGCCTTGTCCAGGGCGAGGCGCAATCTCGGGTTGGAGGCCGGATCCGGTCCCGCGACTCTTACCGCCGTGCTGACTTCACGAACCAGGCGGGTAAATATCCGCCCCCGCTTTGCATCCTGGGCACTCTTGCGGTGCTGGATGTTTGCCCACTTACTATGTCCTGCCATTATGAATAGCTCAGAGGTTCCATCAAAAACGCAGTGAAAATCCCAGATTGATACCGTTGTCCATCACCAGGTCATCCGTATTGGTGAAACGAGCCGTCACGTGCCGGTAGCCCAGGTACACGGTACCGTTCGGCAACACCCGGTAACCCGCGCGGATCTCTTCTTCCAGGAACCTCTTGGCCTGGCCGAAACTGGTCACGCTCGGGGCCCAGTACACGTAGCCGCCGAACATGATCCGGTTGTATTGCGGCAGGGCCATTTCGACGCCCCCGCCAATCGCCAGTGCCGTGCCCTGCGAAACCCCCGGGTAGGATGGGTTAAGCCACAAGCCCTTCACCCCGATCAGTGCATACACCGGCGATCCCCCGGGGTTGGCATCGGCACGAAGACCGAGACCGGCGCCGGCGAAATCGCCCTGATCCTTGTTGTGAAGTGCCTCGAACGACAGGTCCAGGCCCGACAGGGTCAGCTCGGTGTCATACGCCGCGCGTACTGAGTGATTACTGAGATTGACATCCAGGCCGCTCCCCTGCGCCAGTGCGGCCACGGGAGAGAGGGCCATCAATGCGGCGAATAGCCATTTGCGTCGATTCATCGCGTCCATCCTCAAATCAACGATCCAATACAAAAGTTGTCTCAAAATACCACGTGAACCGGCTTGCCGAAACCGCTTCGTGCCCGTGCCAATTCCAGCCCGACACGGCCAGCAGGCATTTAAAGACACACCCGAGCCTATATCATAATGGCTAGCGTCAAACCGGGCTCGCGCCGCATGCAGCAGAGTCGCCAATCCAGCAACGTGGAGGCATTGATTCTCCAGGCGAAAGCCGCCAGCCCCGAGCTGTGTGCGCTGGCGCGTCGTGCGGCCCGGGCCCTTGCACCGCTCGAATTACCCGCACCCTGGGCGGCTACCGCGGCCGCCGTGCCTCTGCTCGATGCGGGGGTGCTGAGCGAACACGGCGCACGCCAGTTGCTCGGGCCCTATTTCGAACTGGCCGCCCGGGCGGCCCGGCTTCCCGATCCGCGCCTCGCTGCTCCCGAGGCCATGGATGCGGAAGAACCGGCCCAGGCCGAGAATCTGCGCCAGCTCTTCCTGGGCCTGATCCGCGATATCCGGATCGTGCCGCTGATGCTCGCCCGGCAACTGGCCCGCGCCGAAGGCCTCAAGGACGCCTCCGCCGACGAACGGCACCAGGCCGCACACGAGATTTTCACCCTGTACGCCCCTCTGGCCAACCGTCTCGGCATCTGGCAACTCAAATGGCCCCTGGAAGACATGGCCCTGCGCCTGGACGAGCCAGAGCGATATGCCCGCATAGCGCATGATCTCGCCGAACGCCGCGCCGCCCGCGAAAAGCGCCTGGAAATGGCATCGCGGGCCCTGCGTGAGACGCTTGCCGCAGCCGGCATCGAAGCCGAGATCAACGGCCGGCCCAAGCACATCTACAGCATATGGCGGAAAATGCAGCGCAAGGACGTGGAGATCGGCGAGTTATACGACCTGATGGCGCTACGCATCATCGTGGGCGACGTCGCTGCCTGTTACGCCGCACTCGGCGTCGTACACGGCCGCTGGCGTCATGTCGCCGAAGAATTCGATGATTACATTGCCGCGCCCAAGGGTAACTTCTATCGCTCCCTGCACACGGCGATACTTGACGAGAAGGGCCGTGCGCTGGAGATTCAGATTCGCACCCGCGAAATGCATCGCGCCGCCGAACTCGGCGTGGCCGCCCATTGGCGCTACAAGGAAGGGGGGTCGCAGGACAAGGCCCTGGACGAGCACATCGCCTGGATGCGCCAGATACTCAACAGCGAGCAGGAAACGGGGTTCATAAACCAGGTGACCGCGGAACTGGCCAGCGAGCGGGCTTACGTACTCACCCCGCGCGGTCGCATCGTGGATCTTCCCCTGGGGGCCACGGTGCTCGACTTTGCCTATGCCGTTCACACCGGGCTCGGCCACCGCACGGCGGGCGCCCGCGTCAACGGCCGCATGGTGCCGCTTACCCACCCGCTGGCCACCGGCGACACCGTACAGATTCTCACTCATGCTGAATCCCGGCCCAGCCGCGACTGGCTGCGGCCGGAAAACGGTTACCTGGTGACCCGCAGGGCGCGGCAGAAACTGCGTGCCTGGTTCCGTAGCGCAGAATCCGGATCCGAAGGCCCGGCGCCGGCACCCGCCGCTGCACCGCGCGTCCGCCGGACCGAACCCCGGCCTCGTCGAATTGCCGCAGCCGCCTCACCGGCACAGGCCGTGGTCAGCGGAATGCCGGAGCTCGCCATCGAGTTCGCCCAGTGCTGCGATCCGCGCCCCGGGGAACCCATCGCCGCCTTCGTGACGCGCGGTCATGGCATTCGCGTGCACAGTCGTGACTGCGCCAGCTTCAAGCGCAACGCCCGTCGTGCGCCGCGCCAGGTGCTGGAGGCAAGCTGGGGCAGCGGCGAAACCACGATTTCCGTCACCGCCGAACCCCGGCCGGATCTGATCACATCGATCGTGGCCTGCCTCGCCAACCAAGGCCTGGCCCTGCGCGGACTGGATACGGAACGCGAAGACACCTCGACCCGTTTGCGGCTCCACCTTGCCCGGGTGGATTCGACCGCACTGCCGCCGACCCTGAATGCGCTGAACCGGGTGGCCGGCGTCAGTGAAGCTCGCCTGGGGGCCGAGCCATGAATGATTGGAAACGCCAGCTGCCGGCGCTGATCATCGGCGCTATCCCCCTCTGCACCGCGGCGGCGATCATCCTCGCCGTTGCCCTGACCGCACGCAGTGGCGGACCGGTCCATCCGATCTCGCTGCTGCCCCTCCACGCCCGGAGTCCCGCCCAACTCGCCGCGACATTCAAAGCCTATCAATACAACTGGCCACCCGCTGCCGAAGTGCCTCCGCTGGCGCTCACGCGTCTGCCGGACGGATTGAATGAACTGGACCCTGATCGCAAGAAAAGCCTGTTCCTGCGTGCCCTGCTGCCCCTGGCTCTTGCCGCCAACAATCGGATTCGACGCGAACGCGCCTACCTGTTACGCACACTCAATGACGCTCACGGCGATGCCTGGCCGAACCGCCTGAAGCAACTGGCCAGGGCTTACGACGTTGACGACCCTCTTGACCAAGCTGCCGCAAGAGCCGATCTGCTGCGCCGTTGCGACGTCGTTCCTCCGGCGCTGGTCCTGGCCCAGGCTGCCAAGGAAAGCGGATGGGGCACCTCGCGCTTCGCCTTGCAGGGAAACAACCTGTTCGGTGTGCATACCTGGGACCAAGCGCTCGCTCTCAAGGCCAGAGCGCCGGGAAAACGCGTAGTGAAAGTGCGTGCGTACCCGGACCTGCGTGCCTCGGTGAGAGACTATATCCATAACCTGAACGTCGGCCACGCTTATGTCGCCTTCCGTAAATTGCGTGAACGCCAAAACCGTCAGGGCCGTATGGATCCTCTCGCGCTGGCGCGCACTCTGGGCGGCTATTCGACGCTGGGAGAGATTTATACGCGCCGTTTACAAAATCTGATCAAGAATAACGGCCTTGATGATCTGGAGTCGCTGCACCTGGCAGAAATCGATCTACGTCCTTGACCCGATGGGTCAACGCATAACTCAAAGCGACATGTCTGGCACACGCACGAAAGACTGCTTCAGGAAAGCAACAGTCACTCTTCCAGGTAACCGGATCCCGCCTATTTCAGGAGAGCCTGGTTCAGGTTCCAGTAATCCAGGGCCAGTACGTTGACGGGTATTTCATCGCCAAGGTTGCTGAACATGCCTTCCTTGGCAGCTACGCGCGTGGGAATCGAATTCACCGAATTCTGTTCCGGGATCGCGTCGGATGCACTCGCATAATGCAGCTTTCCCTTTAAATACTCCACACGCCTGCGCACGGCCTCATGACGATTTTTTTCGTTCTTGGAAAGAGTCGCCAGTTCGCGGGTTTTATTACCCAGGGCCTGGCACTCGCTTGCCAGACCGAAATTGACCTCATCCACCGGTTTTTGAGAGGCACGCAGTGCCATTTCCGCTATCTGCTCCTCACGATAGAGCAGGTAAAAGTGCTGGGCGAGCGCAATGAGCGTGATATTGATCGCACGTCGGGTCTGCACGTTCAACGCGGCCTGTGTCCCGTGCTCCTCGGCCGGCGCAGCCTGCACGGGTTCCGCAACCGGCTTGGCGGGCATGATCTGCTGCAGGACCTTCAATTCCTGAATCGCCGTCTCCAACTGTTTTTCGGCTTTGGCCAGCGTATGGGTCAGGGCACGCTTTTCACCCACCTTGAACGGTTTATCGCGTTCGTGGAGCTCGTAGTGCAACTTTTTCCGTTCTTCTTCCAGTGCACGCACCCTGGCCTGTACGGCACGCAGGCGCGCAGCTTGCGCATCCTCGACAACGCCGGAAGCAGAGCCTGAATGAGCGCTGCCTTCCTTCCCGGCAGTCTGGCCGACATACTTCTCGCGGAACTGGCGCGACAACGCCATCAGGTCGCGGTGGCACATATCCCAGATGGCGCGCAAACGATAGTACAGGATCGCGTTCTGTCCCTTTTCGGGGTCGGCGAGCATGGCCTCCAGCCTCTGCAAACGCTGGGCAAGCGCATCGCGTTCGGCACGCAACCTGCTCAACGATTCCCCGATTTCAGGCGCCACGGGTTTCACCCCCCGGGTGCGTGGAAGCGTTGGCTTCTTGGCCGCCTGATGCGCGGGTTGCCCGTGCGGTTCGCGCTTGCTGTAAGGCAGAGGCGCATCGTCCAGATAAGCACGCGGCGGCCTGCCCTCGCCAAAGGGCAGCCGTTCCCAAATCCTCGTCAACATGTCCATCCTCCGTGGGCAAACCTCTTAATCTGCCCGGCTTGCGTCTTTAATACCACAATAAAGCAACACATTACAAGCGTTTTTTCATAAAACGTCTATGGTGTGTGTGCCGAACTTCACGTGGCGCCTGTCGACGCTTTTAATTTAATACAAAAATGGGTGTAAGTATATGATTTATAAGTAAGATTTTTCCTACCCCTGTTGCCGGCCAGCGCGGCAGCCTCCTTCAGGCGGGTGCGGTACACGCTTCGCCGGGGGAATCTGCAATGACGCAGTATTCGAGCCATTTGTAGAGCAGCATGTTGGCGCGCCAATGACCGGGCAGGCGGGCCAGGGGACGATTGGGATGGGACCGGGCATCATGAGCGACGGCCTCGGCAAGACGGGCATCGTGATAGAGGCGCACCCGCAAATCCGGAATGCTTCCCTCATCGAAACGATGGCTTAGCACCAGATCGAGCGTATAGCGCGAACATGATTCGACACTCACCATGAGCGGCGGGAGTCCGTTCAGATGCAGAGTCTGATGGAGGGGCAACCGACGCGGATCCCCCAGCAAGCGGACCAGGCGCTCGTAATTGCTCTCATAGATGCCCATCAGCTGCGCCAGGGTGCGCGGCTTGAGCAGATCCTTCGGCAGTGCGGTGAGAGTACTGACCATGGCTGACACCATAGCACGAAGCCCCTGTCCGGAGCACCGGACTTTCTTTACTCATGGAAGCTTTGGATTAAGCCCACGCTGATAGAGGATGGTGGCGGCAATTTCTTCCACGGAAACGGAGGTGGTATCTATGATCGGGATACCATTGGCCGCAAGCAGGTCGTAGGCCCGGCGGATGTCACGCCGCACGCTCGACGGCTCGGCATAGGCCGTGCCCGGCCGCCGCTCGTTGCGAATCCGGCTCAATTGTTCGGGATCGATGGTGAGCCCGTATAAACGCTCTCGCCATGGACGGAGCATGGCTGGTAACGCATCGCTGTCGAGCTCATCCTCGGCCAGCGGGTAATTGGCGGCATAGATTCCGTACTGTAGCGCGAGGTAGAGCGAGGTCGGCGTCTTGCCCACCCGCGAGAGCCCCACCAGGATGACCTGCGCTTCCTTGTATCGTTCCGGCTGCAATCCGTCATCCGTCGCGAGACTGAAGTTGACGGCATCGATGCGGCTCAGGTATCCCGTGGTATTGCCCATGCCGTGCGCCCGTCCCGCCGCGTGGCTGGAAACGGCACCCAGTGCTTCCTCCAGCCGTGCAAGAAAGGCCGTGAAAAAATCCAGAACCAGCGCCTTGGAAGCCGCCACGATCTCACGGATGGGTTCGTTGACAAGACTGGAGAAAACGACCGGCGTGATGCCGCTGCTTTCGGCATCCGCGTCGATGCGCGCCACCGCTTCGCACGCCTTGGCCTCGGTAGTGACGAAGGGAATGATGACGTAGCGGAACTTGAGCGTTTCGAACTGGGAGAGCAGGCTGTGGGCCAGGGTTTCCACGGTTACGCCGGTGCCGTCGGAGAGCAGGAACACCGTGCGCAGTGCTTGAACGTCGGATTCAGTTCGAGGAGACATATTTTTCCCGCCGTATGTGGGGGTTGTTGAATCCCGTGGCTTTCAGGTGTACCACGGCCTCGTCGATCATGTCGGGGTTGCCGCACAGGTACACGATATCGCGCTCGGGGTCGAGTGCCAGGCGGGCAAGATGTTGCTGAACATAGCCGTGGCACCCGGATTGCGGCTCGCGGCTGAACGCCGGGGCAAAATCGAAATCCGCGTGCGCCTCGGAAAATGCCTCGAAATCGGCACCGAACAGCAACTCCTCGCGATTGCGTACGCCGAGCATGAGGCGCGCCGAACACCCCGTCTCTGCCAGGCGTTTCGAGAGCTCCGGGAGCATCGCGCGATAAGGCGATACACCGGTCCCCGTCGCCACCAGCACATAACGCACCGGCGGATCGTCGCGCAGGACAAAGCGCCCGAAAGGCCCGGTTGACTCGATGCGGTCTCCGGGTCTCAAATTGAACATCACGTTCGTCGCCCGACCCGATTCCACCGCGGTGACGGCTATGTCGATCTCCTGAGCACTACCCGCCTGCAGCGCGGGAGTGGCAATGGAATAACTGCGCCGCAGCACCATGTCTTCCCACGGCAGATGCAGGGTGATGAATTGCCCCGGGGTATACTCGAAGCACGCCCCGTCTTCGCGGGCCAGGGAGAATTTCATGACCCTCGGGGTAATGAATTCGCGTGAATTCAGAATCAGGTTGAATTTCTGGTGACTCATGCCGTCGTACGCAAATCAATGAGTTTTGTCAGCCGGTTATTTTCGCACAGGCCCTTGCCTGGACACGAAATGGCGCATTCCAGAGCCGTAGCCCCGGGCATCCTGTGCGGGGCGGTCCTGCTCACCGCGATCAGCACGGTCTGGGTCGATCGCCCGCTCGCACGCTTTGTGGCCCATTGGTTGCCTCCGGGCCGCACGGTACCGGAAAGCTTGCCCGATCTGCTCGTGCCCTTCGTGGCGGTCATTTCCGGGCTCATGCTGGGGCTCTGGATCTGGACCTGGTCGCGCGGGCAAGGCACCAGCCGCCTGGGCCGCCTCGCCCCCCTGCTGACCGTGGGGCTGCCCCTTGCCTTCGCACTGAAGTCCCTGAGCAAATGGTTTTACGGCCGTACCGAAACCCGCATGTTCCTGAGTACACACCATGCCTGCGACTTCTGCCACTGGTTCCACGGCGTCGGACCCTATTCGGGTTTCCCGTCCGGACACATGCTGGTTCTTGCCACGCTGCTGGTGCTGCTTTGCCGCGTGTATCCCGGACTTCGTCACTACGCGACCGTGTTCCTGGTCGCTCTCGGGCTCGCCCTGATGGCCACCTCGTACCACTTTCTCGGCGATGTGCTGGGCGGCTGGTTCTTCGGCTATGTGCTCGCCCTGGTCATTCTGAAGACAGATGCCGGACTGCGTTCGGCAGCAGCGCGGAGAAAACCCGCCTGAGCCGCTCGCGGGCCATGTCGAACGGCGGCACATCGACCGCTTTCGCGGGTTCCCGGCCGGTTTCCATGTACGCCGCCCAGCTCATCTCGATCTGCAGCGCCTCGACACCGTCCAGCGATCCGCCGCTGGCGGTAATCCAACCGCCCTTGTAAGGATCGTTGACCACCACGCTGAAGCCCGCCTGCGCGTACGCCGCTTCGGCCTCGCGAGTCAGCCAGCGCGCGCAACTCGCACCATCACGGTCTCCGAGCATGATCTCGTGGGTCAGCGGACCGCTGATGCGGTTGGCTGCCGGCGTGACGCTGTGCAGGTCGAGCTGAATGACCCGCCCCGCTTCGTCGCGGCGGCGTTCGAGCAGTCCGCACCGGGCGGCATGATAAGGATCGTAGATATCCCGCCGGGCGGCGGCGATGTCGGACTCGGAAGGCGGTTCGGAAAATACGGGGTCGCCGTCGAAACTTTCCAGCGGCACCAGTCCGGTCTCGAAACGTCCCGGGTACAGCGCCTCGCCGTGCGGCGGCCGGTTGAGGTCGATCACGAAGCGGCTCACGGTCGCCGCGACCACCGTCACGCCCAGCGCCGGCAGAAAATCGAACAGGCGCGGCAGATGCCAGTCGGTCATGGGCAAGGCCCGCATGGCATCGCTCGCCAGGCGCGTCGCATAACCCGGCGGCAACCACGTGCCCGCATGGGGGATGCTGGCCACGACGGGCAGGGCCCGCGCTTCGGGTTCGCGAATGACAAAAGGTTCCATCAACGTGTCCACAACGATTTGACCACGGCTTCATAGCGGCCGGACACCTTCTCGCGGTCCATCCACTCGCCGCACTCGACCCGGCGCTTGCCGCCCACATACACCGCGCCGATATCGTGCCGGCTGCCGCCGACCAGCAATGCGTCGAGCCAGTTATCCGGAGGGTGGCCGAGCAGCGCCGACGCCCCGGGTTCCAGCACCAGGAAATCGGCCGCGCGGCCGGGAGCGATCGACCCGACCGGCAACCCGGTTGCGCGCGACCCGCCGGCCGCGGCCCGGTTCCACAGGGGCGCCCCGAGCCCGGAGGCATTGGCGAACCGGGCCCGGGCCTCATACTCGAGGCGCTGGCCATATTCCAGCCACCGCAACTCCTCGACGGCATCGATACGGGCATTGGAATCCGAACCCACCGCCACGTGGCCGCCGTCGCCCAGGTATTCGCTGCCCGGGAACAGCCCGTCGCCGAGATAGGCCTCGGTGAGCGGGCAGACCACGACCGTCGCGCCGCTTGCGCTGACTGCCTCCAGTTCCTCACGGCTCGCATGCGTGGCATGCACCAGCGACCAGTGCGGATCCACGCTTACCGCCTCGAACAGCATGTCGATCGGCGTCCTGCCGCGCGCAGCCAGGCAGTCCTCGACTTCACGGCGCTGTTCGGCGATATGCACGTGCACGGGAATGTCGGGCCCGAGCAGCCGGCGCACCGCATTCAGCGTCGAGGCGAAGGTATCCGGCGACACCGCGCGCAACGAATGGAATGCCAGTCCCGGCGCATGGCCGCGCAAGGTCTCCAGCAAGACCAGGAAATCCTCGAGGCGTTCGTGCACGAAACGGGCCTGCGCGGCACCCGCCGGGCTGCCGAATCCGCCCCGTTGATAGAGTACCGGCAAGAGGCGCAAACGGATGCCGGTATCACGGGCCGCCCGAATCACCGCTTCGGCCAACTCGGGACCACGTGAGCCGTCCACCCCGTGATGCAGGTAATGGAACTCGGCCACGGAAGTAAAACCACCCGCCAGCATCTCGCCGTAGGCCTGGCGGGCAATCGCATACAGCGCCTCGGCGTCGATGCGCGCCGCCAGCCCGTACATGGCCTCGCGCCAGCTCCAGAACGAATCGTCCCCGTGGCGGGCCTCGCCCCGTCCCGCCAGTGCACGCTGGAACACGTGGCTGTGGGCGTTGGGCATGCCGGGTACGGCGAGCGTGCCGTCCCAGGGCCCGGCCGAGTCTTCCAACCCGACAACCCGGCCTCCGGCGTCCACCACGATCGCCTGATCACGGACCCAGCCCACGGGCGTAAGCACATGGCGGAAATGCAGGCGGGATGTGTCTGGCATGCGGTGCAGCCCCCGGCGGCTGATATCCTTTGCTCTCTATTCTTTCACGGTTGAACGACTTGCACGAACTGGTCGTCCACAACGCGCGCATTTATCCCGGTTTCGGCACCGGCGATACCACCCCGGCAGCGAGCCTCGCCGTGGATGGGGGACGCATTACGGCCCTGGACGTGGCAGCCGACGCCCCGGCCCGCGAACGGCTGGACGCCGCGGGCGCGCTCATCATGCCCGGCTTCGTCGATTGCCACACCCATCTCTGTTACGCCGGCAACCGCATGGACGAGCACGCCTCGCGGCTGGCCGGGGCGAGCTATTCCGAGATCGCCGCACGCGGGGGGGGCATCCGTTCCACCGTGGCCGCCGTCGATGCCGCCAGCGAAGATGAACTGGTGGCGCAAAGCCTGCCGCGCCTCCGGGCGCTGGCCCGCGAAGGCGTGACCACCGTCGAAATCAAGAGCGGTTACGGCCTGACGCCGGAGAACGAACTGAAACAGTTGCGCGCCATCCGCCGGCTGGACGGGCACGGTGGCACCCGCGTGATGTCGACCTTCCTGGCCCTGCACGCCCTGCCGAAGGGCGCCTGCCGGGAGGAGTACGTGCGCCGCGTGATCGGGGAGACACTGCCCGCCGTGGCCGAAGAAGGCCTCGCCGAATGCGTGGACGTGTTCTGCGAACACATCGCCTTCAGCGTCGAGGACATGCTCGCCGTATTCGAGCGGGCACGTGAACTGGGCCTGGCCTGCCGTGCGCATACCGACCAGTTGCGCAACCTCGGCGGCACGCGTGCGGCGGCCTTGTTCGGCGTGCGCTCCTGCGACCACCTGGAATACACCGGCCCCGAGGACATCGCCGCCATGGCGGCGGCCGGGACCGTGGCCGTGCTGCTGCCCGGCGCCTACTACTGCCTGCGCGAAAAACAGGCGCCGCCGGTCGAGGCGCTGCGCCAGGCCGGCGTTCCCATGGCCATTGCCACGGACCTGAACCCGGGCACCTCGCCCGTCGCCAGCCCGCTCGCCATCGTGCACCTGGCGTGTACACTCTTTCGCCTGCATGCCGACGAGGCGCTGTCCGGCCTTACCCGGCACGGTGCCGCCGCGCTCGGACGCACCGACATCGGCACGCTCACTCCCGGCACGCATGCCGACTTCACGCTGTGGGATGTGCCCGGTCCCGAATTCTTTGCCTACCAGCTGGGCGGGATCCAGCCCCGAGCCCGCTATATCGGAGGAGCCCTGCATGACGTTTGAACTGGACGGTCATTCACTCACCCTGGACCTGCTCGCTGAAGAGGCCGGTCAATCCGCCCCGGCGCTGAGTTCCGGTGCCCGCGACCGAATGGAACAATCGGCCGCGCGCGTCGCCGAGGTACTCAACCAGGGCGAGGCCGTATACGGGATCAACACCGGCTTCGGCGCCTTGGCCGGCAAGCGGATTGTCGATTCCGACCTGTCGACCCTGCAGTACAACCTGGTGCGCAGCCACGCCGCGGGCATCGGCGCGCCCCTGCCGAATGCCGTCGTGCGCCGCATCCTGCTGCTCAAGGCGAACTCGCTGGCCAGCGGTGCCTCGGGCATCGATCCGAAACTGGTGGATGCCCTGCTGGCCTTGCTGCAGGCCGACGTCGTGCCGGTCATTCCCGAACGCGGTTCGGTCGGCGCCAGCGGCGACCTGGCACCACTGGCCCATCTCGCACTCGCCCTCATCGGCGAAGGCGAGGCCCGTCGAAACGGCGTACTGCTCAAGGGCACCGAGGTCAATCTGGCCGCCGGTTTCGAGCCACTGACGCTCGGCCCCAAGGATGGACTGGCGCTGCTCAACGGCACCCAGGTATCCGCGGCGCTGGCCATCGAAGGGCTGTTCGCCGCCGAGCGTCTGTTGCGTAGCGCCGTAGTGAGCGGCGCCTTGTCGATCGAAGCCCTGGCAGGCTCGCATTCCCCCTTCGACGAACGCATCCACGAGGCTCGCAACCAGCAAGGACAGGCCGTCGTCGCCGATGCTTTCCGTGCCCTGCTCACCGAAAGCACCATCTGGCACTCGCACCAGGACGAGGACTGCAACCGCGTTCAGGATCCCTACTCCTCGCGCTGCCAACCGCAGGTGCTGGGCGCGGTCTGGGACACGCTCGCCCACGCCGCCCGGGTGTTGGAACGCGAGGCGAATGCCGCCACCGACAACCCGCTGGTTTTTTCCGATGCCGTGATCTCGGGTGGCAATTTCCATGCCGCGCCGGTCGGCATGGTGTCCGATTTCATGGCCATCGCGCTGGCCGACCTGGGCAGCATCACCGAGCGCCGCATCGACACCTTCATGCGTGGCGTCAACCCGGCCCTGCCGCTGTTCCTGGCCCCCAGTCCCGGCCTGGAATCGGGCTTCATGCTGGCGCATGTGAGCGCCGCCGCCCTGACATCGGAAAACAAGACGCTCGCCCACCCGGCGAGCATCGACACCGTGCCCACCTCGGCAGGCCAGGAAGATCACGTGAGTATGGCGCCGTGGGCGGGCCTCAAGCTCCTGCGCATTGCCGACAACGTCGCTTCCATCATCGCCATCGAACTGGCGGCTGCCGCCGTTGCGCTCGACCTGCAACGCCCGCTCTCCACTACGCCCGCCCTGCGTCCCGTACATGATCTGATTCGCCGACACGTACCCGAATACAGCGAAGATCGCCGCCACGACCGCGACATCGAGGCCCTGCGCACACTGATCGACGGGGGCGAGATCGCCGGTCATCTGCCGTCCGCCGCCTGGCAGGCTCCCTGGTAAACGAACGCGCAGTCAAGGACAGCGGCCGGCCACTCGTGTAACATCGGCCCCAGAACCGAAGCGGAACCTGTCGATGGAGCAGAACCAGAATACGGGGCAGCGCGCAATCGGGGGTCTGCTGGCCTTTGCTGCCCTCATCGTCATCATCGCGGGCGTGCGTACGGCGGCCGACTTGATCGTCCCCTTCCTGCTCGCACTCTCGATTGCCATCCTCTGCCTGCCACCGCTGACCTGGATGCAACGCCGGGGAGTTCCCGTCACCCTCGCGGTGCTCGTGCTGGTCATCGTCATCGCGGCCGGATTCATCGGCGTGGGTTTCGTCATCGGCCATTCCATCGGCAATTTCGTGAACGACCTGCCGATCTACCAGGACCGTTTCCAGGGCATCCTCAAGGGCGTGAACAAACTCGTCCGCCACCTCGGTCTGGACATCTCCCTGGCCAGCCTCGGCCCGCATCTCAATCCTGAAAACGCCTTCGCGTTCGTCACTCGCTTCTTCAGCAGCCTGGGACGCATGCTCGGCGACGGCTTCCTGATCGTGCTCACCGTGCTGTTCCTGCTGTTCGAGGCCAGCGTGCTGCCGCGCAAACTCAAGACCATGCCCGAGCCCCGCGGCGACCACCTCTCGCTGGAAGTCTTCGGCTCGTTCGTCGAAAGCATGCAGCGCTACGTCTTCCTCAAGACCGTGCTCAGCATCGGGCTCGGCACCGTGGTTTCGCTGGTGCTGTGGGGACTGGGTGTGCGCTATCCCCTGCTCTGGGGCCTGCTCGCTTTCCTGCTCAACTTCGTGCCCAACATCGGTGCGTTCCTGTCCGCCGTTCCGCCCATCCTGCTCGCGCTGCTGCAGGGCGGCTGGCCGCTGTTCTGGTACTCGGGCGCCGTGCTGTTCGCGATCCATTTCATTACCGGCAACATCATCGAACCCATTCTCATGGGCGAACGCCTGGGGCTCTCGACCCTGGTCGTGTTCGTATCCCTGATTCTGTGGGGCTGGGTGCTCGGTCCGGTCGGCATGCTGCTCTCGGTGCCGCTCACCATGATCGTGCGCATCGGTCTCGAGTCCTATCCGCAGACGCAATGGATCGGTGTTCTCCTCGGGCCAGCCCCGCCCGAGCCCGGCCATGAAAATTGGGTACTTGCCGTCTGGAACAAGCTGCGCGCGCCCAAGGCATAGAGCCTGAGTGGTTCGTCATCCCGACTAAAGCCGGGAACCCCAATAAAGCATCCCGGCCCCGGGGCCGGGATGTGTCGTTCCACTGGATCCCGAATCGCTTCGCGTCCGGAATGACGAAGAATGTGCGAGCGCAACAGCTTCAGCGAGTTGCCAGGCGGAGGCTAGAAGTGGACGCGCACGCCCACGGCGAACCCATGCGGCAGCACCGAAATCCAGATTGGCACCTTGCGCGAATGCGCATACCAGCCAAGCGCCGTGCCGATCGCCCAGCCCACGAGCACGTCGGACTGCCAGTGGGCCTGGGTCTTCACCCGGCCGATGCCCTCGTACAACGGAATGGCTTCGAGCGCCCACACCCACGGGTGGTCGTGGCCGTACTCGAGTACGATGGGCGTGACCGCAGCCGAGGAGATCATTGCGTGGCCGCTGGGAAAACTCGTGTTGCCGAAGCCCTGGAACCAGCGGTTCGGGTTGGAGGTGTCCTCGGGCCGCTCGCGCTGGAAAGTATTGGACAACACGAAATCGCCCGCGATCGCCAGTGCGATGGCATCGCCCGACTGCCACATGGTGTGGCCCAGGCGTGTGTCGTTACCTTCCCACAAAGCGGTAGCAGCTATCGCCAGCCCGGTGCCGATCAGGACCTGGTTCTGGTGCGCCCTGCCCCAGATGCCCGAGTCGTCGTAATTGAGCCGGTGGTCGATGCCTAACGGGCCGCCCGCGGCATGGGCCGATGGGGCTATCCCGCACAAAGCCATGACGGCTGATGCTGCGAGAACCAGATAGCCAATCCAGCGGCGATTCGCCACGATGGCACCCTGCGCCTTCTTTCGGGCAGGCGCGAGACCCGTAACCCCGTTAACGGCGGTTCACCGTGTTGAGGGCGCGATTGTCCACGCTGAGCGAGGCCTCGTGCAGGGCCTCGGACAGCGTCGGGTGCGCGTGGATCGTGCGCTGGATGTCCTCGGCGCTGGCCCGGTATTCCATAGCGAGCACGGCCTCGGCGATCAGCTCGGAGGCGAACGGCCCCACGATGTGCACGCCGAGAATCTCGTCGGTCTGCTTGTGGGCGATCATCTTCACCATGCCCACGGCCATGCCCAGCGCCTTGGCGCGGCCGTTGGCCGCGAACGGGAAACTGCCGGTCTTGACCGGCACGCCTTCCTTCTTGAGCGCCTGCTCGCTCTTGCCGACCCAGGCCACTTCGGGCGCGGTATAGATGATGGAGGGCACGGCGTCATAATTGATTTCACCAACCTTGCCGGCGATCAGGTCGGCGACCATCACGCCCTCTTCGCTCGCCTTGTGCGCGAGCATCGGGCCGCGCACCAGGTCGCCGATGGCCCATACGCCCTCGACACCGGTGAAGCATTCCTCGTCCACCTCGACGAAGCCGCGCTGGTCGGTCTTCACGCCGGCATCCTTGCCGAGCAATCCATCCGCGTAGGGACGGCGACCGACGGCGACCAGCACCTTGTCCACCTCGAGCGTTTCCTTGCCCTTGGCAGTCTCGTAGGTCAGCGTGATGCCGTTCTTGCCCTTCCTGGCGCCGGTGACCTTGGTACCCATGCGGATGTCGAGTCCCTGGCGCTTGAACTGCTTCTGCGCTTCCTTCGCCACCTGGGCGTCGGCCATCGGCAGGAAGTCGTCGAGCGCCTCGAGGATGGTGACCTCGCTACCCAGGCGGCGCCACACGCTGCCCATCTCCAGGCCGATGACGCCGGCGCCGATCACGCCCAGGCGCTTCGGCACGGCATCGAATTCGAGCGCGTCCCAGGAGTCGACGATGTCGGTGCCGTCGAACGGCAGCGGCTTGAGCTCCACCGGCACCGAACCGGCCGCGAGTATCACGTTCTTCGCGGACAGCGTCTGCTTCTTGCCATCATGGCCTTCGACGACGACCTTGCCGCCCTTCTCCAGCCGGCCCGCGCCCTCGTAGGCGGTGACACCGTTGGCCTTGAACAGCTGCGCGACACCGCCGGTGAACTGCTTCACGATCGCGGCGCGTCGCTTCTGCATGGTCGCCAGATCGAGATCGACCTTGCTGACCTTGATGCCGAAATCGGCCCATTCGTGACCCGTGCGTTCATACAGCTCGGAGGATTCGAGCATGGCCTTGGACGGGATGCAACCGGCGTTGAGGCAAGTGCCGCCCAGCGCGGTCGAGCCGTCGTGATTGACCCACTTGTCGATGCAGGCGGTCTTGAGACCGTTCTGCGCGGCCCGGATCGCGGCGATGTAGCCGCCGGGGCCGCTGCCGATCACGATGACGTCATAGGAATCGCTCATGAACTTTCTCCAATCAAAACGTTTCGCCTATTCCAGAATCAGGACTTGCCACAGAGCACACAGAGATCACGGAGCTATTCGGAAAATCCTGATTCAATCCGCTTACGGGATGTTCGTTTTCGCGGGCAAGACGAATAAATCAGATATCCTTCGAACCATCGGCAATTATTTCCTTCTCCGCGTCCTCAGTGCCCTCTGTGTGCTCTGTGGTTGCATTTATCAAATGTCGATCAGCAGGCGCGCCGGATCTTCCAGCGCCTCCTTGATCGCCACCAGGAAGAGCACCGCATCCTTGCCGTCGATGATGCGGTGATCATAGGTCAGCGCGATGTACATCATCGGCCGGGCCTTGATCTCGCCGTCGACCACCATCGGGCGCTCCTGGATCTTGTGCATGCCGAGGATAGCGCTCTGCGGCGGATTGATGATCGGCGTGGACAGCAGCGAACCGAAGACGCCACCGTTGGTCACGGTGAAGGTGCCACCGGTAATGTCTTCCAGCGCGATCTTGCCCTCGCGCGCTTTTTTGGCGTAGCCGGCAATCTGTTTCTCCACCTCGGCGAACGACAGCAGGTCGCAATCGCGCAGCACCGGCACCATCAGCCCGCGGTCGGTCGATACCGCCACGCCGATGTCCCAGTAATCGTGGTAGATGATGTCGTTGTTCTCGATCGAGGCATTGACGACCGGGTGCTGCTGCAGCGCCTTTACCGCTGCCTTGACAAAAAACGACATGAAGCCGAGGCGCACGTCGTGCTGTTTCTCGAACGATTCCTTGTAGCGCTTGCGGATCTCCATCACCGCGCCCAGATCCACCTCGTTGAAGGAGGTGAGCATGGCGGTCGAGCTCTGGGACTCGATCATGCGTTCGGCGATGCGGGCGCGCATGCGCGACATCGGCACGCGGCGCTCCTCGCGTGCTCCCGCCGGCGCACTGCGTGCAGGGGCGGATGCCGGTTTCTTTTCGGCCGGGGCGGCAGGTTTTTTGTCGCCGCCGCTCTCGAGGAAGCTCAGCACGTCGGCCTTGGTCAGCCGGCCGTCGCGGCCCGAGGCCGGTATCACGCCCGGATCGAGGTCGTGCTCCTCCACCAGGCGGCGGACCGAGGGCGACAGCGGCTTCTGTTCACCACTCTTCCGGGTCTCCTCGCGCGCCGCCGGTTTTTCTTCCGTCTTTCCCTGTTTCGGCTCAGGCTCGGCCTTTGACTCCTTTGCCGGGGCCTCACCTTCCTCGACGATCGCGATCACCTCGTCGGCGCCGACCGTCGCACCGTCCTCGGCCTTGATCTCCTTGAGCACCCCGGAAACGGGCGCTGGCACTTCCAGTACCACCTTGTCGGTCTCGATATCGACCAGGTTCTCGTCGCGCGTGATCGCATCACCCGCTTTCTTGTGCCAATTGACCAGCGTTGCCTCGGTGACGGACTCCGGCAACTGTGGAACCTTGATTTCGGTGCTCATTGCGACTCCATTTTCCTGACTTTGCTACGGGACTGTTCCCGGTTGCCGAGACCCAGGGCGTCTTCGACCAGCGCCTGCTCCTCGATTTGATGTTGCCTGGCATAGCCCGTGGCCGGCGCCGCAGATGCCGCGCGGCCTGCGTACACCAGGTTTTGCCGGCGGTTCAACGGTTCCTGCAGGCGGTGCCTGATCTGGTACCAGGCGCCCTGGTTTTCCGGCTCTTCCTGGCACCACACGATCTCGCGGGCCTCGCGGTACTGCTTGAGAATCGCCGCGTACTCGTCCCGCGGGAACGGATAAAGCTGCTCGATGCGCACGATGGCCATGTCGTCGATGTCTTCCTTGGCGCGGCGCTCCACGAGGTGGTAGTAGACCTTGCCGCTGCAGAACACCACGCGTTTGACCTTGCCCGCGTCCAGCTTTTCGGTCTCGGGGATGATCAACTGGAACTTGCCGTCGGCCAGCTCTTCCAGGCCGGAATTGGCCAGCTTGTGGCGCAGCAGGCTCTTCGGCGACATCACGATCAGAGGGGTGCGGAATTCGCGCACTACCTGGCGGCGCAGCAGGTGGAATACCTGGGCCGCGTTGGTCGGCACGCACACCTGCATGTTGTTGTTCGCGCACAACTGCAGGTAGCGCTCCAGACGCGCCGAGGAATGCTCCGGCCCGGCGCCTTCGTAGCCGTGCGGCAGGAGCAGCGTCAGCCCGCACAGGCGGTTCCACTTGGCGCCGCCCGAGCTGATGAACTGGTCGATCATGACCTGCGCGCCGTTGGCAAAATCGCCGTACTGCGCTTCCCACAGCACCAGGGCGTTGGGCCGCGCAGTGGCATAGCCGTACTCGAACCCGACCACCGCTTCTTCGGAAAGCAGCGAATCGTAGGCCGTGAACGGCGCCTGCCCGTCGCTGATGTGCTGCAGCGGCGTCCAGGGCTTGCTGGTGTTGTTGTCGTAATACGTGGCGTGGCGGTGGAAGAACGTACCGCGCACGCAGTCCTGCCCCGTCAAGCGCACGGCATGGCCGTCCTCGACCAGGCTGGCGTAGCAGAGGTTCTCCGCGCAGCCCCAGTCGACCGGACTTTCGCCCGCGACCATCTTGCGCCGCTCCCTGATGACGCGCTCCACCCGGTTGTGGGGTTCGAAACCCTCGGGCAACGTGCACAATTTCTCGCCCAGTTCCTGCAGGCGCTTGACGGGCACGCCGGTATCGGCCGGCTGGTCCCAGTGCTTGCCCTTGAACGGGCGCCAGTCGGTACGCGTGAATTCGCCTTCCACATGGCTGAGGGTCGCCTGCTCGAGCACGCGTCCCTCGTCGAGGCCGGCGTTATAGCTGTCCAACAGCGATTCGACCGCCTGCTCGTCCACGAGTCCCGCCTTTACCAGGCGCTCGCCATAGAGGGCGCGCGGCGTGGCGTGATTGCGGATCACGTCGTACATGCGAGGCTGGGTCACGGCCGGCTCGTCGGCCTCGTTGTGCCCCTGACGCCGATAGCAGACCAGGTCCACGAAGGCGTCCTTGCCGAAGCGCTGGCGATAAGCGAAGGCCAGGCGAATCGCCTTGAGCGCCGCCTCGGGATCGTCGCCGTTGACGTGGAATACCGGCGCTTCCAGCATCTTCGCCACATCCGTGCAATAGCGGCTGGAACGTGCGTCATGGGGATCGCTGATGGTGAAGCCGATCTGGTTGTTGGCGACGATATGGACGGTGCCGCCGGTAGCAAAACCGTTGGTCTGCGACATCTGCAGGGTTTCCATCACCACGCCCTGACCGGCGATCGAGGCATCGCCGTGGATCAGGACCGGCAGCACGTACTGGCCGCGGTGATCATCGCCGCGATCCTGGCGCGCCCGGACCGAACCTTCCACGACCGGGTCCACCGCTTCCAGGTGAGAGGGGTTGAAGGCCAGCACCAGGTGCACCGGGCCACCGTCGGTTTCCACGTCGGAGGAATAACCAAGGTGGTACTTCACATCCCCCGTGCCGTCCATTTCTTCGTGCTTGCCCTCGAATTCCGAGAACAGGTCGCCCGGCGACTTGCCGAGGATGTTGACCAGCACGTTGAGACGCCCGCGATGAGCCATCCCGATGATGATCTCCTTGACCCCGTCGGTGCCGGCACTGCGGATCAGGTCGTTCAACAACGGAATCAGGGTGTCCCCACCCTCCAGCGAGAACCTTTTCTGGCCGACGTAGCGGCGATGCAGGTAGCGCTCCAGGCCCTCGGCCGCGGTCAACTCGGCAAGCACCAGCTCGCGCGTCCTGTCATTGAGGCCAAAGCCACCGTTGCTACTTTCGATCCGCTCCGCGAGCCAGCGTCGTTCCGCCGGTTCCGACACGTAGGCGAATTCGGACGCCAGGGTCCCGCTGTAGACCTTCTGCATGAGTTCATACAGCTCGCCAAGCGGCCTCCGATCGCGCTCGCCTCCCCAATCGGTTTCCACGGTCTCGCGCAGATCGCTCTCGCCCAGTCCGAAGGCGGACGGATTCAATTCCTTCAGCCGGGGCGTTTCGGACAATTCCAGCGGATCGGTGTGCGCACATCGGTGGCCCAGCAGACGCCAGGTATCGAGCAGCCGCTGCGCGGCGCCGTCGCGCGCCCCGCCGGTCGAAACCGACGGAGCCATGCGCCGCACACTGCCGCGCGCCGCCAGCTCGGCCTCGACCGGACTGCGCAACTCATCCTCGCGGGCTCCATTGCGTTCGAAATAATCACGCCATTTCCCGGGCAGCGAGGACGGATTCTCCAGCCACTGCTCGTAAAGGGATTCGACGTAGGCGGCACTGCCGCCATAAAGAGGTGTGGATGCGTTGCGCTGCTGGATGGTTTTCATGGACTCGGGCAGGGGTGAAGGCAGGACTCCGGATGAGCCGGAGCGGGCACCGAATAGTACTGCCAGATGGACACGTGAGTAACGAGTTCCGTCCGTTGAATTGAGACGCGTTTAAAGTTTACGCAGGCTTGACCTGCGCTCACTATTGTAACAGGATGGGCGCTTAAACGCCCTTTCCACGCCGTTTCCCGCATGGATTCGCCCGGCGACTTCACGCTCCCCGCCCAGCGAACTCGCTTTTACCCTGAGCCCGTCCATCCGCAGCGATACGGGCTCCAGAGGTTCAAACCGGCCACCGGCCGACGCCGGAGCCGGGCGTTCCCGAAGAACGCCCAAAAGGGGCCTCTTCACGGCATCCGAGCTTGAATCGACTTGACGCGGACGCGATAATGGATGTCAGTTCCACCCAGGGCATGCCCATGCTCGATGCCGAGCGCTATCCCCTGCTCTCACGAATCGAATCGCCCGCCGACCTGCGGCGGCTGCCCGAACAGGATTTACTGTCGGTGGCCGACGAGGTTCGCGCCTACCTGATCGAAACCGTGAGCGGCACCGGCGGACACTTCGCCGCCGGGCTCGGCACCGTGGAATTGACGGTTGCCCTCCATTACATCTACAACACGCCCGATGACCGCATCGTCTGGGACGTCGGCCACCAGGCGTACCCGCACAAGGTCCTCACCGGGCGTCGCGACCAGCTGCACACCATCCGCAAGTTCGGCGGACTGGCCCCCTTCCCGCGCCGCCCCGAAAGCCCCTACGACACGCTCGGCGTCGGCCACGCCGGCACCGCCGCCGGCGCAGCGCTCGGCATGGCACTCGCCATCCGCCAACTACAGTCCGAGCGCAAGGTGGTCGCCGTCGTCGGCGATGGCGCCATGACTGCGGGCATGGCCTTCGAGGCCCTGAACCATGGCGGCGATGCACGCCCCGACATGCTGGTGATCCTCAACGACAACGCCATGTCCATCTCCGAGAACGTGGGCGCCATGGTCAACTACCTGAGCGGCCTGCTTTCCGGGCGCCTTTATACATCGATGCGCGAAGGCGGCAAGCGGGTGCTCTCGCACATGCCCGCGGCCTGGGAACTGGCCCGGCGTTCCGAAGCCGCGGTCAAGGGCATGGTGACCCCCGGTACGCTGTTCGAGGAACTGGGCTGGAACTATGTCGGTCCCATTGACGGCCACGACCTGCCGGCGCTGGTACGGACCCTGAAGAACATGCGGGGACTGAGCGGACCGCAGTTCCTGCACATCGTCACCCGCAAGGGCAAGGGCTACGCCCCGGCCGAGGCCGACCCCATCGCATGGCACGGTCCCGGCAAGTTCGATCCGGCCTCGGGCGAGATGGCGAAGAAATCCGCCCAGCCCACCTATTCCAAGATTTTCGGCCAGTGGCTGTGCGACATGGCCGCCCGTGACGAACGCCTGTACGCCATCACCCCGGCCATGCGCGAGGGCTCCGGCCTGGTCGAATTCCAGCGCCAGTATCCCGATCGCTATGCCGATGTCGGTATCGCCGAGCAGCATGCCGTCACGCTCGCGGCCGGTCTCGCCATCGAAGGCCTGAAGCCGGTGGTCGCGATCTATTCGACCTTCCTGCAGCGCGGCTACGACCAGTTGATCCACGACGTCGCCATCCAGAACCTGCCGGTGGTATTCGCCATCGACCGCGCGGGAATCGTCGGCGGCGACGGCGCCACGCACCAGGGCGCCTTCGACCTGACCTACCTGCGCTGCGTGCCCAACATGGTGGTCATGGCACCGGCAGACGAAAACGAATGCCGCCGGATGCTGACCACCGCCTACGAACTGGATCAGCCGAGCGCGGTCCGCTACCCGCGCGGCAGCGGCCCGGGGGTGGAAACGGAAAAGGCGCTGAATACGCTTCCCGTCGGCAAGGGCGAAGTACGGCGTCGCGGGAAATCCGTCGCATTGCTGGCTTTCGGTGCCCTGGTGCCCGCAGCCGCCGAAGTGGCCGAGGCACTGAATGCCACGCTGGTTAACATGCGTTTCGTCAAGCCGCTCGACATCGATCTCATCCGCGAGATGGCGGACACACACGCACATTTGGTGACGATCGAGGACAACGTCGTCGCGGGCGGCGCGGGCAGCGGCGTCAACGAAGTGCTGGCCGAACTCGGTCTGTCCACCCCCATGCTCAATATCGGCCTGCCCGACGACTTCTGCGATCACGGCAACCGCGAAGAAGTGCTCGCCGACATCGGGCTCGATGCGGCCGGCATGGAACACCGCATCCGCGAGTGGCTTGATGCCGGCGAATCGGACACCCGGGCGGAGGCCTCCTGAGCATGGAATGGGAAGTCACACCATCGATTGTGCCGGGTGCCATCGAGGACGTGCAGGCGCAGCGCGACGAACGGCGCATGTCGATCGACGCCGTCGGCATCAGCCGCCTGAAACTCCCGGTCCGGGTAGAGGACGCGGGCGACATCCAGCACACCGTGGCCGAAGTCCGCTGCGCGGTGGAACTGCCGCCGGAACGGCGCGGGACCCACATGTCACGCTTCGTGGCCCTGCTTGCGGACGAACAGGCACCGGTATCCTCAAGCGCGCTGCCCGCTCTGCTGGCCGCCATGGCGGAACGGCTCGAAGCACGGGCGGCGGAAATCGAATTCGTGTTCCCGTTTTTCGTACGCAAACAGGCCCCCGTGTCCGGCGTCGTCAGTCCGATGGACTACGAAGTGCGTCTCAGCGCCCGGCTGTGGGGCGGGGTGACCCGCACCACGACACAGGTCACCGTGCCCGTCACCAGCCTGTGCCCGTGTTCGAAGGAAATCTCGGCCTACGGTGCGCACAATCAGCGTTCGCACGTGAATGTATCGGTGGACGGCACGGCCTGCGGCATCGGCGACCTCGTCGCCCTGGTGGAAAGCGAGGCCTCGGCCCCGCTCTACGGGCTGCTCAAGCGCGCGGACGAAAAACAGGTCACCGAACAGGCTTATGAAAACCCGAAGTTCGTGGAAGACATGGTGCGCGACGTGGCCTTGCGCCTCAAGGCCCGGCCCGGCATCGGGCATTTCCGGGTTGAAGTGGAAAATTTCGAATCCATCCACAACCACTCGGCCTATGCCGTCATAGAAAGCGCCGGCAGCCAACACGAATAAAACAGGAATTCCCTGCTGCGCAGGTCGGACCGGGTTTTACGACATCCTCTCCGTCGTCTGGCTTGTGGTTAT
>Ga0102953_1000254_pt1 | contig 38850 bp, 33 predicted proteins | sample SalPon2A_C_D2_MG_FD_78509 | JGI IMG/M metagenome (GOLD analysis project Ga0102953, IMG submission 78509) | Soil microbial communities from South San Francisco under conditions of wetland restoration - Salt Pond MetaG R2A_C_D2_MG | ecosystem: Environmental > Terrestrial > Soil > Wetlands | place... | reverse complement strand
TGGGCGATGACGTGGCTGCGGACGGCGGCCCTGCCCAGACCGGCTGGCCGCTGTTGCTGGCGCAACTGGGCCAGGAGGGCCGTGCAGCCGTGCTGACGCCTGCCACAGCGCAGCGCGGCCGCTTCTGGGTGGCCGCCGAGTGGCTGCCCGCCCTGCGCGCGCTATATCCCGGCGCGCACCTGGAGCCCGCCATCGAGCCGCCCGCGGCTGTGGCGCGGGACTGGACGCCGGAGGAAGCGGCTGTGGAGCTGCTGCGAGCACGGCTGGAGGCCAGCGGCCCCGTGACGGCCCAGGCTCTGGCGGCGCTGCTGCACCTGACCCCACGCCAGGTGGATGCGGCCCTGCTGGCGCTGGAAGGCGAGGGATTCGTGCTGCGTGGGCGCTTCACGCCCGGCTGTGCGGAGGAGGAGTGGTGCGAGCGCGGGCTGCTGGCGCGCATCCATCGCTACACGCTGAACCGCCTGCGCCGGGAGATCGAGCCGGTCAGCCCGGCGGACTTCATGCGCTTCCTGTTTGCGTGGCAGCGCGTGGAGCCGCGCACCCGCGCCGACGGGCTGGACGGGCTGGCGGGGGTGATCGAGCTGCTGGAGGGCTTCCAGGCGCCGGCGAGCGCATGGGAGAGCGAATTGCTGGCGGTGCGTGTGGGCAGCTATGACCGAGAGTGGCTGGACCGTCTGTGCTCGATGGGCCGCGTGGCATGGGCGCGCCTTTCGCCTCCCACCACCGGGGCCGGGGCGGAGTCGCGCGTGCGCCGGGGCGGGCCGGTGGCCTCCACACCCGTGGCTCTGCTGGCGCGGCGCAACCTGGCGCTATGGCAGCAACTTTACGGCGAGCCGGGCGAGCCGGCGGAGCCGCGGCTCTCCGGGCAGGCCGCTGCCGTGCGGGATTGCCTGGCCGCACGTGGCGCGCTTTTCTTCTCCGAACTGGTGGACGGCACGGGCCTGTTGCCCACGCAACTGGAGGCGGCGCTGGGCGAGCTGGTGGCCCAGGGCTTGGTCACCGCGGACAGCTTCGCGGGGCTGCGGGCGCTGCTGAAGCCGGCACGCAAGCGCGCACCGGTGCAGGGTCGACGCGCCGGGTTGGCCGCGTTCTCCACGGAGGGCGCCGGGCGCTGGTCGCTGGTGCACACGCCGGGGACTGCCGCCGAGGAGCCACGCACGGCCGAGGCCGTGGAGGCCTTCGCCTGGGTGCTGCTGCGCCGCTATGGCGTGGTGGTGCGGCGCCTGCTGGAACGCGAGGGGCAGGCCCCGCATTGGCGCGATCTGCTGCGCGTGTACCGGCGTCTGGAGGCGCGCGGGGAGATCCGCGGCGGGCGCTTCGTGAACGGCATGGCCGGCGAGCAGTACGCGCTACCGGAGGCGGTGGGCAGTCTGCGCGAGGTGCGCCGCCAGGGGCACACGGGCGCACTGGTGAGCCTCAGCGCAGCCGATCCACTGAACCTGATGGGCATCCTCACGCCGGGACGGCGCGTCGCGGCCCTGGCGGGCAACCGCGTGCTGTATCGCGATGGTGTGCCGGTCGCCACGCAGGAAGGCGGGCTGGTGCAGTTCCTGGCCGAGGTGCCCGCATCCGAGCAGTGGCTGCTCCGCAATGCCCTGGTGGGCCAGCCGGTGGGTGGGCAGGCGGCACTCTACGCGCCGCCGGCGTTCCGCAAGCCGGGGTAGGTGCTTCGCGCTGGGCACTCGCCGCAGGGGTCAGCGCAATAGACCGGCGCCGACCACGCCGTCCAGCATGAACTGCACCGCCAGCGCGGCCAGCACGATTCCCAGCACGCGCGAGATCACGTTGGCCCCCGTGGTGCCCAGCAGGGTGGTAATGCGCGCGGCGAAGAGCAACGCCAGCAGCGCGCAGGCCAGCACGGCAGCCAGCACGGCCAGCAGCCACGCGATGCGCACGGGGTCGTCGCTGGCGCGGCCCATCAGCAGCACCAGTGAGGTCAGGGCGCCGGGCCCGGCGATGAGCGGAATGGCCAGCGGGAACACGGAGATGTCCTCGAAGTCCATGGCCTCGCGCTGCTCCTCGCCCGTGGCGGAGCGCAGGCCGCTGGGCCGCACCAGCACCATGTCCACCGCCAGCAGGAACAGCAGCACGCCGCCCGCGATGCGGAAGGCCGCCAGGCTGACACCCAGTGCCCGCAGCAGGGGCGGGCCGCCCAGTGCGAACAGGTACAGGATCACCGCCGCCAGCAGCACGCCCCGCCACGCCATGCGGTCGCGGTGCGCCGCATCGCCCCGTGCCGTGAGGCCCACGAAGATGGGCGCCACCCCGATGGGGTCGATCACGATGAAGAGCGTGATGAAGGCGTTGAGCACGTAGTCCAACAGGCTTCCTCCCGGGGGTTCTCGCTCAGCGCACGTCGTAGCGGTCGCCCTGGCGGCGGGTCAGGTCCACCACCACGGCGTTGCTGTTCAGACCGTCCACGTTGTCCCCCGCCCGCACCCGCACCCGCGTGATCTCCGCCGGGATGCGGATGCGCTCGGAGCGGGTGAACGGCTGCTCGTCCTCGTGCGGGTGCAACAATTCGCGTCGTCCAAGCACCTCACCGTCCAGCGTTTCCACCACCCACACGTTGGCATAGTGCGCCCATCCGGAGTCCGCGTGACGCAGCGTCACGGACACATCCCACGCGTTGCCGCTGCGCTCGAAGCGGGCGTGCACCACCTCTACCGGCGTAGCCCATGCCAGCGCCGGCAGGCACGCCAATGCCAGCAACAGGCCCACCGCGCGCAATCCTACCAAGCCACGCAGTCGGGCGGTGGTGCGTCGGGACATGGCGGACTCCACGGCGTGGGTTGCGGCTGCTCCCGATGATCGTCGGTTCGCAAGGCTCTCCTCACCCATATCCCTCGGCCGGCGTGGACACAACACGCGGGTGCGATGCCACGAGGCAAGACGCGCGCGCGCGATGGTGCTACAAGGGCGCGGAGCCCCTATTCACCCGGAGGAGTTGCCCATGGCCACTTGGGATCCCGCGCAGTACCTCAACTTTGCCGACCACCGCCTGCGCCCCGCGCTGGAGCTGCTGGCCCGCATCCCCGTGGACTCCCCGGTACGGGTGGTGGACCTGGGCTGCGGACCGGGCAATGTCACCCGCTACCTGCGCGAGCGCTGGCCGCTGGCGGAGATCACAGGCCTGGACAGCTCTGCGGAGATGCTGGCACGGGCGCGCGAGGCCGACCGCTCCATTCAATGGGAGCAGGCGGACTTCGGAACGTGGCAGCCCGCGCAGCCGCCGCAGGTGATTTACGCCAACGCGGCCCTGCACTGGCTGGGCGATCACGCGGCGCTCATCGCGCGGCTGATGGGCTTTCTGGCGCCGGAGGGCGTGCTCGCCGTGCAGATGCCGCGCAATTTCCGCGAGCCGTCCCACGCCATGATGGCCGATGCCGCGCACGGCGGCCCCTGGGCCAAGCGGGTGACCGGGCTGTTGCGGCCGCCGCCCGTGGAGGAGCCCCAGTTCTACTACGACGTGCTCGCTCCGCTGAGTCGGCGGCTGGATATCTGGGAGACACGCTACCTGCAGGTGCTGAGCGGAGAGAACCCCGTGGCGGAATTCACCAAGGGCTCCTGGCTCAAGCCTCTGCTGGACGCGCTGGAGGAGCCCGAGCGCAGCGCCTTCGAGGCGGACTACCGCCGCCGCATCGCGCAGGCCTATCCGCGCCGCGAGGATGGCACCACGCTGTTCCCCTTCCAGCGGCTCTTCATCGTTGCGGTGAAATGACGTCGCGGGGCCCCCGGCGCGGGCGGGCCCATATGTGCCGGCCCGTGGGGCTTGATCCGGCCGGGAGCGGGTGGAACAATCGGGGCGGCAAGCAACGACACGCCTTCCGCGGGGCGCTGGGCCCGCGGGCCCCCGCGCCGCATTCCATTCCAGCAGGGAGGACGGCATGCAACTGCACAGCAATTCCTTCCGGGACAACGGTCCGATTCCCACTGAGTTCGCCTTCGGCAAGCAGCATCCCACGCAGCACATGGACCTGAGCAACAACCGCAGTCCGCACTTGCGCTGGACGGATGCGCCGGCCGGCACGAAGTCCTTCGCCATCATCTGTGTGGACCCGGACGTCCCGACGTCGTTCGACGACGGTAACCAGGAGGGCAAGACCATCAAGGCCAGCCTGCCGCGTACGGACTTCTACCACTGGACCCTGGTGGACATTCCGGCCTCGACGTCGGAGCTGGCCGCGGGTGCCGATTCCGACCGCGTGACGCCCAAGGGCAAGCCCCTGGGCAAGACTCCTCATGGGCAGCGCGGCCTGAACGACTACACGAACTTCATGGCCGGAGACCCGGACATGGGCGGCACCTACGGTGGTTACGATGGCCCCTGCCCGCCCTGGAACGACGAGATCGTGCACCACTACGTGTTCACCGTGTACGCCCTGAGCGTGTCCACGCTGAACATTCCCGACCGTTTCACGGGGCCCGATGCCATCAAGGCCATGCAGAACCACGTGCTCGCCAAGGCCAGCATCACAGGCACGTACAGCCTCAATCCGGCTGTGAAAGCCTGACCCGCAGCATCCCGCATTCGCCCGGTCGCTCCCCATGGCGGCCCGGCGCCGGCGTCACTCGCGCGATCCCCGCTGCGGGGGCACCGGTCGCAGACCTTCCGGTCATGGGAGGCTGCGATCGGGCCCGGTAGCGGCCATAATTGGCGCATCCGAGCCCTGGCGCCTACTTTCCCATTGACTTCACGCCGCCCACTGCCCATGGTAGGGCGTAATTCTGCACCGGTCAGGGATTCGTCTGGAAGCAGCGCGCGCTAGGCACGACACCGATTGGCGGGGGGAGCCGCCCGCGGCGTCTCTGGCGAAGCCCCTTGGTTTCGAAGGACCGCGCCGCAAGGCGCGCCCGATGCGCATCTGCCGCCTAGCATCCCACCGAGCCAATGCCGCGAACCGCGCGGCATTCGATTCTCTTTGCCAGGAGCAACCATAGATGCGCCTAAACTTCAAAGCATTGGGCTTGGCCGTCGCGCTGGTGGTAGCGATCGCTGCGGCGCCACCGACCCCGCAGGCCAAAGAACTGCACTGGGCATTCCAGGGCGATATCCACTCGATGGATCCGTACTCCCTGAACGAGACCTTCTCGCTGGGCACGCTGGGCAACGTGTATGAAGGGCTGGTGCGCCGCACGGCGGACCTGAAGGTCGTGCCGGCGCTAGCCGTTCGCTGGGAGCTCAAGGAGCCCACCCGCTGGCGCGTGTACCTGCGCCACGGCGTGACGTTCCACGATGGCCGGCCGTTTACGGCGGATGATGTCGTGTTCTCGTACAAGCGGGCCACGGCCAAAGGCTCCGACGTGGGCGGGAAACTGGCCTCAGTCACGGATGTGCGCAAGGTAGACCGCTATACGGTGGACTTCATCACCAGCGCGCCCAACCCGATCATCACGTCGGAATGGGAGACGTGGATGATCATGTCAAAGGGCTGGGCCGATGAGCACCAGGCCGACATGCCGGAAGGCCCTTCCGGAGCCGGCGCCAGCTATGCCCACCTGCACGAGAACGGCACTGGCCCCTACACGTTGGTGAGCCGCGAGGCGGACGTGAAGAGCGTGTTCAAGGCCTACCCGAAATGGTGGGATGCCAAGAACCACAAGGGGATGCCCGACCGCGTGGTCATGTCGCCGATCGCCTCGGCTTCCACGCGGGTCGCCGCCCTGCTCTCCGGCAACGTGGCGATGGCGTACCCGATCCCCGTGCAGGACATGAAGCGGGTGGACGACAACGCGGGCACGCACATGCTGGTGGGCCCGGAAGTGCGCACCATCTACCTGGGCATGGACATGTTCCGGGATGAGCTGCTGCATTCCAATGTGAAGGGCAAGAATCCGTTCAAGGACAAGCGTGTGCGTCAGGCCTTCTACCAAGCCATTGACGAGGACGCGATCGCCGCGAAAGTGATGCGTGGCTTGGCGACGCCTACGGCGATCATGGTCGCCCCGGGTATCATCGGCTATGAAAAATCCTTCAAGCGGCTGCCCTACGACCCGGAGAAGGCCAAGGCCCTGCTGACCGAGGCGGGCTATCCCGATGGGTTCGAACTGCACATGGACTGCCCGAACGACCGTTACGTCAACGACGCGCAGATCTGCCAAGCCGTCGTGGGTATGCTGGCCAAGGTGGGCGTGAAGGTGGACCTGCTGGCGCAACCCAAGGCCATCTACTTCGGCAAGATCCTGCCGCCGAAGCTGGACACGGACTTCTACCTGATCGGGTGGCAGCCGGACAGCTTTGATAGCTGGAACCCCCTGTACAACCTGCTCAACTGCCCGGAAGGCAAGAAGGGCCGCTTCAATCTGGGTGGCTACTGCAACCACGAGGTGGACAAGCTCACCGCTGAAATTCTGAGCGAGACCAACCAGAAGAAGCGTGCCGCAATGCTGCACAAGGTGTGGGGCATCGTCATCCACGACATCGCCACGATCCCCCTGCACCAACAGGCTTTGGCCTGGGGGGTGAGCGACAAGATCACCGTGAAGCAGCGTGCAGACAACGTGTTCCACTGGTACCACGTCGATATGAAGTAGCCTGACCCGTTGCAGGCTGCCCCGGGCCGGTCCAACGTGGCCGGCCCGGGGTGCCTCGCGCCCCCCCTCTCATCCAGGCCTCGGTAGGACGTTTCGCTCATGTTGGTGATGATCATCCGGCGATTGGTGCAGTCCATCGTCGTGATGCTGACCGTGGGACTGATCGCCTTTGCGATGTTTCGGTACGTGGGCGATCCGATCTCGCAGATGGTGGGCCAGGACACACCCATCCAGGTGCGCGAGCAGATGCGCCAGGAACTGGGTCTCAACGACCCGGTGGTGGTGCAGTTCGCCCGATTCGTGGGCAACACGGTGCGGGGGAACTTCGGCATCTCGTTTCGCATCGGGCGTCCCGTCAGCGAACTGATCATCGAACGGCTTCCGGCCACGCTGGAGCTGAGCTTGCTGGCCGCCCTGTTTGCGCTGGTGGCGGGTATCCCGATGGGTATCTACACCGGGCTGCGGCCCGACAGCTGGCTCAGCAAGGTGTTCCTGACCATATCGCTGGTGGGGGTATCTCTGCCCACGTTCTTTATCGGTATCCTGCTGATCCTCGTGTTCGGGGTGTTGCTGGGTTGGTTGCCTACTTTCGGTCGAGGTGACGTGGTGCATCTGGGCGTTTGGACGACCGGGCTGCTCACGGCGAGCGGGCTCAAGTCGCTCATCATGCCCGCGTTCACGCTGGGGCTGTTCCAGCTCACACTGACCATGCGTCTGGTGCGCTCGGAGATACTGGAGGTAATGCGCACGGATTTCATCAAGTTCGCACGCGCGCGGGGTCTCACGCCGCGGGCCATCAACTTCGGTCACGCCCTGAAGAACACGCTTGTGCCCGTGATCACCATCACGGGGCTGCAGCTGGGGGGCATCATCGCCTTTGCGATCATCACCGAGACCGTGTTCCAGTGGCCGGGCATGGGACTACTCTTTGTCCAAGCCGTCCAGTTTGCCGACATTCCGATTATGTCCACCTATCTGGTACTGATCGCGTTCTTCTTTGTGGTCATCAACCTGATCGTGGACGTTCTCTATTTCGTGGTGGATCCGCGCCTGCGGGCCGAATCCAGCCCGCACGGGCACTAAGCCGGACAGATGGGCCATGCAACGCATCCGCGAAATCGCACACCAAGTCTTTGACAGCGACATCTGGTACAGCTTCACCTCTTCCAAGGTGACGATGCTGGCCGCGGTGGTGACAATCATGTTCATCGTGTCGGCCGTGCTGGCCCCGCTGATTGCGCCGCAGAACCCGTTCAATCCAGGCGACCTGAACCTGATGGACGCCTTCACGCCACCCGTCTGGTACCACGCGGGCATGGTGCACTATGTGCTGGGGACTGACGATCAGGGGCGCGACATCTTCTCCACCATCCTCTTCGGCTCGCGCATTTCGCTGCTGGTGGGGGTGGGGGCCATGCTGATGGCGATGGTGATCGGGGTGGCGCTGGGGCTGCTCTCCGGTTACGCAGGTGGGGCGCTGGACAACTTCATCATGCGCGTCGCGGACGTCACGCTGAGTTTTCCGGCCCTGCTCGTGGCCATGCTCATCGATGGGGTGGTGCGCGGTATCTTCCCCAACGTCACCCAGGACCAGAGCGCGATCTACGTGCTGATCTTCTCCATCGGCGTATCGAGTTGGCCGCCCTTTGCGCGCACGGTGCGAGGCTCCACCATGGTGGAGCGAAACAAGGAGTACGTGCAGGCCGCGCGCATCATCGGGCGCAGTCCCGCGGCGATCATGGGCCAGCACGTGCTGCCCAACGTAATGGGGCCGGTGCTGGTGATCGGGACCATCGGGTTGGCCATCTCCATCCTCACGGAAGCCTCGCTGTCATTCCTGGGCGTCGGCATGCCGCCCACGACGCCCTCGCTGGGCACGTTGATCCGGATCGGCAACGACTTCCTGTTCTCTGGTGAGTGGTGGATTGTCGTCTTTCCAGGAGCGGCCCTGGCGATTCTGATCCTGGCCGTGAACCTGTTGGGCGACTGGCTGCGCGACGCCCTCAATCCGAAGCTGCGCTAGAGGGCGGATGACGGTCACCCCTACCCCCAATACGCACACCGCCCCAGACGATTCACGCACGCCACTGCTTTCCGTGCGTGGCCTGGAGGTGCAGTTTCCCACGCGGCGCCGCACGCTCACGGCGATCCAGGACGTCAACTTCGACGTGATGCCGGGCGAGATCCTGGGCGTCGTGGGCGAATCGGGCGCCGGCAAGTCCATGACCGGCAACGCCATCATCGGTCTGCTGGAACCGCCAGGGCGCATCGCGCGCGGCGAGGTACGCTTCCTGGGGCAGGACTTGACCCAACTCGATCAGGCCGGGCTGCGCAAGATCCGCGGGCGCGACATCGGCGCGATCTTCCAGGATCCCCTGACCTCGCTCAATCCGCTCTACCGCATCGGCGACATGCTGGTGGAAACGCTGCTTACGCATCTGGACATCAGCCGGGGTGAGGCGGAGCGGCGCGCCATCGGCATTCTCACCGAGGTGGGTATCCCAGCCGCACACGAGCGCTTCCGGCACTACCCGCACCAGTTCTCGGGCGGTATGCGCCAGCGGGTCGTGATTGCGCTGGCGCTCTGCACCGAGCCGCGCCTGGTGCTGGCCGACGAGCCCACCACGGCGCTGGACGTCTCGGTGCAGGCGCAGATCATTAACCTTCTGAAGAGGCTGTGCCGCGAGCGCGGCACGGCGGTGATCCTGGTCACGCACGACATGGGCGTCATCGCCGAAACGGCGGATCGCGTCGCGGTAATGTATGCCGGGCGCATCGTGGAAATCGGGCCGGTGCGGGAGGTGGTGAAGAATCCGCGCCATCCTTACACAGTCGGGCTGATGGCAGCGATTCCCCATATCGGCGGCACAACCACGCAGCTCGCGCAGATAGAGGGCAGCATGCCTCGACTGGACGCCATCCCAAGCGGTTGCGCGTTCAATCCGCGCTGTCAGCGGCGCTTCGCGCGCTGCACCGAGGCGGTACCGGCACTGCTGTCTGTGGCGCCGGGGCATGAGACTGCGTGCTACCTGTATTCAGACGAGGCCGAGGGGGTGCGCCCATGAGAGCGCCCGACGCCAACCCGGTACCGGCGCAGCCGCTGGTGCAGGTGGAGAATCTCAGGCGCTTCTTCGACGTCTCAGGCGGCTGGCTGCGGCGCACCGTTTACCGCACGGGCCACGTGCTGGTGCGCGCCGTGAACGACGTCAGCTTTGCCATCCAGCCTGGCGAGACCTTCTCGTTGGTCGGCGAGTCGGGATCGGGCAAGTCCACGGTAGGGCGCCTGATCGTGGGCCTGGACCGGCCCACGGACGGTCGCGTGCTCTTCGAGGGCCAGCGCATGGACACGCTGGGCCGGGCTGAAGCGCTGCCGCTGCGGCGACGCATGCAGATGATCTTCCAGGATCCCTACGCCTCGCTAAACCCGCGCTGGCGTGTCAATCGGCTGGTGTCCGAGCCGGTCGGGCATCGCATGGGGCGTGAGGAGCGCTTTGCCCTGGCCGGGCAACTACTGGAGCAGGTCGGACTCTCACGTTCGGACCTGGACAAGTTCCCGCACGAGTTCTCTGGCGGTCAGCGGCAGCGCATTTGCATCGCGCGGGCGCTGGCGAGCAACCCGGAGTTCCTGGTGTGCGACGAGCCCACCAGCGCACTGGACGTCTCTGTGCAGGCGCAGATCCTCAACCTGATGCTGGAGTTGCAGCGTGAGTTGGGGCTGACCTACCTGTTCATCTCGCACAACCTGGCGGTCGTCTACCACGTCTCCACACGGGTGGGGGTGCTGTATCTGGGCGCGCTGTGCGAGGTGGGCATGCGCGAGCAGGTGTTTGGGCGACCGCGACATCCCTATACGCGCATGCTGCTGGACAGCGTCCCGGACCTGGAGCTTTCGGGAAAACCGCGCACTCCGGTGGCCGGCGAGGTGCCAAGTCCGATCAATCCGCCGCCCGGCTGCACCTTCCATCCGCGCTGTCCATTCGCCAACGAACGCTGCAAGCGGGAGTTGCCCCAACTGCACCCGTATGGCGATGGCACTTTGGTCGCCTGCCATGCGGTGGAAGAAGGGCGCCTCTAGCGGCGCCGCCACGCCTTGTGATCACGTATTTGAACCATAAGCGACCCGCAATAATCGATATATAATAGTTCAGAAAACATCGACGGAACGATGTGGTCGACGCTGCCAGCCTCGTTGCTGGACTACCTGCAAGCGATCCGAGCGTCTCCAATCTGTCCCATTGGCGGGTCCGCACCTGCCTCGGGCGTCTGCTTCAGTCAGGGTGTCGGCTCCACGAGCGCCAGGAAATGCAAGCGGAAGCACGCGCCACCCATTGGAGAATCTGTAACCTCCACGCGCCCACCGTGTGCCTGCATGCAGCGCGTCACGGAGACGAGGCCCAGTCCGTTGCCGTCTGTTCGCGTTGTGTGGAATGGCGCGAAAATGCGCTGCCGCTCTCGCGTCGGCACGCCGGGGCCGTTGTCGTGCACTTCGAGCACGGCCCAACTCCTGTCCGCGTGCAGGTGTAGCAAGATGTGGCCGCGATGCTCCGTGGCGTCCGCGGCATTGAGCACCAGATTGGTCAATGCGCTCCAGATCAGCATCAGGTTGCCACGGATGGCAACGGATTCCGCGACTTCCATGCGCACATCACAGGTGTGCACCCTTGGGTGGTGACGAAGAAGACTGAGGCACTCGGTTACGACGGCCCCCAGGTCGTACAGCAGTGTGTGTTCCGGCGCGCCGGCGTATTTCATGAACAAACGGGTCAAGCCGGAGAGGCTCTGCAGGGCTTGCTCCAACCTGGCCAGGTATTCGGCACCCTGGCCGCCCAGCGCGGGTGCATATTGCTCCAGCAGCGACGCGTTGCCCTGCACAACGGTGAGCAGGTTGTTGCAGTCGTGGATCACCGAGGCACTCAGCGCGCCCAACAGGGCCCGCTGCTCTGCCGCGAGGCGTTGTGTCTCCACCTGTTCCAGCGCGCGGGTGCGCTCCATCAGGCTGTGCAGCAGCGTCACGCAGACCAGCAGGAACAGCAGCGACGTGACGAGCAGGAATGGCAGCGCGGTTTTCCATTCGACCCGGTCGAGGATTGCGGCGATGTGGCCGCCGATCAGGTGGTCAAGGGCCGTTTCGAGTCCGTAGAAGGCGACGACGGAGAGACAGACATAGCAGATGGTCAGCCCGATCCCGTAGGGAAGGGGCCGAACGGCGTGAGTGGTCGCGGCGGATCGCGTCATGGGAATGGCTACTCTTCTCCAGCAGATAAGCTACGGGCTGCGGAATGGCACCCCTATGAGGAAACGGGGACGGCAGGGTAGGCCCTGAGGATTGCGCTGGATCGGTCGGCGCAGGGCCTTCCCTGGAAGGGGGAGCCCCACGCCGAATGTGCGCGTCTCAGTCGTGCGACAGGCCCTACACCAGCAGTTGCCCATCGATGTCGAATTCCTCCTTGTCCTCCGACTCGCTGATCCGCGGGAAGCCCTTATGGCCATCGTTTCCGGGTCGGCTTTCGAGCATATGGTGAATCTCATTGCGCAGCCCGGCCCCGGACTTGCCGTTGTGGCCATTGCCGGCGACCGCATGAGCCGCAGCTCCCGCACGGATACCTCTGTCATCGTTGCGGAAGCGTGTGCCCTGCAGGACCCGCACGAGATCCTGTACGTAGGCACGCAACTGTGCGGCCTGAGCAGCCAGCTCCTCGCTGGCGGCGGCGGTCTCCTCGGCGTTGGCCGCGCTGCTCTGCGTCACGGCGTCCATTTGCCCCAGCGCCAGGTTCACCTGTTCGACTCCCTGGGATTGCTCCGCGCTGGCCACGGCCACTTGGTTCGACAGCTCGCTCACTGTGGCGATGGCCTTCTGGATGTCGTCCAGAGCCTGGCTGACCTCGGCGCTGACCTGCACGCCTTGTCCCGCCTTGTCCTGCGACTGCTCGATGATGGCGCTCGTTTCCTTGGCTGCCTCGGAACTGCGCAAAGCAAGATTGCGCACTTCCTCTGCGACGACGGCGAAGCCCCGGCCGGCATCGCCGGCCCGTGCCGCTTCCACGGCCGCGTTGAGTGCCAGGAGGTTCGTCTGGAAGGCAATCTCGTCGATGGTCTTGTTGATCTTGGCGGTAAGATCCGTGGAGGTCTTGATCTCCTCGATGGCAAGGCGCATGCGATCCATGGCGTCGCGGCCCCGCTGCACCGCCGAGCGGGCCTCTTCCCCCATGCGGTCCGCCTCCCGCGCACCGTCTGCGCTCTGGCGGATCATGGTGGACATCTCCTCCAGCGAGGACGAAGTCTCCTCCAGACTGGCGGCCTGCTCTGATGCACCGGAGGCCAGCGATTGGCTGGACTCGGCCACCTGGCTGGCGGCGGACGATGTCTGCTCGGCACCGGCGCGCAGGCCATCGATCACGCGGCGCAGCGGCCCGGCGATGGCCCGCACCAGCAGGAACGCGATCACGAGCCCGATCACCAGTGCACCCATGGTGGCCAGGATCAGGTACGTATACGCTTGCTGCTCATCGCGATCGGCGGTGTTCGCAGCCGCCTGCGTGAAGTGATCGACCGTCTTCAGCGCCGTTTCGGCCTCCGTGGCCAGCACCGTCTGTGTCTTGTCCAGATCGGCTGCCAGCGAAACGGCCTGGCTCACTTGTCCCTTGTTGATGAGATCCAGGATGGAGTCCACCTTGGTCGCGTATTGCTGATGCTGGGCGCTGATCTCCTTGAGGTGGTCCATCACCGTCACCAGTTCGCTCCCGTCGCCAGATGCGCGCGCTGCAGCTACCTCCTCGGACAGGACGTTCTCCGCCTTTGCCAGGGCCGCCTTGAAATGCTGTGAGAGATCGTTGAACTGCTGCACCTGCTGCTGAAGCTGCGTGCGTGCCGTCTGCTGGTCCACCGGCACCTCGCCCAGGCGGAAGATGCGTTCCACCCGCACAGCTTGCTCCAGTTGCGCCGAGGTCGCTTTCTCCAGATCCCTCACCAGGGGAACCGCTTCTGTGGAAACCGCCTGTACCGCCCCCCCGATGCGGCTAATGCGAGATAGGCTGAATGCAACCAAGGATCCCATGATTAGAAGAATGACAAAATTTTGCACATAAATTCGGGTCGTAAGGCTGTATCGGTCAAGCATTGCTAGGCTCCGGTGTTGATGCTTATATGAAGCATGAGTTGATGCCATAGTTATGCTAAGCGATTGTTATTACAAATATTTTAAAGCATTTACGTCAAGGATTCTGGTAATTCAATTTGCTGGTTTTGTTATGCTATTATCTTCTAAATAGTGCGACCATTTCCAGATTGACTTAGATCAACCCCTATTGCAGTATACGCACCACGTCAAATCAGGTTTCTTGTCATATAGTATGCGGTTTTTGTCATTGTCGTCGCTATACTGGCGTAAGTAAGAATGGGAATCGTTATTCGGCGATATGGACCTTCCTGCGTACGGATTGTTTGCGGACCTGCTGTTCGGCGGGGTGTCCCTGGGTATGGATGGCCAGGCACTGCTGAACGACTTGGGCTGGCAAGGCGGCGCGGGGCGGCTGTACCGGTCCTGGGTTCCCGAGGCCAAAATCAGCGATCTGTGGCAGGCGTTGATGGAGCGCTCATCTTCGGACGCCGTGGCGCTGCGGTTGGGCGAACGCCCTCTGGCGCGGCTGCACACAATCAATGCGCTGATGCTGAGCACTCACGACCCCCGCAAGGCAGTCGAGCGCATGGTGGCGCACTGGCATCTGCTCTATCCGGAGTCGCAATGGACGGTCGAGGTGACTGCGCTCAGCATCGATCTGGTCTACGAGAATCGGCGCACCGCGCCGGACACGCACCTTGATGCGGAGTATCGGTTGGCGACCCTGGCCACCCTGGTGCGTTGGATCACCCAACCACGGATCGAGCCGCAGTTGGTGACCTTCCGCGCGCCCCGGCCAGCCTACGGGGGTGAGTTTTACCGAGTCTTTCGCTGTCCCGTAATGTTCGATGCGCCGGCTGATCTGTTGCGATACAAGCGCGGCCTGCGCCAGCAGGTCGTGCCTCTGCACGATCCCTGGCTGGGCAAGGCGCTGCTGGAGACAGTCGGAGGCACGGCGCGTGGCCTGCCGCCCGACGAGGATTTGCCCGACGTGTTGCGCAATGCGTTGCGGGGATACGTCAGCGTGGGGGACACCGGCATCAAGACGGTCGCCCCACAGCTCGGCCTGAGTGCGGCGGAATTGCGGCGCGCGCTACGCCGCAACGGGACGACGTATCGCGAGTTGCTGGAGGATGTACGTAAGCAAGTGTGTCTGGAACTGCTGGCCATCGAAAAAAAGACAATGGACGAGATCGCCGAGCAGTTGGGCTATTCCAACACCCCGAATTTCTACCGGGCCTGCAAGCGCTGGTTCCGAAGCACCCCCACCGAACTGCGCGCGCGCCTCGATACCGCGGGAGCCGACTGACGCGCCGGGTCGTCGTGGGCTTGGCAATGTGGGCATTGGGCGGAGCCTTGCGTGGTACGGGTCGCCAAGCCGCTGCCTACCGGATGCGCGGCAACGGTGCTATTATCCACGTATCCTGAAGATGTGTGGATCGCGAAACCCAGGCCCGGGGGAGTGCCCGCCAGGGCCGGCCGGGGGGCCTTGCAGCAGGCGCGGAGCCATGCAGACTTATATCATCCGGCGTATCCTGGCGACGATCCCCGTCATGCTGATCGTCGCCCTGTTCGTGTTCACCCTGCTGCGTATCGCGCCGGGCGATCCCGCCGCAGTGATCGCGGGGGACTACGCCCAGCCGCAGGATATCGAGCGCATCCGCCACCAGCTCGGTCTGGATCAGCCCATCGCCACGCAGCTTGTCATCTGGCTCGGGCGCATTGCGCATGGGGACCTGGGGGTGTCGATCTTCTCCAACCTGCCGGTGAGCAAGCTCATCAGACAGCGCATGGAGCCCACCCTGGCGCTCTCGCTGACGACGATGATCTTCGCGGTCGTGCTTGCCGTGCCAATGGGGGTGCTGGCCGCCTGGAAGGCCGGTACCTGGATAGACCGGCTGGTGATGGTGTTCGCCGTGCTGGGATTCTCGTTCCCGGTGTTCTGGCTGGGCTTTCTGCTGATCTACGGCTTCTCCGTGCAACTGGCATGGCTGCCAGTGCAAGGCTACAAGAGCATCAGCGACGGGCTGATCCCGTTCCTGCGCCACATCACGCTGCCCACCCTCACGCTGGGCTTGGTGTACATGGCCCTCATTGCGCGGATCACGCGCGCCAGCGTGCTTGAGGTGCTGAGCGAGGACTACATCCGCACGGCGCACTCGAAGGGCCTCAACCCGCGCAATGTGCTGTGGGGTCACGCTCTCAAGAACGCGGCGGTGCCGGTGGTCACGATCATCGGCGTGGGCGTGGCGCTGCTTATCGGCGGGGTAGTGGTGACGGAGAGCGTGTTCGCCATTCCAGGTTTGGGGCGGCTTACGGTGGATGCGATCCTGCACCGCGACTATCCGGTGATTCAGGGGATCATCCTGATCTTCTCGGCGGCCTACGTGCTGGTGAATCTTGTCGTGGACCTGTTGTACACGGTGCTCGATCCTCGCATCCGCTACTAGCGGGTCGCGTCCGGCCTTTGGAGCGTCATGCTGACTGCCGAACCCGATGCCATTGCCCTGCCGGCGCAACCAAGGGCGCTGCTGGGCCACATGCGCAATATTGTGCGGCGGCATCCCACCATGTTGGTCGGCGGCGCGCTGCTGGTGGCGATGGTGCTGATGGCAATCCTGGCGCCGTACCTGTTCACGTACGATCCGCGGGTACTCAATCCGATCCACCGCCTGCGTCCCCCCGAGGCGGGCCATTGGTTCGGCACGGATATGTTCGGGCGCGATGTCTATAGCCGCACGATCTACGGGGCGCGTATCTCCCTGGTCGTGGGCTTCAGCGTATCGATCCTCGCCACGAGCTTCGGCATGGTGATCGGGCTGATGAGCGGATACAACCGCGTGCTGGACGCCATCATCATGCGCATCATGGATGGCCTCATGTCCATCCCGGCGATCCTGCTGGCGATCGCCCTAATGGCCCTCATGAGCGCCAGTGTGAAGAACGTGATCATCGCCATCACGATTCCGGAGATTCCCCGCGTGGTGCGGCTAGTGCGGGCGTTGGTGCTGTCGCTGCGGGAGCAGCCGTTCGTTGAGGCGGCGTCGGCCATGGGGGCCGGCTTCCTGCGCACGATGTTCCGCCACATCATGCCCAACACGCTGGCGCCGCTCATTGTGCAGGGCACCTACATCATGGCCTCGGCGGTGATCATCGAGGCCTATCTGAGCTTCCTGGGCGCTGGCACGCCGCCGGACGTGCCCAGTTGGGGCAACATCATGGCCGAGGGCCGCACCTATGTGCAGATCGGCTTCTGGATCATCCTCTTCCCCGGCATTTGCCTTGCGCTGACGGTGCTGGGGATCAATCTGCTGGGTGACGGACTGCGCGATACGCTCGATCCCCGCATCGCCCGCCGCATGTAGCTGCCCTGTCGTGGCGGCAAGCTCGCCTGTGGCCCGCGTGGCCGCGGGTCCCATGGCGCCGTCGGAAACACCGCCAAGCGGCTCGATGTGCGGCGCTCCGCGCCACAACGCACGACCTCTACCAGGGGCCCTCGTGCCCCGCCTTGTGCCATCACGTGAAAGCGAAAGGAGACGCGACGATGTCCCATGAGTCCCTGCACGCCCCCCGCGAGAAGCTCAGCAAGCACACCCTGGCCATGCACCAGGCCATCGTTTCGCTGATCGAGGAACTGGAAGCGATCGACTGGTACCGCCAGCGCGCGGACGACTGTGAGGACGATGCGCTGCGCGAGATCCTGCTGCACAACATGCGCGAAGAGATCGAGCACGGCATGATGACGCTGGAATGGATCCGCCGCAACGACCCCGATTTCGCCAAGGAAATGGGCGAGATCCTGAACAAGGAGGGCCCCATCGCTGGACACCACTAGCTGCTCCGCGGCCTTCCTGTGCGCGGTGACCGCGCAATGAAGTCCGCCGCTGAGATCACCGCGTTCCTGGATGCCCAGCGCGAGCGTCAGGAGGCGCTGCTGGCCGAACTCGTGCGTACGCCCTCGGACAATCCCCCGGGCGACTGTGCCCCGCACGCGGCCCGCACCCAGTCGCTGCTGGAGGCGCTCGGCCTGGCGGTGGCGGCACATCCGGTGCCCGAAGCCGAGTGCCAAGCCGCGGGGATGCGCAGCGTCACCAACCTGATCGTGCGCGAGCGCTTCGGCCCCGGCTCCACGCTGGTCCTCAATGCCCACGGCGATGCGGTGCCGCCGGGCGAGGGCTGGAGCGCCGATCCATACGGCGCTGAGGTGCGCGAGGGCTGGATGCTGGGCCGGGGCGTGGCCGTCTCCAAGAGTGACATCGCCGCCTACGCGTTCACGTTGCTGGCCCTGCGTGATGCTGGCCTGGCTCGCGGCACGGTGGAGCTACACGTCACCTACGATGAGGAGGCTGGTGGTCGGCTCGGCCCGCAGTGGCTGCTGACGCACGGGCTCACACAGCCGGACTACGCGATCTGTGCCGGCTTCAGCTATGCGGTGGTGACCGCGCACAACGGCTGCCTGCACCTGGAGTTGAGCTTCCATGGCGTCTCGGCCCATGCCGCCGAGCCGGAGCAGGGCCGGGACGCGTTGGAGGCCGCGACGATGGTGCTGGCCTCGCTCTATGCGCATCGCCGCGGCTATACCCGCATCCGCTCCGCCACGCCCGGCATCGGCAGCCCGACCCTGGTAGCGGGGCTCATCTCCGGCGGCACCAACACGAACGTCGTGCCCGATCGCGTCACCGTGCGACTGGACCGCCGCATCATCCCCGAGGAGCAGCCCGAGCGCGTGCAGCGCGAGCTGACGGAGTTCATCCAGCGCACCGCGGCGCTGATTCCGGGCGTGAGCTGCGAGGTGCGGTGTATCCTCAGTGCGGCGCCGCTGAAGCCCCTGATCGGCGCGGAGCGGCTGGCCACCGTGCTGCAGCGCCATGGCGGCGTGGTGCTGGGCGAGTCCATCCCTACGCGTGGTCTGCCGCTCTATACCGATGCCCGCCACTACGCCGCGGCGGGCATCCCCACCGTGCTCTATGGCGCCGGTCCCCGTAGCTTGGCCGAGGCCAATGCCCACCGCGCGGACGAACGGCTGAAGCTGGACGATCTGGCGCGCGCCACGCGCGTGCTGACGCTGGCGGTGGGGGAAGTGCTGGGGCAGGGAGCGTGATGCGGCGCCGGGCTCAGCCGACGTCTGAGTGGCCCAGCACCTCCATCGTCATGTCCCGCGCGGGCGGAAGGCGCCAGCTTGCCAGCGCTCCCAGCGCGGCCAGCACAATCACCGCGCCGATGGCGGTGGCGGGCACGGTGACGTCCGCCAGCACGCCCAGTGCGACGCCGGCCAGGGCCAGCAGCCCCATGGCGGTGTTGGCAAAGGCGACGTAGAGCGGCCGTTCGTCCGCCGGAGCGCCATCCAGCAGATAGGTCTTGCGTCCCAGCCGCAGCCCGGCCTCCGCCACTCCGACCAGCAGGAACACTCCGGCATAGGCCCAGATGCCGATGGCGGCCGGTACCCAGGTCAGCGCCAGCGCCAGCAGGCCTGCGGCGACGGCGATCAGGCCCGCCACCGCCATTACGCGGTGGGCGGTGGCATCCGACCAGCGGCCCCACAGGGGACTCGCCACGACATTCGCCAACCCAAGCGCGAAGACGTACGAGCCCAGTTGGGCGGCGCCATTGCCGTAGAGCCCGCTGGCGTGCAGCGCGAAGAAGGGCGCGGCCAGCTCCACGCCCAGCAGCAGGCCGCGCGCCCACAGGAAGCCTCGGTAGCCGGGCACCTCGCGCACCAGCTTCAGGCCCGCGGCCACCTCGTGCAGCATGGAGCGGCCGCCGCTGGTGGCGCCGTCCTGCTCTTCCATGGCGGCGAAGGCGGCTGCGCCCAACGCCCACAGCAAGGCGGCGATCAGCAGCAGTGCCACGGTGAGTTGTACGTCCACCGCGTCCGCGCTGAGCACGCGGAAGACCCCCGCAGCGATCAACGTCAGGCCGCCCCCTACCAGCGCGCGGTGGGAGAGCATGCGCCCGCGCCGTCCGGCGGGGATGGTCTTGCCCATCACATCCTGGAAGGCCACGGAGCCGGCGCCGCTGGCCACGCTGAAGATGGCGAAGGCCAGCAGCGTCAGCGGCCCCGCCATTTCGGGCGGCAGGATCATCGCCCCGGCCCCGATTACGGTCAGCATGAGCGCCTGGAACAGTCCGGCGGCTACCCATACCCACTTGCGCCGGGCCAGCGAGCGGATGCGGCCCGCCACAACAAGCTGGGGCAGCAGCGACCCCGCCTGCTTGAGCGGCACCAGCAGCCCGGTGACGGTGGCCGGGGCCCCAATGCCGGCCAGCAGCCAGGGCAGCACCAGGCCCGGGCTGGCGAGCTGTTCGGCCAGCTTGGTGGCGGCGCCGTTGGCCAGGTTCAGCAGGTAGTTGCGCGGGACGTCCGTGCAGGCGCCTGCCGGGATGGCCTCGCAGGCACGCTCGTCGGTGTCGTCGCCGGCGAGCACTCGGTACGCCGACTCCAGGCGCTCGGCGGCGGCGTGGGACAGGGCGGGTTCGCTCATGGACAGGCCGGGGCGGGCGACTAGGAGGCCTTCATGGCGGCGTAGTCCACCGGCTGGTGGCGGTCCAGCTTGCGGGTCACCGGCGGCAGCGGATACTTGAGCCCGCTGGCGCAGTTGAACAGCACCACCCGTTCGTCGGCATCCACCTTGCCTTCGGCCAGCGCCTGCTTGTAGGCGGCATAGGTGGCGGCGCCCTCCGGGCAGAGCAGCAGGCCCTCCTCGTGGGCGACCTCCGCCAGCGCAGCCTCGATCGCCTCGTCCTCCACGGCGATGGCGAAGCCGCCGGTGGAGCGCACGCCGCGGAGGATCAGGAAGTCCCCGATGGCCACGGGCACGCGGATGCCCGAGGCGATGGTATGCGCGTCCTGCCACAACTCCGCGTGCTCGGCGCCCTGCTCATACGCCCGCACGATGGGCGCGCAGCCGGTGGCCTGCACGGCCACCATGCGCGGGCGCTTGCTGCCAATCCAGCCCATCGCCTCCAGTTCGTCGAAGGCCTTGACCATGCCGATCAGCCCCGTGCCGCCGCCGGTGGGGTAGAAGATCACGTCCGGCAACTCCCAGCCGAACTGCTCGGCGACCTCCAGGCCCATCGTCTTCTTGCCCTCGATGCGGTAGGGCTCCTTGAGCGTGGAGGTATCGAACCAGCCCATGGCCTCCTTGCCCTCGCCCACGATCTTGCCGCAGTCGTTGATCAACCCATTGACGCGGTACACCTTGGCCCCCTGGGCCGCGATCTCGCGCACGTTGATCTCCGGCGTATCCTCCGGGCAGAACACGTAGCTCTCGATACCGGCCCGCGAGCAGTAGGCTGCCATGGCCGCCCCGGCGTTGCCGTTGGTGGGCATGGCCATGCGCTGCACGCCCAGCTCCTTGGCCATGGAAACGGCCAGGCACAGCCCCCGCGCCTTGAAGGAACTCGTGGGCAGACGGCCCTCGTCCTTCACCCACAGCCCACGGCTGCCCGTGCGGCCGCGCAGGCGCGGCAAGGGAATGAGCGGCGTGACCGGCTCGCCCAGCGAGACGATATTCTCCGCCTTGCGCACTGGCAGGAACTCACGATAGCGCCACAGGTCCGCCGGGCGCTTGGCCAGCGTGGCCTTGTCCAGGCCCCGCGCCAGGGCTTCCAGATCGTAGCGCACCAGCAGCGGTTTGCCCGCTCGCGAGAGGCCGTGCAGGACGTCCGCCTCGTGGCGCTCGCCGGTATAGCCGCACTCCAGGTGCGTGACGTAGGTCTCGTAGGGGCCAGCGGTGTTGGTGGTTGCGACCATGTGGGGCGGACTCCGATCGAAGCGGCGGTTGTGGGCGTTGCGCCTTGCCTTTTGCGCGATCCGTCCGCAACTTTAGACAGCCCGCCCGATCCGCGCAAGCACGGGGTGGCGGGCCGCCGGCGCCGGAGTCTTCGCGGACGCTCTGCGTCCATCGGTGCCGCTTCGCGGTTGCACTGTTGCTGACTCACGCATCGTCATGTTCACCATCGACCGGCTCGACCACCTGGTGCTCACCGTGCGGGATCTGCCACGCACGATCGACTTCTACACGCGCGTGCTGGGCATGGAGGAGCAGACCTTCGGCGGAGGCAGCGGCCCCATGCGCAAGGCGCTGCGCTTCGGGCGCCAGAAGCTGAACCTGCACGAGGCCGGGCACGAGTTCGAGCCCAAGGCCGCCGCGCCCGCCCCGGGTTCGGCCGATCTGTGCTTCATCACGGAGACGCCGCTGGCCGAGGTGATGGCGCACCTGGAGGCCTGTGGCGTGCCGCTGCTGCTGCCGCCCTCTCGTCGCACTGGGGCGCTGGGGCCCATCGAATCCGTCTACCTGCGCGATCCCGACGGCAACCTCATCGAGATCAGCAACTACCCGGCGCGGTGAAGGTGCACCGTGATCGGGCTTGACGTCAATAGTTCGATATTTGTAGAATAATCGTGGGGTTGGGGCGCGGCGCGAATAGGCGCCCTCAGACAGAGGCAAGGCGTGTCCAGCAAGGACTATTTCGAAGAGGTCGCACCGCAGTGGGATGCGATGCGCCAGGAGTTCTTCTCCACCGGCGTGCGCGAGAAGGCCTACGCCGCGGCGGAACTGAAGCCCGGCATGACCGTGGCGGATATCGGCGCGGGCAGCGGCTTCATGAGCGAAGGGCTGCTGGGGCGGGGCCTGCAGGTGATCGCCGTGGACCAGTCCCCGGCCATGCTGGCCGAGATGCGGCAGCGCCTGGGCGAGGAAGGCATCACCTATCGCGAGGGTGAGGCCGAGCACCTGCCCATCGCGGAGGGCATGGTGGACCGGGTTTTCGCCAACATGTACCTGCACCATACGGAGCGGCCCGCTGCGGCCATCGCGGAGCTGACGCGCATTCTGAAGCCGGGCGGACGGCTGATCCTCACGGACGTGGATGCGCACACTCATACATTCCTGCGCTACGAGCACCACGACCGCTGGATGGGCTTTGACCGGGCGGACGTCCAAGGCTGGTTCGAGGCGGCCGGTCTGGGCAATGTGTCCGTGACCGACGCCGGTGAGGACTGATGCGCCACCAGCGCCTCCGGTCGGGAGGCCGCCCGCATCCGTATCTTCCTCGCCCGTGGTGACCACTAGTTCACGCACCGGCAGTGCCAGGGACGGGAGCGCGGGGCCGCGTGCCACACGGCGGCCGTCCCTTGCGCCACGCGCAGCTCCGCCGCATGATGGGGCCGACCGCGCCGCTGGCCCCACCGGCACACCCGCCACTCACAGCGCTTCACGAAGGACGCACGAATGAGCGACCGACCACAGCCCGCCACGCTGGCGTTGCACGCAGACGACGACACGGAGTCCACGCCGGACGTCTCGCCGCCGCTGCACCTCGCCACCACCTACCGCGCCGGCAATGATGAGGCGCTGGTCTACGGACGCAACGATACGGCCACGCGGAGGCGCTTGGAGGTCGTGCTGGGGGCGCTCGAAGGCGGCCATGCGGTGACCTATGCCTCCGGGCTGGCGGCGGTCTATGCCGCTCTGCGGCACCTGCGGCCCCGGCGCGTGGCCATTGATCGCGGGTACCACGGGACGCACCTGGTGCTGGAGCGCCTGCACGAGGACGGCGTGGAGGTGATGGGACTGGAGACCGCTCCGCAGGCGGGGGACGTGATCTGGCTGGAGACGCCGAAGAATCCCACCTGCGAGATCGAGGACATCGCCGCCCATGCCCGCCGCGCCCACGATGCGGGCGCCAAGGTGGTGGTGGACAGCACCTTCGCCACGCCCATCCTGCAACAGCCGCTGGCGCTGGGGGCCGATCTGGTGATGCACAGCACCACGAAGTTCCTCAGCGGGCACTCCGACGCGCTGGGTGGCGTGCTGGTGGCCCCGACGGCGGAGCAGGCCGACAAGCTGCGCGCCGAGCGTACCGTGCTGGGCTCCGTGCCGGGTGCCCTGGAGGTGTGGCTCACGCTGCGCTCCCTGCGCACGCTGGCCCTGCGCGTGGAGCGGCAGAGCGCGAGCGCCACGCGGCTCGCGGCGTGGCTGGAGGGCCGCGTGCCACGTGTGTGGCATCCCTCGCTGGCCTCGCACCCGGGGTACAAGGTGGCCACGGAACAGATGCACGGCCCCGGAGGCGTGCTCTCCATCGAACTGGACAGCGCCGAGGCTGCGCAGGCCCTGCCGGACCGCTTGCGGCTGTTCCGCAACGCAACGTCGCTGGGCGGCGTGGAATCCCTCATCGAGTGGCGCCGGCAGCACGACCCCAACGCGCCGGAGGGCCTGCTGCGGCTCTCCGTCGGGCTGGAGGCCGCGGAAGACCTCATCGCGGATCTGGAGCAGGGGCTGCGCGGGTGAACACCGGAGCCGCCCCGCCCCTGGGAGCGGCTCCGACGTGGGCCCAGCCTAACGGATATGGGACATCTGGTGCGGGTCCAGCTCCAGCCACACCTCCTCGTCGAGTTTGAATACCTCGTGGGGTCTCGCGGTGACGCGCAGCGAGAGTGCGCTGTCGCGAGGGGTCACGGCATAGTCCCAGTGCTCGCCCAGATAAGCGCGCTGCGTGACCCGCCCCGGCAGCACCACGTCGCCATTGCCGTCGGAGGGGCTGTGCCGGTGGAGCTGGATGCTCTGCGGGCGCAGAGAGAAGGAGACGCTGCCCTGTAGGCCGGCGCTCTCCTCGAACCGCGACAGGTCTATCCCGAAGTGGTCGAACTCCACCCGCTCGCCGCGCACCTCGCCATCGATGAAGTTGGTGCGGCCGATGAAGCCGGCCACGAACCGGGTGCGGGGCCGGGCGTACAGGGTAAAGGGGTCGTCGATCTGCTCGATGCGGCCCAGGTTCATCACGGCGATGCGGTCCGAGGTCACCATGGCCTCGGCTTGGTCATGGGTCACGTAGACCGTGGTGATCTTGATCTCATCGTGCAGACGCCGGATTTCGTATCGCATTTCCTCGCGCAGGTTCGCGTCCAGGTTCGAGAGCGGCTCATCCAGCAGCAGCACCGCCGGCTGCACCACCACAGCGCGGGCCAACGCCACGCGCTGCTGCTGCCCGCCGGACAACTCAGCCGGGTAGCGGTCCTTGAGGTGCCCCAACTGCACGACCTCCAAGATCTGCTCCACCTTGCGGCGAATCTCCGCGGCGGCGAGCCGGCGGATCTTGAGGCCGAAGGCGACGTTCTCGTACACCGTCATGTTCGGCCAGATCGCGTAGCTCTGGAAGATCATGGACATGCTGCGCTTCTCCGGCGGCAGGGAGGACGTGGGCGAGGAGATCACGCCGCCATCCACTTCGATCGTGCCGGACGAGGGATTGATGAAGCCGGCGATCATGCGCAGCGTGGTCGTCTTGCCACAGCCTGACGGGCCCAGCAGCGACACGAACTCGCCTTCCCGCAATTCCAGGTTGAAGTCCTTGACCGCCGAGTATTCGCCGAAGCGCTTGGTCACATTGTGCAGGGCCAGTTTGCTCATGCCGTTGTCCTCCGCAGCATGAAGTCGCGGCCCAGCAGGCGGAAGCCGATCAGCACGGTGATGACCGTGATGACCACCAGCACCAGCCCGATTGCCGCGAGGATCTCGAAGTTACCCTCGTCGCTCTTGTCGAACAGCAGCACGGAGAGCACCTGCGTTTTGATGGAATACAGGAAGATGGCCGAGCTCAGCTCGCGTGTGGCCGGGATGAACACCAGGATGAAGCCTCCGGCCAGACCCCGCTTTAGCAGCGGCGCGACCACGCGGCGAATGGCCGTAAGGCGACTGCCGCCTAGGATGCGCACGGCATCCTCCAGTTCCGGATTCACCGAACGGATGGCGGCGTGACTGTTGGCATAGGCGATGGGCAGAAAGCGCGTTGCGAACGCCAGGATCAGGATCCACGCCGTGCCGTAGAGCATCAGCGGCGGGTTGGTGTAGGCGGCGTAGAACCCCAGCGCCAGCACGATGCCCGGAATGACGAAGGGCGCCATGGCGAGGAACGCCAGCACATTGCCGAAGCGCACGAGCTGTCGGTTCACGATGTAGGCGATGCACAGGGCCAGCGAGAGCGCGATCAGCGCGGCGGAACCGGCGAACAGGAACGTGTTGTAGATGGCCTCCTGGGTCTGGGTCTGGTCCACCAGCACCCACTTCAGGTTGGCCAACGTGAGATTATCCAGCGAGAACCCGCGCCCCCAGGCCTTGGCAAAAGCCGCCTGCAGCAGCACGACGGCGGGCATGTACACCGACAGCGAGCACACGAACAGGCAATAGCCCAGCATCGGCCAGCGCCAGCGGCCCAGCGGCACGGGTCGGCGCTCACCGCCCTTGCCCGTCAGGGCCACGTAGCCCTTGCGGGCCAGCAGGCGCCGTTGCAGCCAGAACAGGCCCATCGTGATCAGCAGCAGCGGCATGGCATAGGCCGCGGCGACGCCGACCTTGGGTGGGAATTCGAAGAACTGCCAGAGCTGCGTCGTCACGACCTGGAAGCGCGCCGGCAGTGCCAGCAACGCCGGCGTTCCAAACAGGGCGATGGCTTCCAGGAAGCTGATGATGAACGCGCCCAGGATCGCGGGCGTGGCCAGCGGCAGCGTGACGCGGAAGGTGGTGCGCCAGATGCCTGCCCCCAGGATGTTTGCCGCGTCCTCCATCTCGGAGGAGACCAGGTCCAGCGCCGACTTGGTGAACACGAACATGTACGGGAAGGAGTAGCAGGCGATCACTACCACCAGCCCCGGCATGCTGTAGACGTTGAAGGGCCCGCGCTCCACGCCCGTTAGGGCCATGAAGATGCGGTTGAGCCAGCCCGCGTTGGGGCCGGCCAACAGGATCCACGCCACCGCGCCCAGGTACGACGGCACGATGAAGGTGCCCAGGATGGACACCCACACCAGCCCCTTGGCGGGCATGTCCGTGCGGGAAACCGCCCAGGCCATGGGCACCCCGAACGCCGTGCAAAGCACGGCCGTTGAGATTCCCAGCGTGAGGGAATTGCCCAGCGCCTGCAGGTAGCGCCAGCGGCTATAGGCGTAGATGTAGTTCGCGAGGGTAAACGTCCCGCTGTCCTGGTGCTGGAAGCTCACCAGGAACAGTCGGGCCAGTGGATTGACCACCAGGAACAACAGCACCCCGATGATCAGCACCCACACGATGACGGACTTGTCCAGGTTCCGCCACCACTGCCCGAAGGCCGAGTTTCCACCCGCGGCGGCCTTGCCCGATGTGGCGTCGGTCATCTGATCCCCTGCGTGCAGGTTCCTCGTTCAGGCACGGCCCGGATGTGCGCCGGCAGGCGCGCGGTGCCGCACCCCATAAGGGCGTGGCCCGGCCCGAACGCAAGCGCGCACGGGCCGGGTCCAGAACCGCAGCGTGGATCAGATACCGAACGTATCGCGGAACAGCTCTTTCACTTCAGGGATGCCCTTCTGGATTTCCTCCAGGGAGGGGCGCACGGTCTTCACGTGCTCGAGCGAGCGAGCCCCGGGCAGTGGCTTGACCCCCTTCACGATGGATTCACCGCGCTGCTTGACCTCGATTTCCGCGGCTTCCTTGTTCATCAGGAACTCGATGTAGAGCTTGCCGGCGTTCGGGGCGGGCGCATTCTTGAGCACGCCCGACGGCGAGATCATCAACAGCGTGCCATCCTCGGGATAGATCACGCCCAACGGATTGCCCTTGTCCTTGCTGCGCAGGGTGGTGGCGGAGGGCCCGGCGCCGACCCAGCGCTCCTTGGCGTTGAGCATGGTCACCGTGTCGTTGATGGAACGGCCAATCTGCGGCTTGTTCTTCTCCAGCTTCGTGAAGTAGTCCCAGCCGTACATCTTGCGCATCAGCACGACCCACGTGCCCACGTAGCCCGAGAAGCCCGGGTGGCCGATCGCGACCTTGTTCTTCCACTTCGGGTCGAGCAGATCGGTCCACTTCTTGGGCGCGTCCGCCTCGGAGACCAGATCGGAGTTGTAGTTGATCAGCACCAGCCCGGCTGCCGTCACGAAGTAGTAGTCGTCGGGATCGTTGTATGGCTTGAAGGCATCGATCATATTGGTCAGGCTGTGCGGCCGGTACTTCATCAGCCAACCCGCTTGCTTCATCTTCGGGTAGTGGCTCAGGTCCGTAGAACTGATCACGGAGGCCACCGCCAAGCCAGCCTTCATGTCCTGCGCCAGGCGTTGATAGGCCACCTGGGCCGTGGTGCGAATGAAGTTGCAGTGGACGCCGGGGTACTTCTTGTCGTAACCGGCGCAGATGGCGGCGGCTTCTTCCGAGTTGTAGTGGGCCGTGTAGACGGTGAATTCCTTCTCCTTCTTCGCCGCCTCGTAGAGCTGCTTTTCCCAGGGCGCCATATCGGCCCATACCGGCGCGGACACAAGCATGGCCAGCGCCAAGCAGGCCACTGCTTTCAGCAACGTGGCACGCATGATGTTCCCCTCTGTTGTCGAAGCATCGAACCGCAGAATCGCGAGAGCGCATCTATTTGGCTGCGGCCCCACGCCGCCGCCGCCCCCCTGTCTCGCGGACCCTCGGCTTATCACAGCCCTGGCGGTGGCGCAAAGCCCGTATTGATGGGGCGGCACACACGTGCACTGCCGGCGTGCCCTGCGTGGTTGCGACGCTGCCCCAGGCGCTCGCCGGTGGCCGCCGTGGCGACGAAGCGCGCGTCGCCATGCCGTTGCCAAGCGGAGCGCGGCGCGCCTATAGTGGGCGATATGCCGAGGCCCCTTCGTGGGCCGCTTCATACCACCCCAGGAGCCGCATGAAGACGTCGACGGAAAAATTGATCGCCGAAAAGGAAGGCGCGATCGGCTGGTTGATCTTCAACAACCCCGCCCGCCACAACGCCATGTCGCTGGAGATGTACCAGGCGACCGCGGAGGTGATGGAGGCGTACGAGCAGGACGACGAGGTGCGCGTAATCGTGTTGCGGGGCGCGGGCGACAAGGCCTTCGTCTCCGGCGCGGACATCTCCACGTTCGAAAAGCAGCGCGCCTCGGCCGAGGACACCGCGTTCTGGGATCGCACCACGGAGCAAGCGTCCAAGTCCATCTACGAGACGAGCAAGCCCACCATTGCCATGATCAACGGCTACTGCATGGGCGGGGGCGTCTCCCTGGCGATGAGCTGTGACCTGCGCATCGTCTCCGAGAAGTCCCGCTTCGCCGTGCCGGCCGCCAAACTGGGCGTGGGCTATCGGGCCCACGGCATCCGCAAGCTGATGAGCGTGGTCAATCCCGCCTTCGTCAAGGAGATCTTCTACACAGCGCGCCAGTTCTCCGCAGAGGAGGCCCTGACGATGGGATGGGTCAATCGCGTGCTGCCCGAAGAGCAGTTGGAGGGCTACGTGCGCGAGTACGCGGGCACCATCGCCGGCAACGCGCCGCTCACCATTCGCGCCGTGAAGGCCACGGTCAACGAGCTTCTCAAAGACCCGGAAGAGCGGGACCTGGAGCGCTCCGAGGCGCTGGTCTCCGCCTGCTTCACCAGCGAAGACTACGTGGAGGGCCGGCGCGCCTTCATGGAGAAGCGCAAGCCGCAATTCAAGGGCCGCTAGCCGGCAGTGCCGGTGTCGCGGCGCCCGCGCGTCGCGGCGTCCCCCCCATGGTTGACCTGCCCATCTGCGACGCGCACCAGCACTTCTGGGATCCGCGCCGCAACTACCATCCCTGGCTCTGCGACGAACCACCCATCGCCTTCCGCTACGGGGACTACCGCGCGCTGCGCCGGCCCTACCTGCCGGCGGACTATCGCCGCGACAGCGCGGGCCACCGGATCGTGTGCTCGGTCTACGTGGAGGCCGAGTGGGATTCACGCGATCCGCTGGGCGAGACGCGCTGGGTCACCGCGCTGGCCGAGGCGGAGGGACTGCCGAGCGCCGTCGTGGCGCAGGCGTGGCTGGACCGCGACGACGTCGCGGAGGTGCTGGCGGGGCAGGCCGGGTTTCGCATCGTGCGGGGCGTGCGCCACAAACCCGTCGCCGCGCGCACGACCGGGGACGCCCGGCGCGGGGCTCCGGGCTCCATGGACGATCCGCGCTGGCGTGCGGGCTATGCCCTGCTGGAGCGCCACGGCCTGAGCTTCGACCTGCAGACGCCCTGGTGGCACCTGAAGGCTGCGGCAGAACTGGCGCGCGACTTCCCGGGCACGCAGATGATCCTCAACCACACCGGGCTGCCCGCGGACCGCAGCGCAGAGGGTCTGGCCGCGTGGCGGCTCGCCTTGGAGACCCTGGCCGCGCAGCCCAACGTGGCGCTGAAGATCTCCGGCCTGGGGCAGCCCGGGCAGCCCTGGACGGTGGAGGCCAATGGCCCCATCGTGCGCGATGCCATCGCAATCTTCGGGGTTGCCCGCTGCATGTTCGCCAGCAACTTCCCGGTGGACAGTCTGGTGGCCAGCTTCGATACGATCTTCACCGGGTTTGGCGCGATCGTGGCCAAGCGACCCGAGGCCGAACAACGTGCGCTGTTTCACGACAACGCCGTGCGAATCTACCGCCTCGCGGAATAGCCCCCGCCCGATTCGGCCGGAGCGGGTCACTGCCAGCCAACACCAGGTCCCAGCCGGGCCGACGGCCGCAATTGCCAAGGCCCTGCCGCTCGCGATACGAGGGAAGTCCCCATTGTGCCTTCCGCGCGGTGGGGTCGCCACCCGTCACCCGCGCCGCCCTCCATGCCGTCCATGGTGCCACCCGACCCGTCATCCTCGCCGCAGGCCGCGGAGCACGCCCGCACGCTGCGCGCCATCGCGCTGGTTGACGCGGCCACGTTCTTCTTCCCGCTCATCTTCATGACGGGGCTGAACATGATCTCCAAGTCCATCATCCACGCCTTTCTGGCGCGGCTGACGGATCCGGAACTGACGCTGGCGGCGTTTTCGATCTCGTTTGCGTTCTACTACACGCTGACAAGTTCCACGGAAGTGAACACGCTGCTGTCCATCTCCTATCTGCGGGATCAGCGCTCCGTTCGGCACCTGCTGGGCTTCTTCTGCCTGATCGTGGGGCCGCCCGTGCTCCTCACACAGGCAGTGGCCTGGACGCCGCTGGGCGCGTGGATCTATGGGGGCATCTTCGGCGGGAGCCCGGCGGTGGTCGCGCAGGCGCAACTGGCCACGTTCTATTTCTCGCTCAGCGCGCCGGTGCTGATGTTTCGGGCGCTGGCCTTTGCCCTCATCATGATCAACCGGCGCACGATCTGGATCACGTTCAGCACGCTGCTGCGGCTGCTCTCGCTGGGGGTCTCGCTGGTGCTGCTGCCCCGGGTGCTTCAGGGGGCGGCCGCAGGAGCCGCGGCGCTGGTGAGCTGCATGGTGGTGGAGACGGGCTTCGCGTGGTGGGCGGCATGGGGATTTCTCCGAAGGCTTCCGGTGGATGCGGGCGAGCGCGTGCGCTACGGGGAGATGTGGCGCTTCGCCTGGCCGCTGATGGTGAGCCAGTCCACGGAGATGGGGGTGGTCATGACCATCAACATCTTTCTGGGCCGTCTTGCGCGCGCGGAGTTAGCCTTGGCGTCCTTCGGCGTGGTGCAGGGCTTGGCCAACGTGCTGCTGAGCCCCCTGCGCAATCTGGTGCAGACGGCGCAGACCCTGGCCCGCACCACCAGCGATGTGCGCGTGCTGCTTCGATTCACCACCTGGCTGGTGGTGGGCTTCACGGGCGGCATTGCGGCGGTGTTCCTAACGCCCCTGCGCCACGTGGTGCTGGCAGACGTGATGGGTCTGCGTGGCGATCTGCTCCACTACGCCGAACCGGCCATGATGATCAGCTTCGTGGTGGCGGTGTTCTGGGGCTATGCCGCTCTGTTCCGCGGCCTGCTGGCCAGTGCGCGCCGCACCCGCACCGTGGCCGTCTCCGCGCTGTCGCGGCTGGCCATGGTGGTGCTGATCGGTAGCTCCACGTTGTTCCTGGCGCACGTCAACGGAGCCGTTGTGGGGATTGTGGCCTGGGCCGCCGCATTCGCCGCGGAGACGGCGGTGCTGGGGTGGCGGCTCGCCTCCCGGCGCGCGGGCCAAGCGCCGCTCTTCCCCGAGCCGCCGGCCGGTTAGGTTACTTGCCAAACGCCCAACGCTCAATACGCGCGGCATTGCCCCCTGGCGCGACCCGTACTAACCTGGGGCGCAGCACGTATGACCAGCAGCGCATCGGGGGGCGCTATCCCATGACCATGAGTCATCCGCAGTCCCGCAGCGATGAGCCACGGCCCCAGCCCGGCCTTGAGGGCCTGTCGGCGGAGCTGCGGGCGCGCCTGGGGGCGGAAACCCCATTGGAAACGCCGGAACAATGCCGCGCGGCTCTGGTGCGCCTGGGGCTCTGCGATGGGGCTCGGCCTGCGGTGATCCTGGAACTGTACGGCGGCCTGCGCCTGAAGGCAGGTTGCCGCTCGCTGCCTCTGCACGCGGCCACCATCGGCGAGGCCCTGCAGGTGCTGCGCACCGCTTGTCCCAAGGTACAGCGTCTGCTGCCCCCGCCCCACGAGTTGGAGGGGCATTACCGGTTCTCCCTCAATGGCCGTGCCGTGACCGCGGATCCGGATCACGCCTTGCAAACGGGCGACCGCCTCATCGTCTTCAGCGCCTCCGTGGGGGGCTAGCCATGCGTGGCGTCCACGGCCACTACCTGCGCATTGACGCGGGCTCGGGTCGCGCGGAGCGCGTGCCGCTACCCGATGCGGTGCACCGGCGCTACCTGGGCGGCATTGGCCTGGGCACTTGGCTGCTGCTGCGGGAATCCGGCGAAGGTTACGACCCGCTGTCGCCCGGGGCGCCGCTGGTGTTCGCCTTTGCGCCGTTGGTGGGCACCGCGCTGAACACCTCCGCCAAGGCTGCTGTCGTCAGCAAGTCCCCCCTCACGGAACGGCTCAACGACGCCATGCTCTCCTCCGGGTTCGCCGTCTCGGGCAAGGGCAGCGGGGCCGATGCGCTGGTAATTACGGGCACCTGCGAACGCTGGAGCACGCTCTTCGTGGAACCGGGCTCCGTCACGGTGCGCGAAACGCCGGATCTGTGCGGCCTGGACGCCAGCCAAGCGGCCGCGGTCATCCAGGCGCGTTGGGGCGAGGACTGGGACGTGGTGGCGATCGGCGTCGCGGGCGAGCACGCGGTGCCTTTTGCCACGCTGACCCACGATGGACGCCACGCGGGCCGAGGCGGGACCGGGGCTGTGCTCGGCTCCAAGCGACTCAAGGCCGTGGCCGTGCGGGGTGCGGAGCGCTGCAGCCCGGCCGATGCGTCCAGCCTGGACGCCCTGCGCCGCGACCTGAAGCAGCGCAGCCTGGGGCCGGGCACGGAGAAGTATCGCACCACCGGCACACTGGGCAACCTGCTCGTCTTTAATCGCATCGGCATCCTGCCCACGCAGAACTTCAGCCGCGGCCAGGATGCGCGTGCGGAATCGCTTTCCGCCGAGGGGCTCTTCGAGGGGGAGCGCGTGGAGCGCGCCACCTGCCGCGACTGCATGATCGGCTGCGAGAAGCGCTATGTGGGGCCCGACGGCGGCACGACGCGCCTGGAGTACGAGAACGTCTTCGCCCTGGGCTCGCTGCTGGGCATCTGGAATCGCGACACGGTACTGCGGGCCTCGCAGATGTGCGATGAGCTTGGCATGGACACCATCTCTACGGGCGGTACGTATGCCTTCGCCGCCGAGTGTGTGGAGCGCGGGCTGCTGGAGCTGCCCGGCGTGCGCTTCGGCGATGGTGAGGGGCTGCTGACCGTACTGCCGAAGATCGCTCGCCGCGAAGACGAGGGCGCCCTGCTGGCGCTGGGCTCGCGGGCGCTGGCACGCCGCATCGGGCAGGGCAGCGAGGGCTTCGCGGCGCACGTGAAGGGCCTTGAGTTGCCCGGCTATCATCCCGGCGGCTTGCAGACTCTGGGGCTGGGGCTGGCCGTGGGTGCGCGCGGGGCCGACCACAACAAGAGCGGCGCCTACGATCTGGATCTCTCCGGCTCGGTAAACCGCTTCGGTCTGGACGCGAAGCGTGTGGCGGCGATGATCGAGCTGGAGAACCAGGCCGCCGTGTTGGATTCGCTGATCCTCTGCAAGTTCGTGCGCCGGGCCCTGACGGACGTGTATGGCGACGGTGCGCAGATGCTGACGGCGCTCACGGGTGAGACGTTCACGTCCGATGACCTGCGCGCCGCCGGCGAGGCCATCCACGATCTGAAGAAGCTCTTCAACCAGCGCCAGGGCTGGCAGGCCAAGGAGGACACGCTGCCGTCCCGTTTCTACCGAGCCGCCTCCAATGGTGGCGGTGCCCACGCCGCACCGGCGGAGGGCGAGCCGGAAGGTATCGACCCGCAGGCCTTCAGCGCCGCTCGGGCCGAGTATTATCGCCAGCGAGGCTGGTCGCTGGAGGGCCGCTGGCAGCCCGACCCGGACCTGCTGGCCACCCTGCGGCAGGCAGGCTGAGCGGCCCAGCCCGGGCCTCGCCCATAGTGGCCTTCCCGCAAGTGCCCACAGTCCGGCGGGCACCGCTTTCCCCCCACCGCATTCCCTGTTAGCGTTGCGCCACGGACGCCGGCCGTGCAGCCGGCCAGACCCCCCAGCCACAGGCCCGGAGCAGCCCCATGAGCGATTCGGACACTTATGAAGTCTATGCCGTGAAGTACGGCACGATGCAGCAGCGGTGGCGCAAGGACAGCTTCATCATGGCTGACGACCACGATGCGGCAATGCCCATCGACTATTTCGTGTGGGCCATCACAAACAAGGAGCGCACGATTGTGGTGGACACCGGCTTTGACAAGGAGGAAGGACGTCGGCGCGGCCGCACCGTAACCCGGCTGCCCCGCGAGGGCCTCGCTATGCTGGATATCGACGCGGCAAAGGTGCAGGACGTGGTGGTGACGCACCTGCACTATGATCACGCCGGCACGCTGGACGACTTCCCCGCCGCGCGCTTTCACATCCAGGATCGAGAGCTGAACTACACCACGGGTCGGCATATGTGCGCGGAGCCCTTCCGGCATGCGTACACGGTCGATCACGTGTGCACCCTGGTGCGGCGGGTATTCGATGGTCGCGTGGCGTTCCACGATGGCGACGAGGAAATCGCCCCGGGCGTGAGCGTGCACCTGATCGGCGGTCACACGATGGGCATCCAGAGCGTGCGGGTGAAGACGAAGCGCGGCTGGCTCGTGCTGGCGTCGGACGCCTGCCACTTCTACGAAAACATGGAGCGCGCCATGCCCTTCCCCATCGTTTATCACGTGGGCGAGATGGTGGAGGGTTGGGCCAAGCTCAAGCGGCTGGCCGAATCGCCCCAGCACGTGGTGCCCGGCCACGACCCGCTGGTGCTGCAGCAGTACCCGGCGCCGAAGAAGGAACTGGAGGGCGTGGTGGTGCGGCTGGACGTGGCCCCGAAGGGCTAGGCGCTGTTTTGAAAAGCGTGTCGGTCATGGGGGCGTTGCTCCCATACCCCACCAGGGAGCGAGGTTCCCTGGCCCCCATTTGTGGGGGGAACCGTGTCGGCCTTGGTCAAGGTCCGTATTGGGGGTGGGGGGCCTCGGCCCCCACATTGGAATTCTTGTGGTTTCAAGCCGCTCAGCCCCCTAAGAACCCCTTCCCAAACTGAGCTTGGCCGGGCGTTCCGCGCGTGGTCGCGCTATGTAGCGGGCGCGGCTGGCCAGCAGGTCCGTCTCGGAGTGGCCGTCGGCGAAGTGACGAATGGGCGGATTCGCGCCAGTCCACGGGGGAGAATGCCTCCGCCAGACGCCCCAGAGCGTCCGCAAGCAGGGCTGGATCGCTATTGAGCAGCGCAGCGATGGGCTTGGCTTGTGGATCGGCGCAGGCCATGGCTGGTGTAAATCCACGCGCGTAGGAGCCTCTCCGACACGGGAACCCGAAGCGCTGCGACGCCTTAGCGCGCGGGGTCGTGGGCGATCGCATTCACCATGCGCAGGGCGGTCTCCGCGACGGCATCCACGGATGGCCATCCGCCGTTGGGCTCGTGCACGGTATCGTGGTGACCAAAGCGCGGCAGGTAGGTATCCACCGTGGTGGCATCGAAGATTCCCAGGGTGGGTAGCCCCCGCCCGATGGCTAGGTTGCGTACGCCGGTGTCGTTGCAGATCAGAACCGTGCCGCCCCGCAGCAGTGCGTGGAATGCCTCTCCCTTGGCATCGCGCACGGCGCGCACGTTGGGTCGCTCGCCTGCGGCCGCCAGGGCTATGTCGCCGGTCTCCACTTCCCAGTCCGCCACGCCATACAGCAGGCGGTGCTCGTAGTCCGGAAGCGCCTCGGCCAGCCGCCCCAGCAGCGCGCCGAAGCGCTCGGCGGGCCAGCACTTCTCCGGTACCGAGGCGGTAGGGAAGTACACCAGGTAGGGTGGCGCCGTGGCACGCTGCGGTGCCGGCCAACCGAAGTCCAGCGGCCAGTCGTAGCGGATGCGCAGGATCGCCAGTTGGTGCAGGAAGTTCTCCGCCTCGAAGCTCATGAAGCCACGGGGGATCGTCACGTCGTAGAGCAGTGGTGCCAGCGGACTGTGCCGATAGCCGAATTTGACTCGCGCCGGATTGACCTGTGTGATCCACGCCGAAGCGCTGGATGCGGTAATGTCGAAGATCAGGTCGTGATAGCCCAACTCGCGGTAGCTGCGCATACGTGTGCGGAACGAGGGCCGCGGCCGGAACTGCCCGGCGGCCACGTGCACGCGGTCTACCAGATCCTCCGGCACGCCGTTGAGGTAGTTGGCAATGGCCCCGAAGGTGATGCTGGCGTTGGGGAAGTGCTTGCGTACCGTCGTGAGGAACGGCCGCGCCAACACCAGATCGCCCAGGGCGGCGTGCTTGATAACGGCCACGCTGCGCACGTCCTCCGCGCGCAGGCCGGCCAGCCGCTCGCGCGCAGCCTTGGAGGCACGGATGTACTTGTGGGGCCAGAGAAGCATGAGGGTTGGATCGCGCAGAGTTGAAGGCGGTGGGTTCGCTCCCGTATACGGCATGGCGGGGTCCGCTGGCAACGGTGTCGCCACACGGTGCTTCTGAAGGGCTTTTGTGGTGCATCAGAGGAACCGCAGCCAGTTGCCGCCCTGGCGCAAGCCGTTGGTCTCCAGGTGGCGCACCAGCCGTTCGCGACCCTCGGTCTCGCCGATGCACGAGAGGAAGAAGGCGGGGCCGCGTCGTAGGCATCCGTGCGGGCCACCACCGGTCAACGGGGTGCGCCGCACTGCGCCGCTGCGAGTCGGGTCGGGGGCTGGGCTGTCTTCTGGTGCTGAACGGCACTGCGGCCAGGGGCTCTCGGCCCCCGCCTTGGGTTTCTTGTGGGTTTGCAGCGGCTCAGCCGCTTGAAACGCCATTTTTCAAACAGAGTCTAGTCCGGCAGCCCCAGCACTCGCTTGGCGATGATGTTGCGCTGTACCTCCGAGGTGCCGCCGCGGATGGTGGCGGCGCGGATGTTGGTGGCGTGGCGGGCCGTCTCTCCCGGGCCGTTGCCCTGGGGCGTATCATCCCATACCACGCCTTGCTGGGCCTCCACCTCCTGGTGCAGCTCGATGATGCGCTGCATCATCTCCGCGCCGAAGAGCTTGAACATCATCGTCTCCGGCCCCGGTGCGGCGCCATGCTCGATGCGCGTGAGGCTGCGGTAACGCGTGTAGAGCAGGCCGTCGCAATCCATCTCCAGCGCGGCCACGCGCCGCCGCAGGTCGGAATTGTCCCAGGCCACGCCGTTGCCCACGGGCGTCTCGCGCGCCACGGACTTCAGGTTGTTGATGGCGTTGCGGATCAGCAGCGGGTTGGAGGTGGGGTGCAGGAAGCGCTCGTGACCCAGCAGGGCCTTGGCCACCTCCCAGCCCTTGTGCAGTTCGCCCACCAGGTTCTCACGCGGCACCACCACATTGTCGAAGAACACCTCGCAGAAGTGCGTGAAGTCGTCCATGGTCACGATCGGGCGCACGGTGATGCCCGGCGTGTTCATCTCGCACAGAATGAAGCTGATGCCCTCCTGCTTGCGCTTGGGCTTGGGGTCCGATCGGCAGAGCAGGAACACCCAATCCGCCTTGTGGGCCTTGGAGGTCCAGATCTTCTGCCCATTGAGGACGAAGCTGTCGTCGCGCACCTCGGCGCGAAGCTGCAGGCCGGCGAGATCGGAGCCCGCCTCGGGCTCGGAGTAGCCCTGGGCCCAGATCATGCGATCGTGCAGGATGCGATCGAGAAACTGCTCCTGCTGCTGCGGCGTGCCGTACTTGATGAGGATTGGCCCCAGCATGTCCAGGCCCGTCGTATGCCGGTCCGGCACGCCCGCCTTGGCGCACTCCTCGTTGAAGATCACCAGCTGCGGAATGGTGAAGCCTGCGCCGCCGTGCTCCTTGGGCCAGTGCGGAGCCAGCCAGCCCTTGTCCGCCAGTGCCTCGTTGTAGGGCTGCAGTTCCTCGTGGCTCAGCCCGGGGCCCTGCACGATGGACTGGCGCAGACCCTTGAGCTGCGGGGGCACGCGGGTTTCGATCCAGTCGCGCACCTCGGCGCGGAAGGTTGCCAGTTCCGGGGTCTCGTTGACGTCCATGGGGCGATGCTCCGCTAGGTGGCCGGGGCGGCTGGCCGGGGGTCGGCCACAGCCCCCCGCAGTTCACTCTTAGCGCATGCGGCCCGCAGGACACAATGGCCGGTGCCCCCCGCGGTGCGGACGCCCCGAAGGGCGCGCTTTGCGCCACCTCATGCGGTCTGTTAGCCTCGGGGCGGAGCGCACAGTTTCGCACCGTGGTGCGGCCGGTGGCCGGGCCCGATGTGCATCGCGCGTCGCCCGCCGGCCCTACTGCGAGGCCTGCCGCCGTGAGCCCATCCGAAGCCATCCTGCGTGTGGAGGCGCTGAGCAAGCGCTTCGGGCGCTTCGAGGCCCTGCGCGGCATCTCGTTCTCCATCGCGCCGGGCGAGACCCTGGGCTTCCTGGGCCGCAACGGCGCGGGCAAGTCCACGGCGATCCGCATCCTCTGCAACCTGATCCGTCCCAGCGGGGGCGCGGCGTGGCTGCGCGGCCAGCCCATCCTGGGCCTGCGGACGGTGGCCCACCGGCGCCTCATCGGTGCCGTGGTGGAGGCTCCGCGCTTCTACCCGCAGCTTTCCGGACGGCGCAACCTGGGCTTGGTGGCGCGGCTGCTGGGCGTGGCGCCGGAGCGGGTGGAGGCGCTGCTGGCGCGGGTGGACCTGCTGGCGCGGGCGGACGTCGCCTTCGGGCAGTACTCCATGGGCATGAAGCAGCGCCTGGGATTGGCCGCGGCCTTTCTGCACGAGCCGCCGCTGGTGATCCTGGACGAGCCCACGGCGGGGCTGGACCCCGTGGGGCAGCGCCAGATCCGCGAC
>Ga0102953_1000253_pt1 | contig 38889 bp, 34 predicted proteins | sample SalPon2A_C_D2_MG_FD_78509 | JGI IMG/M metagenome (GOLD analysis project Ga0102953, IMG submission 78509) | Soil microbial communities from South San Francisco under conditions of wetland restoration - Salt Pond MetaG R2A_C_D2_MG | ecosystem: Environmental > Terrestrial > Soil > Wetlands | place... | reverse complement strand
GTTAAACACCCAGAGGTCATTCTCGCCCTGGAAAAGAATTTTGTCGCCATCAGACGACCATTGATAAGTGTCGGAATTTACGCTGCCGGGGATTGCCAGTTGCCGGGCCTTGCGTGTGGCGACGTCATAAAGCCACAATTCGTAGCCGGCATCGTCACGGAGGTAACTGACCTCTTCATGGCCGGGGCGCCACGCGATGCGGCTGATGGACGGGGCAACAACCGGGTATTCTTCTGTGACCAGTTCCGGAGTGAGCAATCGTTTGGCAGCCCGGCCGGGAAGGGCCGTCACAAAAAAAACCAAAAGAAACACACAAATGCTTACGAACCGCCCGCCAGGTGTTTTCAATCGTCGAGGCACACGGCCCTCCGTGGGCGCAGAATGATCCGCTGAATGGTTACTGGCGTGAACAAAGGCAAAGCATCACGACTGGTGTTCCTGATGGGTGCAGCCGGGGAAACTGGTCAGAAACGTAAGGCCCTTGTAATCCAGAAAATCAATCAGGCCCACCTTCGACGTGAAAAATGCTTCCAGCGTCATGCTCTTCAACAAATGGTAGAAAGGAAACCCCGCGTGCCGGGCTCTTGGATCGTGTTCCGGAACGCTCATTTGCGTCAACAGAGCTTCCCTTTGCGCCGTCGAAAGCTGCAGGAACTGTTTCCCATACTGCTTCTCGCTGAGCTTGTTGGTCAAAGCAAGCCCATCGATCCATTGCTTTTGAAGTGACGGCTCGAACTCTGCCGCCGAGTAAACGACAAAATCAATGTAGTTGGCCACTTTCGCTTCTTTGGCGCCGGGCTTTTCATCAGTTGGAAGAATCAGCTCCGTCAGAACTCCGACGGTGTGGAATTCATCCGGTTTGAAGAACCTGGGCACGTAGGGCGATTCGGTATCCGCCGGTGAAGGTGTAGGCTCCACATCCTTTACTTGCTGCAACCCTCCGGCGGCGGGCGCAGGAGACGCCATCAGCCTCGATCCACGTGGGAGCCACCCTTCAAGAAACTCCCGTCCGGCCGCGCTGGCGCTGAGAAGTCCAAAATATTTCAGCGCGCGGCGTCTTCCCATCATAGGTTTCTCCATTGTCTTAACCTTTCGACGCTTCACCATGCGTCTCGAGAATATGGATATTGACGTTCAGCTACACGTTCCCCAGACGGAATTCCTCTGCCAGATGGTCGCACGCCCGGTAAGCCAGAGTCATGATCGTGAGGGTCCACTCCTTTTCCGGATGGGATACAAACGGTGCTGCATCTGCTACAACCAGGTTCTTGACGTCATGCGCCCGGCACCACTTGTCCAATACAGAAGTGCGTGGGTCGTCTCCCATGCGCGCGCCTCCCCCCTCATGGGTCACGGCTCCCAGAGGCTCAGGATTTCCCTTCTTATACGGGAAAATTTCCGCACCCGAGGCCTTGAGGATTTCGTTTATCTGCCCGTATATTTTGTCCATCATCGCGTAGGCTTCGGGATATTCCGCGTTGGTGTGAAAACGGACCTGCGGTATGCCCCAGGGGTCCCGCAAGCCGTCCGGGTCAATTTCAACATAGTTCGAGTGAAGAGCCAGACCTTCACCATAACCACCCATTGAAACAGGCGCCGGATACAGGTCTTTAATCTTCTTCTTGTAAGCCGACCCGAAGCCCGGCATACCCGCGCCGGGTCCGGGGCCCATGCCGCAACCTGTGTAAAAATTGAGCCGCCAGCCGCCAAGATATTTCTTGTTTCCCTTGCCGCTGTAGTCGTAGCGGGGAATGTAAAGGCATGATTCACCGGGGCCGTCGTCATTCGTGGTGGGACGGCCGGCGAGTTGCGGGAAAAAACCCTCTACGCTGTTGAATGCAACGTGGTCCGACAGATAGTGGCCAAGCACACCGCTCGAATTGGCAAGGCCGGTAGGAAAGTCACGAGTCCTGGAATTGAGCAGGATCCGAACGGATTCAATGTTGGAAGCGGCGAGGACGACCGCCTTGCTGTAGACTTCGTACTCCTGCTTGTTCTGCGTGTCAACGTAACTGACTCCCTTTGCTTTCCCGGTCCGGTGATCGATCAGGACGGTATTGACAGCAGCATAGGGCTTCAACGTGAAGTTGGAATGTTTTTTCAGCTCCGGAAGGACTCCACAGACGGTGCTGTAGCGCGCACCCACCATGCAGCCATGGTTGCAGCCTCCGCAATAGTGACACTCAGGGCGACCGCGGTAAGGCTTACTGAGTACTGCCAGCGCCTGCGGGATCGCTTTGATGCCCAGTTTCGCGGCCCCTTTCTTGATCAGGAGTTCGCCGCAACGCGCATTAAAAGGAGGCAGACGATTTTGTCCGGCGGGGACGTTGTAGAGGCTTTCGCGTCCTCCCGATACCCCGATGAGGTCCTCAACCTTGTCGTAATAAGGAGCTACATCGTCATAAGTGATGGGCCAGTCTTCGCCCCAGCCGCCTTGCAGACTCTTTGGCTTGAAATCCAGCGGACCATAGCGCTCAACGCTCCGTCCCCAAACAAGGCTGCGTCCACCCACGGCACGCAGCCGGGTCCACGTGAAGTTTCCTCCTGGGGCGACCGCGTACGGATCTTCATCGGGAATGGTAAAAAGATGGTCCGTCCATTCATTAATCTTCCATCCCATGCCCTGGGGCAGCTTGCCATACTCACCGGGTTTTCCATTGCCACGGTAGGTCCAGCCATAGGGATACGTGTGAGTGTGGAAATCCTTTCCGGGGTCGATTGGGCGTCCTGCCTCCAGGCAGAGAACCTTCAACCCCTTCATGGCGAGCACGTATGATGCAATGCCTCCACTGGCGCCGGAACCCACCACAATCACGTCGTAAACTGGTTGTGAAGCCATTGCCACCTCCCTGGGTATGGTGCAGAAGAAACAGATAACCTTATCGCTTTTGGCAGAGCTTGTAAACTTTCTTTCCCGACACGTCGATGTGGACTCCGCGGGGAAGAAAATCCATTAAATAATCGCACTGTTGCCTTCTGCCATGCCGGCAATTCCCATGCCATCCCAAACAGCACCCTTCAAAAATCTGGCGATGACCTTGCAACCGCAGCGCCGATTACAGCCGGGAGTTTGCCCGACTATCCTTTAAAGTTTGAGAAAGTTCGCCAGCAGTTGCATGCCGGCGTCGGTAAGGACCGATTCGGGATGGAATTGAACACCTTCTACCTTCAGCTTCTTGTGGCGAAGCCCCATGATGAGGCCATCGGGTGAAGTTGCGGACACCGACAGGCAGTCGGGAAGGCCGTCGCGCTCGACGATGAGTGAATGATAGCGTGTGGCAGGGAAAGGATTCGGCAGCCCTGCAAAGATCGTCTTGCCGTCGTGGGAAACCAGGCTGGTTTTGCCGTGCATGATTTGCGGGGCTCTGACCACCTTGCCGCCAAAAGCCTGCCCAATGGCCTGATGACCCAGACAGACGCCCAGAATCGGGACACGGCCGGAAAATTTCAGAATCACTTCCAGGCAAATTCCAGCTTCGGAAGGAGTCTTGGGGCCGGGCGAAATCACGATGCGCTCGGGCGCTATGCGATCGATCTCTTCGACCGTAATCTGATCATTTCGGCGCACTTCAATTTGCGCGCCCAGCTCACCGAGGTACTGCACCAGATTGTACGTAAACGAATCGTAGTTATCGATAACCAGAATCATGAGCTTGCGTTAATGCCCCCAAACGATTCATTATACGCTGTCACACGATGCAGGAATAACAACAATGGCAAAGGCAAACCTCCCGCCTTTTCTAGAGAAGCGGCTCATGGGCCTTGCCGCGATGGGTGCCACAGTCGTCAAGGTAAGGCAGAACTTTGACTAGATCGGCTCTTGGCTGCGCAACTGCCTCATCCACGAGTTGTGGAATTCAAGGTATGTCTATCGCGAGCTCTTTGCGCTGTTCCGCAGCGTGGGCTACACTCGCTATACGATGGCCAAAATTCAGGAAAGCTGCGAGCCCATTCGGCTGATGCACTACTATCGCAGACTTTGGCAATACGAGGCGCATAAACATGACTATGGAAATTCATCCCATCACTCTGGAAGGCCGTGTTGTGCGGCTGGAACCTCTCAGCCTGGGGCACCATGCTGAAATGTGCGAGGCCGGCCTCGACTTCGAATTATGGCATTGGACCACACAGAATGTTCGCACGCCTGAGGACATGCGCGCATACATCGAGCAGGCTCTGGCAGACCAGGCGCGTGGCACCGCTCTTCCATTCGCCACCATTGACAAGGCCAGCGGCAAGGTGATCGGCAGCACCCGCTACCTGAACATTGACGTTTCGAACCTTCGCGTGGAAATCGGCGCCACCTGGCTTACGAAAAACCTGCAGCGGACCGCCGCCAACACCGAGGCTAAGTATCTGATGCTGCGGCATGCGTTTGAGAAATTAGGCTGCATCCGAGTGGAGCTTAAAACGGACTCGCTGAACCAGCGGTCGCGCGAAGCCATTTTGCGCCTGGGAGCCAAGGAAGAAGGAACGCTGCGCAATCACATGCTGACATGGACAGGCCGCATCCGGCACACCGTCTATTTCAGTATCATCGATTCGGAATGGCCGGAAGTAAAGGCCCGCCTGGAAGAGATGTTGGCCCGCAAGGTCAGAACACAGTAAGAAACTCTCAGCAGGTATGACCTGTTAGAGAAACCAAATCAGTGCCTCCAAGCCAGACTTGCGGGGTCCTACACCGTTCCCAGCCATTCGTGGAAAACCTTTTCACGTCCCTGCTCCGGGCGCACCACGAACCGGATTTTTTCCCCTGCGGCGAGAGGCTTGAACTGCCCGGCAGCGTTCCTGTATAGAGACTGGATCTCGGACTCGGCAAGCGCTTCACCCTGCGCATTCGTTGCGTTGAATATCCAGCACGGCCGTGGGGCCAGAAGCGCGGTGAGGTCAGGCAAGTCAAAGTGTTTGAGAACATTAAAAAGGAACCACGTAAGGTCCAGAGAGTAGGCTTTTGATTCCACAATTGACGCGTACGTGGCAATCGGACTGTCAAACAGCACGGACTGCAGACGGTCATCCAGTACCGCGGAAAGCAGCACCGCCAGCGCGGCACCCCTTTCACCCAACCCAAGGATCCGGCTCTGGTCCACTTCAGGCCGCGATTTGAGGTAATCAAGGCAACGCAGAAAATCCCATACTCGCTGACCGAGCAAAGGTTTGCCGAGACAAAAACATGTCCATGCGTAACGATTGCGCAGAGGAATATCTTCATAGAACAGAGGCCCTGCGGGTGGATCGTGTGGAGTGGAGACGCCGAGGCCGCGGAGGTCAATGGCGCAGACCGCAACGCCCTTTCGCACTAGACGGCTGATGTCCGATGTTTCATAGAGAATGTGGTTCTTGCCGCCTTCTGAAACAAAGACGACAGTCGGGAACGAAGGACCGCCTTTGTCCGGCCTCAGGAACCAGCCCGTCACCCGCACCTGCGGCTCTGAGTAAAACTCAAACTCGTCGACGGCAACATTGTCCATCCAGCGGTTGGACGAAATAACTCGGGGATTCAGCGGCGTCGGCGCTGAGGGAAGGCCAAGAAGTTTTCTTAGCGTTCCCTGAGCGCGTTGGCGTGCGGCCTTCACTTCATTCAGCGTGCGCAGCGGCTGAGTTACGGGCGCAACCTGCCGCATTCGCTCTGTGTTCAGGTCAACAACCGAGCGTCCGCCCAGCGACGTCAGCACCTGCCCGGTGCTGGTGCAGTGCAAGGTTCCCGCAGGCGACTCATCATAGGGCGCATCTGTGGTTCCCCACTCTGGATTGCCCAGCCAGCGGTTAAACCATGCATAGGTTTCACGGCGATTAAAGAAGTCGAAGGCGTGAGGCAGGGGCGATCCAAAGAGTTTCACCTTGTCACCAGCCCCCATCAGCTTGTAGCCGGCAAGAGCTTCGTCGTAAATTTCCCGGGTCCCCTCAACATAAGTAGGCGAATAGGTCAGGCCGGGGTCGGTGCGGGAATACATAATCAGCAGCGGCCTGGGCGCACACGCCAGGAACAGGTCTCCGCGGTCGATTTCCTCGGGAAGGCTGCCGACGATGTTCTGTTCAGCATCATCCACCGCCCCCGGAGGCAGGTAGTTGGGACCTGCCAGGTTTTCATTCTGTCCATCGGCAGACGCGTAAGCCTTAATTCTCGGCTCCAGCGCCGCCAGCCACATGGTCATGGTTCCCCCGCCCGACTGTCCCGTGCAGCCGATGCGTTCAGGATCGACTTCGGGCCGGGAGAGAAGATAATCAACCGCCCTGATGCCGTCCCAGGTGCGGTACTGCTCAAATTGTGAACCGAACAGCAGCATGGGCCGCCCCGCCTGGTCGTGCTCGCCCGTCGGCCCGTAGAGGCCTTTTCCGGTGCGAGGATCCAGATACTGCTTCCGCTCGCCCTGCCCGAAAGGATCAAACGGCAACACAGCGTAACCTTTTCGCGCCAGCGACTGGCACACATATTGGTAGTAATAAAATGACTTCCCGTTGCGGGAATGGCCGAGCGGAACAATGATGCCGGGATAGGGCGGCTTGTGCCTCTTCGGAATGTAAAAGTTGGCAGTGACAAAAACCTCGGGGCGGCTTTCGAAGATAACCTTCTCAATCCGGTAGTCGCTGCGGTCGATGGTGCCAACAATTTTCGGTTTCAAGGGTGTTTTTTCAAACTGGCCGCCGATAAGCGTCCACAACTTCGAGCGCACCTTTTCGATGCGTGCTTTGACGTCGGCTTCAGTTCGCATCGCTCGCAATTCAGCCAAGCGCCGGGCGCGCGCTTCATTCGCCTGAGCTGTAACGTAGCGCGGCAAGTCGTTCCAGAAATCGCGCTTAACGGTGCCATCACGTGGAGTGGCTTGGGGGGCCGACGGCACACCCGCAGCAAAAGCATCACGCCCCGTCAGCGCCATCGCTGCACCAAGGATGTTTGTCTGAATAAACTTTCTTCGCGTGGGCATACAACAACCTCCAATCGACATACAGCATAAAAGAAAAGATGTGGGAAAGTCTCCGTCGCAATTGAACATTTGTCAATGCGGAGAACGATGAACTCCTCACAGTGGATTAAGGAAGCAAACCGGGGAGGCAGCTTTACAACCCTTTTTCTGCCATGGCGAAGGCTCGCAGCATGGCGCGAGCCTTGTTCATGGATTCGTCGAATTCAAGCGCAGGGACGGAGTCGGCCACAATGCCGGCGCCCGCCTGGAGGTAGGCTTTGGCGTCCCTGATCATCACGGTGCGGATGACGATGCAGGAATTGAGGTTGCCGGAAAAATCAGCGTATAGGACGGCCCCGCCGTAGAGACCGCGGCGGGTGGGTTCAAGCTCATCGATAATTTCCATGGCGCGAACTTTGGGCGCGCCGGTCAGGGTTCCCGCCGGGAAGCACGCGGCAAGCGCCGCATAGCTGTCGGCATCCGGGCGCAGCTTTCCCCGGATCAGTGAAACCAGGTGCATCACGTGCGAGTAGCGCTCAACAAACATCACGCGCTCCGGATGGACTGACGAATACTCTGACACGCGGCCAACATCGTTGCGGCCCAGGTCAACCAGCATGATGTGCTCGGCGCGTTCCTTCTCGTCCGAAAGCAAATCGTGCTCCAAGAGAATATCTTCTTCCTCGGTTTTGCCGCGCGGGCGCGTGCCGGCGATGGGGCGATACTCCACGTCACTGCCGGCCACCTTCACCAGCATCTCCGGTGACGACCCCAGCACCGTGGACTTGCCGAGTTGCAGGTAGTACATGTAAGGCGAAGGATTCACCACGCGAAGCGCGCGATAAACCTGAAAGGGCGGAACGCGCACAGGGACCGTCAGCCGCTGCGACAGCACCACCTGAAAGACGTCTCCGGCGCGAATGTACTCCTTGCCCCGCTCCACGATTTCTTCGTAGCGCTTCCTCGTCATGTTGGGCTTAACCCGCAGCGCCCCTTTAGGCGAGCGTATGTTCGGCAGGCGCAGTGGCCGGGCCAGCCTGCGCTCCAGCCGGTCAAGCTCGCGGACGGCATGGTCGTACTTCTGGCGAAGATTTCCAGGGTCTTCTTCCGTCAGGACATTCGCGATGAGAAACAGGCGATGGCGAACGTGGTCAAAGGCGACGAGCGTCCGGAAATACATAAAGATCGCATCGTCCATGTCAACGTCGGGTTCGACGCGGGCCGGCAGGCGCTCAAGCTGCCGTACGGCTTCATAGGAAAGATAGCCCACCGCACCGGCGCTGAAAGGCGGAAGACCCGGCAGCTTCACCGAGCTGTACTTTGACCCGACGCGCCTCAGGAACTCGAAGACGTTGCCGGATTCTTCAATCCGGTCGCGGCCGCGAACCAGCGTGATCTGGTTCCCCCGGCAGGTAATCACCTGGAAAGGATCAACACCGAAATAAGTGTACCGACCGACGCGTTCCCCGCCTTCCACACTTTCCAGCAGGAAGCTGTGATGCGAACCGCCCTCGCCGTGCGGCCTGGGACTCTTGAAAGCCCTGGGAGCAAGTTTGAGGAACGCGGAGACGGGGCTCAGCAAGTCTGCTACGACAGTCCTGTAAACAGGCACCACCGTACCCTGGCGCGCCATGCGCCGGAATTCTGAGAAATTGGGAGTGGTCGGGTCCATTGGGATCTCGCTAGTGTATCGACGGCAGGGTGCAATGCACGGGGGACTGATCTTCCTCTAGCCTTTTAGTCTTCCTTCCCGTCTTTGCCGTGGTCTACGTTCTTATCTTTGTCCTTATCTTTGTTTTTTTCTTTCGTTACGTCTTTGTCTTCCTCAGGGCTATCCGGCGAAGCATCATCATCCTTTTTCGAGGAAGTCTGCTCTGCGTGCTCAGAAAGCACCTCACGAATCAGTGTCTTCAAATCTTCGCGGTCCTGCTCTGAGCGGATGGCAAAAGGCTTGCTGGCCTCGCCCCAGTAAATGCTTCTGTGCGGGAACGGGATTTCAATGCCCACTTCGTCAAACTTCTTCTTGATGCGGCGGTTCATTTCGCGCCCCACTGTCCACTGCTGAATCGGAACCGTCTTGAAACGGGCCTTAATCACCACCGCAGAGTCGCCGAATTGATCGACTCCCAGAACCTCCAGCGGGGCAAGAATCAGGGACTTGTACTTTTCATCCTGCATAAACTCGTCGGCCACTTGCTTGAGGACCTCGACCACGTGGTCAGTATCTTCCTTGTACGCAACCCCGATATTGAAAAGATAATACGAAAATTCATGCGTCATGTTGGAAAGCGTGTTGATGGTTCCGTTCGGGAAAATATGGACCGTCCCGTCCAGGCTACGAAGCACAATGGTCCGCAGATTGATCTGCTCCACCAGGCCGCCGGTCCCGTTGATGATGGCCACATCGTTTACCCGAACCTGGTTTTCCAGCAGGATGAAAAGTCCCGCAAACAGGTCGCGCACCAGGTGCTGGGCGCCAAAGCCAACTGCGAGACCAAGGACACCAGCGCCGGCCAGGAGGGGGCCAATGTCAAACCCGGATTCCTTGAGGGCCATGATGATCGCCAAAACCCAGATCGCGATCACGACCGTCTTCCGGAGGATGCCGCTCAGCGTCGCCGCGCGCTTCTCCACCTCGATGTCAGCCCGGCCAAACTTTTTCATCCTTTCGATGATCTGGATCCGAATGGTGTGAATTGACTTATTCACAATCTTGGAAGCAATATATGCCGCCACCAGAATAGCCAGGATGTGAATGGTATGGTCGATAATGACTGGTGCGATCTTGGGAAGTGAAGCCAGTGAAATAAACAACATGCAACAATCCTTTCAAAGGAATATGGCGGCGTGCCCTCTCTGCAGGACAATCACGCACTGACCCGGGACTCTAAGCTTATCATCACGTTAAAGCCCGGGGCGGGCTCATGTCAATTGCAGGGGAGAAAAGCGGGAAGCAATAGCAGGCGCCGGTCTAGCCTGCGCCAGCGTGGCTCAGTGACTGGCGAACCGCCTGTTCCATCAGCGCGCGCGGAGCAGACTGCCCCGTCCAGATTTCAAACTGCCGGGCACCCTGCGCCACCAGCATCTCGAGCCCGGAAATGGTGATGAGGCCGCGGCCTCTGGCTTCGGATAGAAAACGGGTTTCAACCGGAAAATAGACCATGTCAAAAACCACGCGCGTCCGCAGCCTGGAAAGATCGAGGGGATGAGCGTCAGCATGGGGAGCCATCCCAACCGGCGTAGCATTGATCACAGCGTCCACATCCAGGCCGTCGGCATTTTCCCATGGGACAGCTTCCGCGCCGACGTTACGGGCAAGCTTTCGCGCCACGGCCTCCCTTCGCGCGGCAACAAACACGTCTGCCTTTACCGCTCGCAACGCGAAGGCCGCTGCCCGCGCAGCCCCGCCGGCCCCCAGGATAAGAATCCGGCTTCCTGGAAGCCTCAGACGCTTGGTCAGCACTTCGGTGACGGCGCTCGAGTCTGTGTTCCAACCCATCCACTTGCCGTGGCGGACGGCCACAGTGTTACAAGCCCCAATCTGCTCGGCCAGAGGGTCAATCCACGCAAGTTCTTTCATGATGGCGCGTTTAAAAGGCATGGTGATGCTGAAGCCTGCAAATTTCAACGCTCGCGCAAACTTGAGGAAGTCGCTTAGCTTTCGAGTTTCACAGGGGAGATAGAGCGCATTCACACGTTTGGCCTGGAAAGCAATGTTCTGCATGGCCGGTGAGAGGGACATGGATGAATGGGTTCCCACAACTCCATACAATTGCGTCCGCTCGTCCAGATGTTCCACGTGGTAAACCGAACGCATGTTATCGACGGCAATCTGCCCGCCCGCCACTGCATGATGGTTCCCCACCGCTGCATACGTAAAAGGACAGCCCCATCGGAAAGCCATGACGCGCGAACAAATGCCGGAGTTGCCCATGGCCAGCGCAACCAGCCTGGGACGGCGCCGCCGATTGGCTTTAAGCAGCTTGAGGACTTTGAGATTATCCTGAAGGTCGCGAGCGTGGCTCGCAATCTTGATGGCTTCAACCGGCAACTTGGACAGGCGACGGTAAATTGTGCTCAACTCGGGCGTATTGCGATAATTGTGATAGGAAACAATCACTTTGGCAGGAGCAAAAAGTTTGAAGGGCGGCTTGCGGAAAGACTTGACAGACTCGATTTCAATGTCAACCCATTGGCACCCGGCGCGGACCGCAGCGGCCAGGAGATTAATCTGTTCATCAACCGAGCCCTGGAAGGAGCCACCCGCTTCCACCCGGCGGCAGGTTGCGATGGTCTGAGGGTACCGCAGGCGAGCCAACATCTTGTGCAGCTCAGACTCAAGCCTGGAACTGTCGCGGAGAAAGTCCAGACGCAGTTCGAAACCAAGCGGCGGAGACGTGCCCAGAGTTTCGATGTGCGCCTCAGCCACTTCGAGACTCGGCGGCGCTAAAGAGACAAATATGCGCGGAGAAGGAGGTTTGGCCAAAATTTTTTCCGGGGCCACTGGCCCTGCCTAGTGAAAAACTTGTTTATGATAAGGCATTTGCCCAAATTCCGGCAAGACCATTGTCCAGCTTCGCATGCCTAAGCTATATTGCTCAAATAGATTACAGGTGCCCTTTACGTCTGGTTTGACCTTTATCACAGAGCATCTTTTGGCAGACTACCTATTTAAAAACAACGGCTTACATCAGATTCTCACCCTCTTCTTTTGCCACAGGAGAAACTATAATCCTCAGCATGGATGAAATGTCTTAAAATCAGGAATCGGGAATGAGGACAGTCCCACTCCTTTTGGTTGCGCCTCAAACCTCTGCCAGCAACTCTTTTTTTTGCAACCACTTAATATCGATTTGCAGCGACAGGCATGGCCAGGAAGGCGCCGAAGATGAAGCGTGAATATCCCAAGCAACCCATTGTAGGAGTCGGCGGCGTGGTGATCAGGGACGACTGTGTTCTCCTGATTCAGCGGGGGCAGGAACCCTTGAAGGGCGAATGGTCTATTCCAGGCGGGATGCTTGAGCTCGGCGAGAGCCTGACGGATGGTGTACGACGGGAGGTTCTTGAAGAGACAGGTCTGAAAGTACACCCGATGGAAGTGCTCACGGTGTTTGACCGTGTGCAGAAAGTCGGCGAAAGGGTCCGCTACCACTATGTCATTGTTGATTACGTTTGCCGCCCAACCAGGGGCCGGTTGAAATCCGGCAGTGACGTTCTGGACGCACGATGGGTCAAGCGGGAGGAACTTCCAGGCTACCGGATCACGCCCAAGGCGGCTACAGTCATCGGCGACGCGTTTGAGTGGTTTGCAGAGCGAAAGCAAAACTCACGACGCAAACAACGCTAGCGTGCTTCGTGCCATTGCACCCTTTCTCAACCCAAATTTCACGCCGCCGGAGCCAATGCGACAATAAATTAAAAAACCCCTGGCCTTGTTTCGCTCACAAGACCAGGGGTCGGATACTGATTGGAATTGGCCTCCCAGATGCTTTTGGGGACTGGCGCAGTTGGCGCCGTGCCTTCCGTCCTCTCTTAGCTAGGGAGAGGTCCTACAAAGAAGCACTAGCGAGCGCCTAAGCCTCAGCACCCTCGCTACAGTTACTTTCAATTTGCATGGATCACCTCCTTTCTAGCGTGATTCCGATATTAAGAGCCTGCCGCCTTTGAGTCAAGAAAAAATCCGGGTTTGTTGGAGAAAATTTCAGACAGGATACCGACCCGCCATAGCGCGCCAGCGAAGAACGACCAAATCGATAAACATGTGAGCGGAATCATGCAGAAAGTGGACCTTGGTGGCGGGGTTATCATTCCAACGCACGGGCACTTCCACAATCTTCCCTCCAAAGTGCCGGATCAGGAACAGGACTTCGGGATCAAAGCCAAAGCGGTCAACGCACTGAAACTCAAAGGCCCGCCGCGTGGTGTCTCTGCGGAAGAGCTTCAAACCACACTGGGTGTCATGAATTTTCAGGCCCGTGAACAGTCGTACCAGCAGATTAAAAAACCGCCCGGCATATTCCCGCCGCCACGGCTGGCGGACTCCGATCAGCGTCCGGTCAAGCGCGCGCGAACCAATCGCGGCATCGGCCGCTTTGGAATCCAGTGCGGCCAGGAGTTTGTCCGCTTCCTCAATTGGCGCAGAAAGGTCCGCGTCTGTAAAGAGAATGACCTGGCCGTGAGCTTCCAGAATGCCTCGTCGCACACTGAACCCTTTTCCCCGGTTACCCTCGTTGTTGAGCACTTGCGTCCCGGGCCATGCGGATTGGAATTCTTTGAAGAGTTCCAGCGTGCGGTCACTCGATCCGTCATCCACAAGGACAACCTCAACCTGAAAGGGTTTTGAGTCAGAGTACTTCCGCACTTCGTCGAGGGTCCTGCCCACTCTTAAAGCTTCGTTATAAGCAGGGATGACAATACTGAGATAGGGATCAGCCATGGGGCCAGACTATAGTCGGTTCATTCCGCAAATTGCAATGGATTCAAATTGAAACTGTGTATCTATGGCAAATCTAATCCGATACTTGACTGCATGCTCATCATACAGGCTCTTGCAATTATGTCATCCGTTCCGGCCAGGCTTGCTTCCCGACCAGCGGAACAAACTGGCAGGGGTCCAGGTCACGGACTAAGAGTTTATCGGCATTTTTGGAGATCACCTGAAGCGTTTGCAATTGAAGCGTTCCAACAGGAATCACCAGCCGGCCGCCGTCGGCCAACTGGGTAACAAGAACCTCCGGCACAGCCGGTGCAGCAGCGGTCACGAGAATGGCTGCATAAGGAGCTTCCGACGGGTAGCCCGCGCTCCCATCTTCAGGAACAACCCTGACGTTGTGGTACCCTAAGCGGAACAGCCGTTCGCGCGCGGATTCAGCCAGGCGAGGAATGCGTTCCAGGGTAATCACTTCAGCGCCCAGATACGCCAGGATTGCAGTCTGGTAGCCGGAGCCGGTCCCGATTTCAAGGACCTTGTCTTCCGGTTCCACCCGGGCAGCCTCCGTCATCGCAGCCACCATGTACGGCTGTGAAATTGTTTGCCCATCCCCAATCGCAATTGGCTGGTCGTCGTAAGCCTTGGACTGGAAGTGGAAAGGCACAAACTCGTGACGCGGCACTTCGAACATAGCGCGCAAAACCCTTTCGTCATGAATTCCACGGCGGCGTAATTGTCGTTCCACCATGGCGTGGCGCCCGGCTTCAAAGAGAGTCTGGTCCATAGGCATTCCTGTGCTGATGTCGTGAAGGTGGCCTTACCTATTATGATCTCTCACGCGCGGACCCGCGTCGAGAACTAATTTTGTTACTGTGCAAGCTAGAGAGTTGCCAGCCGGGAAGCAGATCGCAACTGCTCGCGAACACATCCCGAAAGTCAGCCTGATTCCCTATTGGTCGGCGAGGACCTGCATCGGCGATATCCGGGCTGCCTGCAGGGCTGGCAGCAGACAGGCGGCGAGAGACACCACCCCGATAATAGAAGCTGATGCGGCAAGGATCATCCAACTATGAGAGGGCACATGGAAAAGAACCGCCTGCATGGCCTGGCCCGTCATCCAGGCGCCTATCAAGCCCAGAGCGGCGCCGCCAGCGAGCAACCGTAAGGCAAGGGTCAGGAATTGGCCGCGAATCTGTCCCGGCCGCGCTCCCAGGGCCATGCGCACGCCGATTTCGCGGCGGCGTTGAGCCACGGAGTAACTCAAGACCCCATACGTACCAACGGCAATGAGCAGAAGCGCAATCGCCGAAAAAATGCCGCCGAGCAGCGCTGGTGACCGACGCGCCATCAAACTGTCTTCGATTCGGCCATCCATGGATTGAACGTCATTGATCGCAAGCTCGGGGTCAATTTCCCGTGCGGTTTTTTGCAGCATCCGGCCCAGGGCTCCCGCCCTGGCGCTGCCACGGACGACCACGTAGATATTGCTGTCGGCGTGATCAATATAGGGATAGTAGATTGCGCCTTGCGCCGAATTATCGGTCAGCCCGGCTTGCTTGATACTGCCGACCACGCCAACCACCGTGAACGCCTCAGCCGCAGGTCCAGGTTCCGAACCTTGAAACAAACGATGACCCAGGGGGTTGGTGTGCGGCCAGTAGTAGCGGGCAAAATCCTCGTCCACCACGCAGTAACGCGCTTTGCTGCGTGAGTCCGCGCTGGTGAGAAACCGCCCAGCCCGCAGCGAAAAACCCATGGCGCGGAAGAAGTCTCCACCTACTCCGTAGGAGTAGTGCCCACGCGGCGATTCGCCCGGCCGGAGGACATATTCTTCCACCGTGGCGGCGCTCTTGCCGTTTCTGCCGCTGAAGGGAATATTGGTGGCTACGCCAACTGAGGACACTCCAGGTTGACTGCCAAGTCCCGCTTCCAGCCTCTCGGCGAAAGCAAGGCCGGCTGCGGGCGAAGGGTAGTTATTTCCCACCAGCGAGATCTGAGCGGTGATGACGTGATCGGGCCGGAAGCCAGGCGAGACGGCCATCGCACGTTTGAGGCTAAGCCCCAGCATCCCCGCACCATCCAGCAGCATAAATGCCAAAGCAATCTGGGCGATGACGAAGCTGTGGCGCAGAATTTGAACGCCGCGGCCCGCTGTTGCACCGCGGACTTCAGAATGGAGCGCGTCATTCGGGCGTAGCCGAAGATTGAACCAGGCAATGGGCGCTGCCAGCAGGAAACCCAGAACAACGGCTGCAGCAAGAGCCACTCCTGCCACTCGCGCGTCAAAAGCAATGCGCGCACCAAAAGGCAAACGATCAGCTCCCAGTGCGGCCACCAACCGAATTCCACCTGCCCCGATGGCGAGACCGAGCAGCCCTCCCGTCAAGGTGAGTAGTGTGGTTTCAACCACAACTTCAGACACGATGAATCGGCGGCTTGCGCCCAGCGCTTGCCGCACGGCTGTCTCTTTTGACCGGGCACTGGCGCGGATGAGAAGGAGATTCACCAGGTTGACCATGCCGATCAGCAGCAGGAGAAACACCCCCGCCTGAAGCAGCAGCAAGGTTGGGCGTACCGCCGCCACCTCGTCAGCATGAAGCGGGACAACCAGAGAGCGAAATCCCGCGGCGGCCATCTCTTTGGCCTGCGGGTCGCTCTTCTCAAGGGCCGTATTCTGCGCATCAATTTCCGCCTGGGCCTGTTCAATCGTTGCTTCGGGCCTGAGGCGGGCAATCATCTGCGTGACATTGCCCCCCGAATGCCGCTCCAGGGGTGAGCGTTGTTCCGGGCTGGATGCCAGTGGCAGGTATAACTGGGAATCGGAAGAGAGAAAGTGGAAACTGGAAGGTAGAACGCCGACCACCGTCCTGGCGTGCCCGTTCACCTGAACCTTTCGGCCAATCACGTGAGGGTCGGCATTCAAGTGCTGTCTCCAGTAAGCACCGCTAAGAATTGCGACATCGTCGGTCTGATAGGTCATCTCAGCGTCAGTGAAGGTGCGCCCGAATGCGGGCCCGGCGCCCAGCGTCGTGAAAAAATCCGGAGAGATTCGAGTGATCGGCACGCGCTCCATTGATCCAGGCTCGCCCACAATCGCCGTACCAAAAGCGTAAATCGAGAGCGAACTGAAGGCCGGAATGCGGCCGCGCCGTTCATAATAATTGGTGATCGACGCCCCGTCGCGTTCCACGCCCGCTTTCGGGTAGGTGTTGAAAATGGTCACGAGCCGGGCGGCGTCAGGAAAAGGCAGCGGACGAAGCAGAATGGCATCAATCACCGCGAAAATCGTGAGGTTTGCGCCCAGGCACAGGGCAATGGTCAAGAGCGCTGTGGCCGTGAAGGCGGGCGATTTTCGCAGCAACCGGCCCGCGTAGCGCAGGTTCCTTTCAAGCTGATCGAAGAGATATAGTCCGCGCGCCTCACGGCATTCTTCCGCCACGCTGGTGAGGCCGCCAAATTCGATTCGCGCCCGGCGGCCCGCTTCTTCCCGCGACATCCCGGAGCGCATGAGTTCCTCGGTGTGTTGCTCGATGTGGAAGCGCAATTCCTCATTCATGTCTTCTTCAAAATCGCGCCGCCAAGTGAGCGCCCGAAAAAGAGAACAAATGCGCGGAAACACCTACACCTCCTCCGATGTCGTACTCAAAGCAGCGGCAATCGCAGAGGCCAGCCGGTTCCACCCGGCGGTCTCTTCGCGAAGGCGGCGTCGGCCTTCTGCCGTCAGACTATAGAACTTTGCCCGCCGGTTGTTCTCGCTCTGGCCCCACTCTGCGATGATCAGTCCCTGGTGCTCCAGCCGGTAGAGCGCCGGATATAGGGACCCCTGCGGAATCTCAAGCACGTTGCCCGAGATGTGCTGAATGCGCAGTAACACGCCATACCCGTGCAGCGGCTTCAGCGAGACCGCCTTGAGAATCAGCATGTCGAGAGTTCCTGGAAGTATGTCTGCAGTTTTGCCCGCCACATTCGACTCCTAGCTTATCTAGGAGAGTACCGGGCTTCTCCTAGCTTGTCAAGGGGAAGGTACGGCAGACTGCTACGGTCCGGCGCTATAATGAAAGGCGAAAAAGGCCTTAATAACAATGAATCGCGAAAGATATTCCCGTCAGATTCTCTTTCAACCCATCGGCGCGGAGGGGCAGAAGAAGCTTCTCGGCTCAAAAGCCGCGATCATCGGCTGCGGCGCGCTGGGAACGGCGCACGCGAATGCACTGGTCCGGGCAGGCGTTGGGGCGTTGCGCATCGTGGACCGCGACTACGTTGAACAGAGCAACCTGCAACGCCAATCCCTGTTTGATGAAAGCGATGCGAGGGAGAGCCTTCCCAAGGCGGTCGCCGCTGAACGCAAGCTGAGGCAGATTAATTCCGACGTCCAAACTGAAGGAGTGGTGGCTGACGCGACCAGCCGCAATATTGAAGACCTAGTTCGCGGGTTTAATGTGATTCTGGATGGCACCGACAACTTTGAAACCCGCTACCTTCTGAACGACGCTGCCGTCAAGCTGGCAATTCCATGGGTATATGGAGCGGTAGTAGCAAGCTCTGCCGTTACCATGACCATCCTGCCCGCCCATGGGCCCTGTCTCGCCTGTGTCTTCCCTGAGGCGCCAGCGGGATTGCACGAAACCTGCGATACGGTTGGAGTGATCGGGCCGGCGGCCGCGTGGACTTCGGCCATCCAGGTGACCGAAGCCCTGAAAATTCTGCTGGGCCACGAGCAGGAATTACACGGAACGCTCTTCGGATTTGACATCTGGCACAACCGCACCCAGCAGGTCAGGCCCAAACGCGATCCTGATTGCCGTACATGCGGGCAGAGGATTTTCACTCAACTCGAAGAGGGTGAACCGCGCCCCACGACGCTCTGCGGAAGAGACGCTGTCCAGATTCGCCACCGCGACCCTCGCAATCTGGATCTGGCTCTCCTCAAGGCGCGACTGGAGCAGTTCGGAGATGTGCGGGCCAACAACTATCTGTTGAAGTTTTCCTTCGATGATTATGAGCTGACGGTCTTCCCGGACGGCCGCGCCATCATTAAAGGAACACAGGACCCGGCCGTTGCCCGGGGCATCTATGCAAAATACATCAGTTCCTGACGGCGATGAGCCTTGCGGCTAGCGCGAGCTCAGGTTGTACTCTGCAACTCCCGGCCGTGAGACCACAAGCTGCCGGTTCAATTCAAACTTAAGCTCCGTGCCGCGCGGCAGCGTCAAGTCCGGACCGCGCCGGCGAAGGCTGTCCACCAAGCCTGCGGCCCCGCCGATCACGCCTCCCACAAGAGTCCCATGCAGACCGCCTATCATGGTGCCCAGCAGGCCGCCTCCGCCAATCCCGATGCCAACCTCCTTCAAGTCACGCAGTCGGGCATCCGGTCCGCGGAGAACGCCTTCAGGGTTTGCAATGCGGGCGCCCGGCGCGCCATAAGCATGCAGCAGAACGGCATCGATGGTAAAAGTCTGCCCGTTCGGAAAGGCAAGAGTTTCGGGCACCAGGAGCATTTTCCCTACGCCCTTAATGCGTCCCGGTCGGTTCAGGCTTGCGATTCGTCCGTGAATGGTTGAGCCGGCAGGGACAACCTGGTTTCCGTTCACCACGAGCGGTTCGGCCAGAGTGGCGGCAAAAAGCTGTCCCTGGGAATCCGACGCAGTAGACAATGTCTGGGAAAGCCTGCAATGGAAGATCGTGCCGGGTGGAACGGTGATGGTTGCACCTGTTGCCGCCCAGGCACTCAAGATGACGAGGGATAGAACCAGTGCAACGCGCTTGACCATGAGCCCACCTCCGGAACCATTTTCATGGCCGGACCTGGCGCTCTGTCCAGCTGGTGTTCAGGACCCAACTAAAAACCGGATTACGAATCTCATCCCAACTCTGCAGGAAGGAGAAATCATGCCCGGCAGGGGTCACCTGAGTTTAAACATTACCCCAAACGGCTAGGTGCTTGGCCCCTCCGACCGCGAAGCCATCCGGGTAAGGTCCTTCGGTGTACTAATATAGCCGGAGATGACACCCCTGTCCACTTTGTTGACCACGAGTTCGCAGAAGGTGTGCGTGCCTCGCGCGGCGAAAAAGATCGGCTCGTCAATCGTTCGATGATCTTTTCGGACCCAAACGTCGTCAACCAGCAGATCAATGGTAAAGCGGTGATGCTTCTTGTTGGTCTTTTTCAATTCCAGACCGATATTCGCCATGTGGATGGGCTTGTGGCGAACCAGCGTGAATTCGTAATAGTCGCGCTGACCCAGTTTTCGCAGCGCGTCAATCTCATCATGGTTACGCGCAATCAGCGTCCCGAATCGGGTGCGCTCCATACCATAGCTGTTGACCAGCTCTTGCACGCTCTTCTTGGTCTTGTTCAGGTCCGTCTTCGTATTTGAAACGTCCGCACTCAGCGCTCCCAGTTGTTGCTGGTCTGCCTTCAGCGCAATCTCGTGTTTCAGGCTGTCCATCTGCCGGGCATGGTCCGCCTGAATCCTGGAAACCATCGCGCGAGCCTTGCGGAGTTCGCCTCGCTGCGCGCCCAGGTGCTGTGAATCCTGGTCCAGCTCCACTTTCAGCGCTTCCACCTGCTGCTGATTGGCATGTTCATACGACAGCATCCTGGCTGAAAACTGGCTGTTCAACTCAGCAGTGAGCTCCTGCCGCGTTTTTGCGTCCTGATCACGAAAAGCTCTGCCTAACGCGGAAATCCGGCTGAACGAATAAATTTCTGCCACAACAACCACCGCCAGGACAACCAGGATCACCTTGATCCTGTTATCCATGCCCCATCGCGCAGATCGAGTCTCCTGCAAGTTGCCTTGCTCTGGCAAATCATCGATCGCCATAACCCTGCCTCCTTAAACTTATGAAAACCGTAAGTTGAGCCGCAGAACTCGGATACGGACTCTAACGCAATCGGGGTTCCAGCTTAAGACGGGATTGGAATAATGGCATGGAAACAGGTACATTGGGGGCGGCGAGGAAAGCAAGCCAGAGGGGAAAAGAGTGAATTTCTTACGCGCCGAATGTAAAAATTGCAGAATAGCCAGGGAGACCTTCAGCCCAAAGTAAGGATCGCATTTATGGATGGGCAGCGCAGCTTAACGCTCCTGATTGTCGTCCTTCGCGCGCGGGCTGGATTCCCGCGTCGACGCTGCCTTAGGCTTTTTGTGTTTTCGAACCCATCCTACTTTGTTCACCTGGCGTGCCCGGCCAACAGCAAGAGATTCAGCGGGAACATCTTCTGTGATGGCAGAACCAGCGGCCACGTACGATCCCTTGCCGATCGTTACCGGAGCAACCAGCATGCTGCCGCTGCCGATAAAAGCACCATCTTCAATCCTGGTCGGGTTCTTCTTCTCGCCGTCGTAATTGCAGGTCACCGTCCCAGCCCCCACGTTCACTTGCTCGCCCAGCGTGGCGTCGCCAAGGTAGGTCAGATGCCAGGCTTTCGTACCCTGCCCCACACGCGACTTCTTGACCTCAACAAAATTTCCGATGCGCGCCTCACTCTCAACCACCGCTCCATCGCGCAGCCGGGCAAAGGGCCCGAGAATCACGCCAGAACCGATCTCGCAACCTGTCACCACAGTATTGGGCCGCACCAGCACACGATCGCCCAAGATGGAATCCTTCAGAGTTGAATGAACGCGAATCGTGCAGCCCCGTCCGATACGCGTATGGCCCAGCAGGCTCACGCCGGGCTCAATCATCGTATCAGTCCCCACTTCAACCGAGGCATCGATATACGTGGCCTGGGGATCCACAATTGTGACGCCTTCACGCATCAGCGCCTCGGCTTTCTGCACTCTCAGGATGCGTTCCATCCGGGCCAGATCAACCCGGTCATTCACGCCCAGCACTTCGCGGGCGTCCGCAACGGGAAACGCCACCACTTTCCTGCGGTGCTGGTTAAAGATCTTCACCAGATCTGTCAGCAGATATTCCTTCTGCGCGTTCCTGTTGGAAAGCTTGTCGAGGTGCTTCAGCAGTTCCTCCCTTGAAAAACAGAGGATGCCGGAACTGACTTCTCTGACCCGGCGCTGAGCTGTCGTACAGAGCTTTTCTTCTACAATAGCCCGCACCCGGCTGCCGCTGGACCTCACAATCCTGCCGTAGCCTTTTGGGCTGTCGGGCCGCATCGTCAGGACAGAGGCCGCTGCTCCAGCTTTGTTGTGCGCTGCAACAAACTCCTGCAAAGTTTCCGTCCGAAGCAATGGTGCGTCTCCTACAACAACCGCAACCGTGGAACCCTTGCACTTTTCCAGTTGCGGACGCGCCACCATCAGCGCGTGCCCGGTCCCCCGCTGCTGCTTCTGTTCCACAAACTTCAGTCCCGGGCGCGCCAGTGTTTCGCGCACTGAAGCAGCGTTGTGGCCAACCACCATCAAGACGGTTTCCGGCCCCGCGGCAAGCGCCGAACTTGCCACGTAATCGCCGAGAGGACGGCCCGCCAGCATGTGGATCAGTTTCGAACGCTCAGACTTGAAGCGCGTTGATTTTCCTGCTGCAAGAATAACAATTGCAAAGTCCTGATTGGCCATAGGATGATTTCGTTCCCCTCAAAAAGGCTCGCCCGGGGGCAAATGCGATCCGTTCCACGATGTCTCGCCGGTCCGCTACTGGACCGGGAGACCAGACTAACTTTTTAGCACTTTCCAGACGCTGGCCGGCAGCTATCGCCGAAAGACCAGGGCAGGCAGGTCAATCTTCGCCCATCCAGGCGCCCCAGGGTCTCAGCTTTTCAACGTTGTCACAAATAGCCTTGAAGGCCGCCGTCATGGGCACAGCAAGAATCAGGCCCACAGCTCCCCAGAGCCATCCCCAGAACATCATGGCGATGGTCACGGTCAGGGCATTCAGGCTCACCTGGTGGCCCACAAACTTGGGTGTCAGGACGTTAATGGCCAGGAAGTGCACCACCATCACCGTAACCGCAATGGCGATGAAAGGAGTTGCGGAAGCATACTGTCAGAGGGCCATCATCAACGGCGGCGCCATCGCCAACGCCACTCCCAGATACGGAATCATACTGAGGAACGCAGAGAGCGGCCCTACCAACAGCGCAAAATGGAGGTGCATCAATGAAAAGATGGGGGTGATCAGCGCTGCCGCCATCACCGCCACAAGGATGTTGCCCATCACGTAGCGCCGAATCATGTGGCCGATCCCCAGAATAACCGTCTCAGCCTGCTGCCGGTGCTCGTTTGAAAATAGATTTAACGTCCCTTTCCAGATGTGGCCCTTGGCCGTGAGCATAAAAAACACCAGGAAAGGAACAAACATCACCGTCACAATAAAGGTGTAAACCGACCCGATACCCCGCAACAGATACTGGCCCCAGTGAGATTCCTGCTGCAGCCGGATGGTAGGAAGGTTCGATTGAGGCTGAGAAGAAACCGGGACCACCCCGGACGCCAGCTTCTCAATGTTTTTCACCATGTTCTCAAGGTTCGCAAACAGGTGCTTGAGCGGGGCGGCGTACGTGGGAAACTCCTGAATGAAGGCGATTACGCGATCGTAAATCCCGTAAACCACCAGATAGAGCAGGCCGATGGAAGCCACCAGCGTCAACAGGGCCCCCAGCCAGCGCGGGATGTGGATCCGCTCGAGCAGACTGACCGCCGGCTCCAGAACAAAAGCGATCAGGATGGCGCAGATGAGTGTGATGATAATCGAACTGGCATAATTGATACAGGCAATGACGATGGCCACGGCAATGATGCGCCCGCTCGCCGTGGTAATCCGGGTGCTTTGAAGAGTTTCGGGATTCGTCTCAGGCATCGGCTGAACTCGTGAATTTGATTCTAGCTTGGCATCATCAAAAATTCCACATCGGCTATCCCGCACACTCGAACCAGCCATTCTGTTCTGTGGAAGCTGCCTGGGTTATCGCGCCGGCCGGTTGCAATCCGTCACCCTCCAGGCTTAGCACATTGTTGCATTTACCGTTCGGGCGGTTATAATGGGCAACGACTATGACATCCGATCACTCATGGCTCGATGACCGTCCTCCGCGGCTTGGCGATCTGATTGACGACCATTGCCCTCGCTGTAAGCGTCTGATGAATCATGCCATCGCCAGCTTTGTGGGCGACAAGGTAGTCAAAGTCATCTGCCAGACGTGCCACACTGAGCATCCCTTCTTTGAGGGCAAGGAAAAGAAAAAGAAACCCAAAGCCAAGGCCTTCGACCAAGTGCTGGCCAAGAGCGGCCCTCCAGCAGAGTCAAACAAAGATTCAGCCGGCAAGAAAAAGAAAGCAAAATCCGGCCAGCGGCCCCTGATTCGTCACAAGTCCAAGCCAGCTGAAAAAAAATAACCTCAGTGCAATTCCCGTGCTACCACTTCCACTTCGTGGTCCGACCGTAAACGGTAGCGCACGCCGCTCCACTCAATCGTCCGCGCGAATGCGGCCACAATAAAGTTGTAAAGCATCACCCAGGGAACCAGCAACGTGAACTGCCAGTAACACTTTCCATAACTGACGAGAACCTCTCGCTCTTCCGGAAAAACCTCGCGGGCCACAACGGAACGGATACTTCCTTTCCACATTCCCAATGCCAGAACCGCAGCCAGCGCCGCACCAACCACAAAGCGTTCCCAGCCAGCGGCCGGGCAGACAATCACCACAAGCCCGCAGATGAATGCCAGTGAATAGAGCACATGCGCTGCCAGGCCCTGCACCCACAACCGCGGGGCGTAAACGCGCGTGATGATGATCTGCCGGTTGGTCCAGCGCATGAATTCCGCGAATGAGGAGTCCTCGCGCGACGCCACCAGGCAGCGCGGCTCAAAACGGATATTTCCGCCACGGTCATGGACCGCCCGTCCCAACCCGTAGTCGTCACTCACCGTTGAGGCCCAGTAACGCTCGCGAACCTGGAGGCATTCAAAATCTTCCGCGCGGATGGCCATCGAGCCGCCCCACGGAAAGCTGCAGTCATCCTCACCCATGAACGTTGCAATGGATGTGTCCCATGCCGCGCGCAGCTGCGAAACAGAACTCCTGCCCGGCAGATACCAGCGGAAGCCCGTGCTGACCGTCACTTCGCGGCTCGAGAGAGGTGCCACCAGCGACCGCAGCCAGAGTGGGTCAGGCCGGGCGTCCGCATCTGCAAAAACCAGAATTTCCGTGCCCGGCGTTACAGCTTCAAGCCCCCTCAGCAGGTTATGGACTTTTTGTCCCTGGGCACGCGAAGACCCAGCCACCACCAGCGACGCATGGCAGGAACAGCCAGCGCCGCGCGCCGCCGCTTTCTTCACCAGCTCATTCAGCGTCCCATGTGCCGGATCGTTTTCTTCATCCACCACCAGCACCAGCTGATATTGAGGATAATCCTGCGCCATGAAGGCGGCGATATTGGCATCAAGGCCGGCATCCGCCCCTGTCACCGGAATGATTACCGCCGCCGATGGCGCATAATCGCCCGGTCCCTGCACCCGGCAGCGCCGCACGTAGCCAAGATATCGAAACCCGTCACGCACCGACTTGGCACTCTGCGCCAGCAGCAAAATTCCCAGAATGATAAAGATGATGAACGTGACGCCCATGGAAGAGCTTCGAGTCTAGCACAACTTGGGCACCATCCTTCGCATCGAACATCTTGCCCATTTCCCTCAGGGTTCTTTATAGTCAAGAAGGAGCTTCGATTGCACGATTTAGATCTGGTTCTCTGGTTTGTTTTCGTCGTCTGGATTGCGGCGGGCGCTTTTGCCCTTTGGAACTTCACCGGTGTGGCTATTCTTCGTCCGCTCTCTTTTCCCGCACCACCCTTCCGGCTTCCTCGCGTCTCCATTCTGCTTGCCGCCCGCAATGAGCAGGAAATGCTGCCGGCAACTCTCGATTCCCTGCTGAAACTTGATTACCCGGATTTCGAAATCATCCTGGTCAATGACGACTCTGATGATCGCACCGGCGCGATTGCGGACGAGTGGGCGCAGCATGAAGGCGCACAAGGCAACCTTCGTGTCATCCACAATCACCACCTGCCGCCCGGCTGGCGCGGCAAAGTCCATGCCATGAGCCTGGCCGCCACAGCCGCCAACGGCGAGTGGATTCTAGCCACCGACGCCGACGTTGTTTTCCACCCCAGCCTGCTGCGGCAGGCCGTCGAGCTCGCACAGCGAAAGAATGTGCAGTTCCTCTCGCTGACGCCGGAAGTCCAAATGCAATCCTGGGCGGAAAAAGTGGTTCTGCCGGCGTTCGGGTTTCTTCTCTTCCTGCTATTTCCGCTGCGGCGGGTCAACGATCCCCGCTCATCCCGCGCGTTGGCGGCCGGGGCGTTTCTGCTGATGCGGCACGATGACCTGAAAGCCCTGGGGGGCTACGCCCGCCTGCGCGACACCTTGATTGAAGACCTCCGCATGGCGGAACTCTTCAAGCGCAACGGACGCCGCATCTATCTTGGCGTGACCCGGGGAGTCTTCCGCACCCAGATGTACGAAAACTGGCGCGAGGTTTTTGAGGGTCTGGCCCGCAGCGCGTGGGAGGGCGCCGGATGTTCGCTGTGGAAGGTGCTGGCTGGAGTAGTCGCCGGCAGCGCCGTTGCCGTGCTGCCCTGGATTTCGCTGCTGGCCCTCTGGCTCACGCATTTATTTAGAGGAGTCCCGCTCGTTCACGACCCAGCCTTCATCGCAGCAGTGGCGGCTTCGGCTGCTAGCGCAGTCGTTTACTGTCCCGTGGTTGTTTTCGCCGGGCTGTCCCCGCTTTACGCTTTCACCTTGCCGCTTGCAGCGCTCTTTTACTCCACCGTGTCGGTGGCCTCGGCTTTCCGCAGTCTCATAGGGCCGGGCCTTCGCTGGAAGGGCCGCAGCTACCAGCCCCCGGCGGTGTAGGACAACACAATAGCGGTAGCTTTAGACCACCAGGCAGCCACCCTGCGCCCATGACAGCCATCCTTCCGCCCCCGTGTTCTGCTAAGATAATGGGGCCCATCGGGCTGGAAAGACGCACATGTTTTCCCGCCACAAACAGATGATCGGGGTCCTCTACCTGGTGGCTGATGCCACTTTGGGCCTGGTTAGTTTTGCGCTGGCTTACTGGGTCCGCGCCCGCTTCATCACGCCGCAGCCGCTCTATCCCGATTCCAACTACCTTTGGATCATTCCCTACGCCGTGGCCCTGTGGATGGTTGTTGGAGTTGTAACGGGCAGCTACCGCGAAATCCAGGAAGAAAACCTTCTGCGGACTTTCTGGGACCCGATCAAGGCCGCTTTCCTCGGCACCGCGCTTCTGTTCGCCACCATCTTCGCGTTCAAACTGATTTACATCAGCCGCCTGTTGCTGGCTCTCTACGCCACCATCCTTCTGCTGGCCATGATCGCAATTCGCCTGGCCGCCCGCAGCCTGGGCGACCCGCTCCGCCGCACCTTTGGCGGCTATCGTGAATTTCTGCTGGTGGGTGACGCTCCGGCCGTTTCTCAAGTTGCGAAGGCCATTGAAGCCAATGAGAATCGCGGAATGCGCATTTTTGGATTCGCGCGCATCGGCCCCGCGGCTCAACATTCCCCGCCCGTCACAGAACTGCGGCACGACTACCCGGTCTATTCTCTCGACCAGTTTCCCGAACTTGTCCGCCGGCATGTGATCGACGAGGTTGTTTTTGCCGCCGCCAAAGGCGACATGGAAAAAATCGAAGACGCTTTCCTGCTCTGCGAAGAAGAAGGCGTCAAGACACGGGTGCTGCTCAACTTTTTCCCGCATATGGTCTCTCGCGTCTACCTCGACCGACTGGAAGAGATGCCTCTGCTCACTTTCACCACCACGCCGGAAAATGAATACCTGCTGCTGCTGAAGCGCCTGCTCGATTTCACCATGGCTCTGGTTCTGCTCATCATCCTTTCGCCGTTGTTGCTGCTGCTTGCCCTGCTTATCCGACTGACCTCTGCGGGGCCGGTGCTCTACCGCCAGGTGCGATGCGGCCTCGGCGGAAGGAAGTTCACTGTTTACAAATTCCGCTCCATGCACGCCGATGCCGACCTGCGGCGAGAGGAACTGGCAGCGTTGAACGAACTCGACGGCCCGGTTTTCAAGATCCAGAATGATCCGCGCTGCACCACCATCGGCCGCTTCATGCGCAAGTTTTCGCTCGACGAGATTCCGCAGCTCGTCAACATTCTGAAAGGCGATATGTCGTTTGTGGGGCCGCGCCCGCCGCTGCCCGAAGAAGTGAACAAATACGCCGGGTGGCAGCGCCGCCGCCTGCGCATGCAGCCCGGCCTCACCTGCCTGTGGGCGCTGGAAGGGCGCAACAAGTTGAACTTCCGCCGCTGGATGGAACTCGACATGGAGTACATTGACAACTGGTCGCCCACGCTTGACCTGAAGATCATTTTGAAAACCATCCCCGTGGTGCTGCTGGGCCGCGGCGCTAGCTGATCAGGAAATCTCTTCCAAGTCATCCCTTTCCCAACCGAGTCAACTGACGGCTGAGAATTGGCGGACCAACCCCGGTTGTGTTAGGTTCAAATGCGGGAGACGGGCCGCTTGCGCACCAGGTTCATCAGGTTCATCATCATCATCCAATTGATATTGTTTGCCGCGCACGGATTCGTTTATGAAACGTGGATCGCCTTCCAAAAACATCCCGACCCTTCGGGCATCCCAGGGTTGAAAGTCGCAATTGCGCTCTTATCGATGACATTCGTCCCTGCTTCCCTGCTGGCCTTTCGCTGGTCCAACTTTTGGACAAAACTTTTCTACAAGTTCTCTGCCGTCTGGCTGGGACTGGTGAACTTCTTTGTCCTGGCTGCCGGTCTCTGCTGGATGGTTTACCTGGGCGAGTGGGTGCTAAGACTTTACGCCGACCGGCCCGCTCTGGCAGGGACCTTTTATGGTCTGGCCGCTCTCACAGGTTTTTGCGGAATCGTCAACGCCCGCCGGATTCGAGTGAGGCGAATTAAAACCAGGCTGCCGAACCTTCCGCCGTCCTGGCGTGGCCGCACAGCCGCGCTCGTCTCGGATCTTCATCTCGGGCAAGTCAACGGACGCGGATTCATTCGCAAGGTTGTCGCGCGACTCATGCATCTTCGGCCGGACGTGCTCTTCATCGCCGGCGATTTCTTTGACGGTGTCAAAGTCAGCGCTGGAAGTCTGGCCTCCGAGTTGAAGCACTTCTCAGCGCCATTCGGCGCATGCTTTGTCACCGGCAATCACGAGGAGTTCTCTGACTCCGCCAAATATCTGGAAGCCATGGGCCATGCCGGGGTGCGCGTTTTAAACAATGAGCGGGTCACACTTGACGGCCTCGACGTTGTCGGCGTGCATTACAGGGATTCAGTGCGGCCCGAACGCCTGCGTTCCATTCTGCAGGGCGCCGGGCTGGGAAACGGCCGCGCCAGCATTCTGGTTGTGCACGCTCCTCACCGGCTTGAAGTTGCAGAGCAGCAGGGCGTATCGCTGCAACTTTCCGGACACACCCATGCCGGCCAGTTTTATCCTTTCATCTGGCTTATCCGCCGGATTTTTCGCCAATATGCCTACGGGCTGAACCGGTTCGGGAAAATGATGGTTTATACATCGAGCGGCTGCGGAACCTGGGGTCCGCCCATGCGCGTGGGTACGCGGCCTGAAATTGTCCTGATTGAATTTGAATAACCTGCTGTGAAGTGGAGGGTACGGTCCGGACGTGGCCGGGCGCTCCGCCTTTGAGTGCTGCGCGGGTGGTGCGTCCAGGGCGATTTGTGCCATAAGTGCGAACGTTTGAATGACCGCCGCACCGTCCGCACACACCGCAGAACTCACGATGCGGAGGCCGCCCGCAGCACCAGCATTTCACCCGGCAAACCTGTCTAATTATCAGCGGGTTTGCCAGAGCTTTGCGTGAGGTAAACCGGCAGCCTGTCCAGTTCGCGGTCGAGCATGCCTTTCAGCAGCTCGTCCCTGACGTCAAAGTAGACCTTTGCCGCGCTCTTCGGCGATGTCTTGGTTTTACGCGATATAATCCCGCTTGCCAGGATCGCGGAAATCACGTCCAGTACATGTTTTTCTTGCATGTGTACCTTCCGGATATGACTTGGGGTGCTTTCCCTTGTCTTGAATCGAGCACATCCCGGCGCTACCCCAGCACTCCCGTTGAGTTCCCAGGACAACCTGCGGATGGCGCGAACCCCCGATTGAGCAGACTGAGTGTTTCGTTTCGTAGCATACCACCGTCCCAAGGCGTTGACATCGGCGCAAGTTGGTTAATAAAAAGTTCATCAGTGGCGCCGCCGACATGATGCCACCATTGACAAGTCATTCCTGAACCTTTAAATTCTGTGGACGTACCATTTTAGTTATGGCGTGCAAGACCGTGGGGATCGACAAGTCGGGGGACTGATCCTTCCAGTGCAAACCACCTCCGGACAATGGAGCAGATGACCTCTTCGGCAGGCAGAGGCAACCGGTCGCGGCCGGAAGACCGAAGCCAAATTGAAGCGTAGAAGATACCCGTGATGCAATCCAGGAAGAGTGCGCCGGCATTTCTGCCACCCGGAACGATTGTTGGGCATTACGTGGTCCAGCAGCAGATTGGGGCGGGCAGCGGCGGTATTGTTTACCGCGCCTTTGACCACAGGCTGCAGAGGGCTGTGGCGCTGAAGATACTCGACGCGTCCGTGCTGGGGGAAGAAACAACGTGGGCGCTCGCCCTCAGCGAAGCCCGCGCGGCAGGCTCCCTTGCACACTCCGGCATCTGCGCAGTTTTTGATGTGGTCGAGGAAGACGACCGCGTGTGCCTCGCCATGGAACTGATCGAGGGACGATCTCTCCACGCGGCAATTCCCGGCCACGGACTGCCCTACGGCGCCACGTTGCGCTACGGCGCGCAAATTGCCTCTGCACTTGCGCACGCTCACGACAAGGGAGTGTGCCACGGGGATGTTTCAGCCAGGAACGTGATGCTCACCGTGGATGACCGCGTCAAGGTGCTGGATTTCGGTCTCGCGCGGCTCCTTTCAAATGCCGGCTCGCCTGCCGAACCCTCTGAAGACGCCCGGCGGGATCTCCAGCAGATTGGCATCCTCCTGTGCCAGATGGCGACTGGCGTCTTCCCGACACAGGCCCTCGACGTGCTGGTCAGAACCGCGCCGCCCTCAGCCGTTCTGGAATCGCCTGCGGTCGTGGCCCTGCCGAAGCGACTGCGTTCCATCATCGCCCGCTGCCTGGATCGAGATCCGGCACGGGCTTACCAGCGCGCGCAACAAATTGCCGCCGACCTGGAAGACGAAATCCCGCTTGCCGACGCACGGCCTGCCGTGCCCTCACGAGGTCTAACCCGCCGCAAAGCGGCACTGGGCGCGGCGGTGCTGCTGCTGGCTGCCCTGCTGGCCTTCATACCAGTTTGGATCCGCAACTCCCACTCGATGGGGGCGACACCTGCCACGGCCAAGGCTTCCACGAAGGCGCATGCACCAAAGCAACCCAAACCAGCGGCAGTGGCCGCCACACCCGTCCACGTCCAAAAGGCAAGCCATCTCCAGGAGCCCCTCCCCAAATCGCATCCCGCCCCGCGGCCGGAACTAAAAGCACTAGCCGACCTCAAGGTCTGGGTTAACACCAAAACGAACACCTACCATTGCGCCCATTCCAAATATTACGGAAAAACCGAGCAGGGCAAGTACATGACCCAGGCGCAGGCCCGGGCAGCAGGCTATCACCCTGCCTACGGCCGGCCCTGCCATTAATAAAGCTTCTACCAGCGGCTTCCTGTAAAATCATCCTGTACCTTCCGCACTTGCGGCGCGTAGCGAGATTCATCGCAACATTGGAACCCCAATCCACCTGGTGACGGTGGCCGAGCCCCGGGCGGTTCCCCCGTTAATGCAAATTAGCCGCCCCAGCGGTACATACTTTTGGCAGGCTACATGCATCTGATCGTAATTGGGGAAGGTTAGACACAGAATTGAGGGCAAGAATGCTTTCGAGCAGATCAGGACTTTTGCGTAAATTTCTCAGGCCGCGCGTGTGGAAGGCCGTTCCGGCAGTGGGCATTTCCTTTTGGATGGGCTTCGGCCTCGCCGGCAACGGATTCGCCGCCCAGGCGCAACTCGTGCGGCCCGCGCCGACGGCAAGCGAAAAGCCCGCCACGCCCGCCGCTGCGCAGACAGCAGCGTCAACTGCCGGTCAGTCATCAGAGCAATTACCAGTGGGAAGCATCAACGGCACCGTTGCCGGGCCCGACGGAAACGCGGTCATCGAAGCTCTTGTCACCCTGGTGCAGAATGGCCAGACCGTACAGCAGGTACACACAACAGACAGCGGACAATTCTCTTTTGCCGGCATCGCTCCCGGAATTTACCAGCTCTCCATCACCGCCCAGGGTTTTGATTCACAAACCGTCAACGCCGTTGTTCATCCGGGCCAGATGTACACGGCGCCGCGAATCACCCTGGCGCTGGCTCCGCTTGTGACCTCCATCAAGGTCACGCCCTCCCGGGCCGCAGTCGCTCATTATCAGTTGCAGCACGAGGAAAAGCAGCTTGTGCTCGGCTTCATCCCCAATTATCTGGTCACTTATTACCACCACACCGCACCGCTCACCGCAAAGCAAAAGTTTCAACTCACCTTCAAGACAGTTTTCAATCCGTTCACGCTCGGGTTGACCACAGCGTTCGTCGGCGGTGAGCAGGCAGCCGGCATGTACAGCGGATACGGCACCGAGGAGAAGAGCTTCAGCAAGCGATTTGGCGCCGCGTACACCACGCTGGGCGTGGGGGCCTTCTTGAGTGACGCTCTGCTGCCATCCATCCTTCACCAGGACCCGCGTTTTTACTACAAGGCAAACGGCAGCGTCGGCTCACGCTTTCTCTATGCCATCACCCGCTCATTCATCTGCAAAGGCGACAACGGCCATTGGCAGCCGGATTTCTCCGCCGTCCTCGGGCACTTTGCCGCTGGCGGAATCGCCAACCTCTACCTACCGCAGCAAAACCGCACTGGATGGGGAACAACGCTTGAAAACGGCATGATCGGAATCGGGTTTGATGCCTTCGCTAACATCCTTCAGGAATTCGTGCTCCCGAAGGTGACACCGGCTTTGTCTCATCGCATTCACGGCAAACCGTGAAGCGCACGTGAAATTAGAGATTGCGAACAGGTAGATAACCTCCAGGGTCCTGCACTCATGTCCGCCTGATTAGTGCGGGACAAAATGTTTGATCCTCTCCAGGCCAGCCTGACTGCCTTTGGCCAAAGTGAAACCGTTGCCGTCGAAATGGAACCTCAAAGTCAGGGGCTGCTTCGGCTCCATGGGGATTTTAGTTTCACCACATGCTTTTTCCCCGGACGGCGCGCGGCCTCTTGTTTGCGTCACCACAACCACAAAACCGCCCCCCGATGGCAGCCTTTCAAACCTGGTGATTTTTTGCTCATAGCAGTAACCCTTTACCGGGAATCCCAGCCCAGCCATGTTGTCAATGATGATAGGAAGCATGAAACGCCGATGGAGGGCGTTGTCTTCGAACGATGCTGCTTCAACCCAGTATTCCGCCGTACCAAAGTGCGCATCATTCTCGCGGCAGGCCAGGCGCTCCAGGCCGTCGCGCCCTTTGAATACCAAACAATTCGACGGCTTGAACGCCTTAAAATACGCCGACTTCTTCCATCCCGCGCCTTCGTGAGTCAGCAAAGCGGTCCCGCCAAAACCATCGGCGTGATTCTCGCACCCGCTCAGCACCAGCAGTGCCTGCTCCTGGGCGTTGGTGGAAAAGTGTCCTCGAAAAATCTTCTGAAGATTGAATGACAATTTGCGATTGCCATGGAAATCCGTGTACGAAGGGCAAACGTCACATTGGTAATGGCCTGACCGGCCGATGCTGACGGCTACGCTCGACTCACAAACTGCCTGCATGGCTTGTCGATCAATCTGCTGCGTGCCGACTGCCAATCCCTGGGCAGACGCCACGAATAGGGCGAGTGTTATTGCGATCCACACAGTTGGGGCTAAGGATGCGAACATGCTACAGATTGGAATGTCACGGACCCAGCGGCGGCCGGTCGTCCGCACAGATCTAATAACGCCAGGCATTCCAGCAACTCCTAATTGTAGGTCGGGGGTATCAGTCGCGAAATCTTTCCTCAACCGCCTGCTCGCTTCCGGATAGATTATGTGCCCACTCCTTCACTTCCAGCGCTGCCGCTTGAATCCCAGGGTTTTCTTCAACTCTTCCATAACCTGGTACACAATTGGACATGTGAAGGTGCGCCCCACCATCCCCATCGTGCGGGACAGGAACTCGGGCTCGTAGAGATACGGATACCCGCTGCAGTCGGCCAGGCGATCTTCATAGACGCTGCATCGCGTCTCGTTAAGAAACGGGCAGGGCGTCGTTCGTGTTTGCCAGGGATTTTCACTGCCGGCTTCCGTCCGCTCCAGAAATCTCTCGATGAACTCTTCACGCCCGATGCCAAGACGCCGCACCAGCCGACGGATATCCTCTTCGCTGAAAGACGGCTTCACTTCCCGGCAGCAGTTGGCGCAGGCACCCGGCCCACACTCGCCGCGTGGTTTCAAAAACGCGCCTGTCAATTTCATCTGGCTCCAGGTCAGACTTGTGCTTCAGGAACTCGCGGAATCTCCAGTTCTCGTCCTCTTTTTCCTGTGCCAGTTTGCGTATTTGAACGAGATCAATGCTCACATCTGTCGAGATTGCCGATTCCAGCGCGCAGATGCAAGCTGTTTTTTCGCCCAGCCAAATCCTGACGCCCTCCTATTCGCCACAACGGCCCGCGCCTCGAATTTTGCCACCCGTCCATTAATTGAATTTCGCTTGACCTCACCTTTGGCCAGATGATACCAAGGGCTTGCCGGGCGATTCTCCATCAAGCCCGCAGGGCTGCCCATGACTTGCAACCACTATTCCATTTCACCTCCTGCAAAGTCCGGAACGCTAAGACACTTGAGGTTCCCTGTTTGCCTGATTGTCATGCTGGCCGGGCTCATTCTTCCCGCACCCGCCAAGGCCCAGATAGGACTGGGGACGATGAAGCTCCTCACGCCCACCACGGGTTGGGTGTCAAAGTTCGGACATCTCTACTGGACCACAGATAGCGGCAGCCATTGGAAGGACATCACTCCCGTTCCACCGGGCGTCTTCCGTGCGGGAGTAAACCTTCAAGGCGTTTTCTTTCTGAACACGCGCGAGGGCTGGGCAGCCGTTTATCTGCCTGGAAAACCCGTGTCGCTCGTGCCCCAACCGGGCCACCAAAACACCCTCTATGACGTCGCGCACACGGTTGACGCCGGCAAGACATGGTCGTTCTCGTCGTTCACGTTTCCCGAACTTTCATATGATGAGGAAGAGGCTCTTTCCGGACTTAGAGGCTTGTTTTTCCTGGACTCCCGCCATGGTTGGCTGATTCCCGCCCTTACGGGAAACTCTCAGCCGGGAGATCTGGTGGCGACTGATGACGGTGGAAAAACCTGGGGGCGGGCACATGGCGTCGGCACGTCAGGCGTCCTTCGCTTCACGTCCCTCAAGGACGGCTGGTTCCTCGGCGGTCCAGTCGGCCGGCTCTTTGCTACACACGACGGCTGCAAGACCTGGCAGGAGTTGGACCTGAAGACCGAGTTGCAAGGAAAGACAGTCGGTTGTGGCCCCTTGGGGCTTCCGCATTTTACAGGCGAGAGCCACGGATATGTTGCTGCGTCGTGTATGGGCCAAGCCGTCGTTGCATTTGCAACCGAGGATGCCGGAAGGACATGGAAGGCCGTCAAAAAGTTAAGCGAGTCGCAAAGAGGGGGAGAGTTTCCGGTGGCGATAGCTGACTCAACCCTCATTGTCCCCACCGGGGAGGGCACTAAGGGGTTCAAAACCGCCGCCATTCCGCTCCACGGAGCGACCGACTCCCCGGTGATTGTGTCTCGTTCCTCTGCGCTTGCGCTGGCTTTCGCGGATCGTAGCCACGGCCTCACGTACGCCATAAACGGCAGGCTCTTCTACACCTCAGATGGCGGCGCCGCATGGAAGGACGTTACTCCCTGGCCCATGCCCAAGCGCTCGCCGCTGCCGCCGGGCATCACTGTCAGGCACCCGAAGACAGAGATGGAAGTCAAGCATCTCGGATCTTCGCCTTCTAACGACCAACAAGCGCCGCCTCACAGGCACTGAGCAGCCTGTAAAAGGACCATCCATGACTTGTGAAAACAATTCCCGCCCACGTCCCAATGGGCATAAGCCCCGAATCCTTTCGCGGTCCCAGGTTAGCTTCGCCATTATCCTCGCCGCGCTCATTCTCCCGGGACTTGCTCTGATTTGCGCCGCTCCAGGAGTTGGACTCGCACGAGCAAAGCCCCGCCAGGAATCCGACATGCGCCACATGGAAAGTCTGGCAAAGCAGATGTGGGTTCTCGTGAATCGCGACCGCCAGAACCCGGCGAACGCCGCGGAAACGCACGGCCGGGCACAGCCTCTCAGGTGGAACGACAAGCTGGCTGCGGTCGCCCTGGCGCATTCACGCGACATGCTACGCCACCACTACTTTGCCCATGTTGACCGTGAAGGCCGGACCCCGACAGATCGCATCAACGCCGCCGGAATCCGCTGGCGAGCCCTGGCGGAGAACATTGCCCTCAACAGAACTGTTGCTGATGCGGAAAGAGATTTGATGGACGAGCCCCGGTTCCAGCAGAATCACCGGGGCAACATCCTGAATCCCGAGTACACCGACGTGGGAATCGGCATCGTCGAGGCCCCGAACGGCAACCTTTACATTACTCAGGATTTCATTGCAACGCCGCCTGGCCGAGATGCCGCTCGCAGCAGCCGCTGACAAAGGCTTCCTGCGGCGGCCCCAGATAACTAAACGGTCCGGGCCAATCTAAGTTACTTCAGGCTCCGCGGAGCGTAGGTTTAGTGCTAAGCGCTGTCACATAGACCTTGAATATTTGGTCCTTACCGTACCCAATATGCCTAATGTATTAGGCATATCTCTTGAATTTTCTATAAATGCCTATTATATTAGGCACATGATCACACTGAACGCCCTTGGTGAACAGATATCGGCAAGGCGCAAGAAGCTTGGCATGAATCAGACTAAACTGGCCCGAAAAGCCTCGATCAGCCGAGCTACGCTCGACGCGCTTGAGAACGGCCGCACCGGGGAAATGGGCTTTTCCAGGATAACCAGACTTTTGTCGGCACTTGGGCTTAGCCTCGATCTGCAGGAAGCAGCCTCGCAACGGCCAACTCTGGATGACCTCATGAATGAACGAGGGTCGGAATGATTAAGGTCTGGAGTGACGGTTCTGAAGCCGGCCTGCTTGACAAGCAGGGTGATCGCGGCAGCACCTTTGTTTACTTGCCGGATGCTTCCGTCGAGCGGGCGGTCTCTGTCACCATGCCCGTCAGGTTGCCCTCCTGGGATGTTCGTTTCGGTCTGCTTCCCGTTTTTGAGATGAACCTGCCCGAGGGTATCCTGCGCGAAAGGCTGCGCCTGGCCTTCGCGAAGGCGACGGGCACGTTCGATGAGTTTGACTTGCTCTCTATCGTTGGCCGCTCGCAGGTAGGCCGCATTCGGTACACAGGACAGAAAGAACATCTGGAGGAAGACGTTCCATTCCAGTCCGTGGATGAAATCCTGGCACGTCGGCGTGACGGCAATCTTTTTCGGTACCTCCTCGATAAGTTTGCCACCTTTTCCGGCATCAGCGGCGTGCAACCTAAGATTCTTGTGCGCGATGAAGAAGCATCTGCGATGCTTGCGCACGCAAGGCCGCGTCTTTCCCAAAGCTACCTGGGCGCTACTCACATAGTGAAACTCTGGGACCCGAACGAATATCCACACCTCGCCACGAATGAGCATTTCTGCCTTTCGGTGGCGCAGAAATGCGGGCTCGAGGTGCCGCCTTACCGGCTGGCTGAGGACGGTGCCGCACTGGCGATCGACCGCTTTGACCTTCGGCCGGACGGGACGTACCGCGGGTTCGAGGACTTCTGCGTCTTGAATGCCAGAAGGACGGACGAAAAATATCGGGGAAGCTACGAAACATCGATCATGAAGCGGTTTCAGCAGTTCGCCAATTCCACACACGTCAACGAAGATATGGAGAAACTGTTCACTTTGATTGCGCTCAATTGCGCCCTGCGCAACGGCGACGCGCATCTGAAGAATTTCGGGATTGTTTACGACGATGTTCTCGGCGAAGCAAGGCTGGCCCCTGTCTACGATCTTGTAACCACGTCCGTTTACTTGCCCAAAGACAGCATGGCTCTGACTCTCAACGGAACGACTCGCTGGCCAAGCGCCAGGGAGCTCCGCAGGCTTGGCGAAACTCGCCTGGGAGGCGTACCTTCCAGAATCAGGCACATTCTGGAGCGAATCGACGAAGCCATTTCCGAAACTGCGAACGAGATGCGTTCATGCATCGCCCAAAATCCTGATTTTGCTGAAATCGGAGAACGGATGCTTCAGGAGTGGGAGCAGGGCTCGTCGTTCTCGCTTCGGTCAGCGGGGTAACTTCTGGATGCCCGTATTCATCACAGGGCTGTAACTCCTACCGCCCGTCACCCAGCGCCGTCTCATAGGCCTTCAGCAGTTCGCGCTTTTCGATGTCCCAGTTCAACTTTTCTTCAATTCGCCTGTGGGCGCGGGCGCCGAGGGTGCGCCTTAAATCTTCAGAATCGAGCAGCTTCAGCATCTGCCGTGCAAAGTCTTTGGGCTCGTTCGGCTCGGCATAGAGCGCCGCATCGCCCGCCGAGCGGCGGCCTTCGGTCAAATCGTAGAGCACCACCGGCAGCCCGAAAACCATGTACTCCAGAATCTTGTTCATGGTGGATTTGTCGTTCATAGGATTTTTCGGGTCAGGAGCGACGCCGAAGTCGGCGGTGGAAAGGTAAGCCCACATCTCGGCATCGGGCACGCGGCCGGTAAACGTGACGCAGGAATCGAGGCCTTTCTCCGCGGCCAGGGCTTTCAGCCTGGGTGTCTCAGGGCCCCTGCCGATCAGCACGAACGAGACATCGTCGCGTTTCGCGGACTGAACGACGTAGCGGATGGATTCCAGCAGCAGGTCGAGCCCGTCCTGCGCCCCCATCACCCCCACATAAACCACCATCAGCGGCTTGCCGTTTTTCAGTTCGGGCTTCGGCGGGTCGATGCGAACGTTCTTCAGGTCGGGACAGCTTCTCACCACAAACGCGCGGTCGGAACTCATGCCGCCGCGTGTGAGCGCCACTTCCCTGTAGGATTCATTGGTAGCAATGGAAACCGTCGCGGCGCGGTAGGTCAGCCACTCCGCCAGGCACACCAGATGGTAGAACAATCCCCGTCGGCCGAACTTGGCTTCGTAGAGTTCGGGGTTCAGGTCGTGGTGGTCAAAAATGAACCGTACGCCGACAAGGCGAAACAGCAGTGCGACGAGAAACATGGTGTCCGGCGGATTGGCGGCGTGGACAATGCGGAAGCGCGTGCGGCGGTAGGCCTTCAGCGCAAGGCGAAATTGCGCAACCAGCGCGATGGCGTATTCCAAAAAGTACCCGAGCGGCCCCGAAGCTTCCCACAATCCGTACCGGTAGATTTCAATCCCTTCGCGCACTTCGTACGCCTGCTCAAAGCCGCGGCCCTTGGGACACACCACCGACACGCGATAGCC
>Ga0102953_1000252_pt1 | contig 38964 bp, 35 predicted proteins | sample SalPon2A_C_D2_MG_FD_78509 | JGI IMG/M metagenome (GOLD analysis project Ga0102953, IMG submission 78509) | Soil microbial communities from South San Francisco under conditions of wetland restoration - Salt Pond MetaG R2A_C_D2_MG | ecosystem: Environmental > Terrestrial > Soil > Wetlands | place... | reverse complement strand
GAGGTATTTTTCCGGATGATCAAGAAAGACGAGATCGTCATGGTCGAGCAGGGCGGGGATCTCACTATCCGCCAGCACACATTCTTTCAGTGACTTATTATTGGCTCTGGCCTTGCCGGTGATCTCCCGCATTATGCCCTGGGCCTTCATTTTACCGATTGAGGAACCGAGCCGGAACAGCAGCCATTCGGAAAGGACCAAGTCGCCGTGCAGATGCAGATTTTTCGTCATGTTCTCCGGAATTACCTCAAGCCCATCCATAACCTGCTTAATATAGTGAAGAGCGGTGCCGGTGTAAATGGAGATCTGCGGCATGGCCAGCCACTCGGACCAGATAGAGCGGCCGTCTCTTTCATGTTCGTGGACCATGGCCTCTGTGACCGTGCCGGCCAGGGCCCTGGTCTGTCTGCCCATCACCGCGATACGCTGACAGATAACCGGGTTTCTTTTGTGCGGCATGGTCGAACTGCTTATCGCTCCGGCGGGGGCTGGTTCGCGCAGTTCGCCGATTTCGTTCTTGCCGAGTTCGACAATTTCGCTGGCGATCTTTTCCAGGCTGGCGGTGAGCATCGCCATCAGGGCCGCAGCTTCGGCGATGTTGTCCCGGCTGGTATGCCAGGAGATCGTCGAATTGCCTAGGCCAAGCCGGCTCATGGTCAACCTGGCTACTTCCCGGCCCTGGTCGCCTAATGCCGCCATGGTGCCCACTGCTCCGCTTAGTTGACCGACCAGCAATCGGGGAGCCAGGTTTTTTACCCTTTCGATATGCCGGCGGTTCTCAGCCAGCCAGACCCCGCATTTCAGACCGAAGGTTATCGGCAGGGCCTGTTGCCCGTGGGAACGGCCGATCATCGGGGTGGCGATATGTTTTTCAGTAAGTCCGGCGAGTGTTTTTTCGAGTTTACGTAGATCGCGGTAGATGATCCGTAAGGTATCGCGTAACTCCATAACCTGACCGGTGTCGAGAACATCCTGGGTAGTCGCCCCATAGTGGACAAATTCGCCATGCCCATTTCGGCAGGCCCCTCGCAGAGCCTTGAGGACCGGAATCAGGGAATTGCGGCTTTTTTTGTATCCGTCCCGGACAGCTCCGAGATCGAGGTGGTCGAGATTCGCCTTCTCATTAATTTCCGCCGCAGCTTCGACGGGAATAATGCCGAGCTCGGCCTGAACGGCGGCAAGAGCGGCCTCGAATTCGAGCCAGCGCATGAAGCGGCGCTGTTCGTCGAAGATTGCCGTCATCTCCGGAGTCGAAAAGACCTCGGCCTGGACCTCGAAATCAAATGGGTGAGACGGCATAAGCTATCCTTTCAGTATTTCCATAAAGCTTATTCTATTCCGGACGGCCGTATGGCCGGCAATCGGGGCGATCTTGCCTTTTGGCGCAGATACGTAAAGCCGCCTCGCTGAGCGGACAATTATCGGTATGGCTTTCATCGATTACCTGCCGGACCAGCTCCTGCATGCGGTTTCCGACATGATCGAGGACCTCCTGGGCGGTGGGGTGAGAATCCGGCCCATATAGGCCTTCCATCGATAACGAACCGCCGCATCCGGCCAGAAAATCAGGCAGAACCGGAATGTGACGCCGGTGGAGAATGGCATCGCTTTCTTTGGGTACGGCCAGATTGGCGCCGGGAACAACCCCTTTTACCTGGAGCTTTTCGGCAATTTCCGGAGTAACCGTATTTTCCAGCGCGGCCGGCACCAGTATATCGCATTTACAGTCGAATATAGTTTGGCTTGCGGTCCGGTGCAAGTTTTCTTGCTGCAAGTTGTCGGGAAGCAGGGTGGAGTTGGAATCGAGAATATTCTTGAGATCGATGCCTTGGGGGCTGATCAAACACTTTTCAGCGTCCGCTATGGCGATAATGCGGCACCCGGCATTTTTTAGTCCGAAAAGGGCGGCCTTGGCCAGATTGCCGAAACCCTGAACGGCAATGGTTGCCTCTGAAGGCTTAATGTTGAGAGAGGCTATCATGGCCAGAACCGCTGCAGAAACTCCGTAACCGGCACGTAATCGCCCCAAGGTGAAGCCGTTGACCGTTTCTGAGAGGATTCCGGACCGTTCCAGAAAATAATCCAGATCCCAGTACTGGGCCTGGGCAATAGCCATTTTAACCGACGGAATCGATTGTCGAGACGCCGCCGCTTCCAGTTCGGCCATGTCGATATTGAGGTCGGGGCCCATTGAGTAGGCAAGTCTGATATATGGAGAGATGGCCTTCAGAAAACGGGCTACTGCCAGGGCTTTCCCGGGCGAGGCCGGATCGTAATCAATCCCGCATTTGGCTCCGTCCACCCGTAGGTCGGCGATGCGCATTTTAAGGGTCATATTGCGGGCCATTTCGCAAAGATGCTCGCGGCTAAGGCCGGGCTGGACCCGCATGCCTCCCGCGCTGATCCGGTGAACAGTCCGGTCGATTACCAGCCAGCCCTTAAACCCTTCCAGTGGGTCGTTATATTCGACTATGACTTCCGGTTCGCTGTCATTCCATTGAGTCATGCGATTTTACCTTTCAACCTCGGGACCTGCCGTCGGAATTTTTCCCTCGACAATGGGTTTATAGATCACTTTGCCCAGGGAATCGTCCCGGTGCCGGTCGAATATCTTGGCCTCGATCAGTTCATCCCGGTCGGAACCCCAGTAGTTTCCCGTCATATCGAGATTCCAGAGCTGCTTTTCGCCCAGACTTAAATTGTAGGCGAGATTGTCGTAAATGTTGTTGCCGCTGACCTCAAGACGGCCGGTGTTCCAGGCCCGGCCGCTGCGGTCCGGCTTGAAAAAATCCCTGATGTTCTGCCCAGACGGGACCAGAAATATGCCGATCTTATTTTTCGTGATCTCGTTATGCCGGATAATTACCGGACCCTCCATCCTGGTGAATCGCACCCCGATATTGTTGGCGCTAAACCGGTTGTTCTCGACGTCCAGGTCGGCCCGGCCGAAACGCAATCCTTCATTATTGTCGGTAAATAAGGAATTTTTAACAGAAGCCGTCGAGAATTGCACTTGCAGACCGCTGAAGCCGTGACGAAATTCGCAGAAGTTGATCCGGTTGGGCCGACCGGAGGTGTAGATCAGCAGATACGACCAGTCGCGCGGAGCTGGATTCGCTTCGGCGGAAGCGAAGGTGATCGGGTTATCGGCGGTGCCTTCTGCTATAATGCCGCCCAGGATTCGGAGTTCCGAGTCGCCGATGTTGTCGTGGTCGCGGTCTATTTTCTTAAACCTGATCGCGGTGCCTGGGGCAATGGTGAGAGTTGCCGCCCGGCCGATGACCACCACCCCCTCAATGACTATAGTTCCGGACCAGGTGGTGTCGGTTTTGATGACCTGGCCAAGCAGATAAAGGGTTTGATCTGATGCGGGCGATTGATCTCCAGCGGCCCGGCCCGAAAGCGGTACTGAAATCGCTACAAAAAACAGGAAGAACAGATATATGTTGCGGTTTATCAACTTTTCCATCATTGACTCAGTTTTTAAGCTTAACCTGAAGGTTGGAGAACGGCATGATCCTTGAGACCTGGATGTTTATTTTGCTTCGAGTTTCTCCCGAATTAATTCGAATCGCGTGGTTCTGATTGCCTTCGTAGAGTCCGTAGTACTCGAGGCGATCCGGGGCTTCGCCGACCTTTTCGCGGGCCTGTAGATAATAAAGACCGCCGCCGGGCAGTTCGATGCTGAAGCGCCCCTGGGCGTCGGTCCTAGCCCGGTTTTCGGTTATTAAGCGCAGGATATGCATCTGGAAGGGATCGATGCCCATGGCCGGGTAGGCGGTGACCACCAGGTTCGCGACCGGCCTGTCGTCAAGATCGGTTACCGAGCCGGTAATGGTGGCCGGTTTTGCGACTATCCTGGTCTGGGCCTCTTCCGGCTGGATATCCCATAGGGAGGCCCGGCGTCTTTTTTCATGGCGACGCCCTTGGGGATTTTCGGCATTATCGTCCAGGTATTCTTTTAGATTATCGCGGGGATAGCATTCGATGGTCAGATCGCATAGTTCGCCTTCTTCGACAATGATCGGGTTGGTCGACGGATAGCAGAACAGGTCGCCCTGCATTACAGGTCCGATGCCTCCCTGCTCTTTTTTCTGGCGGCCCACCACCACATAACTGCCCGGTTCCAGGGAGAAGTGGAAACGGCCGTTTTCGCCGATGGTATTGGTCAATAGTCCCATGCCTCGGAACTTACCATCCTGGCTTTTATAGACGGAAATTACGCCGTGGTCCAGGGGGACGTCCTGGTATGCAACGATGCCGCTGATTCCCTGTTCATCTCCCTTTTTACAGACCGGTTCTCTTTCCGGTGAAAGGAAAAAGGGCAGCCAGCGATATTCGTCGGTAACGGTTATCGGGTTAAGACCATGGTAGGAGAACAGCTCCCTGCCATTTAGTTTGCCGGTTGCGACCAGATAGTAAATACCTGGGGGCAGTTCCAGGCTGTATTGTCCGTCCTTTTCGCCGGGGGACGATTCAATCGATTTCTCTTTTTTTACCAATGATTCGAAGTCTGGATAGGCAATAACCCGGCTTTCGGCGACCGGCCCTTCGTGGGAGAAGATGACTCCCTCCACGGTTCCGCCGCCCCATGCCGTTTGGCTTAAAAACAGCATCGAAACCAGTAATAACGGAATAAAGGCCATTACCAGGATTGCTGAGAAATATGTTTGTTTTTTGCGCATCAGCAGGGGTTTATGCCTGGGTCTGGTTGACTTCATTTCTAATAGTCTACTACCGAAATGGGAATTTCCCGGTCTTCTCTGCCCTCGTAAAATGCCCTGATCGTAGGCTGTTCAGGGTCGACCATTGAAACAATAACCATGATCAGCCGAGAATCCAGACCTAGAACGGTATCGAGGGTGGTGGGCGTGTCTCTGGTATGATCGTGTTGCCAGGCAACCCGGTGCATATGGTAAGAGCCGATTATTGACAAACCTTGGCTTTTGAATTCGGCGACCGCCTTGGCCAGTTCGGTCGGGTCGGCAACCCAGCCTCTTTTGTCTAAGGGCGTTTCGGACTTAATCGCGTGCTTCCGCATCATCTCGTCCATGAAACTGCGATGGGGCTCAATAGATCTGGCATTCTTCAGTAAGGGCAGGCAGGCTTTCACTGTGATCAGCTCATCTTCCGATTCACCGGCCAACAGCCCGTAGGCCTTGCAGTTCTGTTCCTCATCGGCCAGAAACAACCGGCCCGACAGTTTCCGGCGGCAATGGTCGAGAAGCGTTTGCCGATGGCGTATCGGCAGGATAAGCAATTTTTTTCCGGGATTGTCGATCTGGGTCATTTGGTTTCAGATTTATGGGAGGGATAAAGCTGAGTTGAGCAGCTCGCCGGCTCGAACGAAACTTATGCCCTGTGGGTGTAAAAATAGATATCCGGGAGCAAAAACAAATAATTTTAATCAGTTACTATACATCAAAAAAAATTATCGGGCTAGCGATAATCACAGGTAAAGACGGCTGAATTGTTATTCCAGTTCTTTTTGATCTCCGCAGAATCAGGTCTGCACCCCGTGGCTTGATTTCGGATGCAGAAAGGCCACCAGCTTATCTTCCGCCCCGATGATCGGTTATTGGTGAATTAGTTGACAGTCGGATCGTCACGCCTGGTTTAGTTGGCCGGCAATATCATCAGTCTTAGATGCGATATGATGAAAAGCATCGCCATTTTTTCCCAGGAATCCGGCGATCGGTCTGTCTGGCACGTTCGGTTCCGGCAGTTGCTTTTATGAGAGAGGCTTTCTCCTGCATATACCCCAACTATTGTCGATGCCGGAAGTGGAGTTCGCAGTCTTCCCGGAACACCTGTATAGATCACTTCGAAGCCGGCATCCTGCAGGACCCGGGCAATGAATTTTGCACCGCTCCGTAAGAAAAATAAACTTAAGTTTGGCCGGTAAATATCGTCCTGCAGTAGTTGCCGAAACCGCCCAGGTCCTCGCAAACGTGGATCCCGGCTTGGCGCATGGCGTCGATTTTGGCGGCGGCGGTGCCGCTGCCGCCGCTGACAATGGCTCCGGCATGCCCCATTCGCCGGCCGGACGGGGCGGTCAGTCCTGCAACAAAGCCGACTACCGGTTTGCACATGTGCTTGGCAACGAAGGCGGCGGCTTCTTCTTCATCATTGCCGCCGATTTCGCCGACCATCACTACCCCATCGGTTTCCGGGTCATTTTCAAAGGCTGCAAGACAATCTATAAAACCGGTACCGATGACCGGGTCACCGCCAATGCCAATGCAGGTCGACTGGCCTATTTCCTCTTGGGTGAGCTGGTGGACTACTTCATAGGTGAGGGTACCGGAGCGGGATACTACCCCGATCCGTCCGGGCAGGTGGATGGAGCCCGGCATGATCCCGGCTTTGCATTTACCGGGGCTGATTATTCCCGGACAATTGGGGCCGACCAGACGGGAATCGGTAAATTTAAGGGAGTTTTTCACCTTGAGCATGTCCAAGGCGGGGACGCCTTCGGTTATGGCGATGATCAGCGGGATTCCCGCATCGGCAGCCTCCATTATGGCATCGGCGGCAAACGGCGGCGGAACGAAGATCAGGGTGCAGTTGGCGCCTGTATGCGAGGCGGCCTCTACGACGGTATTGAAAACCGGCACTCCGTCGACATCTTGCCCCCCTTTGCCTGGGGTAACACCGGCCACAACCTTTGTCCCGTAGCGGCGGCACTGGGAGGCATGAAAACTTCCTTCCCGGCCGGTGATGCCCTGGACCAGGAGGCGAGTGTTATTGTCGATAAAAATACTCATCTTGGATTACCCTTTCATGCCTTGGCGATTTTGGCGATTTTGTCAGCGGCGTCGGCCAGATTTTCGGCGGTGATCAGGTTGAGCCCGGAACCGGCCAGAATCCTGCGGCCTTCCTCGACATTGGTCCCCTCCATGCGGATTACCACCGGTACGGTAATCCCGGTCTTGCGGGCCGCGGCTACCACTCCTTCCGCCAGCACATCGCAGCGGAGAATGCCGCCGAAGATATTGATCAGAATTCCTTTGACCTTGGGGTCGCTGACAATGATCCGAAAGCCTTGCTCAATCATCTCGGCATTGGCGCCGCCGCCGACGTCAAGGAAGTTGGCCGGTTCGGCCCCGGCCTTTTTGATCAGGTCCATGGTTGCCATGGCAAGTCCGGCGCCGTTGACCATGTTGCCGATATTGCCGCCGAGATTGATGTAGTTGAGTCCCGCCCGGGATGCCATTATTTCCAGAGGATTTTCTTCGCTTTCATCACGCCAGTCCATAATATCCGGTTGGCGGTAGAGAGCGCTGGAGTCGATATCTATTTTGGCGTCAAGGGCGATTAAGCGCTTATCGGCGGTGATTACCAAGGGATTAATCTCCAGCATCGTGCAGTCCTTCTCGGTGAAAAGGCGATACAACCCGCGGACTAAGGAAGAGAAAACGTTCGCGTTTGTTTTATCAAGGCCAAGGGCGAACCGGAGTCGGCGAATGTGAAAGGGCTGGAGCCCGACAAGGGGATTTATCGCGACCTTGATGATTTTTTCCGGCGAGACGGCGGCCACTTCTTCAATGTCCATTCCCCCGGCCTGACTTACGACGATGACGATTTTGGCCGTGGCTCGGTCGGAGAGGATGGAGAGGTAAAGCTCCCGGTCGATATCGAGCCCTTCTTCAAGCAGTATCTTATTCACCCGTTTACCGGTTTTACCGGTCTGCCGAGTGACCAGGGTCATGCCGAACATCTCCGCGGCAATTTTTTCGGCCTCTTCCACAGACGATGCGAGCCTCACTCCACCTGCTTTGCCGCGACCGCCGGCATGGACTTGGGCCTTCAGCACTACGGGGAAACGGCCCAGTTCCTCTAATGCTTGATCAACTTCAACTGCACTATGGATCAGTTGCCCTGCCGGGGCGGCGATCTCATAGCGCCGAAAAAGTTCCTTGGCTTGGTATTCGTGGATATTCATCGATGAATTACTTGGGATTCAGGTTTGCCAGGCTGGTCCAGAGACCGTGGAGGATTCTGACTTCGCGGCTATTCAGCTCGGTACGGCCGAAAATCCTTCTGAAGGCATGGAGAATATGGTCGGGATTCTGTTCATCCAAAAAACCCATGTCAAGCAGACTTGAGCGCATATGCTGTAACATTATTTCAAGCTCTTCAGCCGGGGCCGGCAGCCATTCGGCAGTCGGCATATCCGGTTCCGTGAGGGAGCTGCAGTGGATTTCGTAAAGACAGATGTTGACCGCCTGGGCCAGGTTTAACGAGGCCAGTTCATTGCTTGTCGGTATGCTGATAAAATGATGGCAGCGATCGAGTTCCTCGTTACTCAGGCCCTTATCTTCGCGCCCGAAAATGAGCCCGCACCGGCAATCGGAATGAGCGGAAACTATGCGATCGGCCGCTTGGTCCGGAGTCATGAAGGTCTCGCGATAGCGTTTGCCGAAGCGTCTGGTGGTGCCGAACAACAGATTGAGGTCGGCAACAGCGTTATTGAGATCAGGGAACACCCGGGTCTTATCGAGAATGTGGCCAGCTTTCACCGCCATCAGTCGGGCAGCTTCGCCGAGGTGATCAACTTCGGGATTGACCAGGCGCAGATCCTCGCAGCCGAAGTTCTGCATGGTCCGGCAGACCGAGCCGATGTTGAGGGGGCCTTGGGGTTCAACAAGGATTACTGTCGGGTGGTTGAGGGTGTTCATCGGCAAGGTCTTTTTTTTGGGGGGGATACTTTCTTATTTTTCGGCAATGAAGACCATTTGATGACAATGATAAGGATCAATTCTTTCAAGCAAGGGCTGCATGAAATTGGGAAAAGGGTAGAGGCCGAATCCATATCCCTTAACTTTTGAAAAACCGGCCATCTCCAGATATTTCTTCAGCACGCTAAAACTGAATACTACTAAATGGCGATGGACAGGGGTGTCGGACTCGGGGTCTGGCACTAGATTGGCGCTCCTAACTGTAAATATTTCCTCCTCCTTTAGCAGTTTTTCGGAATCTGGATGAGGGCCGCTGGACGGCATTTTGCCGAGGAGTAAGAGTAATACAGAGAAGTATGTGCTTATGTTTGGGGTGAGGATGACTAATTTCCCCCCATCTTTAAGAGTTCGATGGCATTCCTTCATGAAATTGCAGCCGCGAAGAAGGTGTTCGAGAACGGAGAGGGCAAAGATGCAGGAGAAATTTTCATCGGGGAATGGGAGCTGTTGGTTCAGGTCGCCCTGTTGAACATTCAAGCCCCTTTCTGCAGCTTCTCGGACCGATGGCAAATCCCATTCGATTCCGAAGTATTGGCTTTGTTCTAGTTCTATTTGAGAAGCGAGTTTCTCGAACCGTGATCCTTTTCCGGCGCCGCAATCAAGGCAGGCACCACCATCCCTGGTCAGAGTAGCAAGTATTTCAGCATCGGCCAAGGAATATGCTTCTTTCATGGTCCGTTCGTATAACTTTTTCATGTAATTATTTAACATATAAGATGTCCATATTGGGATTAAAGTACGGTTGTTTAAACTATAAGGGCCTTTTCAAAATTTGTCGTTACTTCCTTCCATCCTTCAACCATTCCATAATTTATTCCCCCGGAATGCTCCAAGATGCCTGATATTACCTTGCATAGGCTGATGCTGTCGCCTGGCGGAACCAGATGGTCCAGATGTTTCTTCATGATCCATTTAGTAGCCGGGGTGGCCGTGGCAACAACAGGCACTTTGCAACTCATTGCCTCGTAGAGTTTTACCGGATAGCTGAAATTGCCGAAGCTCGAATCCTGGTTGAGAACGGTCAGGACATCCATGGAGTTCAGCAGGAGGGGCATTTTCTCGTCTGGCAGGTATCCCAACCAGTTTATTCCTTTGGGAATTTCAATCTTCGGGGCTTTTCTGCCGGTAAGAACCAGTTCAATATCCGTTCTTTTTGCCGCCAAGCATCGGAATGCATCAAAGAGGATGTTAATGTCTCGACTGGGATGAATGGAACCGCAATATCCGATCAGTTTTCTGTCCAAAGGAAGGCCCAGATTTTTCCGGCAGATCTTTTTGTCCAGCGGCTTGAATATCGGATCGGCCGCCATCGGCACGACTACAGATGGTTTGTCCTTTCTTCCCCTGTTCATCAATTCTGCGAGCTGCGGGCCTGCCGCCGTGATCAGGTCTGCCCTGGCCAGGGCGTTACGCCACAGGAGTTGCAAAGGCCTGAACCATGGGATGTAACTTTCGTAGTTGTCGTATGCGTCGATTAGTGATTTGCAACCCAATCTACCAGCGAGATGGACAGCGAGAATTCCGTAATAGGTGTCGGAGAAACCGATTATCCAGTCAGGTTTGAGCTTTTCGGCCATCTGCCGGGCTGTGCGGTAGTAGTGAAACGGATTCAGGCTGATTAGTCGAACGGAAGACCAACAAATGTCATTTTCATCATGAAAATCATATTGCTCAGGCTCTCTTTTATAACTGCAGAGAAGGATTGAAACTTCATGGCCTTTTTGGGCAAGCAAACGCGGCAGATGGTAAAATCGCCCATAGGGCCTAGTTAGCATATCCCTGCCTTGTGGGCGCCGTTTACAAAGGAAAAGGAGTTTCATGGTTCAGTCGTCAGGGCTTAATCCAGTATTGAAGTGTGGTTGGCATTTTCCGTCAATTGGCCCGGGAGTTTTCGAAAAGCCCCAGGACAATATTCTGGTAGTCTTCGGCAAAAGATCGTTTGCGGGTCAACAATGAATCCTTTGCCTCATTCGCCTGCCTTTTTTCCTCCTCGGGATCATGGCCTAGCATGATTTTTTCCATTGTACTCGCCAGGATTTCCGCATCATGGGGCGGGAAAAACATGCCGGTGAGTGGATTCTGTTCCCGGTGAATAGGAATATCGGAAAGTATTACCCTCTTTCCCAAGGATTTGGCTTCTTCAACGGTGCTGCTCCAGCCCTCGAACAGGGAAGGGTTAATCAAAGCCAGCGAATTTCTCATCAGTGAAACCAGGTCATTGTATGGAATTACCCCTAGAACCAGGAAATTATCGACTAAACCATATCTATTAATATCCGTCATCAGATTGTTGAAGTGTTCGGGTTGCCGGTGGTCAGAGGTTTTGCCGGTCACGATCACCAGTGGATCTTCGCCGCGCTCTTTTATAATCTTCAATGCTTCGATTACTACCTTGTGGTTTTTATGGACCCAGAACTGGTTCGGCAGGTGGAAATATGGTCCGGAAAATTCATATTCTTTTTCCAGATGTTCGATCGTCGGCGGATTGGAAACATTAATAGGCCCAGCTACAAATTGCAGGACATGTGCTTTGTCGGCACAATCGGAGTGAAAATTACGCAGATCGTTAAGAGCATCATAACTGCTGACTAACATCCTGGTGCAATTTTGGCACAATTCATGATGTGTTCTGTCTCTTTGGAAAAGTTCGATCTTGCTGAAAAGGTCGGGAAGATGTTTGTGCTGAAAGTCCGGGATCCAACCGATAGTTTTAATTTGGGAGCCTCTACCCAGAGAACCGGCGTGGGAAAGTACTGATATATTCTGTCTTCGCAAAAGATTTTCCATCAGAATGTCTCTGGGAAAAATGGATTGGGACAATTTATGAATCATCCAGGTAGGTGATTTACGGTCCAGGAGCTTGGTTTTTATGATTTCGGTCGGAGGAAAATCTTTGAAGAGCTTTCGATCGATGGTGCTTCCGGTAAAAATCACCGGTTCTATCTTCCTGTTTTCAAGGCTGTAAAGGGCTTCCAGTAAATTTCGGAAATAATTAAGACTGCCGAGCAGACGGTCAGAGAAAGTGATTAGGAATGCAACTCGGATCATCGGGCACCGCCCTTGTACCAATCAACATATTCCCTGATCCCTTCTTGCCAGCTTATTTGGGGTTGCCAGTTCCATTGCGTGGCGCAGGATATGTCGGCGATATAATCGACAGGATCTCCGGGGCGGGTTGAACCGGTAAAAGTTGGTTTGTCCGAACGTCCGTAGCTGGAAAACAGTTCTGTTAGAACTTCTCGAGAGCTGATTCCCTTTCCAGTGCCGCCGTTTACAGTCGGACAACTATGGGAGGCATTGTTGCCTGCTTCAAATAGCAGATTGGCGGCATCATCGATATGCAGCCAGTCGCGCCTTTCTTCGCCGCTGCCGAAAAACCTGATTTCGTTATTACGCAACTTGGTACAGGCATCCCAAAGCAGCTGTTTACGTAAGGTGTTCCCGTAAATGGAAAAAAGTCTGACTACGGCGGTTGCGACCTGGAAATGGTTTGCGTAGGATTGGCAAAGTTCCTCTGCCATTTTTTTATGCACACCATAAGGCGAGATGGGGCGCAAGGGGTCCGATACCTTTATTGGCAGTTTCTCCGCCATCCCATAAACGCCGGCGCTGGATGGATAAACAAGGCGTGTATTCGGTGATTGCATCCTGATGAATTCCAAAACTGCGGCGGTAGTCGAAACCGTGCGCTGAAAATCCTGGAAAGGATGGTCCATGGAAAAGCTGACGGAACCGCTGCCGGCGCAATGGATAATAACATCGGGCCGACCGGCGTAGGTTAACATAGAGTCAAGGGTAATGTCGGCCAAGTGCCAGTCTGCCACTCCCCATTGTTGCCATTCCTCTCGGTCCCAACTGCCATGACCGATACCGGTGACATGCCAGCCATTCGAGGCATACTGTTTCGCCATGTGCCTGCCAATGAAACCGAAGGCTCCGGTTATACAGACAGTTTTCATATTTTTATAAAAATTTCCAAGATTATTTAAGTAAAAAATAATTGTTTTTTATAAAACCAAACTTGAAGTGCAAACATTCAAATTTTTTAATCAATCATAATTCGATTAATTGAGGCTATTAAAAGATATTTAATATGAGTGTTTTAAAAATATAGGTTTTGGCTATTTAAAAACATCTAAAAGCTATCCATTGAGGGCTTAGTTATAATGTTTTATTTTAATCACAGATATCTACTCTTTCTTGTTCAGAAATCTCTTTGATCATTTTGGCAGGATTGCCTGCAAAAATTGTCCAGGCAGGAACATCCTTTGTAACAACAGATCCCGCGCCTACAATTGCACCTTCTCCGATTGTTACACCTTTTAGTATAATCGAGTTAAATCCAATCCAAGCTTTATCGCAAATCTTTATAGGCGCTCTTTTTATGTGTTGCCAATTTTTTGGTAGACCTGAATAGTGGTTAAATACGTCCATTGATCTATCCTTCCATGATAAAGGATGAGAGTTGTGGTCATATAGCCAGACTCCCCAGCTGATATGAACATCACAGCCTATATCAATACCAATGGATGAAACGAAACATGATTTTCCTATATAACAATTTTCACCAATATTAATTTGTGCATCTTTATGTTCTGTGTAAATTCTACCGTCAAAAACAGTTCCTTTTCCAATCTGTAAACTCCCACCATGACTCAGCTTAATTTTTCCACATGTATTTACTTTCGCTTTAGGATGTATGTTGACATTTATATTTTTGCACAATCTCCATTTCGCTATACAATTATAATAGTTATATGCCAATTCAAATAATATCATTATAACGCCAATTAAGCTGATATTTGCCCGGATTATTAATTAGTTTTAGGATGATTATTGCCATTAACAAGTATAGAAAATATTTTTTGAATTACGAATCATTTTCATTTTTGTCCTAAATTTAGATATAGAATTTTCTGTCAACTTTATCGTGCTAAAAAAGCTATTCGTGCTGAATGAAGTTAATTAGTTTAGACATGAAATTAGAAATATCCTTTTTGTCTTTATCACCAATGTGATGAATGTTAGCTAGAACTGTAAATTTGTTTAAAAAATGACCTATGTCGCTTTTCATTTCGCCATTTAAGTCTTCGATGTAGTGCATTGCTTTTTTACAAGAAGGCACATCAAAAACACAATATGCATTTTTTAGGTATCTGTAAGGAGTTTTTTTGCCGAATACTAATATTGGCTTACTGTAATATGATGCCTCAAGAAATACAGTTCCTTTTATAGAAGCAACAGCCATGGCATTTTTTACGAGACTTACTTGGTCTGTAGTGTGATCAACTAATCTTACATTTTTCAAACTTGTCAGGTAATTATAAAAATTTGTGTCCCTGTAATATTTAAGATCTATTAAGTATTTCTCAGAATGATGAGACATATGAGAAAAGCTGTGTTGCTGTGGGTGGTCTTTAACATATAAAATCCAATCTTCAGGTAGAGAAGCAGAAAGTATCCTAATATTCAATAACTGATTGGCGTACATTTCCTCATATGGCATGGTGTTCATCTCTGGATCGAAGTGCAAGGAATAGTAAACATATTTATTTGACAGATCCAAATATGTTTTTTTATACAATTTTTGTATATGGATTCTTAGCAGACTGTATATCCTTACTTCATTTAAAATGAACAAAAACCTGAATAATCTGCCTTTAATGATAGTAAGTGCCAAAGTTTTTAGCACGCTGTTGGTGAAAATTGAGTTGCGTTTTTTTGGTTTGTTTTTTTGTAAAGGGAAGATAACCTCGTCCAATTTTACTGAACCACTACCTATTGGAATTGCTACTTGTTTCATTTCATCAAAAGCATAAAAAAGACTTGAGTTGTCAGGTTGTAATGCCATGGGGGATATTGTGTATACTGTTATACCAATAAATTCAGCAACATAATGCATTGCGGTATCAATATATACCGGCATGTTTGCAACTACATAATTGATATTATTTTCTTTAAAGAATCTAAACCAGAACCCGAAAGATTCAAGCAACGCAATCTGTGCATAAAATAAATTATCTGTATATTTAAACCTGTATAATGGCATTATCACATTTGCCATTTTTCCATATGCAAAAGAAAGTTCAGATTTACTCATTTCGAAATTTTCATCTTTTATTTCAAGGAAAGAGTGCCAGCCTTTAATTTTCTGTATATTAACTTCATTACAAAGAGTATTAAAATCTTCAGAGTAGTGACCATCAAAATTGTAGGTATATATAATATCATACCCCACAAGGTCTTTTGCTGACATGCAACCTAGAGACTTGCATGCATAATAACCGCTAAATAAAATATTTTTCATATAACCGCCTTGTGTAGTTTGCTATGAACGGAACATAGCAAACAAGTGCTGTGGTTTGCATAGTGTATCGTATGGGTAATTGTTATTCTATTGTGGATTTTCTTGTTATTCCAGATGATAATCAAAATTATCAATTGCTATTATATAGCAATTTAATATTTTTCTTGTATTCAGCCAATTGTCCAACATCAACATATGAGTTTTCGGAGACAGGAAATACTCCAACCTTAAAACCACTATTCTGGCATTTTGAGATCAGATCTGGCATGTCAAAGTATTTATTTGGTGGGATTAATTTGAGAACTGATGGTTCCAGTAAATACACTCCTGTATTTACCAGAAAGTCATATTCTGGTTTTTCTTTTATTTCAACAAGATGTCCACCTTCGCCAATCTCACAAACTCCATATGGTATTGTATGGTGCTGCATCGATGCGACAATTGTTAAATCAAAATCGCCGTTTTTATGGAATTCATGAATTTTGCAATAATCATCTTTGATAATTATGTCGCAATTAGAAACAAAAAATGTGGAAGCAATCTTTTCTTCTAGGAATTTTAGAGCTCCTGCTGTTCCAAGAGGTTGGCTTTCATCAATATATTCTATCTTGAAATCAGCATCATAATCATCGAAATAGGCTTTAATCATTTTGGCTTTATGATTAACGGATATATAAAATTTGTTAATCCCACATTTTGCGAATTCGGACATAATGACTTCTATCATAGGCTTATCCCCGATCGGGATAAGTGGTTTGGGCAGAATACGAGTAAAAGGATCGAGTCTTGTCCCTTTGCCTCCGGCCATTATAACGAGAGGTATTTTAAGGGGAGATGTTTCTTCTGGTTCTTCTTCTCGATTAAAAAAAGCATCTTTTGTGATGATGTCTACCAACTTCCCGTTATCGAGGACAGGAATATGTTTTGCATATGTTTTATTGAATAATTCCATCGCACTGTCATGTGAATAACCTTTCAAAAGATGTTTAAAGTCACGGTTTGCAATTTGCAGCACATTCTCATCAAGAGATATTCCGCTAAGGATTGCTCTTCTGAAGTCACCATCAGAAATCACACCGATGACTGTATTGTCTTCTCCAGCACATACTATGAAGCCAATGCCACCAGCATCCATTTTCTTGATAGCAGTACGGATGTTATTCTCCGGGAAAACAATATATTTATTGAGATTTTGCATGTTTATTCACCATAAATTCTGCAAATTCAAAATCCAACTCGGTATCTATGTCAATTGAACGCTCAAGAGGCATTATATGAGCGTATGTGTTTTCTGAATAGTAAGAATGAGTTTCTTTCAGGAGTGAATGTTTAAGAATATAGACACCACCATTTGGCATAAATTGTTGTGTTTCATCCTGCCTGTTCATCATTTTATTCACTTTTGGATTGTTGCTTTTATCTATCCTGCCTTCATCATCTACATCAAAAGCCCAGGACAACGGATGAGGTAATTCAGAACAAGAAATGACAGAGTCAGCGTTTTTCCTCGAAAAAAGCTCAATTGAATCATCAATATCAAGAGAATTACGAAAAGGTGTTGTCGGCAACAGTACTGCGAATGGATCTATGTTATAATTAAATTCGTTGATCAGACGATCAACTGTGTAAATATAATTGTCTATTGCCAGAGAATTATCATGTGCTAATTCCTTTGGCCGCATAAAAGGAATTTCGATCCCAGTGTGCTTGCATATTTCAGCGATTTCATAGTCATCGGTAGACAAAATAATTCTATCGACATTGGATGCTTGCATGGCTGCATTGATTGTCCAGTATATAAGGGGCTTTCCGCCGAGTAACCTGATGTTTTTCCGGGGAACTCCTTTAGATCCACCCCGGGCGGGTATGAGAGCAATCATTGTGAATCCTGACTGTTTTCGCTTATCGCGTTATTCTTTTTCCACCAAACGCTCTTGCCTTTTCTGCATGAAGAATACGTCGTCTGGAATATTCTTGTGTATTATTGAGCCAGCAGCGATAATGCAGTTTTTTCCTATAGTAATACCATGGATTATCGAAGTCCCGGTGCCTATGTGTGATCCTCTGCCTATAGTGATTCCTCCACTAAGCGTTACTCCGGGGGCAAGATGGCAATCGTCATTTAAGTTGCAGTCGTGTTCTACTATAACTCCTGTATTTATAATACTAGATCGACCTACTTTTGTGCCTGTCTGTATGATTACTCCTGCCATGATTTGGACGCCATTTTCTAATGTAACATCATTGGCTATTATTGCTGAGGGATGAATGACTTCGGTAAATTGATACCCGTTTGCTTCCATTTTATTAGTTAATTTAAGGCGCAAGGAATTTTCAGGCAGAGAGCCTAGGCCATTAACTAGTCTGATTTCATTTGTTGAAAATCTTAGAACCTCATCATCACTGCCCAAGACATTGACGCCAAAAAAATTCTCACCTGGTTTTTTGACTGGATCTGTTAGCCCAATGACCTTTCGACCTGATAGATTTAATGCGTCAATTAAAACCTTGGCGTGTCCTCCAGTACCGATCACAATCACTGGTTTATTCATGTCGGGGATTTTAGTCATAATGGTTGTGTGCATAGAGGCTAATAATTAAGATTAGAAGTCTTCAGAAAAAATGATCTCGTCAAAAGCAATATCACGTTTAGCCTTTTTCCCAATAACATACTTAACCGCTTCAGGGGGGAGACCAGTCCCTGGTCTTTTGAAGTCAAGCATATCTTCAGAAATCAATTCTCCTTGTCGTATGTCGACGGAAGCAACAATACTACGTCTGAATGCTGTCAGACGTTCTTTATCCTCAACTCTTTTCAACCTAACAGTACCAAGAGCTAAATGAATACGCCCCGCATCAGTAGCAATTATTTTCATTTCCCCCGGATCGGCGGAAACTTTATGATCCCAACCTTCCATGGATTTATCCAAAGTGAAGTGCTTTTCAACAATGCATGCTCCCCTGGCAATGGCTGCTAGGGGTAGGCAGGTGCCAATGGTGTGGTCTGAGAACCCGACTGGATATGAATATGCCATGGCAAGAGTATCCATGTTCCGCAAGTTCACTTGATGATCCTCTGGGGGGTAGATTGAAACACAATGCAGGATAATGATTTTGTCATTCCCTGCATTCTCGATAGTGGTTATCGCAGTATCAATTTCTGCCAGATTGCTTAATCCTGTAGCGAGAACAATGGGCTTCCCTTTAGAGGCTATATATGCAAGGAATGGGTAGTTGTTAAGATCCATTGAAGCAACCTTGATAAAATCAACATTCATTTCCGCATCGAGGAAATCTACTTCTCTTTTTGAGAAAGGCGTTGAAGTACAATCTATACCTATTTCATCGGCATGTTTTTTCATCTCCAGCAATTCTTGTTCTGAAATTGAATATGCCTCGACAATCTTTTCCAGTGTATAATCTTTACGGTTACGATAGTCGTCTGCCAGAAAGTGGTTATCATCATAAACTTTTTTTGAGAAAATCGTTTCCTTGGACCACGACTGGAACTTGACGCAATCTGCTCCTGCTTTTTTTGCCTCCTCAATCAGCTTTCTAGCCAGATCCATGTCGCCATTGTGGTTTGATCCAAGTTCTGCGATAATATACGGCTTCTCGTTTTCACCAACAAAATGGTCTTTTGTAAGTTTTATTTTCATTTAATGCCTACCTCGGCAGGTGTTCGAATATTTTCCCACCATATATGGTTATCAATGGCGTGTTTTTTTAAACCATTAAGATATTTTTTACGCCAAGCTTTTTGTTTTAACCTTTTGTTTACATCCTGAAACGCATGTGATAATTCTGAGTACAAATCATCAAGTTTTGCCATCAATTCATAATGTTGCCGTTTTACTTCGACTCCTCTAGCTACATTAATCTCGCTGAGAGGTTGAGGAAGTCCAGCCACATTGTTATCGTAAATTCGATAATTGGTTGATGTCTCTGATGTAAACTTAGCTTCGTAGCCAATCAACAATAACGTCGACCACAGATACCAATCAAAGGCGATAGGGTCTCCTGTTTTTAATGCAGGGCAACCCTGTAGTACTTCTGCTTTTACCGCCGTATTTGATAGTCCCATCATATTGCCGGTAAGAATATCAGGTAACGATATTTTTTTAGTTCCATCATAACGTTCGGAGAAAACCATCGATTTCAGTTCTGCACCATTGTTATCAACAATGTTTAAGTCATTCACCACGATATGGGATGTGTCCAGTAAATTGCTCACAATTTCAACGCGATTTTTTTCGCAGATATCATCAGAGTCAGAAAAAATTAGTTTTTTGTATCCTGAATTTATTGCGTTACGGATCAATTCCCTGCGATTAGAGGAGGGAGAGCCTTCAACATCAATAATTAGATAATTCAGGTTTCGGTCTGACAGAAATGATGTCAAACCATCCAGTTTGTCATTCGCGATCAGGAGGTCAAATTCCATAGAAGTTTGTCCTTCAAGTGAATCAAAATAATCTTTAAGGAACTTCCCTACTCCTGGGTAGACAGTTGTTAAGACGGCTGTCTCCTTGTTTGGCGCTTTTTTCATTTCGAGTTTCCAAAACTTGGAGATACGTTACTTGGCACGTTAACTAGCCTATTAGAAAGCCACTCAGTGTTTTTCAATCCACCATGGGATGATTGAACATACATGGGCAATTTATGCATAGGCTCCCAGACGGGACGGGTCATCACGCCTTGGCTGTTGGTTTCTTCGAGAAAAAGATCTCGCTGCCCTTTGTCTTTCAGTATCAGGGTGTTCAGCCAGGCATTTGACCGGGTTTCGTCCGGATCTTTGAGCATTGTCATGTTATGCTCCATACACCATTGAGTATATCGTTTTGCCAAGGATCGTTTGTTCTCGATTAGTTCCGGCAGGGTCTCGAGTTGTGCCAGCCCCAATGCAGCATTCAAATTGGGCATCCGGTAGTTGTAGCCCACTTCGTCGTGGACAAACTGCCATTGATGAGCGATTTTGGCGGTGGTAGTAAGATGTTTGGCCCGTCTTGCCAGTTGCTCGTCGTTGGTCAGGATCATGCCGCCGCCGCCGGTGGTGATTATCTTGTTGCCGTTAAAGCTCAGAGTGCCGAGCAGTCCCATGGTTCCTGTATGTTTTCCATGATAAAAACTGCCGAGCGATTCAGCCGCATCCTCTACAATCTTGATCCCGTAAGGTTTGCAGACCCTTGCCAATCCATCCATGTCTGCTGGAAAACCGAAGGTATGCATTGGCAGACAGGCTGCGATGTGCTTGCCGGTAGTCCTGTTCCAGGCGGTACCCTCTCGGATTTCGGCATGTTCTTCAAGATAGTCTTGTAAATGTTCTGGTGACATGCCCAAGGTCTGACGATCAACATCGACAAACACCGGTTCCGCGCCGCAGTATTTGATCGCATTGCAGGTGGCCACAAAAGTAAGGGGTTGGGTTATAACCTCTGTGCCGGCTTCAACCCCGGCCAATAACAGAGCAATGTGTAATGCCGCGGTGCCGTTGACCGTGGCGATGGTGTAACCGGCGCCAGTATAAGCGGCTATCTCTTTCTCGAAACGGTCTACATAGGCGCCAACACTCGAAACAAAGGTTGAATCAATTACATCTAGCAAATACTCTTTCTCTCTGCCAATGAAACTTGGCTCATGGAGAGGAATGAACTTATCGGTCTGGTAGATTTCTCTGACCAATCTAATAAAGTCATCAAACATTATAGATATCAGCCTTATACATTTTGAGGTTATCGCCCTTGGTGAACCAATCGATAGTCCGGTTGAGGCCTTCTCGAATATCAATTTCAGGCTTGAAACCAGTAAGTTTCTCAATCTTGCTGTTGTCACACCAGAGACGGAATACCTCTGATTTGTCTGGGCGCAAACGTTGTTGATCAGTGATAAACTCCACATTACTTCCCATCAGGTCCTTGATGATATTGAGGGTGTCGCCGACGCTTATTTCAAAGTTAGAGCCGATATTCACCGTTTCACCGATAGTCTTATCGGACTCAGCTAAAGCCATAAAACCGCGGCAGGTGTCTTCTACGTAGTTGAAATCGCGGGTAGGGGATACGTCTCCCAGCTTGATCTGCTTTTTGCCGTTGGCAATTTGGGTAATTATGGTGGGGATTACCGCTCGAGCTGATTGCCGGGGGCCGTATGTGTTAAATGGCCTGGCGATTGTCAATGGTAGGTCGAATGTATTGTGAAAACTCATGGCCATGGCGTCAGCGGCTATTTTTGTAGCACTGTATGGTGATTGTGGCTGCAAAGGATGTTTCTCATCGATGGGCACGTACTGAGCAGTACCGTAAACCTCGCTGGTTGAAGTGTGGATGAATCTCTCAACTCCAAGCTCTTTTGCTGCCTGGACAAGATTCATGGTCCCTTTAATATTGGTGTCAACATAGGTGTCGGGTGAGTGATAGGAATATGGGATGGCAATCAATGCTGCAAGATGCATCACCACATCGCAGCCGGCCATTGCGGTTTTGACCCCATGGGGGTCACGGATATCCCCGGAAAATATTTCCAGGTTCTCGAGGATCTCGCGGGGCGAATTGTCGAGCCAGCCCCAGGAATTAAAGGAGTTGTAGAGAACGAAGGCTTTGACCTTGTGGCCGCGTCTTACTAATTCTTCGGTAAGATGGGATCCGATAAAGCCATCCGCTCCTGTGACCAGTATTTTCTTATTTTGAAGATTCATGTTAGTTCCGAAATAGCTGTGTTTTTACTTTCTGAACTTGATTTATCTGCTGCATGACTTGTCATCCTGCGGAATTCTTCGGATGACTCGTTCAATTCCTGATAAGTACCGCTGGCAATAATTCCTCCATTTTCCAAAACATGTATCGCATCACACTCTGCTACAGTAGTAAGACGGTGAGCGATCAATATAATAGTCTTTTGGTGGGCGAGGTTATGGATCGCATCCATAATCACATTTTCAGTCAAACCATCTAGTGAACTGGTTGCCTCGTCAAGAACGAGAACCTCGGGATCGTTGTAAAGTGCCCTGGCAATGCCTATTCTTTGCCGTTGCCCGCCGCTCAATCTTACGCCACGTTCGCCAAGAACTGTCTCGTAGCCGTTGGAAAGTTCTTTTGTGACGAATTCGTCAATGTTGGCTAATTGGGCTGCATTTTGTACACTCTCGCGGTCAATTTCTTCGTCGGGAACCCCAAAGGCTATATTTCTGGTAACAGTTTCGTCGCTTATGTAAATTTGCTGTGGCACATAACCGATGTTCTTTTGCCAGGATTGCATGTTTTGGTTGTCTAAGAGGGATTCGTCTATAAAAATTTCCCCTGAATCGGGTGGTAGGAGGCCGAGAATTATATCTATTAAAGTTGTTTTGCCGGAGCCGGTTTTACCTACAAAGGCGATTGTTGTGTTGGCTTGGATTGTCAGATTCAGTTTGTCGATGATTTTAGGGCCGTTTTTTGAGTAGAAGAAGGTTACGGCGTTTAACCTGATTGCATTGGAAAAATGTAATTTGGGTTGTCTGGTTTCAACTTTTGTCTCAATTGGTGGCAGTCCAAGGTGCGTCGATGAATTGATGTGGTCATGGATCAGATTGAGAGCAGCTGAATGGTAGCGAATTTGCGATAGCCCTTGAAAAATCTGATTGAACCCTGGCATCAGACGATATCCGGCAAAAGCATACAAACCCAGCATCGGTATAATCTGGGCTGTATTTTGTTTTACTTCAACCAGGTAAAGAATGACAAGCAACATACCGCAGAAAACAATGGTTTCTAGCGCGTATTTTGGGAGATAGCTTATGATCTGGTTGGTGGACTCGCAGGTCGCATAAGATAAGGACGGCTTGATATAGCGCCGGAGATATTCTTTCTCACGCCCCAACAGTTTCAGATCTTTGATGCCTCCAAAACCTTCGCTGACGATTTTGAATCGCTGCCCCTGTGCATGGGTGGAGATAATACCATTTAGCGAAAGTTTCTTTCTGGACAGCATGAAAACAACTGCGTATGAACCTCCGCAGACCAGAAAAACCAACAATGCCAGAAAAGGATCCATCGTTATTAGCAACGCAAGGATGCATAGGGCAATTATGGTCCTGGTTATCATGTACATGAATGGTGTTACGATTCCGACCACTATTCGGTGAACTTCGGTGATTATATTCTTGCCGAGGTCCGAAGAGTTCTGATTAAGGAAAAAAGAGTACGGGTTGCCGAGATATTTTTCAAATAGTCTGGTTGAGAGGTTGTGGCCGCATAAATAAGCAAACCGCAACAGGCGCCACGTTGTGAAAGCAGCGAAACTGTTACTAATCAAAAGTATTAACAGTACGGCAATACCCACAAAAAAGATGAATTCGTTTTCATTTGAGAAGTTGAGGTAATTATATATGAAAGACAGCGCCTGGTTTTGGTGGATGATTTCGGGATTGGTGATGACGGCCATAAAAGGCATAATTGAAGCGATACCGGTTGTTTCGAAAATGCCCATTACCAGAATTGATAAAAGCAGCCAGTATATCTTTTCCCTTTCATGACGAGTGAAAAGCGAAAGTACCTTTTGTAATGTTGGTAGCATCGTTCTCGCTATGTTCTCTGGTTTTCTTGAGTAAGTAGGGGGGGGGATTTCCCAAGATTCTTTTTGACAATCAATCGCATGATCAGTTCAACACAATCATCCAGAGATTGCTCAGAGGTGTTGACTTTTATATCAGGATTTAACGGTTCTTCATATGGGGCTGAAATTCCGGTATAATTTTTAATTTCTCCTCTGCGGGCCTTTTTGTAGAGACCTTTGACATCTCTTTCTTCACAGACTGCAAGCGGGCAGTGGCAGTAGATTTCGATGAAGTTCTCAGGGCTGATAATTTCTCGAACCCTTTGCCGGTCATTTCTTAATGGCGAGATAAAAGCGCTTAGACTAATGACTCCGGCCTCAAGAAACAGTTTGATCATCTCGCCGATCCGCCGGATGTTTTCTGATCGATCTTCTTCACTGAAAGAGAGGTCACCGCACAGGCCATGGCGGACATTGTCGCCATCAAAAACGAAGGTGCGGTGACCCATTTTATGCAAACGCTCTTCTACCGCATGAGCCAGCGTGGACTTTCCGGAACCGGATAGACCGGTAAACCAGAGATTGAAACTCCGATGACCATTCAGCTTTTCCCGCCGTTCCCTAGTGACGGTGGCATGATGCCAGACGATATTGTTGCCTTTATTTGTTGAGGTATTCGTCATAATTTAATTACCGGATAAATTATCTCCCGTTTTTCCAAAGCAACAGGATGGGGTTTCTGTTCAGCATTTCCTGCATAGAGTTAAATTCTTCATTTTGAACCGCTAACGTTCTTATTTTCCGGCCGATATATTTTTCAGTTTTGGCTACCAGGTCGGAAAGATTGGTTTGGTCAATATTCCCTACCAGGACCAAATCGATTATACCGGTGTCTTTACCTTCAGCGTAGTCACCTACCAGATATGCAGTCTCCAGATTGCCAAGACGTTCGACGATTGAATCGATAATTTTGTCCATTCCCAAGGCTTTTTTGACCATGGAGTTTAGTTCGGAAAAGAGGGGATGATTGCGGTTGGCATGGAAGTGGATCTGGCGTCCGTTTTTCTTGCTTTCCAGGAAGCCCGCCTTCTTAAGCTGTTTGAGTTCTTCGCTTACCAGGCCGGTTGATATGTCAAATTCATCGGCTAGTTCACGCAGGTAGGCATTCCGATCCGGATTAAGAAACAGCCGCATCAGGATTTTGACCCTGGTTTTAGAAGTTATAAGACTATTTAGAATTGAAACCATAAATGTTGTTACGTTCTCTTTTTCAGAACAAAATAGCATTTATGGGGTTTTGTGTCAAGAAAGTCTTTTTTGAGCGTTGAAGGAAATTAGGCGGGATGACCTATTGTGTTGGATTTCTCACAGACTAGGGATAGTAGGTCGGAATATTCTTTAGCTATAGTTTTAAGGCTGAAATTATTCACTAACTCAATTCTGGTTCTATTTCTAATTTCCGGCCAGTCCTCTCTCTGATTGATAATTTCTAGTATTTTTGCGGCGATGGCAGTCGTGTCTTTTTCCTCAATCAGAAATCCTGTTCTACCATCTTGGATAATATCCGGTATCCCGCCGACATTGCTGCCTATTAACACGCACCCGGACATACCAGCTTCGACAAAGGTGAGTCCGAAACCTTCTGTGTCACCACCTTTAGCTTGAATTGAAGGGCCAACAAAAATGTCTGCTGCTCTGTAAAATTGAGGCAAATCACTGTTTGGAATTGAACCGACAAAAAAAACGTTCCTTTCAAGTTCTAATGATGTGTTCAATTCTTTGAGAGTGTCTTCTTCCTCACCTGAACCGATAATCAATAGTTTGGTCTCAGGCTCTTTACTGATAACCGCAGGCATGGCTTCCAGAAGATAGCGTATGCCCTTTACTTCAGATAGCCTTCCGACAAACAATAATAGAGGACCTTTTGCGTCGTATCTTCTACGTATAGAATCATCTTTGTTGGTAATAGAAAATCTTGTTGAATCAACGCCCATTGGTAGAATGATCGGTTCTATTATAGAGTTGCTCATCTCGCTGGCAGCTTTTTTGATAACACTACTTACCACGGTTATTCTATCGGCGTTATTTATGGAAAAAATCTTGCAAAGGCGAAATATGTTCCCTCGTAACCCGAAAACATCACTCCCGTGTGCAGTAACAACAAAAGGAGTACCTGTTAGTTTTTTCACTATAGCTGCCACAAAACCTTGCGGAATAAGCCAGTGCGCATGTACTACATCCGGTTTTATCTTCCGAACAAGTTTCCAGAGGGCAATAAACTCCGCTGTAATAAAAAAAGGAATAAGCAGATAGTATAACTTGTTTTTCCTAATGGTGGGAAGAATACCTGATGAACCGGCAAGCTTTTCGAATCGTTTAAAGAAATAGCGGAAGCGGTGGACCGCCATACCATCGAGATTTTCATTTTGGCGAGCTCCAGGATAATTGGGCGCCAAAACATGGACATCAAATTTTTTTGTCAGCCGTCTCGATAATTCGTAGACAAAGGGGGGGTCTGTGTCATTGCTCCACCGGGGAAAGGTTGAAGTAAGGACTATGATATTTCTTCGGCTCAAATTATTGTCCTAGCCTGATGGGAGTATTTGGATATGACTATGAATGGAGGGAAATTCCAGCTATTTTGTTCTTTCATATCTCGATTGAGAAATTTGTTCTGAAACCAGGCCCATCATAAAAATGATTACCGATGTAGAAAACAATAAGGCCGACATGTTTGAAAAACGATGATATTTAATGAAAGTGAATAAATAGTAACCAGAACCCAGCAGAAACAATGTGAAACTCACTGGCAAAAATACCCTAAGGGGAGAGAACAAAGTTGCTATTTTGGTGATGATAAGAAAAAAACGGGTGCCGTCCTGTAAGAGTTTAATTTTGCTTTTCCCCTGTCTCTTAGCCGTTTTGATAGGGATGTATTTAATTGTATGGCCACTTCTCAAATATGCCATGGTTATTGTAGAGGGGTATGAAAACGTGTTGGGCAGGAGATAGATAAATTTGGAGGCCAGGCTTCTATTGAAAAGCCTGAAGCCCGAGGTCAAGTCCTCGATCTTGAATTTGGTTACATACGAAGCAAACCAATTATAAATTTTATTGGCAAGGTCGCGGTGTACTGCGGTCGTTGATTCTTTGGATCGCGCCCCTACTACCATGTCATAATTTTCTCTATATTCGAGTAATTTTTTGACATCTTCAGGGTCATGCTGTCCATCGGCATCCATCATTATAACATATTCACCACGGGCTCTTCTTATTCCGGTTTTAACGGCTGCGCCGTTGCCGATGTTATAGGGATGACGGCAAACCGTGGCTCCGGCTTCAATTGCTTTTTGTGCGGTTCCATCAGTGGAGCCGTCATCAACAACGAGTATTTCATAGTCTGGATATAAACTCTTTAGACTGTGGATTGTGTCGGCGATTGCCTGTTCTTCGTTGAAAGCAGGAAGAATAATGGTTACATCGGGATTAATTTCAAGATTGTCCGGTTGTTCTGTGGATGGTTGCATAGTTAATTTTTGATTGTTGAGAGCTGTTTTTCGGGTTTAAGGTTGTTGCCGGAGTTGCTAGCTGATCTATAAAGGTTATCTATTGTTTTAACCCTTATTAAAAAATATTGCCATTGAGGATGACCTGGATACAATTCCAAAACTTTGCGGATTGCATCAGATTCTTCCCGATAACGCCCGGTTGCCTGATAGATATTACTTCCTAATTCGTAAAGAGGGAAAAATTTCGGGTTTTTTTGAATACCCTTGCCGATTTGCGATAAAGCCTCCTCCGTTTTCCCTTTTCTGAGTAACTGTTTAGATTTGGCTATAGCAATAAAGGGGTCATCAGGCGCTATGCTCTCTGCCTTTTCTAATAACCAGTCGATGGTAAATAAAAATGGATGATAATATTTTTCGATAAATTTTATGGTTGTCATTAAGATAACATATTTGCGATTCTGAATTGATTGGGAATGTTCTTCTAAAGAACTGATCTGTTTCTCAAAACGGTTTTTCTCTTCTATTTCTTGGAGTTTTTCTTCATAATTTATTATTAAATTGTCATTTTCTGCCGCCTTTTTTGCCTTCTTCAAATAAAGACCGGCTATTTCATATTTTCTGGTTTCGATCAGTAGTTGGGTTGTCCCCAGCAGGATGGTTGTTTGCCTACTATTTGGGACTCCCATTGTGAAGTATTGATCCAAAAATGTCTTGTTATCATACAGGTCAGATAATATTTGTTCGGCTAATCGGATATTACTAGTTAGAATATTGTTTCCAGTATCCTTGGTTATCGATGCTTTGACCGCATCTAAGGCTTCCGGATTGCGTTCGTTTTTTCTCAATAGTCTGGCTAGATTGTAAAGATATTTGTTCATGGATGCCCAGTTAAGAGAGTAAGGTGTCTCCCTGATATATTTCAATCCTGCTTGGAGCGCTTCTTCATTCTTCCCTTGCTCATAGAGGCCAACCATGATGTTGTTTGCAGCTTCGACATACACCTCATAATGTTCTTCGCTTAATTCAATTGCCTTCTCCAATAAGGGGAAAGCTTTATCGTATTGGCCTTGATTTAGTAAGCTCAAGCCAAGACCATTATATGCCCTTGGCTTGTTGGGAGATTTTTCCAAGATATCCCTGGTAAGGGTTAATCTGTCTTGCCAATCGTTATTTCTTAGGGTTGTAAGAATGGAACTGGCAGAAATGGCCATGATCATGATCATGATAAATATATTGTAGATATCAGAGCGTTTTAATTTTATGGCGATGTTGTTTAGCGCTCCATCGAACATAGAGTGTATGGCGATGAAAAAACCTACGGATGGCAGGTAAAGTCGATGCTCAAATGCTAGTTCCAAAGGAATAACGGTAGATTCTATCGCAAGATTCAAAAAGAAAAATATAATGCCGAAACTCATCAGAATGTTGTTCTTTCTAGACCGATAAGCATAAATAAGAAGCACTGATAACAACATTGTTGACAGCAGAGTGTTGATAGGCGAAAAAAGGGAGTGGGAAATGATAAAATCATGCTCAAGGTTCATCCGACTAGGGATAGGTAGCAGCAGAAGTGAGATGTAAAAAACAATAATTCTGCCTTCCGTAAAAAGCCTTTCGGCTATGGTGAAATGGCGGCCCGTGTAACCAGTGTATTTCGGCCATAGGTAGCCTGTGAATACAGGCAAGATTGCTATGACAATAAGAGCGATAATTATCCATTGATAGGTTTTAATCCGTTTTAAGAAATATAAGAGGCGGTTGGGACTGAAGAAGTATATTTCGATCAGAAACATTGTTATAAAAATGGTCGCGGCATTTTCTTTTGACAAAAAGGCCAAAACTGTAAAAAAAATGGTGAAAAAATAAAGAAGGAGCTGTTTCCATTTTATCCGGGCCAGGCGGGCTTGGATAAAGCAGGTTATGGCCGTGAGGTAAAACAGTGCGCACATCGAGGCCATTCTCTGCACCAGATAAGTTACAGCATTGGTCTGTACTGGGTTTAAGGACCATAGGGCTGCTACCAGCAAACTTATATGTTCCGGCCGGATATATTTGCAGGCTTTGTTCCCTAGCGGGGTTTGGGTGATGCTGTTAATAAGGAAATAAACCGCCAGGGTGCTTAGGAGGTGGATTAATATATTTGTTATATGATATTGGGTAATACTACCCTTACCTAAATGATGATCAACTGCAAAAGAGATCATGGGCAACCAGCGGGAAATGCCGAACTGAGTCTTAGCCAGTGATTTCAAGGAGGATAAAGAAAAATCCTCTACGTAGGTTTGCGGATTTTCGATAAAGGTGTGGTTATCATCCAGTGCAGGTGGGGAATACAAGGAGTTGCTGTACGAGGCACAGAGCAGCAGAAGAATGCCGAACAGTACGAAAAGCGAGTGTTTTGCAACTGGGCCGTAGGAACTTGTGACATAGTGTTGATTTGGCATGATAAAATTTCGTTGTTCAAACTATCTGGGCAATGTATTAAATCGGGAAAGTGCATATACCTACTGAATTGGATGATGTCACAATAACAGATAACTATATATGCATCTTGAAAAAATATGCCAAAAAAAAACGACCGGCACGAAACCGGTCGTTTTTTTGTATTAAAATCCTGCAGTTTACTTAGTCGGAGAGGCCTAACGCTTCAGCCAGGGTTCCGGACAGTATCCAGGTTTCAATCTTGCCTTCATTAGGCTGTGGCATTGCGCCGAGAGTCTTACCGGAGAGCTTGAGCAGCTTATCGTCAGGGGCGGTGGTCGATGAGTCCAGAATTGTAATTACAAACTTGCCGTTCACCAAGGAAGCGTCAAAATAGCGGGTATCTGCGTCTGAACACATATCCGAGACAAGTTGACCGGTATTTGTGCCGTCTGGCATTGTGGACTGCATCGCATAGAACAGGCCGGTTTGGGTCTCACAGGCGTGCAGACCGGGGTAAACCAGAGCGGTGATCCGCGATTTCTGGATGTAGGTCATGTATGCCGGGATGGCGACGGCGGCCAGGATACCGATGATCGCGACAACGATCATCAGCTCGATCAGGGTAAAACCCTTCTCACTGTTTTGACTTCTAAGGTGTTTCAACATTTTTTTCCTCCACTTTTTTTTGGTTAACCAAATGCCTGTACGGACGGCCCGATAAGGCATGAATTCCAATAATTTAAGAACATGTCTACCACAAAAAGACGAAAACCCAAATCTCTTTTACGTTTAAAAAAGGCTGAAGTAGTAGAGATAATAACTTTTGAAAAGCACAAATCGTACCACTCCACGAGGCTTTCCTTAAATAGAAGACATTTAACTGAATTATCGTTGAATAATTTGTGTAGTTAATATTATAGAGTCTGTCTGTAAAAAGGGGGAGGTGACAAAAAACGTCACAAGTAATCTTGAGCGACAAAAAATGTCACACAGTGGCTTGTCCATACTGTTAATGAGGTTTGGGAAATAGAAAGGATTGGCTGGGGGACAGGGATTCGAACCCCGATAGGCAGAGTCAGAGTCTGCTGTCTTGCCGTTAGACCATCCCCCAGTTCGGATGGAAAGTTCAGCCCTTTTTAGAAAAATCCTGGGTGCTTGTCAAGTAAAATAAAGGTTAAAATATAGTTGCCTTTGCTGATTCGGCGGGATCAGGAAATGATCAAGCCGGCGTAACCTACTACCTGGTCGAGATCGCCGCTGGTTTCCCCTGAATCTGTATAGTGGGCCAATTCCGCCTTATCGGCCCCCAAGGCAATGGCGGCGGTCAGGACTATGGTGGTCGGCATGATCCCGCACATAGTGATGCCCCGACCGATCACCGTTTCGTAGAGGCCTTGCGGATCAAGGCTGGTAATCCGTGCCAGAGCCAGGTGGTCCTTGATCGTTGCTGAGCGGCGGGACTCATAATGGGTCATATCGGTACTGGCCACCATTAGAACCGGTTTGCCGAATTCCTTAATAGCTTCGGCAAGGGCAAGTCCGACTGCATGGCAAATATCGAAGGGGACATGTGAGACCACGATAGGGGAGATTTTCAACTTCGGTTGCAGTGCCTGAAGAAATGGGACCTGGACTTCCAGGGAATGTTCGAAGCGATGTGCGCTATCGTCAACTTCGATGTCGGCTGAATGTTTCAGGATTAGTCCAGCCAAGTCGGGATTCAGGGGGACATTTCCCATCGGCATCTCCCAGGCGCCTTCACTCATCAAGGCGAGGGGGACGCCGAGACCGTGGTGGTTGGGGCCTAGGATGATAACATCTTCGGGGATATTAACTCCCGAGAAAGTTTGGCCTGCTACTGAGCCGGAATAGATGTAGCCGGCGTGGGGTGAGACCACCGCCAGGGCGTCACGTTTTTCGGCTGGAGGTATTTCGGGGATTAATTCCGCAACCATTGCGGCCAGGGCTTTTCCTCCAGCCGGATAAAATTGACCTGCTACCGCCGGGGCTCTTAACATTGCGCGCCTCCTTTCCGATGTTGAAGTGAGACCTTACCCGCAGTATATCAGAATTGTTTCATGAAGCAGAACTATGAATTCAGCCCTTGGTGACTTTCCAGGTGGTCCCTTCCGCCCCGTCTTTTAATTCGATGCCTTTTCCAAGAAGCAGGTCCCGGATCTCGTCGGCCCGGGCCCAATTCTTTTCCTGCCGGGCCTGTTGGCGTTCTATGATCAGTTTATCGATCTCCTCTGGAGAGATATCGAGGTCGGTGAGTTCACCTTGTTGCTGATCTTTTAGAAATTCGGCAGGCTGTTCGGTAAGTAGCCCCAGAATCCCGCAGAGTTTGGTGATAGTAGTCGCGCTTTCCCGCAGAAACTTAACGTCATCGAGATTGGGATCGGGCGGCAGCTGCTGCCTGATCCGGTTGAGGTCTTTGATGGTTTCGAAAATCATGCCCAAACCATGGGCCGTATTGAAATCGTTATCCATGGCCTGGATGAAGCGCTCTTCCAGGCTAGTGATTTTATCCTTGTCTTCGGATGAGATTATGGAGACTTTTGTTGTGCCGGAACCGGATAACTCCTCAATGGCAGCGATACAGCTGTATAGTCTTTCAAGGCCGATAACCGAATCGTTCAAGGCCTGTTCGGAATAGTCGAGGGGATTCCGATAGTGGGTGGAAAACATGAACAGCCTGAGCACTTCGGGATGGTAATCCGCCAGAACTTCGCGGATAGTCAGGAAATTCTTCAACGACTTGGACATCTTCTCGTCTTTGATCGTCACGAAACCGTGGTGGATCCAGTTGCGGGCGAAGGGGGCCCCGGTAGCGCCCTCGCTCTGGGCGATCTCGTTTTCGTGATGAGGGAAGATCAGGTCTTTGCCGCCACCGTGGATGTCGAAGGTGTCGCCCAGGTATTTACGGCTCATCGCCGAGCATTCGATATGCCAACCGGGTCGGCCGGGCCCCCAGGGGCTATCCCAGGTGGGTTCACCCGGTTTGCTGGACTTCCAGAGGGCGAAATCCATGGGGTTTTCCTTGATCTCGTTGACACTGATCCGCGCTCCGGCCTGCATGTCTTCAAGCTGCCGGCCCGAGAGTTTGCCGTAATCCTTGAGTCTTGCAACCCGGTAATAAACATCGCCGGCGGCGGGGTAGGCCATGCCCTTGTCGATCAACTCCCGGATCATCTCGATGATTTCCGGGACATGCTCGGTCGCTTTCGGTTCAATATCGGGATCATCGACTTTGAGCCGGGCCATGTCTTCTCTGAACATTTCGATAAACCTTTCCGAAAGTTCTTCGCAGGTAGTGTTCTGTTCGGCGGCCCTCTTGATGATTTTGTCGTCGATGTCGGTGAAGTTGCGGACGAATTTGACCTTGTAGCCCCTGTATCTCAAATAGCGGACCATCATATCGAAGACCAGGGCTGAGCGGGCGTGACCGATATGACAGTAGTCGTAAGCGGTAATTCCGCACACATACAGTTTGACGAGGCCCGGTTCGATGGTTTCCAGGGGGACTTTCTTGCCGGCCAAGGTGTTGTATATCGAGATGCTCATAATTTATCCGATTGTAAAATTACCGATTGAGACATTCGCAAAATTGAAAAAATGTTATATAACCCTTTCAGTCGGCAGGGGCAAGTTTTGCAAATTTTTGCAGGCGATTTTAACCCGGCTGCTGGTTGTTGCATGCAAATTGTCGTAATCAATTTTGGTAACTATCCTAGAAGGTGTTAATCAAATGAAGGTAATTTCGGAACAGAAACTCGCAAACTCTCTATTTGTCAAGATTATCGATCAGTCGCGGCGGATTGCCGCTGATCGCTGGTATATTAAAATAGTCTGTGAGGTAAGGATGTCACTGACCGATGAACACTTTGCCAACCGACATGACGATACCCCCGAACTTTCTTCTGCTGCCCGCCGGAAAATGGGAGACGAGATCACCATGGAGATTGTTAAGGAGCGGAATTTTATCGATGATGCAGCCAAGGAAGAGGTGATTCAGGATCTGCTGGCCGGGATAAACGACAATGTTTCGGCTTACCTGGCTTCCGAGGCTTTCCCGGATCGTTTATTCAATATTCGCTGTAGAGAGTCTATAAAACAATGTGCGGCGAAGGGCAGACCGGTCAGTGATGAGCTGGTTTCTGATGATGACGAACCGGCCGATTTCTCAGCCTGTTTCCGCGACTAGATAACCCTCCTACCATATATAATGTTCTTGACAAACAGCCCGCATGGCATAATATTTCCCCCTTTCCGTTTTGACGATAATACCAACGGAGTATTGTTCCCATGGTTTCGGCAGAAATGGACATAATAACTTTCTGCTGCTACACGCTGCGCCATTATTTGAAACAGATTGTCGGCCACCGTTTGGTCGGCAGCTAACAAGGAGATACGATGAAGGTCCTCATAAGCGATAATCTGGCCCCGGTCGGAGCCAAGATCCTTAAGGAAGCCGGGCTTGAGGTGGATATTAACACCGGATTGGCCCCAGAAGAGTTGAAGAAAATAATTTCGCAGTATGATGGCTTGGTCATTCGTAGCGCTACCAAGGTCACCGAGGAAATCATCGAGGCGGCCGATAACCTCAAGGTGGTTGGCCGGGCCGGTATCGGTCTCGATAATGTCGATATTCCCGCCGCCAGCAAACGGGGGATTGTCGTGATGAATGCTCCCGACGGCAATTCAACCACCGCGGCGGAACATGCCATTGCCATGATGATGTCCATGAGTCGCAAGATTCCCCAGGCTACCGCCTCGATGAAGGCGGGCAAGTGGGAGAAGAAAAAATTCTCCGGTAGAGAAGTTACCGGTAAAACCCTGGGCATCGTCGGCATAGGCCGGATCGGCGCCATTGTCGCGGACCGGGCCCAGGGCTTGCGGATGAAGGTTGTCGCCTTTGATCCGCACATGCCCAAAGACCTTGTTGATAAACTCGGGGTCGAGTTGGTCAGCCTTGATGAAATGTGCCAACGGGCCGACTTTGTCTCAGTCCATGTGCCTTTTACTAAAGAGACCAAAAATGTCCTGTCTACCAAGCAGTTTAAGACCATGAAAAAAGAGGCCATGCTGATTGACTGCGCCCGGGGCGGGGTTGTCGATGAGGCGGCTCTACTTGAGGCCTTGCAGAACGGCGAGATTGCCGGGGCGGCCCTTGACGTATTCGCGGTTGAGCCCACTACCATTGAGAATTGTCCGTTGCTGGCGCTCGATAATTTTATCTGTACCCCACATCTTGGCGCTTCCACTGCCGAGGCCCAGGAGAATGTGGCGGTGGCGATTGCCGAGCAGATGTCAGATTATCTCTTGAACGGCACGGTAACCAATGCTGTTAACGTTCCCTCGGTGAGCGCCGAGGTCCTGGCCAAAATTGGACCCTATTCAAGTCTGGCCGAGATGATCGGGGCGCTCCATATGCAGATTGCTAAAGACGGGGTCGAAGAGGTAAATATCGAATATGCCGGCGATCTGGCCGAGATGGAGACCGGTCCGGTAACCGTTTCCTTTCTGAAAGGTCTGTTTACCCCGATTCTTAAAGATGCGGTCAACTACGTAAATGCGCCGATGATCGCCAAGGAGAGAGGGATCAGGGTCGTCGAGTCGCGTTCCTCCCAGCATGATGATTTCACCAACCTCTTAAAAGTCAGGGTTAAAACCGCCTCGGGAGAGAACGTTCTGGCCGGTACGGTGTTCGGTAAGAACGAGCCGCGCCTGGTCCGGTTCAATACCTTCCGCCTTGAGGCGTTGCCGTCCGGGCCGATGCTCTTTGTCGTCAATGACGATGTGCCGGGAGTAATCGGCGACCTGGGCACGACCCTGGGCAGTTTCGGGGTAAATATCTCCAGAATGACCGTCGGCATGGAAGAGGAGAAGGGCCGCAACATAATTCTGCTCAACACCAATACTCTGGTAACGAGGGAGCAGTTGCAGAAAGTTATGGACCTTCCCCATATCAACGATGCCATGGCCCTTGATCTGCCGGGTGCCGACTGATATTATCAACCTGTTTTTAAGATAAAGGGTATGCGGATGGTCGAGGAAAAAGAGCACAAGAAGTGTCCGGAAGGGCAGGTCCTGAAAGACGGCAAGTGTGTGATGCCGGAGGTGACCTTTACCGCTTTTGTCATGTCCCTTAATACGGCGGCCCTTTATCATTGCGGTGAACTGGCCGATCCCGAAACCGGCGAAAGCCACAAGGATCTGGTTTTGGTCAAACACACCATCGACACCTTGGACCTTCTGAAAGAGAAGACCGAGGGCAACCTCACCAAGGACGAGGAAAATCTGTTGGAGACCGTGCTTTACGACCTTAAGCTGCGCTATGTGAAGCTGGCCGGTTGACGGCGAATTTACCGGATTTGATATCGGGCCTGATTTTCTATATGAGAATCAGGCCCCTTTTGTTTAGATGGACTCCTCGATGGGCAAGGCTGAATGAAAAAACCGCTTACAACCATCTCGGCCCCGGCCAAAATCAATTTGTATCTGAGAGTTAAGGGCAAGCGGCCAGACGGCTACCACGAGCTTGAATCGGTCATGCAGAAAGTAGAACTGGCCGATATTGTCAAAGTCGGGATCGAAGAGGGCGAGGGCATATCGTTATCCTGCCCCGGCACGGTACTCCCCGAGGACGACACCAATCTGGCCTGGCGTGCTGCCAGGCTATTCCTTAACGAGACTAGGTTTGAGCACCGGGTTAAAATCGTCCTCGAAAAGAATATTCCGGTGTCTGCTGGATTGGGAGGGGGCAGCAGTGATGCTGCCGCAGTCTTGTTGGCGCTTGATCGAATGCTTCGCACGGGCTTAGAGGAAGATGTCCTGCTCAAGATGGCTGTTCGTTTGGGGGCTGATGTACCGTTTTTCATCAAGAAAAATCTTCCTGCGGCGCTCGCCGGCGGCATCGGTGAACGCTTATCGCCGGTTACCGGAATCAAGGATTGTGAAATCCTTTTGGTCAATCCCGGATTCCCGGTTTCCACCAAGTGGGTATTTGATAATTTTGCGTTGACAACTAATAGTAATCCTTATATCTTAGCGCCCGAAAAGGACTGTCAGTCAGGTATATATCCCGGTTTTGGCCAAAATTTTCTAGATCGGCCCGGTCCGGAAGCTTTTTTCAACGATCTCGAGTCGGTAACGATCAGCCGCTATCCGGAAATCGATTCGATCAAGAAGACGATGCTGACGGACGGAGCCTTAGTGTCCCTTATGTCGGGAAGCGGGCCGACCGTCTTCGGAATATTTACGGATCACGGCAAGGCTATATCCTGCTACGACAAGTTTCGGGGCCGTTACGGCGAAAATGTCTTCTTGACCAGGCCTTGGCATCCCTGATAGGGATTTCGTGCATATTAGAGTGTTAATTGTTGGCTGGTATTTTTTGCTGGGGCATAGTGTAATGGTAACACACGAGCCTTTGACGCTCGCTTTCCAGGTTCGAGCCCTGGTGCCCCAGCCATAAGTTTATTCATATAATAGGAAGCAGAGAGCGCCATGGTAAATAAAATTAAGTTATTCGCCGGGAACGCCAACCGGCCGTTGGCCGAAGAGATTTGCGATAATCTGAAACTCCCTCTTTCGCAAGCAGAAGTCCGAACCTTCAGTGATGGTGAGATTTTTGTCGAGATTGGCGAAAATGTTCGTGGCGCCGATGTATTTGTCATTCAGCCCACCTGCCCGCCGGTAAATGATCACTTGATGGAATTGATAATCATGGTTGATGCCCTGCGCAGGGCATCCGCTCGTCGAATCACTGCAGTTGTGCCTTACTACGGTTACGCGAGGCAGGACCGGAAAGTTGCGCCGCGAGTGCCGATAACCGCCAAGGTCGTTGCCGAAATGATGATGGTGGTTGGAGTGCGGCGAGTGCTCGCGATGGACTTGCATGCCGGTCAGATCCAGGGTTTCTTTAATATTCCGGTGGACCACCTTTACGCCGCTCCGGTCCTGATGAAATATCTCCAGGAGGAGATTAAGGACGATATTATCATGGTTTCCCCCGATGCCGGCGGAGTTGAGCGGACCAGGGCCTATGCCAAGCGACTCGATGTGGATCTTGCTATTATCGACAAACGGCGTGAACGCGCCAACGTGGCTCAAGCCTTAAACGTAATCGGCGATGTCAGCGGTAAGCGAGCCATTCTGCTTGATGATATGGTCGATACGGCCGGAACGCTCTGCGCGGCAGCCGATATCCTGATGCAGGCCGGAGCCAAGGAGGTTTACGCCTGCTGTTCCCATGGCGTTTTGTCCGGGCCGGCCATTGAAAGGCTTGAAAACTCGCAGATCAAGAAACTGGTCGTAACCAACACCGTTCCGCTTCGCGGCGCTGCGGTAAACTGCAAAAAAATTGAGGTCTTGTCGGTAGCTGGCTTACTGGCTGAGGCGATTGATCGGATCCATTCAGAAGACTCCGTAAGCTCGTTGTTTGTTTAGAGAACAGAAAATCTTCACAAACGTTAATAATATTAAAACTATTCATGGATTTTTCGATAAATTCGGGAGGCAATAAGCAATGTTACAGTTAGAAATGAATGCCAATGTCAGAAGTACTCAAGGCAAGGGAGCAGCCCGTGTCTTGAGAAGCAAAGGAATGACTCCGGCGGTTCTATACGGAGCAGGTGTGGCACCTGTATCTTTAGAACTGGAAACCAAGGCTTTTACCAAGACCTTGTTGGAAATCAATCGTCGTAACGCCTTGATCAATCTCGACGTTGCCGAAGGCAAAAAGAAAAGCACCCGTCATGTCGTCATCAAGGAGCTGCAGACTGATCCGATCAGGGATGAGTTGATTCATGCCGATTTTTGTGAAGTCTCTCTTGAAAACCCCATGGTTCTTGATGTGCATATTGCGATGACCGGCAAGGCAAAAGGCGTTGATCTGGGCGGGATTCTCCAGATTGGATTGGACAAGGTTAGAATGAGAGGCAAAATCCTCGATTTTCCTGATTCTTTACCGATCGATATCTCAGGCCTTGCCATTGAGGATGGACTTCATCTTAAAGATCTTGATATCCCGTCCAATTTGGAAGTTCTGGACGACGAGAATAGCACCATCGTTTTCGTCGCCGATCCGGCCAAGGTAAAAACTGCCGAAGTCGAAGAAGAGGCTGAAGGGGAAACTGTGGGCGAAACTGCCGAAGCCGCTGCTGAAGGTGAAGCCGAGACTGAGGCTGCTGCCGAGTAATTAAACGCATATAAATATAATTTAGTATGATCTTGAGACCGGAAGATGAAGACATTTTCCGGTCTTTTGTTTTGCGGAGAAGATGATGTTGATGATTGTAGGGCTGGGGAATCCGGGCACTAAATACGATAGAACCAGGCATAATATCGGTTTTATGGCGGTAGATCATCTTGCCGAAAAAGCCGGGGCGGTTTTTAAGGAGTCAAAGTGGGATGCTGAATTTGTTAAAACGGTGCTCTGGGCAAAACCTTT